>Ga0114906_1000112_pt1 | contig 50717 bp, 52 predicted proteins | sample MalvirDeepMed_M9_FD_89687 | JGI IMG/M metagenome (GOLD analysis project Ga0114906, IMG submission 89687) | Marine viral communities from the Global Malaspina Expedition - Malaspina viral metaG DeepMed_M9 | ecosystem: Environmental > Aquatic > Marine > Oceanic | place: Mediterranean Sea...
GCCACTCAGATGCGCAAGGCATTAGTAGATAATGATGATAAGACATTCATTGCCGGATTACCTGACGAGTTAAATGATGTTGATGTTGATGATATAATGAGAGTTCTTGGCGGCGAGTTGGATGAAATGAGTGCTGCTGGGGGCGCCGGGGGCGTTTCATCTAGCGGTATCGCCGGGTACTCACTTCCTCTAGGCGCAAAGCCGAGGTACCCGGATGTCGCAGGGTCTGAAAAGAAGAAGCGCAAGAAAGACGAGTTCCTAAAAGAAGAGTTGGTTAATGAAGTAATGGACTATTTATTAGGTATAACGGTGGGCTAGAGATGATTGATCGTAAAGAATTGGCAGAAGAATTAATCCTTCGTGAGAACGTACGGAAAGCCATTACAGCTGTATTCCAGCGACGTAATAAAAACAAACTTGTTGAACATAAGAATGAAGAGCGACTACGAGCTGTGGTCCGTTCTATGCTCTCTGAGAGCCAAGCAGCTGTTGCCTCCGTGGCCAAGCACGATAGCACAGGCATCAATGCTCTAGAAGATCTTCTGAAGAATACTAACGTACTGTCAGTCCTCCAGACTGGATATAAGTCCCTCACCACGGACCTGCAGCAGCGTGAGTCGTATAAAAACCATATCCTCAATGCCGTTAAAAACTCCTTGGCGCCAGAAGAGTCTCGTAAGGAAGCTGGAGAAGATGCCGAAATCACAGAAGAAATTGATGAAGAGATCGACATTGACGTCGGCGATCGTCCAGAAGACGACCCGGACTTTATCAGCATTGATGATGAAGAGGTTGAAGAAGTCGAAGTGGATGAAAAAGACGAATTTGGACTTGAAGGTGAAGATAAAACTGGTCGCAATAGAGCCTTCACAGACTTCGGAGACATCGAGAAAGTAATCCTAAGAGCATTTGACGATTTGGACAACCCTGAAGATACTGCCATGTTCGAAGAGTATCTCATGAAGAACTTAGCTCTATATTTTGAAAAATTTGAAGGGGAGCTGCAAACTACTGTTCCAGAGCCTGCAATAGCTGCAGACGCTGTGGCAGATGACCCTGAAAATGGCGCCGATGCTGAAACAGATATGCCGGCCTTTGAACTCCAAGAGGTTTTAAAATTCTTGGATATTGATGATATTATAGAACATCTCCTGTAGAACCCTATGACCAAATCCCGAACTGAGGGGTTTAGTAGAAATATTTCCTTCTCTAACAAATTGAGAAAAGAAGGTAAGTCTAATGAGGCATTTGAAATAATGCTCTCGTCCTTGACCCTGGAAGAACTATTAGCCCTTAAATTAGAATGCTCCAGCAGGCTAACTGCTGGAAGATTGTATGGCTTTAACCTTTGGTCAATCACAGTAGAGGTTGTCAAAGAGGCTCTATATAATGCTGTCATTAGCATTGCTGATAGCAACAAAGAATGCACTAGAATATTAGGCATTAATGATTTACAGTTTAATAAATTGAAAAATAAGTATAAGATTAGAGAGTCCTTTAGGGATGATCTATAATAACTGATATATTTAATTATGTCAACATCTAAATGGGGGTGGTTTGGGTTTCGACTGGGATCAAGACCCGCAAGGGTATTCTCAGGACCACGGTTCGACTCCGTGCACCTCCACCAAAAAAATATACTTTTTACTTGACACCTACAAATATCTTATATATTATAATATTGAATGTTACTAGATCTTAGAAGAACAACAGAACTAATCTTCTCTCTCTTTCTAAAAATATTAATTACATTTATACTTATAATAGGATGCTTAAGTTATTTACTTTAATAATATCAATAACTTTAACAGCATGTATAGTCCCTATTAACCCCGAAGATATTAGAGAAGAAGAATACGGAGATCTATACGCTTTGATGGACTGTTGGTGGGTAGATCCAGAATCAACATCATCAGCTATTTTTACATGTACCGAAACATTAGAGACAGAATTAATTTCTGGATATGTTAGTTTAGCTATCCAAGAAGATTTTGCAGGAGAAAATTTCTTTTCTATCTGCGGGAGAGATGTAGTTTTAAATAGTGGATATTCCTTCCACGACACTACAGTTGTGTCTCTCACCACTAATACCTACGCATGCATAGATTCATACGAAAGAAAGCTAGGAAATGAATTCGATTGGTTATGGGATTCAGACTTCGGAATTTTGCAACTTATTTGGCGCCCACAAGATGAGCTAGTTAAAGTTTTAACTTTATTTATTCCAAATGATGAAGAATCTCTCCGTGCCGAGGGAAGAGTTTATTACAAAACGACAGAAGTAAACTAAATATAATATGCGTGATAGAATCCGTATTGCAATTTCATTAATAGTGTATGTTGTTTTGTTTGGTTATTCTGTTGTTTCTCTTGTTGAGCCCGTGGATGCATCAGAGCCTGTCGCCAACTATCCTAGAATTCCTGCAGTCAACAATGTACCCCCTCAAGTAGCTATGTGGGCTCGACCGCCGACCATTATCGTGTGTGAGTTCGCGCCCGTAAGTCAAATACAGATTAAAAGTGCGACAAAATTCTGGCAGAATCTAGGCTATAGATTTGAAAATGTTAGGTACAAAGATGACCCGTCCGGTGTATGTAACTCCGATAGCCCATGGGGCTATATTGTAATTCATTTAGTAGAGAAAGGCGCCAAATTGGATCCAACGGCATTAGCACAAACTAATTTTTTTGTAGATAATCTTACAGGAAAGATTAACTGGGCTACTATTAACATGCGACCAGATACACGAGAAACTGTACTGGAACATGAGATAGGGCATGCTCTAGGGTTTTTGCATTTTAATAGAATAGATCACCTGATGAATCAGAAATGGGAAATGGGCGGTTGGGACACGTACGGTCTAAGATCCAACCAACGATAGGTGACATCGTTATATGTGTAGATCCGGCTCGATCGTCATTCTCTGCCCTTCCTAGGCGCTTTGTGGGACTCGTGCTTGACATGTCTATCACCGTGTGTAAAATACAAGTATTGGATACTGGGAAGACAGTCTATTGGCCACTTGAAGCAATGTTCCTCTGGAAAGAGGGGAATACATAGACGCCTCACTATTTACTAGGAATAGAAAGGGACCAGTTGACATGTCCGACGAGAAAGAAAAGAAGCTGCCCGCTTTTTTAAAAACAGTATATCTCTCAAATCGCGAGATAAGATTAATCTTGGCTGGACTTTATTCGCTGGGAATGTCCAAAGAAGAGGTAGAAGGAACCTTGTGGAAAAAGCTTTTATTTGAAAAGCTCCATAAGAAAACAAGACGAAAGAAAAATTAGTGACACCCCTAGAAAGAGATAATATTATCTTAGAAGCTGCTCTAGAGTGGGGCGCCGACGCCATGTATGACATTCAGCCGGGGACTCTAGGAATGACACTTTATATTGATTGTCTCTGTAAGACGGATTCCCGATATATTCGCGACATGGCACCTATAATGTTTCATGGATTATATGTGGTAGTGAGGTACCCCACGCATGTTTTGACGCCCGCAGACCTAGAGGAGAAAGAGGATCTCTACACTGAACGATCCTCTACTAAATTAAGATGATAACAGCAATTGGCGATGTAATGAGAGAGTGCTACAAACGCGGCTGGATTACCACCCGTGATGGTAACTGTTCGCTCCGACGAGCCGGAGAAAGCAAGGTCTATATTACTCCATCGGGTGTTAGGAAAACTCTCATACATCCAGAGTTTATTGAATCTCTTCTAATACACAATGACGAGGTGTGGGTGAAGGATGGCGAAAATCCTTCTGGAGAGTTGGAAATGCACTGGCAAATCCTCAAAGATACCAAGCAAACTAGATGCGTCCTCCATGTACACTCCACTAACATTGTAGCAGCGATGTATGCCGGCTGGGACCTTAAGAGCATGGCTTTACAATTTCCAGAGATTTATAGATATACTAAAGTAGGTCCTAATGTTCCAGTGCTTCCTGCTATCTCACAAGCCCTCGCGGACGAAACCTCTAGGGCTCTGGGGTTAAAGGACGGTATCCTACAGTACGATGTAGTTGGTCAAGGTAATCATGGGGTATGTTCTGTCGGTCGGAACCCATGGGATGCTTTTGAGCATGTAGAGAGATTGGAGCATATTTGTCAAATCGTATTAAACTCTGGCGTACGACCTAGTATAATAACCTCAACGCCGGTATAGCTCAGCTGGTAGAGCAGTTGATTTGTAATCATCAGGTCCCGTGTTCGACTCATGGTGCCGGCACCAAAATAATGGGGGTGTAGCTCAGTTGGGAGAGCGCTAGCTTTGCAAGCTGGATGCCGTAGGTTCGATCCCTATCACCTCCACCACTTATGGGCAATTAACTCAGTTGGTTCAGAGTGCCTCCTTTACACGGAGGAAGTCGGGGGTTCGAGTCCCTCATTGCCCACCACATAACGGGGTATAGCGCAGTCTGGCTAGCGCATCCGCTTTGGGAGCGGAGGGTCGCAGGTTCGAATCCTGCTACCCCGACCATTTACTCTGCTCTCCTACTATATAAAGTATGAGTAATGCTGTCCTCCTCTGTCCCCCTATTCACTTTAGTATTGAATATTCTATTAACCCTTGGATGAAAGGAGAAACTGTAAATAGCGAACTTGCAATGAAGCAGTGGTTCAACATGAAAAATACTCTGGAGTTTTTTGGGGCGACAACAAAACTAATAGGACAATGGCCACTTCTACCAGATATGGTCTTCACTGCAAACGCAGGTACCGTCCATAAGAATAAGGTTGTATTAAGTAATTTCAAGCACGTAGAAAGAAAATTGGAGCGCCAAGTCTTCAAGCAGTGGTTTGATGAAAAGGGATATGAAACTTTTGTCTTGCCTGAGGATATGAATTTTGAAGGCTGCGGAGACACTATCGTAACGGGCAATCAGATGATCGCAGGTTATGGCTTCCGATCGGATCTTAAAGCGCTGCGCCGGGCAGCTGAGATTCTTGAGCTGGATCTTCTTTCTCTCAAACTTAAGAATCCTAATTTCTATCACCTGGATACTTGTTTTTCGCTACTTCGAGAAGATTTTGCCATTTATTATCCCGGCGCCTTCAGCAAGCATACTATTAACAAAGTGAAAAATATAGAACTCCTCGCAGTTTCAGAAGAAGAAGCTAATCGGTTTGCTTGTAACTCCATAGTGTTCAAAGATCATGTGCTTATGCCAGCCGGCAATGAGGGATTAAAATTCCTGTTAACAGAACGTGGATTTGATGTCCATCTGCTGGATACATCTGAATTTCTCAAGTCTGGTGGCTCCCTGCAATGTATGGCGCTATGGATATGACCCCCTATCACTATCACGCTAAAATCATAAAAGTATACGATGCCGACACCGTGACTGCGATCGTTGATTGTGGATTTAGCATAAAAATGAAGATTAAGTTGCGCCTCTATGGCATTAACGCGCCCGAAGTCCGGGGCAAAGAACGACCCGAAGGATTAAAGAGCAGAGACTATCTCCGTAGCCTTATTTTAGACAAAAACGTTATAATTGAGACAATTAAAGATAAAAAGGGTAAATATGGACGATATATTGGTATAATTCACCTAGACGGAAAGAATATAAACGAATTATTAGTAGAAAACAAGTACGCAGTAAAGAAAGATTATTAGCGGGTGTAGCTCAGTGGTAGAGCATCGCGTTGCCAACGCGAATGTCGTCAGTTCGAATCTGATCACCCGCTCCAAATATGAAGAGGGATGTCCGAGCGGTTTATGGTGCAGTCTTGGAAAGGCTGTGTGGTTTGTAGCCACCGCGGGTTCAAATCCCGCTCCCTCTGCCATATTTGATGTAAAAATAAGAAAAATGGTGTATAATTAGTAATGATGCGGCGTAGCTCAGCTGGTAGATGCGTCCGACTGTTAATCGGAGGGTCGTTGGTTCGAATCCAACCGCCGCAGCCAACAAGGAATGAAACAAGAGATGACAAAGAAAAAGACAGTCTGTGTATCCGGGGGATTTGACCCCGTTCATGTAGGTCACCTGCGCATGATGCAGGAGTCCGCCGGTTTTGGAGAGGTAACTGTCATAGTTAACTCTGATGAGTGGCTCATGCGCAAAAAGGGGTATATTTTTATGCCTTTTACTGAGCGTTGTGAAATTATTCGCGGCTTCGCATGTGTAGCCGCGACTAGTCATGTAGACGATTCCGATAACACAGTTTGTGAGGCACTCCGACGCCTTCAACCAGACTATTTTGCTAACGGCGGAGACCGTAAGACCGATAACACACCGGAGATGAAGGTTTGTGACGAAAATGGGATTGAACTGCTGTGGGGTGTTGGAGGGGGTAAAATTCAATCTTCCTCCACCCTTGTAGAATCAACAGGGATGGTTTCTCAATCTACCTTAGCAGGAGAAGATCTACAGCCAGACTCAGTGGAGGTTGTATCGAGTTCTTGCGACAGCTAACAAAAAGTAACATTATCAAACTCAGCTCTAGTTATCATAGAGCTGAAAGGTTTATATGAGCCGTAAAAAAACATATATTTTAGACACCAGTGTTTATCTCACTAATGCCGATGCAATTTATGCATTTAAGAATCACGACATACATGTACCTCTCAAGGTTTTTGAGGAAATAGACAACCACAAAAAGCGTCAAGATGCTGTCGGCGCCCAGGCACGAAAGATTATTCGTATTTGGGATGACCTACGCTCTCAGGGCTCCTTAGAGACCGGTGTGCGCATCCGTAAGGGTCTGGGCATCATACGAGCAATCAGCGGTCAGGGAATCACCCGTCAGGACCTCCCGGAAGACCTTAATCTTAATGTCCCGGATCACCTAATCATTGCAACAGCATTACGAGAGCATCGTGAGTCACCGAGAAAGGTAATTCTCGTCTCTCGCGATATTAACATGCGCGTTATCGCAGACGCAGTGGGGCTCACTTCTGAGGACTTTCAAAATAATCAGATTGTTGATAATAGCGAAAGCATCTATGCAGGATATGCAACTATTTTAGTCGATGATCAGCTAGTGGATCAATTCTATTCCAAAGAAGAGGTATATCTTGAAGAGCATAGGTTACATGCTAATCAATATGTGATGCTCGTCTCTAGCGCTAATGAAAAGAAGACGGCTTTAGCACGCTTTATCAGTCCTTCAGCGCCTTTAAAACAACTCATGCATAATAAGAAAACGGTATGGGGAATCAAGCCACGCAATAAGGAGCAGCACTTTCTCGTCGACGCGCTGATGGATCCTACCATTGAGGTTATCACGGCCATCGGTAAAGCCGGGAGCGGCAAAACTATTTGCGCCATCGCTGCTGGACTCGAACAAACTATAGATGAAAATCAGCAGAAATACTCACGCATAATTGTGTCGAGACCAGTACAGCCGCTGGGAAAGGATATTGGTTTCCTTCCGGGCACCATGGAAGAAAAAATGTCACCATGGCTGATGCCAATTCAGGACAATTTACAAACTTTAATGGGAAATGACAAAGTAACCCTTGACATTTACATGCAAAAGGGTACAATAGAGATAGAAGCTCTCACTTATATTCGTGGGCGGTCGATAGCAAACGCTTTTATTATAATTGATGAAGCGCAGAACTTGACAACACACGAATTAAAGACTATAATAACGAGAGTAGGTGAAGGGACAAAAATTGTACTGACTGGTGACGTAGAGCAGATTGACAATGTTTATATTGATGCTACTACTAACGGATTAACTCATGCTGTAGAAAAGTTCAAGGATTTTGAGCTAGCTTCGCACATTACCTTACATAAGGGAGAAAGGTCTAGAGTCGCCACTTTCGCCGCACAAAATTTGTGAGATTAAGATGGAAAATGAAAACCCCGATTTACAAAATCCTGTTGGAACTGAAACAGGTCTCAAAGAACTCGTAGTCACTTATATTGGTGATAGACTTGTTGCAGATGAGCGTGTCACGGTCGATATGGCTGTACAGGTCTTCGCTGCAGAATTCCCTGAGTTTCTGATGGCGATCGCCGAAGAGAATTTCCTCCGAGGCTATGAACAGGCTTTAACAGATGCTGAGAATATGTCCACCGGACGAGAAGAATTTTTAGGCTGATGGAATATTACCTTTATAATGTCCCCGTGTTCGTTATGGGTGAAGCTCCACCATATGTTAGCGTATCTGAGTTCTGCACTGCAGCTGAGGAAGTGATTCCAGCCGCCCTTTTAGCCAACGTTGATGTGGTCTATATAGGTAATCTGAGAGAACTAAGTGGTCGCAACGCAGCCTATAATAATGGAGCTATTTATATGACTAACTCTGAGCCCACAAGCGAAGATATGCTAGAGAACTTCGTGCACGAGGTGGCACACTCCCTAGAGAGCGCCTTCGGGACACAGATCTACACACAAGACCTGATTGATGAATTTAAAGGAAAGAGGAAGAAACTCTTCCATATTCTTCAGGCACACGGGTTTAATCCGAGCCCAGTCTTTGCCTCATATACAGAGTATAGTCCCTTGTGGGATAAATATCTTTCAGATTCCGTCGGATATCCGACCCTTTTGACCCTAACGATGGGTTTATTTGCATCGCCCTATGCAGCCACCTCCATTCAGGAGTACTTCGCTAATGGGTTCGAGAAATATTATCTTGAAGAGCCTTGGGATTTAAAAAAGGTTAGCCCCGTCCTCTTTGATAAGATTGAGACGGTGGTAAATGTCTAAACGCGAACATATCTCTTATTCCGAAATGAAAGACTGGGCACACTGCCCCCACTATCATAGAAAAGCCTGGGTTGAGAAAGTTGCCCCCTTTGAGGGTAACGAATATACTGCATTCGGCAGTGCCATCCATGATGTGTGTGAAAAGAAGCTTTTAAAGGAAGATATCAATGAAGCAGAAGTCTTTCAACTTGGATTTGCGAAAAGACTCCAAGATCTCCTAGAAAAGAATATTGAATTTGATGCCGGCCGAGTCCAAGATATGAAAGTCGCTGGACCCGCTATTCTGGGGGAAGTGGAGGAAGCTCTAGAGGACTATTTCGGAGATTATGAGGTTTTCTCCTCTGAGGAAATGCTCTATGTTCCTATTGAAAGCTTCAATGTATACTTTAAGGGTTTTGTCGACGCAGTAGTAAAGGTGGGAGATACCTATCATCTTTTTGATTGGAAGACATGCTCCTGGGGCTGGGACTCCCGAAAAAAGGCTGAAAAGTTAGTAACTTATCAGCTGACACTTTACAAGCACTTCTTCTGCCAGAAGCACAATATTGACCCGTCCCGGGTAGAGACACATTTTGCGTTGTTAAAAAGAACAGCAAAAAAAGACAGAGTGGAAATATTTAGAGTAACGAGCGGTCCAAAGAAAACTGAGAACGCTCTTAAACTTCTATACCAAGCAATCTATAATATAATAAAAGGGGTTACAATTAAAAACAAGTTGAATTGTTTAAAGCCCTATCGTTGCAAGCTTTATAAGACCGAACACTGTCGCTAGGAACCAATATGTCAGATAAGATCAAGATCTTTACGATCAGTGACCATCCTTTATCTCCTTCTGGGGTGGGAACGCAAACTAAATATATTATCGAAGGAATGCTCAAAACTGGCAAGTACCAGTTTATTTCCTTCGGTGGCGCTATTAAGCATCCCAACCATCAACCTCAACAGACGGAAGAGTGGGGCGCCGATTGGGTAATCTGGCCAGTCGATGGCTACGGAAATGCTGATCAGGTACGAGCCATGGTCCAGCAACAGAAACCAGATATTCTTTGGTTTATGACAGATCCGCGCTTTTATGGCTGGCTCTGGAATATAGAGAATGAAATCCGAATCCACGTTCCTATGGTCTATTATCACGTGTGGGATAACTATCCTTATCCCAAATTCAATCGTCCGGCATACCTGTCAAATGACCACATCGCGTGCATCTCAAAGCTAACCCATGACATCGTCCAAACAGTCACACCAGAGGTCGGCAGTTCCTATATTCCCCACGCTGTCGACGGTACTATCTTTGCTCCTGGCACCCCCGAGAAGATTGCTGTGATCAAGAAAGAGCAAAACTTAGAAGATAAATTTGTAGTATTTTGGAACAATAGAAACGCCCGCCGCAAACAATCCGGAAGCTTGATCTTCTGGTTCAAGGAATTCTTGGATAAAGTGGGAAATGAAAATGCAACCCTCGTGATGCATACTGATATTAAAGACCAACACGGTCAAGATCTAGAAGCCATCATACATGAGCTGGGACTTACGAACGGCGAGGTTCTTTTTTCCCGTCAGAAAGTTGCTCCTGCAGACCTCGCTACAATGTATAATCTAGCAGACGTCACAATTAATGTTGCGGACGCCGAAGGGTTCGGACTAGCAACCTTAGAGTCACTCTCCTGCGGAACTCCAATCATCGCCACTCTTACAGGGGGCTTACAGGATCAGCTTACTGATGGGGAAAATTGGTATGGAATAGGACTAGAACCATCGTCGAAGTCTGTCATCGGATCCCAGGAGGTTCCTTATATTTATGAGGACCGCCTTAATGGACAGGATGTTGTTGACGCATTGGTTAAAATATATGAAATGTCTCCTGAGGAGCGCACAGCATTGGGTGCGGCCGGGCGCGCCTGGACGGAACGAGAGTTTAGTTTTGATCAATATGTAGAGCGCTGGGATACGCTTTTCACTGAGATTCATGAGACTATGGGTTCTTGGGAAACAAGAACTGGTTATACTCCCTACGAAGTGAGGACTTTTTAGATGAAAAAGAAGATTATAATTAAAGGACCACTATTGTCCCGCTCCGGCTACGGAGAACAGTCGCGCTTCGCCCTGCGGTCCCTGCGATCTCGCCCTGATCTATTTGAAATATATATTTTAAACATCGGATGGGGTCACACGGGTCAGATAACTGATAACAACGAAGAGCATCAATTTATGATGGAGAGAATAACACAAACAGCACTCCATCTTCAAAATGGAGGAACCTTTGACATCTCCTTACAGATCACTGTTCCTAATGAATTTGAAAAGATCGCCCCCCTAAATATTGGATATACCGCAGGCATTGAGACAACTAAAGTCTCTCCGCAGTGGATTGAAAAAATCAACGCCACCATGGACCGAGTTATAACGATTTCCTCACACTCTCAGAAAGTTATGGAATCGACGACATATGATGTAAAAGACCAGAACGGTAACGAAGTACCTAATTGGGGAGTTACTGTGCCAGTTACATATGTGAACTACCCAGTTCGACAGACAGAGGCAGTCCCTATTGATATTAATCTAGAGACGGAGAACAATTTCCTTGTAGTGTCACAGTGGGCTATACGCAAAAATCTTGAAAACACGATTAAATGGTTCGCAGAGAAATTTAAGGATGATCCAACGGCCGGTCTGATATTGAAGACAAACTCCGCAGCCGACTCAGTTCGCGACAGAGAGTTGACATCCGCGCGCCTCAATCAGTTACTGACACAAGTACCAGAGCGTCAATGCAAAATCTATTTAGTTCATGGAGAACTAACACCAGAAAATCTCACGTGGTTATATCAACATCCCACTATGAAAGCTTTAATTAACATTGCTCATGGTGAAGGTTATGGTCTACCAATGTTTGAGGCAGCATACAACGGATTGCCTCTGATTACTCTTACGTGGAGCGGACAGCTTGACTTTATCACCAAGCCAAACAAAAAGAAGAAGGCTGTCCCCCGGATTATCAAAGTGGATTATGATATCAATAATGTACAACCTCCAGCCGTCTGGCCAGGGGTGATCGAGAAGGACGCAATGTGGGCATATGCCCGAGAAGCCTCCTTTAAACGCGCCCTAGGCGAAGCACTTGAAAAAGAAAAACATTACAAAAAAGAAGCTACAGCCCTGCAAACTCACATATTAGAGAAGTTCGCACCGGAGACACTATATCAGGAATTTGTCAGCAACATTTATGACCCGTCTCCAGAGGAGATAGAATGGTTATCCCAGATGGACGAAATTCAGATTCTTTAATGTCGGTTGTCTTTCTGGCTGATTTCTTTAGTAATCAGATCAATGGCGGTGGCGAAAATAACGATGCAGTTCTTATAGACGACCTTCGATCAAGGGGGTTGAGCGTCGACCTCGTACATACCCAAAAAATAACTAAAGAAATTCTTGATTCTGCCGATAAAGTAATAGTATCTAATTTTGTGTTTCTCTCCGCGGAAATTAAAGATTATATTAGAGAAAACTGTGATTACGTTATCTATGAGCATGATCACAAGTATGTCAAGACCCGAGACCCCTCTAAATTTGTAGGGTTCAAAATTCCACATGACCAGCTAGTAAACACTGAATTCTATAAAGGCGCCTCCGCCGTAGTCGTGCTAAGTGAGATATGCAAACAGGTGATGGAAGACAACATAGGAAATACCAACGTACATTCCATCGGCAGTAGTTTGTGGTCAAAGGAAAAAATTGCATTCCTCCGTGAGTGTAACAAAAAGAAGACCAAAGAGTTTGCAATTGTTAATTCTTCCAATCCTACTAAGGGTCGCTCCGCCGCAATAGAGTTTTGCACAAACCGCGGTATTAAATTTGATCTGGTATCATCAAACGATCAATATGAGTTCCTCAAAATTCTCAGTGAATATGAGAGTTTGGTTTTTATACCTCAAGTTCTAGAAACATTTTGCCGATTAGTTGCAGAAGCTAAGATGCTTAACTGCAAAGTTTATACTAATCCGAAATTGATAGGACTGATGAGTGAACCCTATGGTAATGCTTCCGGAACAGAACTTATTGATGTCTTAGAGACCAAGGTGTCCAACGCCTTAGAATATTTTTATGGAGTAATAACAAAATGATTTTAGTCACCGGCGCCGCTGGTTTCATTGGGAGCTGTCTTGTGGATGCTATAGAGGGTCCTGTGATTAGTTGTGACCCCGCACACGATCAAATGCTGACACCCGATGAGACACTTCTGTGGCTAGCCAAAACAGAGGGAGTCTGTTGTGTTTATCATTTGGGAGCAATATCGGACACAACAGAAACTGACGCAGTACTCCTCACCCAAAACAATATTACTTACAGCCTCCAGTTACTTGACCTTTGTATCGAAAAGAATATACCTTTTGTCTATGCATCCTCAGCATCAGTCTACGGACCAGTAGTTGGAAGTCAAAACGAGTCACAACTACCAGCTCCCATTAATTCTTATGCTATCAGTAAGACAGCCCTTGATCTATTTGTGACACAGAAGATAACTCTTCATCCTGAGGCACATATTGTGGGGCTCCGTTATTTTAATGTGTTTGGACATAATGAACACCATAAGGGCTCTATGGCCAGTCCTGTGCACAAGTTCACAATGCAAGCCCGAGAGACCGGCAAGATCAAGATCTTTGAAGGCAGCGCCAATTTCCGACGAGATTTCATTCATATTGATGATGTGGTCGCCATGACATTGGCAGCCCCTAATTTTAAACAATCAGGGATTTATAACGTCGGTACCGGAGTCGCCCGATCATTTGAGGATGTAGCCAACATCATAGCCAAAGAACTCAACGCCGAAGTAGTAGAGATTCCTTTCCCTAGTCATCTCAAGGGAAAATATCAAGCCTATACCTGCAGCAACAACACTAAAATCTCAACAGGCGGGTATATTATGCCCCGTCTGGGGTTGGAAGAGGGCATCAGAAAGACCCTGGCACTCATATGACAACAGTATTTATTAATGGTTGTTTTGACATTCTGCACCGTGGTCATTTAGAACTATTTAAATATGGGGCGTCTCTAGGCACTACGTTGGTAGTTGCCATAGATTCCGACGAAAAAGTTAGGGCAATCAAAGGACCTGATCGCCCGATCAATAATATAGAAGATAGAAAATTTATGCTATCATCATTACGATACATTGATCGCGTTGAGGTCTTTGATTCACCTGAAGAGTTGGAAGTGCTAGTAAAGGACACAGCTCCCGACATAATGATAGTGGGCTCCGATTGGAAGGGCAAAACAATCGTTGGGGGTCACTGGGCTCAAGAGATTAGATATTTTGAGAGAATAGATGGATATTCCACAACCAAAATCATTGAAAGTATTACTGATAGGTGATGCCTGTACAGATCGCTATTATTACGGTTCTGTAACTCGCCTAAGTCCAGAAGCTCCTGTACCCGTTTTAAAGCATTTATATACTGAAGAGCGCCTAGGCATGTGTTTAAACGTAGGAGCCAATCTAGAGGCTCTGGGAGTCCTTGTAGACGTTCTTAAGAATGATGAGATGATCTACAAAGATCGTTTCGTTGATGCCAAGACAAAACAGCATCTTCTGAGAGCAGATTTTGGAGAGAGCGCCAAGGTACAACCGATTGATCCAGATAAGATAGATATATCCGGCTACGATGCCGTGGTAGTCTCTGACTATAATAAGGGATTTATTAGCCGTTCAATCGCATCCCATATATCAGCCAAATGCCATGCCGCCGCAATTCCATTATTTGTGGACTCGAAAAAGAAAAACCTTGAATGTTACGAACACTGTTTTATAAAGATTAACGAAAAAGAAAGCAACGAGATGAAACAGTTGAGTGCTACAGCCAACCTAATAATTACACTCGGGGCCCGAGGTGCGAAGTATGAAGATACCGTATATCCCACCACAGAATGTGAGGTATTTGATGTTTCCGGCGCCGGGGATACGTTTATGTCCGCCTTAGTCTACAAGTATTTAGAAAGCAAAGATATTCCTATAGCGCTTAAATTCGCCAATTATTGTGCTAGAATAGTGGTACAAAAGTTTGGTACGTACTGCCTACAGCCGGAAGATCTTAAATAAATGAATTATGTGTTTGATATCGATGGAACGATCTGTACCCTCACTGATGGCGATTATACGACGGCGAAGCCCATTAAGCATCGCATACAAAAAGTTAATGCCCTCTACGACGAGGGACACACAATTATCTTTCAAACTGCCAGAGGTATGGGACGCACAAAAAATGATTCAGCTCGCGCCTGTCAGATGTTTTATGAACTAACTCAAAAACAACTAGAGGAATGGGGGGTAAAATATCACTCTTTATTCCTTGGCAAACCAGCTGGCGACATTTATATAGATGATAAGGGAATGAAAGATGAAGACTTCTTTACCAATGACGTTCGTCCCTAAGGGGTGGGGATTTGAAAAGTGGATTGTCAATAACGAAGAATACTGCGGCAAGCTGCTCTATTTTGTTAAAGGCAAGCGCTGTTCGTGGCACTACCATATTAAGAAAGACGAAGTATTTTATATTCAATCTGGAAAGATGCTCGTTAAATATTCTGATCGAGACGATATAAATTCTGCCAATGAATTAATATTAGAGCGCGGCGACAACTTTCATGTGTACCGCGGACTCCGACATCAAATGATAGCACTAGAAGATACGGAACTATTTGAATTTTCAACTCAACACTTTGATGAAGATAGTCACAGGATCAAAAAAGGCGATTAAATGACGACACAAATGGATTGGTTTATAGAGAATTTACAAAACAATATTCCTTTTGGGTATGCGCGCTTCAATGATGGAGAGATGATGGCAATCGACCAGATTGGGTCCGTCGTCGCCCGAGGAGATCAGGTGGTTGATGAATCCCTTCACAATGCTTTGAACGAGGCAATTATCTATAAACAGGAACGGTATTATATCGGTATTCCATGCTCACTGTGCTACCCACACCTTGCAAGCCTAGCCCGCGAAGTGGTGGGCGACTATGATTACCTAACGAGCGCAGTCGCGACAACCAACAGAAACTGGCAGCACTTTATTACCTCCTTCCCTGTCGCCATGGACGAGCGACGCCTTATCTGGATTGGAGGCAACGATCAGAATGCCCACGCAATCCGAGCCATGGGGATAGATGTAGCAAAGACCGCTCTAGTCCCCCGCGTTAACAGCTGGGAGTACTATGAAAAGATTAGACAGACAGTTCCTCAATATTTCCAGCCTGGGGATGTGGTAGGGATATCCCTTGGTCCGACCGCACGCGTCCTCGTACGACAATGGTTTGAAGAATATCCCGATTTGACCTTTATCGATATGGGCAGCAACTTAGATCCGATCACCCGGAATGTACGACACAATTGCCACCGCGGCTGGGAAGAAACTGGTTTCAACCTCACCAAGCGTTGCGCAGAGTGCAACTAAAATGAGAATTTACCTTTCAACATCTAACAAGTACAATGTCTTGTGTCCTATTAATATTCATTTTCTGAACAAATATTGGCCAAACCAAGACATCACATTGGTAGGTTATGAAAAGGTATTAGAACTGCAAGACCTTCCCGACAATGTCACGGTCCATAGCCTAGGCAAGCAGGATGACTTTGGCAAAACCTGGACGAATGCTCTTATACCATTCTTTCGTAATGTGCCTGAAGAATATTTTGCTTTAATCCTAGACGATCAGGTCTTGGCACGCCCCGTAGATCAAAGTAAGATGGATCTCCTGGAGCAGTACTTCAAGTTTGGCAAAGCAGAGAAAGCCATGATTGGGGGAGGAGTCCAGTTCGCTAACGGCAAGAGGATTGGAAATGGTCTGGTAGAAATTCGACAGGATGTGTCGTATAGAACATCGCTTCATCCGGCTATATGGAAGAAAAGCTATCTCCTTCAGTATCTAAAGCCTAATTTTACTTCATGGGATTTTGAATTAAAAAATGAAGCACGCAACGACCAAGCACGAATTTTAAACTTTGATTATGATTATCCCAACGAGCCACACCCCTATTGTAATGTGGAACTCTATAACAAGGGTGAGATCACAATTAACAGCGCCGGCGAGACAATTACCAACCAGCCGTCCACTCCATTCTTCCAGAAAGAAGATTTAAGATATATGTGGGATGAAATCCACAAAGAAGGAAACAAGAGATGAAAGCACTAGTATTAGGACACACGGGGTTCGTAGGTTCAAACCTAATGGCATACCTCACCGCACAGGGCGTCGACGTTATGGGAGTCTCCCGGGAAAACTGCGATCTTCGAATCCAGGGTCGCTTTGAAGAGTGCCTTGAGGAAGTCGGAGAAGACTTAGACGTTATTTTCAATTGTGCCGCCAACGTTGGAAGTGTTCACTACGTCACAGAATTCGCCGGCGATGTTATATACGACAATACGCAGATGGCCTTAAATATCTATAGCGCCGTTCATAGGGTTACACCCTCGACAGTAATAATCAATCCTCTGTCTAACTGTTGCTATGCGAATGGCACCCAAGTACAAGATGAAACCAAGTGGCTTGAGGGTGCAGTACATCCTTCAGTATTTTCATTTGGCAACTTTAAGCGAGTTTTATATTATATCTCTCGTTGTTATAGCATGCAATACGGAGTAAGAAGCGTAAATCTCATGTTCCCAGGGATTTATGGTCCCGGAGACAGTACAGACCCCAACAAGGTACACGCACTTAATGGAATGATTATCCGTATGTTAGACGCCATCGAGACAAATGACGAAGAATTTGAAATATGGGGCACCGGAAAGCCAGTTCGGGAGTGGGCGTATATCGATGATGTCTGTAAAATCATGCATATGTGTGTAGACTTAGGCGAAATGATCGAGCCCGTTAATATAGCACAAGGTAAGGGATTTACCATCGCAGAAACAGGTGCCTGTATTGCGACTGCAACGGGATATGCGGGATCCCTAGTATTCAATCCTGATTACCAAGACGGCGCCCCAGTGAAGATTCTGGGAATGGGCAAGTTTGCCACCGTCTTCGAAGGCTATGAATTCTCGGATCATCAAGAAGGCATTAATCATACAGTTGAATATTATAAAGGAGTACTAAACTAATGGAACAAGATTATAAAATGGAAGAACCCGTCATCCGCTGCTGGAGCGTCTTCATTCCAGATCATGCTGGCGATGAGGTAGCAAAAACTCTTAAATCAACATGGATCAATACAGGCAAGAAGGAAAAAGAATTTCGTTCGAAGATCTGTGAGCGCTTTAATGCCCCCTATGCTGTCGCATGCATGACAGGCACAGCCGCCCTCAAGATCGCTCTCAAAGCCCTTGGTGTGGGACCAGGAGACGAAGTCGTGAGCACCCCATTCACTTTTATCGCAACCAATACTGCAATCCTCGAAGTAGGGGCAATCCCCGTGTTTGCCGACATTCAGTATGACACTCTCAATATTGATCCAAAGAGCGTCGCAGAAAAGATCACAGATAAAACAAAAGCCATCATGTGTGTGCACTATGCAGGGAACCCTGTAGATTTAGACGAACTCCGAGAAGTTGCCGCAGCCCACAATCTGCCGATTATCGAAGACAGTGCTCATGCACAGGGCGCGCGCTATAAGGGGAACCCCATCGGCTCAACGGGTGATGTAGCTACGTTCTCCTTCCAGTGTGTCAAGATTGTGACCAGCGGAGATGGCGGCGTGATCACCACCACACGCCCAGAGGTTTACGCAAAGCTCAAGAAACAGTCATGGTATGGTATTGACCGCGACACAAAGAAGACCAGCATTCTTGACCCTCTTCCAGCCCCTCCGGACGGTCTAGGTTTCAAGTCTAACATGAATGACATCACGGCCACCCTCGCATGTGTAGCTATTGATAGTCTGGACGAAGCTTTAGCTATCCGTAAGGAGATGGGCGAGCGGTATCGCAAGGAATTAACGGGGCTCAAGAAGGTGACGTTGGTAGACTACAAGGATCATTGGACACCTAACTATCAAATTTTCCCCATTCATGTGGAAAATCGAGATGAGTTCGCTCAGTACATGTGGGATCGTAATATCCAAGTTAATGTTAACAATCGACGTAACGATGTTTACGAAATGTTTGGTGGCATGTGTGACCTACCCACCCTCAAGCGCTGCGATGAAGATGTCATTTTAATACCTCTTCATGCAGATCTTACAACTGAGGATCTAACCCGCGTTATTGGCGCCATTAAGGAATATGATGCTTTATGAGAGGGTTAATCGGTCACACAGGATTTGTAGGATCGAATATCCTAGAGCAATCTAATTTTGATAAATGCTATAATTCTAAGAATATAGAATCCATTGCAGGCGAAAAGTTTGATATTTTAGTTTGTGCGGGAGTAAGCAGCATTAAGTGGAAAGCGAACAAGGAACCCAAAGAAGATTTTAAACAAATTAAGAAGCTGATTCAGAGTCTTGATCAGTCAGAATTCCAAACATTAGTGCTGATTTCTACGATCGCAGTATATGATAATCCGGCCGATAGTGCATATGGGAGGCACAGATTATATCTAGAAACCTATTTAATGAACAAATACGACAATGTTTATATTACGCGTCTGCCCTCATTATTCGGTAAAGGATTAAAAAAGAATGCCATCTATGATTTAATGAACAAGGATTATAGGTTCGTTCCCGATCCTTGGAGTTATTTTCAATATTATTGCTTAGATCATATCTGGAAGGATATCGAAAAACAGATAGATTTAGACATTAAAATATTAAATATCAACTCTGAAAGAGTACCCTTTGATAAGGTATTGGATCTTTTTGAGTTAAATCTGGAACAATTTAGAGGAAACACAGTAGTGCACGAAAACATGTTGAGTGACCACGGCGCCCACTGGGGACAGGCAGGGAGTTATTTATATACTCAAGAAGAGACACTACAGCAACTTAAGGAATTTATTACTCGCAATGAATGAATACTACAGAAAATATTTAACACTACATGCACATCCCATAAATCGGCTGTTGCATTTTATTGGGCTTTGGGTCACCATTCTTTTGGTAGCGTGGGTGTTAGTTTCCAAGCTTTGGTTGCTCTTGCTCCTAACTCCATTTGTGGTATACCCATTTGCTTGGTCTGGGCACTACTTTTTTGAAAAGAACAAGCCCGCAGCATTTAACAATCCGATTAAAGCGAAAATTGCTGATTGGATGATGTTTAGAGATATTTTACGAGGGAAACTAAGGATATGGTAAAAAAGAGAATTTTAGTCACTGGCGGCGCCGGATATGTAGGCACCGCGCTCCTACCCAAGCTTTTAGAAGCAGGACATGAGGTCACAGTATTTGATAATTTGATGCAAGGAGGGAATCAGCTTCTTTCATTTTTTAGAAACAAAAACTTTCATTTTATCAATGGTGATGTAACCATTAAGAATGACCTAGCCGAAGCCGTAAAGGGAATGGATGTTATCGTCCACCTTGCTGCTATCGTGGGTTTTCCTGCCTGCAAGAACAACCCTGAACTGGCTACTGCAGTTAATGTCGACGGTACCCAAAACCTAATTGACGTAACCACGCCAGAACAGATTATTCTGTATGGATCCACGGGGAGCAACTACGGTAAAGTAACAGATATTTGTACTGAAGAGTCCCCCCTCAATCCATTAAGCCTTTATGGTGAGACCAAGACTCAAGCAGAGCATATGTTGATGGCTCGGGGCAACACGGTTGCCTACCGGTTTGCTACCGCCTTCGGCGTCTCCCCTCGTCTCCGTCTAGATCTTCTTATCAATGATTTCACCAACAAGTGTCTCCGCGATGGCTATTTGGTAGTCTACGAGAAACACTTCATGCGTACGTTTATTCATGTATCCGATATGGCCAATGCATTCATGCTGGCGATTAATAATCTTGACAGGATGGTTAACAATGTCTACAATATTGGCGACGACTCGATGAATTATAGTAAAGAGGATATTTGTAATATGGTCGCCGAAAAGACGGATGCCTTTATTCACTTTGAGGAAATTGGCTCGGATGCTGACAAACGCAATTATGTTGTAAGCTATGACAAGGTGCGTGCATTAGGGTTTAGGACCCAAGTAACAATTCAGGATGGTATTGATGAGATTATTAAAGCTTTAAATGTTGTAGACTTTACAAACCCTTATGTCAATATTAAAAGGGGACTCTGATGCCCAAATATAATTTTTCTGTCCCCAAGACACCTCCTGCGACTAATGAGCCCCACCCTGAAAATCTGAAAAAGTCATGGCAGCATAACCGCCCCGTCATCCACGCTACTGCAGCTGGTGTGTATGGAGCAGACAAGGGGGATAACGAATACGTCAACATCTTCAATGCCCACTATAATAACTTTGAAGGTAAAATTCTAGAGATAGGCGCCGGTACAGGATGGTTTGCTAAGCAAATTTTGACCAGCTGCCCTAATATAGAATATACTATTCTAGACATCGAGAGAAATATTGAAAATACAATTAAGAATACTCTGGCGAACTTTCCCGACGTTCGATATGTAACATCTGCCAATTATAAGGAGGCGCTCGGAGAGACATACGACCTCTTTATCGAAACGCACTGCCTGTCCGAGACACCTCGCTATTACTATACAGATATTTTTGCCAAGCTTAAGACGAAGAATTGCTTAGTGATCGATTATGGGGGAGACCCAAACGACCCGGAATTCAACGATACTCTTGAAGAATGGTACTCTCAGTTTCCCCACCAAGATAAGTCAATCAACAAGGCGCTCCTAGGGGGCAACAAATATGATATCCCAGTTTATATTGGCAAATCAGTCAAGGTATAATGAATCCAAATATTCCCAATCCTTTTGGTCCATATAAAAACTGTCATGCAGGCGCCACTGCAATACTGTGCGGCTCCGGACCCACCCTTCTGCAGTTTGATGCCGGACGGGTCCCAGAAGGTGTGATGCGCTTCGGCGTCAATGATCAGATCTTTCTCAACTTAGATCTAGATTATTGGTTTATGGGAGATTCTGTCCCACAGGTACCTGATAAATTTTGGAATCGCTATCGGGATTTTAATGACTATCAACCTAAAAGGCAAAAGTTTGTTCGGTTCTGCAACTGGGAGGACAATCGAGAGATTGTAATTCCCCCGTTCGGACGCGTTCCTCGTAATGGGCAGCTGCCCTTAAACCTTAAAAACTCTAAATACTACGTCTCCGATAGTGGGGGCAATCCCGATCATTGTAAATTCAAAAAGGAGATTGCTGAGGGAAATTTAACGTCTGTTGCATCAATTACTTTTGAAGTTCTTCAATTCATGTTATACTGTGGTATAGAGAAGATCTTTTTAGTGGGGCACGACTGTGATTATTCCGAAGGTACCTTTGCTAAGATAATGATCGGAAAACAACAAAGGGCAGACTATTATATTTTGAGGTACTGGAAGCATGTAAAAGAATGGATCACAGTCAACTATCCGGATGTAGAACTTCTCAGTATCAATCCCGTTGCCCTAGATATTTTTCCAGAAGCCCAAATAGAGGACATCAAATGCTAGACATTGAAGATTTTGAAAGAAAGTATAACGCCATTGTGAATAGCGAGCAATTCGCGCAATTGCAAGAAACATACAATAAAGCCAAGTATGTATTTTTCTTTGGGCATGGTGGCAACATGGGCGTGGCAGAACACGCTGCCATTGATCATTCACGATTAACAGATAAGAATGTATTCGCCCCGGGCGGAGGAGTCATCGTGACCTCAATCCAAGGAGACACTAGTTTTAATGACTGGATCATGAACTGGCTAGATATTCGTACGCGTGGCTTAGACAAGAGCGAGTGTCTAGCTATTGGAATCTCTTGCTCCACCAACGGCATCTCCTCTGACTGTCTCTCTACTGCTCTTAATTGGGCTGCAGAGAACGGCATGCAGGCATGCCTCTGGGCGGCACAGCCAAAAGAGAAAGGCATTCACCCTCAAGTCAATCAGATTATCCAGCACACCAAATACTACCACACTTCGGAGATCATCTCTCTAACAATGACATACGAGTTGATTCATGGAGCCGGCTTTATGTGTCCCGCTATTTCTACCAAAGCTCAGCAACGACGCTTTGAGAAACTTGGAATTGAATCTGAGGTTGAAACCCACAATCAGCACGTGCCTCCGGGAATGGAAACACAACTTAACAATCTGGCCATTGACTTCGATGGAGTTATTCACAATTTTGATAAGGGCTGGCACGATGGCACCTGTTATGGTGATCCCCTCCCGGGAGCACTGGATGCCATCCGCACACTGGCTGAGGACTGGAACATTATCGTTTTCTCTGCAAAGGTTCGTCCTGATCGCCCACTAGTTGGCGGCAAAACAGGATACGAGCTTGTGGATGAATGGTTACAGGACCACGGAGTTCGTGACTTAGTGGCTGAAATTACTCATGAAAAGCCACGTGCTCAACATTATATTGACGATAAGGCTATTGAGTTCACCAACAACTGGACTGAGATTCTGGAGCGTCTACAGTGAAAAGCATAACAGCTGTTGTCCCTGTACGCAAGGGATCCGTAAGAGTAAAGAATAAAAATCTTAAACCTTTTGCTGGTAAAACACTTCTGCAGATTAAAATCGAGCAATTAAAGCAAGTAAGCCTTATTGATAACATTGTCGTAAGTTCTGATTGTGATGACATGCTAGCCCTAGCAGCAGCGCTGGGAGTCGATACCCACCGCCGCGACGACTACTTTGCCTCGTCCGCAGCAACAAACTCAGAGTTCTTTGAAAACCTGGGACAAGCCATCGAGGGCAACTACCTTATGTACAGTCCAGTGACCTGTCCCCTGATTTCATTGGAGACATACCACGACTGCATCTCAACGTTCCAGCAGGACGAGGAGATGGAAAACCTAGTGACAGTTACCTCCGTGAAGCATCACTTGTGGTTGGATAACGAACCATTAAACTATGATGTTACCAATTCCCCAAACAGTCAAGATCTACCAGACATCTACGCGATCACGTATGGTGTCTGTATCATTTCTCGCGACGACATGATTGCTCGCCGCAATATTGTGACCCCAAACCCTACCTTCAAAGTGCTGGACGAGATCGAATCAGTTGATATTGATACTGAGTTTGATTTTATGGTGGCAGAAATGATATACAAGAAAATAAATAATTTGACGTCAGTCTAAGAATGTGCTATATTAATTAAAAGGAACTTATTGTGAAACATAATCCATATCAAGTTATAACTAATTTCGAAGAGATCATCGCCGAGTACTGTGGCTCCAAATATGCCGTGGCTGTTGACAACGCAACTAATGGTTTATTCCTATGTTTAAAATACTTAGGAATTGAAGACAAAGATATTACTATTCCCGCCGTCACATTCATGTCAGTGCCATGCACAATTATACAGACGGGAAACCGCGTTAATTTTGACAAGAATCACGCCGCCATCATCGATGGTAAAAGGCTCCGAGGTCAGTACCAACTCGATCCCTTTCCGGTTTGGGACAGCGCCCTAACTTTTCACCGGAACATGTATATTCCAGGACAGTTGATGAATATATCCTTCAGCGGACCTCATAAATTTTTGAAGCTTGGTAAGGGCGGTATGATACTCACCGACAGCAAAGAAGCCCATACATGGCTCAAGCGAGCGGCCTACTTTGGGCGCCGTCCGGTAGATCATAAGGTTGAAGAATTCGATATGCTAGGTTGGAATTATTATATGCTACCGGAAATTGCAGCCCGAGGCGCAGTTTTGATGCTAGGCATTGAGGACAATAATGAAGATCTAGAGATCGAATATCAAGATCTTTCTAAATATAAGATATACACAGAGGCAAACAGATGAAGAAAGTTATTTTAGTACAACCATATTACGAAAATATTTGGGAACCAATCGGCTTGGGGTTCATTGCCGGCTACCTGAAGAAGCATTATGACGGAGAGTTAGATCTACAATGTTTTCAAGGAAACTTTGACACAGATGAAGTTATTGTGGAAGCATGCACGGGTGCCGATGTAGTCGGGTTTTCTTGTACCTCTCCTGCATGGCCACATGCGCTGCGTTTGGCAGGAGCTATTAAGGAAGTAAGCCCGACCACCCGAACTGTGTTTGGAGGATGGCATCCTTCTGCGCTCCCACAAGAATCTGCCGCCCATCCGTTTGTCGATCAGGTGGTAATTGGAGAAGGAGAAGAAGTGTTTCTAGATATTGTTAACGGTAACACTGACCCCATCGTACAGGGCACAAAGCCGTCAATGCTCGACCTCCCATGGCCTGACCGAAAGATTATCAAAAATTATAGAACAGTGGATTTGTGTGAAACGATGAATGGAAAAAGGACAGCATCTTTTCAGTGCAATCGAGTGTGTCCCGTAGCTTGTGCGTTCTGTGCTGAACGAGTAATAACCGGAACTCGTAATCGCCGCGACAATCCAATTCGTTCACGCTCGATTCCCGACATGTGTGATGAAATTGAGCACGTTATTGAAGAATTAGATCTAAATTATTTTAAGTTCGTCGACGCAACGTTTGATATCACGGCAGATTTTGTTATTGAGTTTTGTAAAGAAAAGATTAAGAGGGGCATCACAACAGAGTGGGAGTGCCTCATCCATGCTACATTTGCCAATGAAGAAATGTTCAAGTGGCTTAAAAAGGCACAGTGTAATCAAGTTAATATTGGTGTCGAGACCGGCAGCCCTCGAATTCTGAAAGATATTAAAAAAGGACTCACGATTAAAAGTGTAAAGAATGTGTTTGGATGGGCTAAGAAATATGGCGTTGAGCGAAGGGGTTTTTTCCTATTTGGCATGCCAAACGAGACTCGTGCAGACCTGCTACTTACTGAAGAATTGATAGACGAGATTGATCCAGATGTTGTGGGGTTCACAATATTATGTCCCTATCCGGGTACCGACCTTTATAACCCCGAGCTACATCAAAATGTAGATTGGGAAAAGGCTGATGAATATTCTAATGATTTTTGGTGTACGGAGCACTTCTCCAACATCGAGCTGAAAGCACAACAAGCCTATTTTAAAACTAAATATGATTTGTTACTTTGCGAGAGACAAGAGGATTCATCTCAGTCTGGTGGTTTTGGGGATATGAGAGAGTTAGAAAAACAATCCACATCTACGCCGATCGGCACGAATGTCACGAACGTGACGCCGCCGCCAGCACTTCCTCAAACTATAGTGCCAATGCCCACGCGCAAGGAACCACAAGAATAAGAGAAAATTATGAAGATACTAGTTACCGGTGGCTGCGGCTTCATCGGATCCAATTTTATAGAATTTTTGCTGCAAGAGAAAGCCGACACTATTGAAAAAGTGGTTAATTTGGATGCTCTCACATACGCTGGAAGCCTAGATAACACTAAAGAATTCGAAGACCACGAGAAATATGTTTTTGCAAAGCTTGATTTGCGCGACCGCGCTCGGCTGTGGTCACTTTTTAAGACGCATCAATTTACACACATAGTACATTTGGCAGCAGAATCTCATGTAGACAACTCAATTGCAGACCCGAGCGCATTCATCGCGAGCAATATTGTAGGGACTCATAATTTACTTAAACTAGCTCGCGAGTTCGAAGTGAAGCGGTTCCATCATGTTTCAACGGATGAAGTTTACGGAGAGCTGGGAGAAACAGGAAAGTTTGATGAAACTACAGCTTACGACCCCCGCAACCCATATTCGGCGTCCAAAGCCTCATCGGACTTCTTGGTCAAAGCGTATTTTCATACTTATAATTTTCCAGTCACTATTTCTAATTGTTCCAACAATTATGGGCCCCGCCAGCATGATGAGAAGCTGATTCCCACTGTAATTCGTTCGATTTCCCAAGGAAAGAAGATCCCCCTTTATGGCGCCGGCGTTAATGTGCGAGACTGGATTTATGTAAAAGATCATTGCGAAGGAATTTGGAAAGTGTTTACAGAGGGTACTCTGGGTGAGACCTATTGTATCGGATCTAATTGCGAAAAGAAGAATATAGAGCTTATTCATGTTCTCTGCAAGGAGATGAATGTGGATCCTGAGGACTCAATTGAATATGTAACTGACCGCGCCGGTCACGATTTTCGTTACGCCATTGATAATAAAAAAATTAAAGAGAAGTTAGGCTGGAGTCCCAAGACATCTTTCGAAGATGGAATAAAATTAACTGTAAAGTGGTATAATGAGAAATATTAAAGGAATTATATTAGCCGGAGGCAAAGGTACTCGCCTCTATCCGTTAACTAAAGTAACCAACAAGCATCTACTCCCTATTGCCGGCGAGCCCATGATATATTATCCTCTTCGCAAACTTATTGAAGCTGGAGTAGACGATATAATGATAGTTACAGGGGTGGATCACAGCACCGGTATTACATCTCTTTTGGGTTCCGGACATGAGCACGAATGTGCACTTACCTATCGGGTTCAAGACCAACCAGACGGCATTGCCGGCGCCCTACGACTCTGCAAGAATTTTGTAGGCAATGATGCTTGTGTAGTAATCTTGGGGGATAACATTTTTAAAGATAACCTCAAGAGTCACGTTGAAGATTTCGCGCGCCAAGACGACGACTGCAAACTCTTTTTTAAGAGAGTAACTGATCCTCGCCGCTATGGCGTGGGGACATTTAAGAAAGATCGACTGGTGGGCTTGGAAGAAAAACCTGAAGAACCTAAATCAAACCTAGCTTGCGTAGGTATCTATTTTTATAGTGATAAGGTATTTGACGCTATTGAAAAAGTTGAAATGTCGGACAGGGGCGAGTTTGAAATTACCAGTGTTAATAATCTTTTCATTGAAATGCAAAGCTGCACGCACGCGGTATTGGAAGACGTTTGGTCTGATGCAGGAACTATGGATTCCTACCACAATACCAATTGGTTGATGTATCAAGAAAAATAACATGAAGTTTTTATTAACGACGCGCGCTGACGGAAACAGTATAGAGTGGGCCAAGCTTGTGCACCCAATGTTTCAGCAATATGCACATCGCATCGGAGCGGACTTTCTGGTACTAGACGAGGCGACAGACGCCCATGACGCCACCGGTGGAATCGGAAATGGGGTGTACCAATATCGGATTATGAAACACTATGATCTTCATGAACATTATGATCGAATCATAGCTCTCGATACAGACATGATTTTAACCCCCTCCCTACCGAATTTATTTGAGGTAGTGCCATATGATTCAGTAGGCACTATTTATGAAGACCTGGGATCTAGAGCGCCCCAAAGGGTAAGCTGTATGGTAAATGCTCAGCGCCAGTTCGGCGATATAGGGTGGAACTCCGGGTATATTAACACGGGAGTATTTGTGACGTCCCAATGCCACCGCGACATTTATCGTAAAATAAACGATCAGTACTTTGTAGAGTGGGGGACAGATGATATTCACATAGGATATCTAATAAATAAGTATGGTTATAAAGTGCATCAACTATCATATCACTATAACCACATGACTATGTTCTCCGAGCCCTGGAACGATTCCCCGCATCGTTTTGATTCACATATTATTCATTACGCCGGTCGCGGCATTTTTGAGCCTGGAATAGCCACAAACAAACTACATCAAGCTCAGTTAGATTATGAGAGGTTATACGGATGAAAAAATTAATAGCTGGTCCCTGGGTTGGTGAATTTGGCTGGGAACTTTATGCATGGCAGGGATATCTTCGTGCCCTATCGCGAAACTTTGATCATACGACAGTAATCTCCAGACCCGGGTCAGCGGCTCTGTATACTGACTTCTGCGACAGCTTTGTGCCTCATGTGCCCTCAGCGGGCTTGACCGATTCTTTTTTTATGCATAATTTAGATTTTGGACAAGAACTTAAAAAGGTGGTGATGGAGAATAAGATCCCGATGGATAAAGAAACTACGCTTTTTGTTCCTCGCCGACTCGGATTTCCTCCTCATACTCATTATGACCAGTTCCTAATGATTGGAAACTATATGATAGCCCCAGAGTATATAAGATATGGAACTGCAGCCCCACGCCAATATGATTATATTTTTCATGCTCGCTCGCGCCCATTACGACCCCAAGACAATTGGTCAATAGAGAATTGGAATAAGCTTAAAGGTTTATTGGGTGACAAGAAGATAGCGTGCATTGGTACAACTGCCGAATCAGCCCATATTGAGGGAACTGATGATCTCCGTGATTTGCCTCTCGGAGAGCTGTTCGACCTTTTACACAACGCCGAGTGTGCCTTCGGACCTTCATCTGGACCAATGCACCTGGCCAGTCTATGTGGACTGCCGCATGTGGTGTGGTCTATACCGGATAATAAAATTCGCTATGAAGTCAATTGGAATCCTTTACAGACGTCGGTTCTATTTGATAGCACTGCTGACTGGCACCCGACCCCCGCACATATCTGCACAGCATATGAGACCTGGGCTAAAAGCCGTTCATGACAAATATTCTAGTTACCGGAGGCGCCGGCTTTGTTGGGTCCTGTTTGATTCGTGAACTAGTCAAAGATCCTACTAACACCATCACCTCCCTGGATAATTATTTCACCGGGACACCAGAGAACCATGTGGAAGGAGTCTGCTATATTAAGGGAGACTGTCAGGATATTGACAAACATATTACATTCTCCCCAGATATTATTTATCATTTCGGAGAATACTCCCGCGTATCCACAAGTTTTGAAGATTATGAGATTGTTTGGGACTCTATTATTAGGGGAACCCGATCGGTACTGCGGTTTTGTCGTAAAAACGACGCCAGACTAATATATTCAGGATCTAGTACCAAATTTGGCGACGGTGGGAAGAACAAGAATGCATCCCCCTATGCCTTTCATAAAGCGCAAAACACAGAGACTATTAATAATTTTGGTGAATGGTTTGGCATTGATTATGCAATATGTTATTTTTATAATGTTTATGGACCCGGACAGATCTTCAGCGGTAAATATGCTACGGTGATTGGTATATTCGAAACCCAGATAAAAAATAAAGAGCCGGTAACTGTGGTATCACCCGGAACACAGAAGAGAAGTTTCACTCATATTGATGATATTGTCAGTGGGCTTCTGCTTCTTAAAGACAGTGGTTCCGGAGATGGGTATTGTATTGGACATCCCGAATCGTATGAAATTAATGAAGTCGCTAAAATGTTCACTAATAATATAGTATACTTAACAGAACGTCCAGGCGAGCGCTTAGAGTCGTCAATCGATTTGACTTTGATGCAAGCACTCGGATGGACACCGACACATGATTTAAAAAATTATGTAAAATCTTTAGGAGAAAAAAATGATGAAACTTAGTAATCAAGCAGTTGGAGCCCTGATGATGGCTCTCCAGAAGTCACTCATGGAGCAGAGTGACATAGTACCTGTTCTAGCCACCATGGAATTTGTAGCTAGTACCACAGGAGAGTTATCCGTAACTAACCCCCCTGTTGTTTCACTCGATGGCATGGAGGTTAACGAGACTCCCGAAGAAGAGAGTACGGTCCTCATTCCGGAAGGCTAATAATGCCCCGTTACAATTACCGCTGTACGCAGTGTAATATTACACAAACTATACAACACCTGTCGACAGAAACGATCATTGCATGCGAGAAATGCAAAAACCCGGACAGTATGAAAAAATTACTTAGTAGGTTTACCACCAGTCCTAAAGTAACCATTTCACGGAAAGTGGGAAAAATCACAGAGGACTTCATTACAGACGCCCGAGAAGATCTCCAAAAACAAAAAAGAGAAATGAAGGAGAGCACCTGATGCAAGTTTATCTATTGCTGGCAGTTTCGGTAGTAATAAATGGTTTTTTAGTGTGGTATATTACGCGGCTTTTACGAAAGTTTGTGTTTATATCTGAGAACCTAGCCGACCTATTCCTGACCAACAAGGCATTCCATGCCTTTCTTAAATCAATGTATAGCATGGAGAACTATCACGGTGAGCCTATGATTCAAGAATTGATGATGAGAGTCCAGGAAGTCCTAGAAGAGATGGAGAATTTCCGAGATATATTTCAATACGGTCTCGATGCAGAACTAGAGGAAGAACTAAATGCCACGCAAGAAGAGAACTAGAAAAAAGAATCATTATTTTACGAGCGTCCACGAAGACGCGATTGTTAAGTATGCAAACACAGAGGATAGAGAACTCCGCTCAAAACTCTACGAAGAATATATCCAGCCGGCTTTTGATCAAATGGTTGACAAAATTATTTATACTTATCGGTTTACCACCCTGCCAAATATTGATTACTTAAAAGCTGACTGCAAAGTATGGCTCACGACAATCCTAAATAAATACGATCCGAATAAGGGATCCAAAGCGTTTTCTTATTTTTCGGTAGTGACAAAGAACTGGTTTATTCATAAGGTCAAAAGAACACAAAAGCGAAATAGAACTGAGATCTTCATGGAAGATATCATCAGTCAGCTGGACGAAGATCTGGTATCACAAGAGAAAACATATTTTCAGATGCGCTCGGAGATGGAGTTCTGGTCCTCTCTCCACGGTGAGATCGATACTTGGGACTCGTTCATGCTCAAGGAAAATGAAAAAAAGGTTCTGATGGCAGTCCGGATCCTCCTAGAATCAGCTGATCAGATAGAAATTTTCAATAAAAAAGCTATTTACTTATATCTTAGGGAGATTACGGGACTGAATACCAAACAAGTCGTTAATAATCTTAATAAACTAAGAAAACGATATAGGACGTTTAAGAACAAATGGCAAAACGGCGAGATCTAAGTCTAGACGAATACCTAGAAGAGACTACAACAAACATCAGAGAAGACAGAGCAATGGCCAAGACGCTCCTAATGGACGTTATGGCGGATATGGCTGCGTCTGCAACAGACCGTCGAGAGATGGGACCGATCGCCGCCAAGTTCGTAGAGAACCTACAACGCTCCAATGAGCAGATGGTTAAACTTGCTTCAATTCTCCAGCGCCAAAAGACAACCAACGTTGGACTTACCGAAAATGACAAAGAAGAACTCTTTGATCTCTTGAATGAGAATAAAGACTGATGGGGTTCAAGCTTAAAGATCTCAGGTTCGGCGAGCTGAACACTCTTAAGAGGAATAACCTAAATGCCTCTGGCGATCGCCGCCGCACTAGCGCCATCACTGCAATCCGTTTCGCCACCGAAAAAGCTTACGAGATCAATACTTTAAAATCAGTTAAAAAGTTTACTGGCTTTGTTGTGGGGGTCCGAGAAGTTTCTCGCGCCATAGGAGAGTATAAAGATACAATAATTTCTCTCCAAGAAACAGATACCGCTCAGGTCGAAATCAAGAATTATCTTTATAAAGTGTATATCCCCGAGTTAGAGCCGCTACCGGCGCCCACATCCTACCAGGACCCAGTGATTGGACTCTATGCCGATATGAGTTTGGCCAAGGGGGCTATTGGGATCGCAGGACACCAGTTAGCACAGGGAGATTTGGTTGAAGTAGCCTATACTGATGTTGAGAGACTCTTGGGACCTAAGATTATCCGCGTTCTTAATGCCTCGGGACTTACAACAGATACTAGCGAGAAAAACTCGGGACGCAATCGTTTTAAGGTGGTCCCAGCTACTTCAATTGGCGATCCTAAATATGGGTCTGTACCGGAGACTAACCCAGGAGTCGCAAGAGTTAAAAAAACCTCAAGCAGAGTCAATTGGGGAGGAGACCCTAAGATGCAGGAGATGCTAGAGGCACTTAACAAGGCTGCTGAAAATCAAGGAATATATCTAGCAGTCACTAGCGCCCACCGGAACGGCTACGATCAGGCTAGAATCATGCGCGACAACTATTTCAAGAACGGAGGCACCCCGTTTAATCCAGCAACAGCAAGAGAATATATAAGTGGTATCTACCGCACCACCGGACCAAAATATGCTGACATCCTGGAAAAGACCCATCTCACCAAAGATCAACAAATCCGCTTGGCTGTTGACACCCTCCCATATATGTCAAACAATAATCATACTGATGGAGTCTCTCTGGATATTCGATGGGGATTTAGTACCACCGACAAAACACCCCGCGCCAAAGGTACCCCTCCGGTAGAAGTCACTCGCGCCGTAGCGGAAGCTATGAAACTTTACCCTATAGGTTTGCTTATGGAAAACGATCACTATCACCTGACAGCGCTCGGTAAGAGCGGAACAAGCACCGTGCGCTTCGCGATTTCGAAAAAGGGCACCTTGGCTAGCAAAGCAATTGCTGATGGGTTGCTCGGCAGCAGCGCTGCCGACTCCAAACCAGGAGAAGGCTAATGGCAGAAATAGACTTAGAAGCCCTTAAATTTGGAGAACTGAACAATATCCAACGAAATGATGCTAACTCTTCTGGAGATCGCCAGCGCACCTCTACGGCTACCGCCATTAGATTTGCTACAGAAAAGGCGTTTGAAATCAACACTCTCGCCGACGTCACCTCGTTCTATGGTATTGTTGTTGGCGTACGAGAAGTCAGCCGCGCTATTTCAGAATATAAAGATTCCATTGTGGTACTTCAGGAGACAGACACCCCCACCGCCGGCGCCGAAGCCAAGAATTACCTTTATAAAGTCTATATCCCAGAACTGGAACCACTGCCCGCGCCAGAATCGTACCAAGATCCAGTCATCGGTCTTTATGCGGACGTAAGTATTGCGAAAGGAATGATAAGGGAGCAGCCCTCCCAAGGCGCCCTAGTGGAAGTTACTTATGAGGATGTTGAGACTCTCTCGCATCCAAAAATCACTCAGGTGTTAGCGCCAAATGGTAAGACATCAGGTTTTTCTGTCGGAGAATCCTCCAATAGTCGCAACAGCTTCGAAAGTGGCAAAGGTAAAACTAAGGTAGAACCAACTGGAGGAGATATCTTTTACCCGGGCGACGACGGCACCTCCTTCCTTGCCCTAGGAGCCTCCTATATCCATATGTACTCGAGCTTTGCTAAACAATTGGGAATGGATCGCTTCGCACTTAGTGGAAAGGTAATTGAATGGATTAAAGACCAGATCGACCCCGCGATCGCAGAAGGAAAACTCGATTTCTCAAAATATACCCACGCCTTCTTTTTCACCGGACCGAACTCATTAGTTGCTCTCCAGTCGGGCGCCAAAGTATTTAAAAACTTAATCGCGCTAATAGAAAAAGTAAGAACCGAAGGAAAGAAACATAATAAGGATATTAAAATGACAGTCGTAACAATCCAGGGCTTCGCGAATTATGGATTGAAAAATTATAAAGATGCGACAACTATCAAGACCATGCGGGCAACAAAAGACTATAATAAGCTCATCGAAGACGCCGAAGGGAAAACTATAGATTATGTAATCAAGTGGGCCCAAAAAGGAACGGTCGACTACGGCGTCACGCTCCCCAAAACTATCGACGATCTCGACAAAGAGGAACTCGCAAAGTTTTCGATGCCGGGCGACAAAACGAAGTACTCCGAGGCGATCAAACCGTTCTGGACCAAGGACCTCCTTCACCCCAATAAAGCAGGTCACGCGAAAGTCAAAGAGATGATAGAAGCGAAGGAGGGGCTGCTGCCATAAAAAATGTCAATAATTAAAGACCTCCAGTTTGGAGAACTCAACAATATTAAAAGAAATGATATTAATCCTTCTGGCGATCGCCGCCGCACATCGACGACTACTGCTATTCGTTTTGCCACAGAAAAAGCTTTCGAGGTGAATACTCTTTCGGGCGTCTCTTCTTTCGTTGGGATTGTCGTCGGCGCCCGCGTCATCAGCCGCGCCGTATCAGAGTACAAAGACACGATTATCGTTCAGAAAGATGTCGGCTCGACCGGTGCCGCAGAGATTGGAAACTATCTCTATAAGGTTTATATCCCAGAACTGGAACCGCTGCCGGCACCCGAATCTTATGAGGATCCAGTGATTGGGCTATATGCAGATATAGGAGCCGCCAAGGGCATGTTGACATCCGAAATTGCCGCCGGCGCCATGGTAGAGGTTACTTATTCCGATGTAGCAAATCTAAAAGGGCCCCAGATCACTCGCCTTATATCTAACCAAGTAGGCGGCGGACTAGATATGGGAGTTGCACCAAGCTTAAAGAGTGATTGGGGCTCCGGAACCGGGAATGTTGTAGTGATTGGAGGCGAAAGCCAGCGTTCACCGAAACCGCCCGGCGTCGGCCCGCGGGCGATGAACAAAGGTCCCAGGCTCACAGCAGCGCAATTGAAGCCGATTCGCCACCTATTTATGCCCATATTGGATGCCATCAATAAGGCGGAGTCTAGAACGAACGGCTATGACGCGGGAAACCGACCGGAAAACCACGCGGATGGGAGCTACAAGGGAATTAAGATGACCGAGAAGTTGTTCCCTGGTCGCAACATTAAGGACGTCACCTTTGCGGAAGTTCGGGAACAAATGAGGAAGAACCAGCTGTTTGCTTCGGGGAGATATCAAATTGTACCGGACACGTGGGATGAACACATCGGCTACACAGGGTTCAAGGACGAAGATTTCTATAACCCTGTCAACCAGGACCTCTTTGGCATCGAGCTTCTCCTTCATCGCCGCGGCCGCACCGGTAATTACTTGGCTGGTAAAACTAACGATGTAGTGGGCGCCGGCGAATCGATGGCGCTGGAGTGGGCAGGGCTACCAGTCCACTGGGACGGTCAAAAGAAGCACACTTTTGTTTACCGCGGAGGGTCTTATTATAGTGGCGATACCATAAATAACTCTCACGCACAGGCTGATGAAATTATCAGCGCTTTGAGGAAAACCAGAGCAAACTTAGATGGCAGCCCAGAAGCTCAGGCACTTTTTAATAAGTAGGATCGACATATTATGAGTAGTACTACCACTAAAGCAATCAACCTTGATCTTCTTTCAGTTGCGGAGAGAAAGGTATATGATTCCCTATCCCCTCAAGGACAAGCAGAATTCTTGGGCTATGGGAATATGTCGACCCGCAACAACTTTGATACTCCCACATATATTGCCAGCCCCAATGAACAGGTATTGAGCAAGGGCAACGCTTTTGTGGTGATGGGCTTAGACAGATCAGGAAATACTTTGACCGAACGACTAGAGACGCACAGTGCCGCTATTGATCTGGTCGCCGGACGAAAGGGATTCCGCGGCAAAGCCCGAACTAAAACAGGCGATATATTGAATGTAGATCCCGATATGATTCTGGATGCCGCCCGCGTTTATATTTCCCAGAAAGCCAACCCGGATAGATACTTCCGACTGGTCCCGGGAACTGTAGGCAACACGACCGAAGATGCTCTCCGTAGTACCGTCGCCATGAAGGCAGACACGATTCGTATCGTTGGGCGAGAGAATATTAAGCTCGTCACACGTACAGACTCGTATAATTCCCAAGGAGGAAAACTCAGCAACATGTCCACCAAGGGATATGGGATTGATTTAATAGCTTGTAATGATGACAGGGATATGCAACCAATGGTAAAAGGGGATAATTTGCGAGAGTGTCTTACGGAGATCGTCTCGGCAATTAATGAGCTGAGAGGGTTATTTAATAACTATGTAGATGAGAACCGGAAAGTTACTATTGCTCTAATGAGTCACACTCACCATTCTCCGTTCTATGGGGTCCTCACATCTCCGGACTTCTCTAATTTGGCTCCGACTGCATGCAAGGCTCTAATTAGTAATATCACAGATGTAACCGCACAGCTGCCATTGCACGCAACAAAATGTGCCATGATTGAGACCACATATTTGGGAGCCATGGAAGTGGTAGATCCAGTTGATGAGGAAGGAAAAAGTTCTTACATTCTAAGTAAGTATAACAACACCAACTAAGTCTATGGCCACACTTCACCCCAAACGTTATGTCGACCGCGCATTTGGAATTCCATTCTATGATGCCATTGGAAAAGTGTATAAGCTAAAAATTAAGGTTCCCAAATTTGATAATAGCACAGACCATCGCGCCGACGTCCTCCGACGCGCCCAGCGCCACTATTTAGATCATTTCTTCCCGGAGTTTTATCCTCACCGAATTGACCCAGCCTTCTTTGCGGCGCAGTTACCTCCTACAGCTGATGTAGATACTGTGGAAGAGGTGTCTGAAGATGTTAAAACATCGATAAATATTGATAATTATTTTAATACTTCCCCTCCTAGCAACAAAACTATAATGGTATTTGAGACATCCTACGATTTCGTGGGCGTCCGCGAGTCCCTGCTAGAAGGAGGGAAGATGCCTTCCTACGAGGAGAGTCTGGTATTCTTCCGCAATGAGAAGGATATGAGCGAACCTACATCGGAAACAACTCTAGTGATCGCTAGTATGGGCGCCAATAATAATGCTTTTAATGATGGTATGGCTGCATATAATCGACAGCTCCAGGGATTTGAGGGACAGCTCAACATTAATGTAGACTTTGGATTTCTCCAGATGGACATCCAGAAGTTTCTTAATGGTCTCGTTGCCGATCTTGTAGCCACTTTAAGTCTAAAAGCCGGCACGACCACTGTGTTCACAGATGCAGACACTATCACTCTCCAATTCGGAACGCGTAATGGCAAGGCTGCTATCATAGGTATTGAATATTTACTGGTTGAGGAATCTATAGCCAGCCTCCCCGCGAAGATCGGAACGTTCACAAACATTCTCTATAATCGTATTTTTAAAGATCCCTTAAGTATAGCTACATTGAAAAACTATCAAAGTATAGTTGAGTCGGTCCAAGGAGGGGGACTGCTCCCCAACAGCCTACAAGGCATGTTCTCCACCGCAGGATCCGAAGGAGGCTCCTTTTTGGATTTCCTGCAATCGCCGGAGACCATCAGTACTCTGGAGAATCCTCCCACAATTTTTGATACAGACAATTTTGATCCTTCGTTTAATCTTGGTCAGACAACCCTTTCCGGCAGCGCCAATGATATCCAAAATGAATTCATTAAAGTGGCCTACGAAGAAGGGTTATTAAGTCCTGCGAATCTTGAGGCTCTAGAAAATGGCTTTACGGAGTTCTTTTCGTCGAAGGAGATGAAAAGGATCAAGGCACAAATCCAACAGAACCCTAAACTTTACCGCCGCGTATTTGAGAAAACTAAAGCTAAAGCCATTAGCAAAGCTAAAAAAGGACTAGACATAGTTAATAACATTTTGCTCCAAGGTCCCATGGGACTTATAGATAAAAAGAATCCTGTAATGGGCAGACTATTCCGCAGCCTAGGCATAGACCAGCTTATGAAGGAGGTAATTCTGTGTGCCACCTTCGGATTAAACTATGAAGCCTCCAGAATCACTCAAGCAATCGGCAACGCAATGCAAAAGGAAATCTCGGGGATTTATTATCAGCCCCCTGATCTCCCATCACCCCCTGTGTATGCTCCGCCTAAAATAGATTGGAGCCTTTTCAAGCCTAAGCTAAAGGATGCTGATATCTCCAAGATGATAAAGGATATCTTAGTTGATGCTGTCCAAGAGATAGTATTGGAAATCATTACGTCCTTAGCCGAGTTATTAAAAGAAAATTGTAATTTCAATAATCCGAATAGTACCGACTATGGCGCCGTTGATCTCGCCGAACTGCTCCCGTCGCCCAATACACCTCTTACCGGAGGAGAATCGCAGTTAGATCAATTAGCAGCCGCTAACAATCTTACCACTCAAGAACTCCGCAACTATGTTCGCGCCCTTTCTAGCATCCTGAGTTCTATTGATATCTGTACTCTCTTTATGGAGAGGGATGCAGCTTCTCCAAATTTAATTGGCAAGATCATAGACTTCAATGAAGAATACGCTAATGAGTTTATAAAGAGCAACCTCACAACTCCGTCATCTTTAATGGGATTTTTCAGTGATCTTTCCAAGTTTGTGGATGTGAGGGATATATGTGAGAAAATTGCTAACACTGCTTATCTTTTAAATCAAGACAACGTGTGTCTTATTTTTGAAGACGCCGATCTCCTGGATGATTTAATTAATCGGCTTCAGATGCCTGAGCCCAATCTGGATTGTCCAGATAAAGCTAACTATATTAATGATCCAACTATTACGATGGCTATACCAGAAACGTTCAATGCTCTCGTGGAGACCGTTGAGGTACAATATATTAGCGCTGCAGACTCCCTCAAGGAAGTGCTACTTGAACCGGTCCTCATCCGCGGCGTCGACTCAAATGTTCTCTCTAGTGCTCAGTCTGCACAAGACCTAGGTCGCGAAGTTCAATCTACGGGCAGCCTAGAGAGTTTGGACCCCGCAGTCCTCAATCAGATTACTGCAGTCTTTGAGGGAATCTCCGAAGCCGCAAGTGACTTTCAAGAAGCATTTGAGAATTGTGAGGTAAAACCAGCGGAGGTATTAGGTTTTGATGCGGCAGCCGCCACTGAGGCTACCGCCGTTCTCATTGAGACTTTATCTGCCGCCGTAGCGGACTCTGAGTTTACAGACGCCATCAATGGTATAAACGATAAATTAAATACTATCGCCGCATCTGGCGAAGGCTTCGGCGGCGACTCCCCGAACGCACCTGCTATCACAACCTATAAATTCAATCAAGAATTTTATACTGCTTTCCGAACCTATGTCCAACCTCGACAGGCTCGCTATATCGACGAAGCCCCAGCCTACTCCTATGAAGCCCCGGTTTATTTTGAATCCTCCCGGATGGCCGGATCTGCGCCTTCGGTAGAAAATGCATCGCGAACTGCATTCTTTAACGATATAGACGCAGTGCTGTCTGATTATGTGCCCCTACATATTAAGTTTAAGTTCCCCACTGATCTCCCAGCCGCACGCCCCACACGCAAGGCGCTGCCGGAGGAATACATCTCAATTGTCTATCCCCGCTATGGTGCTCCAGAGACAGTAAGATATGAAGTTGCGTCCAAATCGGAATTGATTCTGGATCAAGAAATAGCTGCCACATTTAACGCCAGCGACGATCCTTATGAAGCCAACTTTGAAGATATATTTCCTCCTCACAATACAAATGCATACATAGATCGTTTTGTTCAATCATACTTTAATTCCCCTCTGATTCAACAACAATATCTGGACGGATCCTCAGCCGTCGAAGAACAACGCCATCAGGAATACAGACAAGATGTAATATCCCATGAGTTTCCCAAAGCGTATGCAGCCCTAACCGAGAGCATCTTTAAATACATCGTCAATAATGGCGCCTTTGATGCGGCAACCCTTCAGTCTCTAAATCTGTTTCACCTGAATAATAACTGTCCCCCAGAAGAGGTGGCTGATTTTATGGATGTCCGCGGCATCCTCCAACAAATGACAGATGAATATGCCGAAGCGGCATGCGGAGACTCCACACGCAAGGTTTCCATGCGCATGAAAATCCGCGACGTTATAAAGTATGGTTTATATCTCTTATTGATCCAGCTACATATAGCGGACTTCATAATCAAGAATATCTTTGTATTCTCGGCGTTTACAATAGATTCCCTTTTAGAAGACCGAACAGGATATTTATTTAAGTTCTTCCGCAGTCAAGTCACAACATCGCTCATTTCATATTTAGACTCTATGAATGTCGATGTTTCTCAGGAGTCAACCTTGAGGATTAATTTAGCTGAATATTTTAATAGAAAGGTCCGCCGCCCCGCGGTTATTAACAAGGGGGGTATTCGGTTCACAGCATCTCCCAACGATGTAGCCTTCCCCGTAGACACTAATTTTTCTGCGACCGACGATAGTCCTTTGGTTGGGTTTGATGAGATCATAGATTATTTAATTATTGAGCGACTTCACCGTGCAAGCACACCAATCAACAACGCGCTCAAAAAAGCACTACCCAATAATCGCCCCATTGAACTTACTACAGCGATCTTAACCTCCATGCCACTATTAACAGCACCAGATGAAGATTCAGCCCCCGGACCTAGTCGAGTCCGCCAAGCTGCACGCATCGCTTTTCTAAATACTCCTACGGTCTTTATGTTGAGCCGTCGTATTCCTACACAATCCGCGAGCCAGTTCATGCGAGTATATTCTATGTGGTTCTACGACGGACAGGACACGGTCTCGGGCGAAACCACAGAATCCCCACCAGTTATCAATCAGTTTGGCTCGGACGGATCAGACGTAGTGAAATTACTCGATAATTTGTATGCAGAGACAGAGCATGACTGGTCAGAGCTTGCAGCTGCTCTAGGATTGGATAGCAGACTTTCCACCGGATCCAAAGCCGCCACGCTAGCGCTCGACACCGATGGCGACGGAATCCCCGACGTCGAGGAAGGCACGGGCGACAGCGACGGCGACGGCACCCCCGACTGGATGGATAATGACCAGGATTCCGCAACGTGGACAGGGTCGGGTTCTATCGCCGAAAGACTGGAAGGTCTCTCGGGCAACGCCCTCAGGAATGAAATCCTTGCCATCATCCGCGAGATGTACTCTCTGCCAGGACCGGGAACAGACAGCGCCGCTTTCGGACTTACGGCAAGTATTGAGACAGCTGCTTGGATAATCCGAGGCGGATATGAAAGCGCGCCACTCTCCGGTCACCTCTGGACCGGCGGTACATCCAATTGGTCAGATTGGACCACGCCAACCACATCAGAATTCAAGGCGCTCGACATATTAGCCGGCATTGTTGTTAACGGTAGCTTTGTGTGGTCTAACAAGGGAGAAGAATCTGTTGAATACCAGCTTTGGCGATTAGGAATCCTTCCAGAAGATCATTTCGATCTACCCGAGGCATTGGTGGGGGATATAGTCTATGATACTACCCGCCAAAAAGACTATTGGTATGAAGGCATCCCTGATCATATGCGCCTGCAACGCCTACTAGAACTTATAAAACACGAGCTGGGACAGGAGTCAGTAGACTTCACAACCGCATGGCTTGAGGGACAATATTATACCGAAGCCTGGCCACGCCAGAACGGTGGCTACGAGGGCTTTATAAGCACGTGGAACGATACTGGGTTTGAAGTTGAAACCCGCAATCAAGCAGTCAATCGTCTTATTTGGGTGACCACATACTGGCTCCCAAATCCGAACTCCGCCAACTCTTTCCGCCTGTATATTCATGACAAATGGAGACAGCTGGGAATTATTCCGTGGGACTTACAAACTGAGAGAGACTATTAAAAATGGCTAATAATTCACCCTACAACGCATATCTGTCAAGAACACAGATTTACCGCGCCCTGTTTAGTAACTACAGCAAGACGGAGGAGAAACTCATATTCCAGCCGCGGGATGGTCAGGACCAGAGGACGGTCTCGCCGGAGATTCTTGAGATGGAAATTGATCTATTATTGGAGTTGTCTGAAGACAGGGGGATAGACTATAACGAGGTGAGCACGTGGAAATACCAGTTCCTGGGGACTAATCAAATTGCAGCCCAAATGTATGTCGCCGGCGCTAACATCGGAGAGCGGGGACCTACAGATCCCCAACGTACCGCGTGGTGGGATATACTCTCTGGAGTTAAAGCGCTTTTGGACCTCCTGGCCACAAGTGCTGCAGCAACAATGGACAATCCCCCATCCTTCCAAGTTGAAACTCTCACTGATGCTGAGACGGGAGATGAGACTGGTGCCGTCGCCTCTGTCTCTGCCGGAGTTGAACGCCCCACACTCCTAGTTGAAACTCAAAATATTCTGAATAGATTTAGAAGCGTGGTTTATGCCCCCAATAGTCAAGAGACAGATATTCGCCGGCGCTATTTTGACGCCGCCTATGCCTCTACTCCGGCCCGATCCCGCGCCATACAGATGAATAACATCTATATTAATAATAGGACAGAGTTTATCTCTCTGCGCCGCTGGGGCGCGACCCGTCCGCAGCCTGACCTCTTTACCTTCAATAATCCTGATGACAATTATACCAAGCAGGCTCAATTTGTCGGAACTCGCCTAATCGTCCGCCTTGTTGCATTGCATAATGCATTGTTTGGTTCAAATCTCCTACCCTTCTCCCTCAACATAAAGATCCAAGTTGTGGGACTCCTAGCAGCCGAAAAGATGTTAGCTAACTGTCAAGCCGGACTTCAGATTCTTTTGACCGATATTCAGGCTTCGATTGAGAACGCCTCCGAACAAGCAGACGCTGTTCAGGAAGCCCAAGAAGAAGTAATTGCTTCAAATTTAGAGGAAACGGGATTCTCAGTCGGGTATATGGATACCAACAAGATTAACATCATCGCCAACAATGAATCTTATAGGGAGTATTTCTCTACTACCTTTAACCAAGATCTCATCACAGCAGTACCGATGATCCATAATTTGTATTTAACAACAAAATACTTTCCAGAGGTTGAGAATGTATTTCTAGGTCCTAAGAATACAGCTTTAGATCTGTTGATGTACACAATCACCGGCGACGATGAATTCCCAACTGAGCCAGATCTGAGCAGACCTGCTTCTGCCGCTGCAATTGCTAACGCTAATGGCATGTCTCCGGACGACTTTGGCTTGAATGCTGGCAAATTTATCCTTAAGATGCTCATTCAAACACCAATTAGTATTCTGAAGGGACTTGTAGAACTTATCGACCCTCACGTAATGATAACAAAATTAATCAAAACAGGATCTGCTCATGGTTTTCAAAAAGCTTCTAAAATTTTAGATGAGCCTGCAAAGGTCATTAACGATCGACTCAAAGAGGAGCTAGAGCTTGAGTCCAATCTCTCCGGCAAAAACCTCATGACTCTTATTCTATGTCTAGCTGACTATGGGTTTGAGCAGGGTGACGCAGCGATATCCCAAATATTGACAGACGGTAATGTAGATCTCCCGGGCAACTTCTTCCCTGATGTCTCAATGAAGGGTATTGATTTTGCTGGTACGGTATCTGGAATGCTCATGATACCGCCGTCACCCCTAGGGCTACTTTATTTGCTCTTAGAACTAGTTAAGAGTGAGATAGATGGTATCACTGTAAATGTTGACGATGCAGCGGCAGAAAATGCCGAAGATAACGAGTGCTAGGAAAAGGGGACAAACACAATGAGTTCAGGATTATCAGTAGCACTTCCTTTGACCACGAGCGACGTCTTTGGTGCTTATAATCTTAATACTACCTTTGAACAACTGGCCAAACAAAATTTGAAGATGCTTCTTCTCACAAACCCAGGTGAGAAGATGATGGATCCAGAGTTCGGCGTAGGAATAAGAAATTTCTTATTTCAACTTAATATTAATACAACCTATGCGGACATTACGACAGCGATCCAAAATCAGGTTCAGCGCTATTTACCCTATATTAGTATTAACGATATACAGTATAGTATACCGGAGAACACCCCTGATCTCTTTCCTAATGACCTATCGGTGGCGATAAACTTTACAATTGTGCCCCTGCAGACAACCACAGTTTTGCAAATACAACAGAATCAACCTATTTAATGAGACACTAAAATGACAAAAAAGCTGCAATCCATCAATTATACCAGTCGCGACTTTGAGTCTATTCGCAAAGACTTAGAGAATTATGCAAAGACATATTACTCTGACACCTATAAGGACTTCAATGAAGCTTCCTTTGGTTCGTTAATGCTGGATACCGTAGCATATATTGGCGACATCTTATCTTTCTATCTGGACTATCAAGCTAATGAATCCTTTCTAGACACTGCTATAGAATATGATAATGTAGTGCGTCTGGCTAATCAAATGGGGTTCAAGCTCGATACGAGTCCCTCCTCCTTCGGGCGCCTTACTTTTTATATTCAGATCCCAGCCCTGGGCACTGGTCCTAATCTAGCTTATGCTCCTGTATTACGCGCGGGATCCAGGTTCTCCTCGACAGGCGGCGGACTTTACACCCTGCTCCAAGACGTCGACTTCGCCGGCGCCAGTAACCAAATTGTTGTAGGCACTGTTGATACAACGAGCGGCGCCCCCACCAACTATGTTATTCGTGCAACTGGCATGGCAGTCTCCGGACGCTCCGGTTTTAAAGAGGCAGAACTCGGTGAGTTCCAGCGCTTCCGCTCCGTGGATTTAGGAGTGGCCAATGTGGCTGAGGTCATCAGTGTGATTGATAGTGAAGGTCATGAGTACGTAGAAGTGGATCACCTATCTCAAAATACAGTTTATAAAGCTATTCGTAATGTTAATACAGCCACGAATAGCACAGTGCGAAATGTACTTCGCGCGGTTCCAGTCCCCCGCCGCTTTGTAGTAAATAGGCAAAAAGATCGCACCATGCTCCAATTCGGGTATGGATCGGATGCAGAACTGATTTCCAATTCCATTAACAATCCGGCAGATCTGGTCCTCGATCAGAATGGTAGAACTTATATCACGGACGCAGGATTTGATCCCACTAAACTGATCAGTACAGATAAGTTTGGTATTGCGCCATCTAACACTACGTTGCGTATTGGCTACCGCGTTAATACTACCACAGATGTTAACGCTGCTGTTAATACTATCATTACAGTCGATCGCCCCATTATAAGATTTACGTCGCAGGGCTCATTGTCTCAGCAAGTACGGAATACGGTTCAAAACTCTCTAGAGGTTATTAATGAAGAGCCGTTTGTTGGCAGTGTTACATTGCCAAATGCTGAAGAGATCAAGCAACGCGTCTTCGGATTTTATGCTACTCAAAACCGCGCCGTCACGACAGAAGACTATCGGTCCATGGCATATGCAATGCCCGGCAAATTTGGTGCCGTCAAACGCGCCGCCGTCGTGCGCGACTTTGATGAGTTCAAGAGAAACTTAAATCTCTATATAGTATCTGAAAACAACAGTGGCAAACTGGTCGTTCCCAACTCAACTCTTAAAAATAACTTAAGAAATTGGATCCTGCAGTATAAGATGGTTAACGATACTGTAGACATTCTGGATGCATCAATTATCAACTTTACGCTAGAGTATAGTATAGTTGCTGATATGAACACGAATCGTTTTACTGTAATAAATCGAGCCAACATGGCATTGCGAGAGTTCTTGTCCAACAATCCCTATGAGATTGGGCAATCAATTATGTTAACAGATTTTTACAAAGTTTTACAAAAGGTGGACGGCGTAGTTGATGTTGAGAATCTTGAAGTTAAGTCGATCACCGGCGCTCAATATTCCGAGACTAGTTATGATTTTGTGGGCAACCTGGGCGCCACAGGTCGCTCGGTTCAGATTCCTAACAATGCGGTGGTTGAGCTGAAGTTCCCAAACGTAGATATTAAAGGATCTGTAAGATAATGGCTCTTCTTCGATACACAGCTAGCGCTGATACTACTATTACGAATGCCTTTGAGGCTAACCTCGAAACCCGCGGCACAGGCTCAAATATGGGCTATGCGGACGCCCTAGAAATTTTCTCCATCTACGGACAAGAATCGGGTTCTAATGGACAGTCACAAGAACTCTCTCGCGCCCTAATCAAGTTCCCCATTGATATTATTAGCGCGAATCGTACGGCAGGACTCATTCCCGCTTCCGGAAGTGTGTCTTTTTATCTCAAGATGTTTAACGCGCGAACACCCTTCACATTGCCACAGGACTTCAATCTCATCGTCGCGCCCGTCTCATCTTCCTGGTCCGAAGGAACAGGTCTAGACATGGATAATTACCAGGATATTGGCCAAGCTAACTGGGGACAACGCGAGGGAGGCACCAACTGGACAAACCAGGGCGGTGATTACCTCACCGCATCAAACTATAATGTTTCCTTTCCCCTTGGGTACGAGGATATCGATTTAGATGTCTCGGAGATCGTGGAACGCTGGGTTACATCCGGAAATGAGTTCACAAACTATGGATTTGGGATCCACCTCACTGCATCCCAAGAAGCTTATTTCTCTAGCTCCCTCGGCGCCGACAGCGGCTCGGTTATTCAAAATACAGTGGGAGCTACGCAATCTTATTACACCAAGAAATTCTTTGCACGTTCAACTGAATTCTTCTATAAACGCCCCGTTATTGAAGCGCGCTGGGACTCTCGGATCCAAGATGATAGAGAAAACTTCTATTATTCTAGCTCCCTAGCACCAGCTTTAGACAACCTTAATAGCCTGCATATTTATAATTACATTCGGGGAAGACTAGTTAACATCCCCGCAGTGGGGACAAATGATCTTTTAGTTTCTTTCTACTCTAGTTCCAATGGAAGTCCTACGGGATCCAAGCTAGCTCTATCGGTAGGCGGCGGAACCGCAGCAGCCGGAGACTTCAATACTACGGCAAGCTATGTCAGCGCTGGAATATATTCCTGCTCAGTGGCTTTAACCTCTGCTGCCACCACTTTATTGGCCATCCACGATGTGTGGCATTCCGGAGCCGTAGAATTTATCACAGGATCCTTCTACCCCGAAGCCATGCCCACATATGAAGCGGCTCCGACCTTCAAGCGAATCACAAGTTGTACAAATCTTAAGAAGTCGTACACGAGTCAAGACACAGCGCGCTTCCGCTTCTTTGTTCGCGATCGCGACTGGAGCCCCACAGTATATGTGATTTCTACGACGAATAATCCAACGGATATTATTCCAAGCGCTTCTTATAGTATCACGCGTGTAACGGATAATCACAGAGCAATTCAGTATGGGACAGGCTCTAATTATAGTACCTACCTCTCATATGACAAGGATGGCAACTACTTTGACCTCGATATGGGTCTTTTGGAGTCCGGATATATGTATGAAATTAAGTTGTCTTATTACAACGATAGCATAGGAGCATGGCAGGAACAACCACAAACGTTCAAATTTCGAGTTGAAGAATAATTAGAACATGAGCATTAAGAAGTATTTCGAAGTTGCCGAAAACATACAGTCTCTCGCAAACAAGTCAGCTGCCGATATAGCATCGGAGATTGAATCTGTTGGGTATCACGAGCAAGATATCATCGAAGAGGAGAGATTTATACCTCGTATCGATTTTTCCAAACCGGAAAACTTCGCACGCTATGGTTCGGCTGAAGAGTACTATGATAGTGCCATTAAACGGATTTACAACACATATCCTTATGACGGCTCCCTCCAGGAACGCTTAAAATGGGTTAATCAATCTACTTATTTAGACCTCTATATTTATGATGAGAAATACCCCCGCACTACGGGCTATATTATTATGTCCGCCGAGGGCGCTGCCACGGATAATGTCGTTGATGGCTATGGTCGCCCCACTACCCCTGAATATATCTATGTAAAAGGGGGACCAAACGTCAACCCTAACGGGATGAAGAACATCTCAGTGAGCTTCTCAGGTTCAAATTACTATGAACCTTCCATGAACCGTGCCTCAAATCTGGAGCTTAATCTTAGTTCCCAAGGAACAACCCTAGAATTTTGGCTCAAAAAGGACGGCTTCCTGGCTCCCAGCATCACAAGTCGAGAAGTAATCTTTGACTCGTGGACAGGCGCCAATTCCTCATCGGCTGGATACGGAAGATTCAGGGTTGAGCTTAGTGGAAACCTTAGCGACGGTACCGCCCCCATTCTTCTTACCGCAATGTCGGGTACCACCGGTATCCATCGCCAGAGTATTGCCGCGACAACATTTACGAGTGCATCTTTGGCGGATGGACAATGGCACCATTATGCTGTGAGTGTGAAGACTGATGGCTCGGACCTCAAGACAAAATTTTATGTAGATGGGTACCTCAATAAAGAAACTACATTTGCAGGCGACGGTGTAGCCGATCTCGACAGCACTACTCTCCGAGGGTATGTCGGCGCCCTCGCAGCCCCTGTCTCCGCGTCGGTCACTCCCAGTGTCACGGCAGCCGGCGACGGTAAGCTTTCTGGATCCCTCGACGAGTTTCGATACTGGAAAACGCAACGGACCTCCAAGCAGGTCGGTCGTTATTGGTTTACTCAAGTTGGGGGCGGAGTTAACACAGACCCACAACCATTTATTGAGACCATGGAATCCGGCAATGTTGATCTGGGAGTTTATTTCAAATTTAACGAAGGAATCACCGGCAATTCTATTACCGATAGTGTAGTTCTTGATTACTCCGGCCGCGTGTCCAACGGAGCGTGGACTGGATATACAGCCAACTCTCGCAACACCGGCTCCGCCATTGTTTCATCATCGGCAGCTATCAAAGAGTTTCACGACCCGATTATTTATTCTTTCCACCCCAAAGTTGTTTCTCTTAAATCGTCATTGCAATTATCAGGCTCAGCACACGATGCGACGAACAACGCAGCCATCTATAATTCAATTCCTGCATGGATCACAGAAGACGACCGCGAAGGACAGAGTGAACTACTCCATCTTACGCAGATTATGTCAAGTTATTTTGACACAGCTCAACTACAGATCCAGAGTCTTAATAAATTACGTGATAAACAATACCCTAGTGGGAGCCAGAAGCCTCTTCCGTTTGCCGAAAATCTTTTGATATCCCAGGGATTCATCGCCCCCGATCTATTTCTTGATGCTGATTTGTTGGAGAAACTCGGAGATAGAAGCGAAGACCGTGTATATGAGAAGACCCTCCACGATATTAAGAATATTATTTATCACAATATTTACAATAATCTTACTTATATTTATAAGACTAAGGGTACCGAAAAAGCATTCCGCAACCTAATTCGTTGCTTTGGCATTGACGAAGAGCTAATAAAGCTCAATATGTATGCCGATAATATTACGTTTGATCTACAAAATAATCGAAAAAATATAGTATCAGCTGACAATTATATAAATTTTAATACTGTAGATGGAGTAAACGGTACCGTATATAACTACGCAGACCCGACGAACCCTAATTCGGTAGGCTATGTCCCCGCAAATTCGGATTTAACTGGTGGCTATGCTGTAACGATGGAAACAGAAATACTGTTCCCTCTTAAATTAGAGCAGGACGCTACAGCGTACGTAAACACCAATGTAATTAGCTCATCGTTGTTCGGGATGCACTCGGCTAGTGCCACATCTACGGACACTACATGGATGGGTCCGGACACCGTTAACTTTCAGGTATATGCCGAACGGGACGAACTATATTCTACAAATGCTAAATTCGTTTTAACCAGCTCTACTGGAGGATTGATTCCCAGACTTACATCAAGTCTTATCCAAGATCTCTATAATAACAATCGGTGGAATCTCGCGGTTCGTATTAAGCCAGCACAGTATCCTTTAGTTGGACTGACCACAATACCAGATGGCTCTCTGCTCGACTATATAATAGAACTTCACGGCGTCCAAGCCGATTCGGGAGAAATATTAGAAGAGTTTACAGTATCTCATACTTTAACAGCTCCAGCTCAGGGATTTATGACGGGATCCCGCCGCGCATACATCGGCGCCCACCGCACAAACTTCACGGGCACCGTACTCCAAACTTCAGATGTTAAGGTCAACGCATGCCGTTATTGGCTAGATTATGTTGAGGACGATACCCTTCGTGCCCACGCCTTGGACACTGAAAATTATGGTACGCAACAGCCTCATCTCTTCGCTTATGGGTTTAATACGTATGGCGCTTTTGGGGACATCCAAAAGATTGACACACTCGTGTTTAACTGGGAGTTTTTGCAGAACACGGGCTCCAATGCAGTTGGACAATTACTCATCAATGATATTAGCTCCGGGTCAGCTGCACTCACAACCTTCGGCTCTTTGGGGGATATTCTTAATAAACAGTACACTGCTAGCGGATCATTCTTTAAAGCCTCGTCCACAGCCGCAATAGATAAAGACTTTGTTGTATCATCTCAACTCAATCTTCCCGAACAACTTGAATCAATAGAGATGGTCTCGGTACTCAATTCCCAAGAGCAAGAAGTGTTTACCACGGAATCTCGACCTATTAATTACTATTTTGCCTTCGAGAAGAGCATGTATCAGGTGATTTCAAAAGAAATCCTTAACTATTTCGCTAATCTGAAAGATTTTCATAATTTAATTGGAGAGCCTGTCGAGAAGTATCGTGTCGACTATAAGAAAATGGGCAAGCTCCGACAACGTTTCTTCCAAACAGTTCAGAACAACGAACTAGACTTTGACAAATTCTATGAGTTTTACAAGTGGTTTGACTCCGCGCTGTCGGTGATGCTGGGACAACTGGTTCCAGCTTCGGCAGATTTTGCCGACAATAGTCTTAATGTAGTTGAGAACCAGATTTTAGAGCGCCCCAAATATCGTCGCAAGTTTCCCTGCCTTGAAAAAATCGGCAAGCAAGAGCC
>Ga0114906_1000117_pt1 | contig 48695 bp, 42 predicted proteins | sample MalvirDeepMed_M9_FD_89687 | JGI IMG/M metagenome (GOLD analysis project Ga0114906, IMG submission 89687) | Marine viral communities from the Global Malaspina Expedition - Malaspina viral metaG DeepMed_M9 | ecosystem: Environmental > Aquatic > Marine > Oceanic | place: Mediterranean Sea...
CTGTGTTATCTCGTAATTATATTCTTTTGTGGCGCCGGTTGCTTTGCGGAACTGAGAAATTACCTCATCTTGGGCTACGGCGAGAGCTATGGTTTGCGAAACCAATAGTTCGAATGGCTTCATAAGAGCCCGGGCGCCGAGGGATTTAGCTACGCCTCCAAAGGTTTTAACAAGACTGCCGCCGGATGAACGAACGTTTGCCATATCTTGACCAAGCTTTACAAATTTCTCACTTGTTGAGTCAAGAGTTAATCCAGTTGCCTTCTGGGCTGTCTGGGTTAGTTGTGACGCTGCAGATGTTTGGGCTTCCAGTGCCTTATATCGATCAGTTAGTTTTTTAATTTCGGCGGCGCTCTTGCCGTCGGCAGTCGCTTTGGCTATGGCTAATTCTATTTCCTTTTCACGAATGTCATTACCCTGACTGATACTTCTGTAGAGTCCGTCATAGGAGCTTTTGAGTGACTTAAGTTCTTCCTCTAATTTTGCGGCTTCGAGGCGGGCTTCAGCGGCGTCCATCCCTTCCAGACCAGCGCTGCGTCTCTGAGCGGCGCCGGAGCCGGAAGCTCCATCACCACCAGAACCCCCAGATTGCGCGGCGGTATTGGCTTCTAAGGCTGCTATGAGCTTGTTGAGTGTGGCTGCGTCCATTAGCTAACGACCTCTAGTTTTTAAATGGCCACTTTAAGCCAGTTTCCATTTCAAAGTTGCGGACGGATCGGTCTAGATCATATTTGGATGTCATAGCACCTGCACTATCCAAGCCATGACGCATATAGGAATCCATATAGCGCTTCTCACTCTGCAGTGCCTTAAAGAATGCCATGATTTGATCGGGGCTTCCCGAGAGTTGAATCTTAGCGCTAGCTGCTGGTCCCATATATAGGGATCTCATAATCCAGTTAACGTCCACAGCAAAATCAGTGTATGCATCTTCCTTAAGAAGTGCGTCGTTCTTTTGGTTTAGTTTAAGGTGAATCTTCTTTTCGTCCATGGGATATCCTCTGCCAGCAATATAAATAGTCTGTTATAGCAAAAGCCGCAACTAACTGCCGCGGCTTGCTCTTTCTAATTCTTCATTTTGTTTCTTATACTCTTTTACGATTCTCTCAACAAACCAGCGTCTTAGGGGGACGGGCAAATTATATGCCTCTACAAATGACCATCCACCATAGTGTTTAAGCGTAAAGAACTCTTCGTAAACGCCTGCTTGATAACTATCGCTTAGGCCAAAAAAAGTCTGCCGTCAAGGGCATCGTCACCTCCCCGTCATAGGAGCACTTAGAGCAGTTAAAGGGTAGGGACATATCCACATCTGGGCGGAGCTGCTGATACATGCCACGAATGTGTTGTGCATCTTGCAAAGGCATCACATCGGCAAAGCGTGTAAGCTGAGAGGGATCCGTGATTCCGTTAGCCGAAACAACCAGAGCTTTAAGTAAAAGTGTACTATTGGTCTCTGGAAGGTTATTCTTCTTACGGTTTGCAACGGTCTGAGTAATCCTTGTCTCGTCTCCGGAAGTCAAGAGCTTAATCTCAATATCGACTCCCGTCACGGGAAGTGGGAAGATATAGGTACCTTCGGGCGTAACCTCTGCTCCGGTGGTATCAACAGTCTTATTTTGGATTGCTCCAAGATCAAACGTCTCTGTCTGTTGCTCCAGGCACTCAGGGCATCCTACAGTGGCGTCGTAAATAGTGCCAAAGCCAGTGATTCGTGAAGCAACCAAGATAGCGTTCTTATCTCCGACTAAAAGCGTGGAAGGGTGTAAGCTCTTATCAACCAAAACAGACTCAACCAATTTATCAATGGCCAGTCCTCTGCGCAACAGAGTCTCCGAAGTAAGGATATCCTCCTCCTTGGCTGTCATGTGGCGAATCTCTACTGTTTCAACATTATGTAGGGGATGCCCACTAGGATACAATGTACCGCCGCTGGGGAGGTCCACAAACTCTGTGGGATTAACAAAGGAGAAGAGATCTCCGCCTGTGGTCTGTGTTGGGGGTGTTGGCGCGTCGGGGTGCGGTGCGCCAAGCCGCTCATCATTATTTCTTCTGGACAAAAGTCACCTTCTTTCGATCTTAGAGTTCCGTAGCTGCTGCAACTGCAGGACCAGAGACATACTCAGCCCAATCATACCGGAAAGTCAGATCAATGTTAAGTAAATCATCATTATCATAGTTAAGATCGCCAAACTTTGCGTCTGTGATGAATGCGTTCTGCAGGGTCCAGGTACCAATGAGTCCGCCGTCACCATTTAGCTCTTCAATAATCACGTTACCAAGTGCACGCACTGCATCTGCCTTGTTAACGGTACCGGGAGCCTGAGCAGCGTTGTCAAAGACTTCCTGCTGGGTGGTGGGCATGAGATATCCTGACTTCTCTAGAGCATCATAGATAACCTTATTACCATCTGGATTGACTGCATTAACAATCACAGCCGAAACTGTCTGCCATGTAACAATACCTGGATAGTAATATGTGTTACCAAGGAACTTGTGGTCCTTGTCACTCACCTGGAAAGAAGGCTTGGTAACCGACTTGGCGAGATACTGCTCGTATGCCTGACTCTGGTCGGCTGAGGTTAGGTTTGGAAGAGAAAGCAAAAAGCGATGCGATCTCCGTGGTTCTGATAGTGCGCTTGTCCAAAATGGCATTTAAGTAATCTCCTAATGATCTTATATTATATAGTGAGGGAGGCGTAAACCTCCCTCATTTTCTTAATCCTCGAACGCTGCTCCAGTACGGGAGATATTGAAATCAATAGCAATGTACTCAATAGCTCGGGTTGGCTTCAAGAAAATCTGTGCATACATGATATTTCTGTCTACCAACTCTGGCGTGGTTGTTGAGCTGTCAAGGACAACCTTGAAGTCCGACAAACCAAAGTTTGTTTTCACATCGGCCAAGAATGGGTTGACCTGTGCTGTAAAGCGCAGCCATGTCTGCTTGACGTTTGGATCAAAGAGCAAGCCAGATGCAATCTGGGAAATGCGCTTCTTCACGAAGATCATCAAGCGGCGAACGTTAATACGGTCAAGTGCGGAAGGAGTAACCTGCAGGGTCTTCTGACCGAAGATTACGATACCCTCTGCTGGGAACTTGGCGATTGGGTTGATGTTCGCTGTGTAGAGGTCATCACGGTCCTTGCGGCGCAGCTGGTGAGCTACGTCTACGACTGGGATGCCGGCGGAACCTTCTGTCAGACCACCGCGGTTGAAGCCGGCTGGTGCGAACCAGACCTGCGTCTTACGCTGGGAGCTAGAGAAAGTACCCAAAGCAGGGATGGATGGTGGGAGCCATACGTCAGCGCCGTTCAGGGTGTCGCGTCCGCGAACCCATGGGTAGTAGGTGCAACCGTAGGAGGAGTTGAGTCCTCGCGAACGGAGACCGTTTACAGCCTCTGTAACGGAGGTAGCCGTGTTGCCGCGGCGTGATGCAGCGGACGCGTTGCTCTGTGCTCGTGGGATATAACCCTGTGGCAAGTCAATGATTGCCAGAGCATCTGCACGGTCCTCGCAGGTATTAATCAGCTGCGTGGTAAGGCTCTCTTGGCGCAATCCTGGGACTGTTGCCAAGTTCATCTGTACAACCTCAGGATCCGCGACTGCATCAATTGCGCGGCGGAGGGTATTGAAAGCGTAGCTGCTCTTGTCCGTCGCGTCTGTTGGCAATGTGCGCGTGCTGCTGTTGAAGGGGTCCATCTCGGTGATGTTAACGCCGTCAAAGCCACCGTATACGGGCACCGTAAAGCGGTCAAAGCCCTGGTCCAGAACGCCACTGATGGCGCCATTGGCGCGAGTAAGTGAGCCGCCACCGGTGCCGCCGATAGCCAAGGCGTGCGAACCACTGATCCAGATACCGTCAGATCCCGAGATATCATCAAGAGTGAATTCTACGGATTCCTCACGCAGACCAGCTGATGCGCCGGCAAACATATCGCTAACCATACCGCCACGTGGACGCAGAAGGTCAATATTTGACTTATCAAATACTGTGCCGCCAGCAGTCTGAGTGGTCTGATAGCCGAAGTAAGCATCTGTTTGGTTGCTTAAGTTACCGGCCGAAGCGCTGACGCGGAGTTCAGGAGCAGGATACAAGGCTTTGACCTGTGGTGCTCCGGCGCCTGCGAGCCAAGCAGCGTCGCCAGTGAGAGCAAAAACGGAGCCCGAAGACCAAGACAGATCCGGGCGCGGTGTTGGGAAGAAACCAGCGTCCATGGAACCACTTGCCCAATTGCCTACGCCAGCGTCGGCTTTTACCGTTTCTTCATCATCATACTTAACCATTCCTTGGAAGCCGAAAGGCACCAAGGAGGGGTTGGTGAGACCAGCATCAACGTTAGAGTTCATAGCAACGCGGATGTACTTGGAGTTGTTAAGGTAGTCACCCTTCTCAATGTAGCGGCGCTCGTCTTCGTTCCAGTCCTGATACTTGTCGCCGATCTTGCGGGCAACATAGTTAAGGGAATCTGGGTTGAGATCGCACTCGTCAAACTGCTCAATGACACGTACCACATTATCAGAGTCACTCAGGGCGCGAACGACAACACTGAAGGATCCATAGGTATTCTCATTATTGGTGGAACGCTTGATATCCTGAATGGAGACCTTAATATTGCGGTTTGTCCAATCTCCGGGGATGTTTAGAGCGTGAATTGTAAACAGGCTCGTAGGACCATCCGTAGGGGAAAGGCGGCTGGAGATAATAGTAGGCGATTGAGCCGACTGCGCTGAATGTCCTGCGAAATCTCCGCCGTCGGCGTCGGAGTTGGCAATAGGGCAGGTGGCGCCTAGGGTGCGACCGGTGGCGGATGCAGCAATATCGGCTGCCGATACATTAGCCTTGAGGTGGCGATCAAATGTTTCACCCAAGAAATACTGGAGCGCTGTGCCCTGGGCTGCAACGTTTGGATTAGTCTTCTGTGGATTCGTATTGAATACCTTGCGGATATAGCGGGAGGAGTTCTCATTGAAGTTACAGGTATAGCTCGTGATGGCGTCATCGCTGCCACTAGCGTTCGTTATAGCTACCTTGAACTCATAGTCTGTCCCAGTATCGCCGACCACAATGCGGGAGTCCTGGAAACTAGAAGCACTGAGTTGGACGCCGGTCAGACCCGCGTATGAGGCGGATGTTGCTACCGCGCCGGAGAGCATTACCTCTGTGCCAGCGTTGCAGTAGAAGATGGCTGCAAGCGCGCCGCTCAACTGCGAGCTGCTGGAGCCCGAGGCGTCTGCAAAGATATACAGACCATAAGCCGTTGTCTTACTCCAACCTGCTTCGCCGTCGCTGTCGGCAGCAGGACCACCGTTGGCGGTAGTCTGGGCGCCCAGGAGGCGAATATATGTTAGAGGGGCGCTGTTGCGCAAGTATGCTTGTGCAGCATATGCGCCATAAGTAGGAGCAGATTTGTTCGTGCCTTCTCGCCATACATCGTCGCCGGCGCCACCAGGAGCAGGAGTTCCGAATACATTGACGAATTCTTCAAAAGAATTAACTGTAGTGGGGCGAAGGGAGGGTCCTTTCTCGGCCGTTCCGATGACGACGGGTCCGAGACCTGCAGGGGAGGCTGGGACTTGGGAGTTATCAATCTCGCTGACAAAAACCCCGGGGGATACGAATCTGTACTTTTTAACTGACATTAGTTATGTTCTCCTACACATTAAGAAATGTTCAAAAGTAAATAGTGTTAAATAGTCTGAATGGTACTATTCTCTATAAAATCCGTCTTTAATCGTGTCGGGTATATCTCCAACGATTGTTCTTTCGCGAGCAAACTGAAAATCAACTGCGTTTTCGCGCTTCACAATCTTGGGTTTTTCTTGGTTTTCGCCGTCTCCGATCAAATAACCCAGCGTTTCGATATTGATGGTAGTTTCGTAATTGCGTTGCTCCATGCCTAGATTAGCCTGATTAGAGGTGTCTGTAAAATTACCATCGATGAAGATCTCGTAGAAGTGTCCTTCGTTGGTAATACGGCGCGGGGTTCGGGAGTTGCCCGAAATTGTCATAAATGGAGTAATCATTGTGTTGAGTTGCTGCTGATATTCTGATCTCACAGTAATCTCATATACAATCTTAACCCAAGTAGGAATAGGAATAGTAATGGTCTCGTAGACTGTTTTGGCAGCAGACATGTTGCGTTTGTTTGTATTCTTCATCTTGCTGGCGACCTTGTTGCCTCCGGCGCCGCGTCGACGATTAGCTTGCGCATTCTGAAATTCTGCTGTCTTCTTCTGATTTATTTGTCGGGCTATAGTGATCGTGCCCCCTTTAGCATCCGGTTCGGGATAAAGATTAGCCCAGACTGTACCTTTAAAGAGTGGATCTTTAATAACGCTCGCCCTGTTAACTGTAATCAGAGGAAGGACGAGGGTTTCTTCTTTGTCTCGCAGGTCTTTATTGTGCTTAATTTGGTAAGCGCGTTCTGCTGTTACCCATAAGACTGGGACTTTTTCAAATCCATCGTTAGTTGTCGTGGAAATATTAAGTGTCTCATCAATAAATTGAAGCATTGCTGTATCAATTGTCTCTAGCGTGGAGGATGGGAACTCAATCTCATGCAGGTGAGCTTCCACCTTAGGATCACCGATGTAGTCATACTTTGTGGCTTCTGTATTTTGGATCTCTTCCTGTGTTCTTTTGCTTCGCGTCATTATTGTTACCCTACAAAGATGCCGGTGGGCACATTTTCAGTAATCTTCTTGGTGGAGTCTTGCAGCGATGCGTCCAGAATTGCCAAATTGGCGTAGGTAGTCTCCTCCAAAATAGCTTTCAGCTCAGTTCTTAAGTTGTCCTGTTCTGTTCGGGCTTGCCCCAACAATTCACTAGCATTGAGGGTAACACTCTCGCCGGGGATCGGCACAGTGGAGAACTTGCCGCGGACCTGTCCTAGCATCTCTTTAGTAAGAGCTAATGCAAAGCGCCGGATCCACTGTTTACCAATTGAGTTAATCTTTTCATAAGGAATATTCTCAAAAGGAAGTGTATTAAGATTGTTGATCCCTTTAGCACCATTCTCGCCGCGGCCGGTTTCATCCCAAGGCTCATACTGGTTTTCAATTGTAAATTGGACCCAGTATTTGTCGGGACTAGTACGATCAGGCTGAGGATATATACGGAGCATATTGTCCTTGATCTCATAGGAGTAATGAGAGACGCGCGTATAGAGGGCGTCCTCGTATGCCATGGCTTGAAGCTTGTTCTGCCATGTTGGGACAATCTCAAAGGTTGAATCGTCCGCGTACTGCCCATACGTTCGCAGGTTCCCTACAACTGAGAATCCCCCATAGTAGCCATAAAAACGCCACATGGCTCTTGGCGTTCTAAAGAAGACTTTTCGTACAATAATACGTTTATCTTGAACTTGCTGATAGTATGGGAGCGACGAGCTGTTGGCGGAGGATGCTGAAATGAGTGATTGAAGGTCATAATCCTGCTGTCCTGTCACTCTATCCACCGAGGCAGAGTAAATCGGCACAGTACCCCCCATGCCGGCTTCGGTGGACATCTGTTCTGTGACTCTCCGGACATATCCGTACTCAAATCGAGGGTACCGCAAAGCGATATCCGAACCAGAGAGCGCAGAGCCGGATTGGATTTGTCCGTCTTGATCAAAGGATCCTGTGCTAGATCCTAGATATGACGACAGACTATTCTTTGTTTGGTGAAGATTAACAAGATACGAATACTCTAGTACGGCTTCCTCGTAGGCAGCATACACATTCCCCTCAGTTAATTCAATGTCTAAGACGTCGCCGCCGAGCTTCTTATATGTATAGGCTACTTGGTCTGAGGCGCCGGAAATGAAATAGGGAGAAGCATCATACACCCCAAATGGTAGAGTTGCAACAACGTTAACGGTAGAGCCAGTGGCTGGCAAGATATTGGTGTTCGATGTCGAAGCGGGGTTAAGATTAGGGATGGCCATCTAAAGTTCCTCTATTAATACATTACTAAATAGAAAGCCCCGCCTCAAAAGAGACGGGGCTTTAACTATTTTGACCTTACGTCAGACTTTATTAGCCTGTTACCATGTCTCCACAGATAACAAGACCGTACATGTCTGGACGAACCATCTTCTTGGCATAGCGGGTCATGACACCCTTACGAGGTACAAAGTCCTCTACACCGAAGATAGTAGGTGTGGTCTGCAGCGGCACATAAGGTGCATACACATAACCACTCTCAAGGAAGGAACTTCCGCGGCGACCAACGAGGATCACGTTACGCATGAAGTATGGATCGACAAAGATGTCGAGCTTCTTGGAGAGGGAACCAACCTTAACAGCACCCGCGTCACCGCGGTCGCTATCAGCAGTTACGTTAGCACGGAAACCAGCTGTGAACTCAAGGATGTTAGCAACTTCTGGTCCGCAGACGATGAAGTTGGCAGCACCACGCAGAGTCTTGCGGTGGATCTGTGCAGAGACGTCATTGATGGTCTCAATGAGAGTCTCGTACCACTCGGACACGTTACCAGTGAAGTCTGGAGCGCCAGAAGCACCGATCTCGGCACCTGTCTCGCGGTTAACAAACTTACCTGGGGAACGCGACCAGTACCGGATTCCGGCACGGGCGTCAACTACGAGGTCCTCAAGGATCTCGCGGTCAATCTCAAGAGCGATCTGCTCAGAAAGGATCTGAGTAAGCTCAACCTCAGCATCCAAGTTGTGGTATGCGTTGAGGTCCTGACCCAATTCTGGGGTCCACTTAGCCTTGAGCTTCTTGGTGACAGCTGTGACAGCCACGGAGTCGACCTTGATGTCGATCTCTGGGATGCCGGCGGCGCCTTCAAGTCCCCAGACCGGATCACCCTGAACCGAACCGAGTGCACCACCGTTGACGAAATCGTCATCGATAGCGATCGAGAGGGTAAAGTTATCGAGGAATTCCTCGGCCTCTATCGCGGAACCGGTTGTAACAACAACAATTCGTGCAAGGTCGGAATCAACTGTATCTGGATCATCAAAGGATCGGCTGAGAGCGCTCAAACGAGTGATAAGATCACCCGCGGAAGCGAGGTAGCCGGCGCCTGGAGTAGCAGACATAGCTGTAAGATCCATGCGGTTAAACTGGGAAGTAGCCGTAGAGATATCAACCTCTCCGATGCAGAAGCTAGAACCAGATACGAGATCGGGGTCGAAGCGTAGGACCTGATTGATCTCTGCGGCAGTAAGGTCAGCAAAGCCCGTGTTGGAGCCGGCTGCACCTGGGACCGTGGATACGGATGTAACCTGTCCGCCTGCGCCGAGGGTACCGGAGCAAACTGGAGCAATGTCCCCTGTGGTCAAAGATCCTGTTGGCGACGCGTAACCGTTGCGTAAGTTGTATGGTCCCTGGGCAGCTGTGCCATTGTTACCATCCAAATTAACACCACCAGTGATCTGGGAACCGACCACACCACCACCATAGAGGGAAGTGTTGGTGTCGAAACCAAGACGATTAGCTGTGCTGTTAGCGTTACCACCGAACTCAAAATCAAGGAAGAAGATGAGGCCAGAAGGTAAGCTCATGGGCTGAACGCTTACGAGTTCGTTAGCGATCAAGTTGCCGAATACTCGGCGTACAAGTGGGAATGCAACTGCTGCAAAACCCTGGACGTCACCAGCACTCATGCTGGAAGACTCACGGAGTAGCTCTTTTGCTTGGTTCTCAAGCAAACGCGCCATTCCATTCCGAACGGTATCGTCACCTAGACCCTCAAGAAGACCTGTCTGTTCCCACTTATTAATGAGAGCAGCACCTTCAGCTGAGAGATCACGGTTCACGATGCCTTCGGTCAATTTCTCGACGATAGACATATTAAAACCTCCTAATATTGTTATTAATGAATGTCATTATTTATTCAAACCTGCTAAACGCAGCATACGACCCATATTTGGGTCTTTAGTAGCCTCGTTGTTTTTTCGGGAGTTGAGTAATAAGGATGTAGGTCTCTGAACCGCTTCACGAAGTGTCTGTGGTCGTGTGCGCTGATCTGGCGCGGACCCCACTGCGTTTTGAATCGTTTCAAAAATCATACCCGTTTCTTCAACAGAATTGGCAGATTGAACAGCTTCGACAATTTGTGTTTTTTGTCGCTCATTCAAGGAGGCGCTATTCAAAGCCTTGTTTTGATAAACAAGCTTGGCGTTATCCAAGTTCAGCTTCATGAGCTGATCCTTGGCTTCCATAACGAGAGCACGTAGCTCTCTGTTAGAATCTGTAAGTTCTGAGATCTTTGTCTCAAAGAGGGCGGCGTCAGAAACTGTATCGACAGTCTGTACCTCTTCCTCTACTTCCTCTTCTTCATCGAGGGCATTGGCGGCTGCAGCTGCCATGGCTTGATCATTAGCCTGTAGTACACTGTTATAGGCAGAGTTGCCGGATGACCATCCCTGCGGGCGTGGCGTCATATCAACAGTGAGTTCTTCTATAAGGTCTGCGATCATATCTTCTGTAAGGTTAATCTCTTCATCTTCACATGCTTCTTCGACGGCGGCATCTTCAATATCTTGATCGTCGACGGAATTGCCGTGCACTGCCGCTTGATCCATGGGGGATCCCTCTTCAGACGCGACGTCAACGCTAGGGTCTACTTCCATGCTACCCTCTTCAAGCTCGTCGGCCATACCGAGGGCATCATTTAGGGCGTCTTCCTCTACAACTTCATCTTCCTCTTCTAGACGAGCTTTAAGAGCATCGAAATCAATCTCTACGATTTCTTCTTCAGCAATTCCATCGACCTCTTCGTTTGCAAAAGCAAATGGGAGGTCCTCAGTGAACTCCATGAGATCTTCGCCGTCCGTAGAATCTTCCTCTAATCCCACCTCATCTTGCTCCAGAAGAGTGTCAAGTGCTCGCTTGACTTCTCCTGAGTATTTGTTTAGGACAGCATCTTCTGCATTTTTTAATGCGGCTTCCTTGAGGGCTTTAGCGTCTACGATTGCTTCTTCTAATAGTGAAGACATAAGATTACTCCAGATCTGATAACTTATCAGAAATAAATAGTGCTTAGGATGCCGAAATGACTAATAGATGATTATTTCCGTCTTATTCTCAAACTAAAAAGGGTGCCCCCCAAAAGGAGGACACCCTTAGATAGTTAGAAACTATCCCAAGCTAAACTAGGTTCGGCTTAGTAGAGTCTCCAAAGATCACTAGCGACATTGATGCAGATCAAAGATACTGCGGCGTATGGGGACTCAAGGACCACAGAGCCTGCACCGTCAATTGTACCGCCAGAGACAGTAATTGTTAGTGAAGAGCTGCAGTTTTCTGGAGCCTTAACGTGAACGATGTCACCCACTTCCGATGGAGCTGGCAAAGACCAGACCCGTGCGGATGTGAGATCAGCGTTACCGTAGTTGAAACCTTCTGCCAATGTTGCAGCTTCATCGCCAATGGCGTTTGGAGTTGCAGCGGAATCAGCGGAAAGAACACCGTTGGTTGCAGTGAGACCAGCACCTGCCATGGCAGTTACGAGGTCAGCAATGCTTTCCTTCTTGGAACCGTTGTCATCAGCGTCGACAATAGCAATGCTATCAGCGGCAACGTTGACAGCTGCGCCAGCGAGATCGTTAAGGTCAAGACCGAGACGACCAGCTGTGGAAGAAAGACCTTCGTTAGCACCAGCTGCGAGAGCTGTTGCATAGTCAGCAAGACTGGAAATCTTGATAGCACCAGAAGCGCCATCATCAATCACCATCAAGTCAGCCGTGAGGTCAATTGCAACCGCAGCCAAGTTGTCAGCACTCAAAGTACCACCGATCGAGAAGTTACCCGAAGCCGAGAGAGCCGAATGAACTCTCACTGCAGTGTCAGCGGCAATATCTAGATAGCCAGTCGCGTCCGAGCAGACGTTGATACCACCCTCACGGAAGCTAAGTCCCATGCCCTCGTTTAAACGAAGACCGGTATCCGGAATATGCAGGAGTCGAACATCGTCGTCGAGACCAAAGTAGACCGACAGGCTGTCACCGTACATCATCAAGTCGCCGCCGAAGTTAACTTCGCCGCCGGCGCTGAGAGTTCCGGAACCAGACATGTTACCATTGCTTTCCATCTTGACAACAAAATCGCCGGACGAGCCAACGTTAATGTGCCCAACTGCAGTAATCGATGCACCACCGGTCATCGTACTGTCGACGGAGAGACCTACGTTCGAGGCACCAGAAATGCTGGTGTTAACACGGGAGCGCACAGAAGCGGCAGACGCATCAAAGACCATGTCCGATGAAGTGTCATACACAGAGAAGTAACCATCCATGAGATAGCTACTACCACTAGCAGATGACGAAACGATAAGTCCATCGTAGCCGCCGAGATTTACATCGCGGGAATCAGAATATGTAAACTGAGCATTGTCCTGAAGTAGACCAGATGCACCGACAAGCGCGATGCGGTTGTCAGAAAGGTCACTCAAGGTTACACTAGCAGCCGAGACATCATTGAGACCAGCGATATCTTTGGATGCATCCAAGACGACAGCCTTGGAGGCTTCGGCAGTACCGGCAGCAGCAACATTAGTAAAGTTGAGATCTGCAGCAGATGCATTAACAAGAACGCCACCGAGCAACAGACCATTAGTGCCATCGTGAGAAGCAATATCAAAGTCATATGCTCCGTCTTTGATGATAATATCACCATCAGCTTGAAGCTGTATTAGGTCAGTAACTGAGTCTGAGCCAATATAGCTGTCGTCGTCAACTCGCAACGACTTAAGGTTGGTGTCACCATCAGCGTCGACAGCAAAACCTGTCATTGTGATGGTGCCCATTGTAAGGTCACCGGAACCGTCAATGGTGGTTGCAGAGCTAATCGCTCCGCCAGCAACAACGCCTACAGCGGTTAAAGAACCGCCGAGGACGGCAGCGCCATCAGCAGCGAAAGAAGCAGCTGAAACTGCTGCGGAAGCGGAGACGGCAGCCGAAGAGAGCTTCACCGAAGTTGCAACCGAACCTGTACCATCAAATGTAAAGCCAGCGCTAGCGCCAAACTCACCATTATCATTGTACTGGACCCAGGTGTCTGAACCAACAGCATCAAGGTTAGAAACATTGATGTTGGTGATGCCGGAACCGTCGCCCTTGAAGTAGGAAGCGGTCAGGTTATTGATACCTGTAATATCCTTGGACGCGTCGAGAACGACGGCCTTGGAAGCTGCTGCAGTACCATTGGTGATACCGTCGAGCTTTTCCATGTCGGCTTCGTTCAGGTCGGCAGAACCGATGATGAACGAAGTGCCGGCTGTAACGGAAGTGCCGAACTGGGCAGCTCCGTCAGCTTCGACAGCCGAACCGTAAACAACACCGGAACCACTGACTGTGGATGTGGATATGAGCGACTTAGCGCTGAGATCACCATCTGCGTCAACAGAGAAACCGGACATTGTGATTGTGCCCATTGTAAGGTCACCAGAACCGTCAATACTCGTGACGTTAGCGACTGCGCGAGCAGACGAAATAACTTCGGTACTGTCGATCTGAAGTGTCTCAAACTTACCAGCAGCGGAACCAGAAACAATACCGGACTGTAATACAGACGCGACTTCGCTTCCCGCTTCGTTGTGGAGCTTAAAAGCACCTTCTTGTGTAAGGGCGCCACTCATTTGAGCGAGACCCGATTGATATTTATATGCCATTTTTTAAAATCCTCCTATAGATTAATGACTGAGACTGTGTTTTACCAAAATTGTTTGAGGGGTACCACTATCGGAGGGAGGAGTTGCTAAAATTCTATACCCACATATGTCTCATACACATATAGGTCTTTAGACGACAAGAAGACAGAAATATTTTATATTTTATTATATTTTTTTACTTTAGTAAATGAACCAGTTTGTACCATTTGAGTATAGAAATACTGAGCCATGTGGGGATTCAATAATTGCGTTTGATAATCCATCTATTGTCTGCGATGCGGAGGGGACCAAAGTTATAGAATTAGTAGCGGATGCCGCGCCGCTCTCGTCTTTAATTACGAGCCCTTGTCCGTCTGAGAATAATGTAGCATCAAACAGAATTTCTGTGGGGACCGCGGTGACGCCCAAAATATAATTATTCACGGACGCTGTGTGTACGGTGGAGATGGCCGTTCTATTAAATGTAAGCCCTCCTCCAAATGAAAGGCGATTATTGGTGATATCATAAAGTATTTTACTACTTCCACTAATCTCGCCAGAGACGGGAGTGTCGATGCGGAATTGCAAGGATCCCACTGGTCCGTCCGCCACCTCGACAGCGCTGGCTGTAATCCCTGTGAGATTGGACCCATCGCCATAGAAGGCGGAAGCCGATACATTAACTGAGGCGGAGAGCGAGCCACTGATTGACATTCGATGATCTGGGGTTGTTGTGCCGCCGATCGTTAAACTACTTGTCACATAAGCATTGGAAACATCAATGACGGTAAAGATACCGTCCCCGGTGCCTCCGCCACCAATGGATGAGGTTATGATAAGATTATTACTCGAATCTAATGCCAGGAAGCTACCGGGTCCTCCCACAGTACCGGAAGTTGGAAGCAAATTAAAATACGAAGAGGATACCGTGGTGCCAAAAAAGGCGGATGAGGATATGTGGCCCGAAGCCGTAAGATATCCACTCAGCGAGAGAGTATCACTGGCGGTCAAATAAACAAATGTCGAGTCGCCGTAAAAGGATCCGGAAATATCACCGAGATTAATTTGAATTGAGCCCGTTGGACCGACCGCAGCGTTGGCGGTATTATCAATAGTAACGGCGCCGCCGGCACCGCCATCCGTAATGGTGATACCAATACCCGCCGTAAGGATCCGCTCATTGGGCAATTTACCCTCGGCGGTCATTGTCACATAACTAGCCGCCAGCGGGGGGTAGGGAGCCGGGCGGGGCGCGGGATTGTCGACTTCGCCCGCCTGTTCCGCAGGAGTAACCGGTCGGTCGACTGCGGGCATAACACGGAATGTGCCCTTGCGAGCGCGCACACACTCTGCGGCGATCTGGAATTTATGCTCTACTTGTCCAAAGTAATATCGAGTATCATCAAAGGTCTTGACGATTTCATAGAAGAACTCACCGTACTGGATGAAGTCACCGACTCGAACGTAGAGGTTCTGATCCTCTGTAATCCGCCGTTCACTAAAATATACAGTTAGTTTGGTCTGATATTCATATCCAAACTTTTCGTTACTTTGTTCGTTCGCCACATCAACGTATGCATATACACGTATCGGTGGCAGAGAGACCTTTTCAATGGCCTCACCATATGTTTCGTTAAAGTTAGACTCTTCAGTGCTTATGGGGTAATAAGCAATTGGTTGTCCGATGACCCTTTCGGAAAGTTCATCATTAACCTGCTTTACTAAATCACGTTCTTTTTTCCCGAAGAACATCGGGGCTGGGGGAGCCGCCGGTTGATTCCACTTGTTTTTTGGATCTGACATTCCGCAGCCCTCCTATAGAGTAATTACCTCCTTACCCTACAAGAGCCCCTAAAGATCCAGACCAGTTGGAGCCGGAAGGAGAAACATTGGGATTGTTGATAGCTGTGTTGGGGATTCCTGTTAAGCCGGCTACGACACCAAAGGCAGAGATTGAGCCTGTGTAATAAAGCTCTGTAACCTTTAGCTCTAGTTGGAGAGTTTGTCCCCCTGGAACTACAAACACATTAGTTAGCTCACTAAGTCCCAGAGAGGAGAATCCGCACAGCAACTCGGTGTCGGTGGCGTCTGTGTTCGTTACCGATATAAACTTGGTTACTTGTGGAAACGTAAGCTTAAACGGACCGCCGCCTGTCGACGCGTTGGTGATGGGTCCTTTAACGTAGGGTATGCCGGAAACCTGATATGATCCTACGCTGCCCAATCCTGGTTTATAATTATAAGTTGACATTCTTTATCTCCGTCTAATAAATAGACGCCACCTGGGCGTTTTATCTAAACAATTTTTGTTGTTTCTTTCTTTCTAGTTTGCGGCGCGCTCTTCGGGCAGCTTCAGACTTAAGTTTTTTACTTATTGAAGGCTTAATATAATGATCTGTTTTAGAGCGATAGAACTTTACAATACCTTCCTTTTTACATTTACGATTAAAGCGGCGGATTAATCTCTCAGATGTTTCGCCGCGTCGTAGATCTACTTTCACATTTACTGGCACAACTTACCTACTTTCTTTCTTTACATTATTCATGTGGGCGCCCCAATTACGACCGACACTTCCAAACAAATTACCAATATCTACACCTGGGTCCGTGGGACTCTGTCCAGACATAGGGCTTGATTGTTGGGTTGGCGTCGTTTGCCCTGGGGCTGGCGTAGTGCCCTCAAATAGATTAACTCCATTATAAGCGCTGCCGCCGATTGCAGACATTAGCTTTGTCCTATGCTCATGAAGCTTAGAAGTTTGCTGCGCACTAAATGCATTTTTCTTCAGGCGCTCTAGTTCGGGGTCAGCTGCTTCCACTCTCTGTTCTACTATGGGCTGAACAGTAGCCATCCCTCTTACGACCTCAGCAATGATACCTGAGATCATCCCATCTTCCATAAGAGACTCTTTGATGCACTCATTGACGATTGGCTTGATTAGTTTCTTAAAATCTGACTTCTTCATTTCTCACCGACGATCTCGTTCATTAGCGTAATAATCTTATTGTTCTTCTCGACTTGCTCATTTACTAGCTTACCTTCAGATAAGGCAATGAATGCATTGGGCGTGGAGGGCTCTGACACAATATCAAAACAGATGAGCTGAAAATCATCTTCAACGATTGTCTCACCCATTCTTTCACTTACGGATCCCATGCCGCGGGAGGAGATGCCGATCTTAACGCCAGCATCCACTAGCGAGCGGAGGATCTGTCCTGCGGGGGTGTCCAATACTTTGCACTTGCCCATTACCTTTGGACCTTCCATCCAAATATCAACTACCATATGCGACACATTGGCTAGGTTAACAATAGAAGAGTCGGGGTGGTCAAGCTCACCGAGGGCACGATTGTCATCTACGATTTGTTTATACTTGCCGACTTCGCGCTCCATTACACCCATGGGGTACTTGCGCTTGTTTCCATTGGGGCGATCTGCTTCCTGCAGTTTCCCAGTTAGAATCATACCGCCCTCTTTAACAAAGCGCTTCTCGGCTTCCGTCAGTAAGTCCTGACAGACGCCGCCTTCGCATAGTTCATAAAATTCTCGTAGTAGTTGTGCCATTGTTTATTCTCTCATTTTAACGTGGGGATCCTCACCCCCACATAAAGTATGCTACCCGAGCAGCAACGTCGGACAGGCTGGATTAACCATTTTTTCATGATTCACCTCCTTTGTGGATCACGCGGATCCCATAATCATCCACTAACATACTAAGAAAGTAGGATGTTCCAGCGCTAACACACCCATATAGAAATGCATCTACGAGCGTATAGTCAAAGTTAAATAGTTCTGTATAGGGACTAATGCCCCACAGAAAGACACCAACCCAGAATCCCATGCATAAATGGCAATGAAATAAACGACCGAAGCCACCCATTGATTTACAGGGTGGTCGGATCTTATTGAAAATGTGTCCATGAATAATAATAAACGTCATGCCGTAAGCGGCAAGTATAAAATGTAGCAGTTCCATTAAATCTTTTTTCTTTCTTGGAGAGCCTCGATGGCTTCCGTTCCCATATCAGCTATTGCATCGCCAAGGGATTCCGGGGTTACTGCGCCACTTACCAGTTTGCTCACTGTCTTCAGGGCTCCTGGCGTGATTTCGCCTCCCTGAATCATTATGGTGCCGAGTGCCAACCCTAGAGCTGCTGGGGCAGCTTTTGCCAGGAGGCGCCCGGCATTGGATGAGTTTAGAAATTTTTCTATCTTGGCGCTAGCGTCTAGCCCTAGTCCTGCCACTGAGCGCCCCAGGTCGTCTAGACCTTCTTCAATATCAACTTCCACCTCTTCATCGCCGGTGACTTCTTCAAACATATCCGAAAGCGCGCTCATGAGCGGACCGATCTCAGTGTCGGTGGCGATTTGTTGAATAACCTTCTCTACTCTCTGCTGATCGGTTTCGCTCGCAAGTGCCTTCAGCAAAGCCATAGCGTCTTGAGGATCCTCTTTATACTGAGGGGCTTCTTCCTCTACCAAGCGGAAGGCTCTCCAACTCTCCATGATGAGTTTCATATCGCCCATTGTTTAGTACCGGTTTCGTAATGGATAGTAGTAGTAGCCAGGGCGCATTGATCCCTTCTCGGCATACTGCGGAACCTCTCCGAACTCTGTTGAATCGCGATCGGAAGGATGCACAAACATATCTTCCAGGTTCTTTTCATACTCGTCAGCAATGCGCTCGTGCTCGGATTCAGTTTGAATAAACTCTGCGATCACAAAGGTAGCTGCTTGTAAAGAATTAACCTGATCATTTTCAAAGACTTTAGCTTCAAGGGAACGGAATACGTTACCGCCCTGGATGGTAGCACGATCAATAATTCCTTTGTCGGCCAAAAGCTCTAACAGACGATTTTGAAAATCATAAACATCTTCTGTTGCTGTTGTCTTAGGAAACGTAGTAATCTTCATGGAAGATGGAACAACAGCGATATCGATCTTCTGATGGTCCATGATAAGGAGCGAACCATCAAGTCCTCGTCGTGCTTTAAGTTCTACTGTTGCGTGGGCTGCGGGCTCGCCGATCTGGATCTTAATCATGTGCTGAAAGCTCCTTAACTAATTCTTGTGTTTTGAGGACCTTGTTGAGATCTCTATCTGTAAAGTCCCTCTTTCGGAACTCTTCAAGATATTCGTTTACACTGTCCAGCTTCTGAACGATTAGAGCTTCTTCTGTGGTCTTCTTAGCGGCTGCTACCAGGGATTTCAGCCGGCTGAGTTCCTCATTAAGATAGACGCGAAGCTCAAACCCCTCATCAGCAAAGCTGGTGATGTAGCGATTCAGAAGATCTTTTTGCTCCTGAAGCAGATCGGTGTATTTGCTATTAAATTTCTTAATGAACGAGTGGTATGTAATGTTGTCAATGGTTTTGAGATCTTCATTTAACTCATTGGTAGCTGTCATCTTCTCGATGATCTGCTGCTCAAAAAGTACTTTTGTCTTAACAGGCATCTTTGTGTTGAAGATCGCATTAACCGAAGCCAGAGACTTAAAGTTAGGTACAAAGTTGGACCAAACATGTTGTCCGAGATTCTTGTTGATTGTGGCAATGATTCGGGACTGTGCATCAAAGACAGCTTTATCATCAAGCTTAGAGTAAGCAAATTTAGTTTCCTGAAGCATGCGGTCGGCAAGGTTCTCTGGAATACTCTGCGACTCAAGTAATACCTTATAAAGATTCAGTTCGGCTGTAAGTGGAGAATCCGGAGTGAAGTGCTCTTTCACAATTGAAATCACCAATGCCTTTTGTTCAGATTCCTTCTCTACGATAGCCTTCGTTAGCTCTCGCGAAAGGGTTTCATAAATAAAGGCGGTGTTTCTTTTCTTATTATGTTTCATCTTTCTTTACCTCTTTGCGCTCCATCTCTTCTACTAAGCGTCTGACCTTCGTAGTGTTCTCAAACAAAACCGACTCGTCATTAGTATAAGTAGGTCGCTTAGATTCCTCTAGACCTATGTTGCTGCGAAGGGATGCTATTGTCACCTTACCCGGATGTTTGGTTCGGGCGGTGGTTCCCATCTCAGGTCCCTTAATCATTCTCTTCATTTCTCGGCGCATTGGTCCTGCGGAGTGTTGTGTGGCACTGCCCCGGCGCATATCAACTGCTACCGGCGTATGGGGGGCGCCCTGGTGTCTTGTCGGATTGTCTTCTCGGCGCCCGGGTGTTGCCAGAAGCGCAGACTCATCGCCAGCTGCTTCCTCGCCTCCGAGGTCTCCGCCGAGGTCCAGGTCTCCGCCGAGATCGCCGCCGCCGAGATCATCTAGTCCGCCCATGTCGCCGCCTAGGTCGCCCAAGCCTTCGCCGCCGGCTTCTTCCATCGCGCCCTGTTCTGCCAAGGATTCTAGATCCTGTTGGTACTTGCGATCATAGAATGTCTCGCGCTGATTACGCAAGAACTCTGTGTCTGTCATTCCCAGAATGTTCCGGGCGACCCAGCGTTTGCTATATACTCCCTCAGGGACTCCCGTTGCTGTATCGAACTTAGTCTTCATATATTCAAGCTGCTGCAGTTCTGCAAGTCGGGATGGATTGTTGAGTGTAATTTTAAAGGAAAGAAGATCCTGACCGCGGTAGCCTAGAGTATAAAGGTGAACAATGGCCATCTTCTCAAGCTCTGCGATAATGGATCGCTGGAGTCGGTGAATGGTGCGCGCAAAACGAATGTCCTTCTGGGCTAATGTGGTTTTGTCTTCACTTCCGCCCTCTAGGTTTGTCAAATATGCCTGGGGGATCTTGATTGCTGCAAAGAGTTTGTCTCTCAGGTACTTAACATCTTCAATATCGTTAAGACTAGCTGCACCCGGGAGAGACTGGATGTCTGACCCGACTCCTCCGCGCATTGGAATGAAGTAGTCCTCTTCTAGAGAGAGTGGGTTGTAGCGCAGATCCACGCGACCGGTGTTGGCATCAACCAGAGAGTTTCGTTTCATCTCTGTCTTCACCTTCTCCATATACTGAGCTACATCTTGAGGCGGAATGTTGCCGACGTCAATCTTAAACATGCGTCGCTCAGGTGCACGCACAACGCGATAAGCAATCATGGCATCCTCAAGCAACACAAGCTGACGCCAAATACGGCGGGCTGGGTCTAGGACCGATGTCCCATAAGGACTGTATTTGTCGTTACCAAGAATACGGAAATGGGCAACCTGCCAGTTCTCAAAAGTCATTCCGGCGCCATTCCACTGATACTGAACATAGTTGGGGTTGGAGGCGTCCTGTCCTTCAAGGCGCTCAACCTCGTTGTTGGGCATTCCAATTACCGAGGTGATTCCCAGCTTCTCATCAATATCCAAGTACAAGAAGAAGTCTCCGTACTTGCACATGGACCGTGCCCAACCAAAGCAGTTGAACTCAATGTTAAGTGCGTCGTAGAACAAGGACTCAAGGATAGTTTTGATCTCGTGGTTCAGGCAGTCAATATTAAGGAGACGATCAAACTCATTGGAAGTCGTCATCTCATCTGCATAAATATCAAGTGCCGAGGCAATCTCTGGCATATACTCCATCTGCTCAAAATCTACATAACGTTCGGCGCGGTTCTGGTTACGGAACGCGGCCGAGGTCATCATGTTATAGTTCTGCGAGTACTGGCTATCGGAGCGCTTGAACTCTTGTCCGCTCATTGAACGGAATCGGAATCGATACTTATCTAGGTTATTGCGTCGGTCCTGGCGGGCGACCTGTGTTCGGTAGTTAACAATCGGACCCGACAAGAGGCGTGTGAGTCGCTTGAATAATGGGGATGCCGGGTTTCTTGTGTTGTCTTTCTTAGCCATTTGTTAGCCCTTGATTAAACCTAAGTATTTGTCATTGAAGCTAGTTGCTTCTCCGACCCTTTGGTTTTCCTTTGTGATTTTGTGTCCGGACATACCCGGAATAGTGGTAGAAATAGTTGTAGAAGCTGTACTGATGCCGGCAATAAAGCTCTTACTATATTCAACATTCTTTTGACTTTCGATGATCACAGTATCTCTCACCCAACAACCAATTGCAAACGACATTACCAAGTCGTCATTATAACTTCTCATCGCTTGAGGTCGGCCATGATGCCAGATAAAGGTTTTCATTTCTGATAACAGGCGATTAGAGTTGATAGTAATTAGTTTGTTTCTCATAAACTCTTCCATCTTCGCAACAATCAGTGGTCTTGTTTTAGAAGATGTGGTGAATCCAGGTATCGCATTGGATTGCCATTGCGCGGTTACTGGGTCGATATACTGGTGATCTCCCTTAGTAGAATAGTATAGGTTAGGATACTCTTTATCCTGGAGTTTTTTAAGTACCGCGAAGCCAATATTGTTGTTTTCTATTACTAACATAGGATTATTGTACTCTGCGGCTATACTATAGAGTATATCAGCAAAGTCATCAGGTGTCGGCTTGCCGATGTATTCCCCAACTTGTTTCATGTCGTCCAACTGAATAATATGAAAGGCGCTGTTATCTTTACCATCGCCGCGTGCAACATCAGCCACAATCAGATAGGATTTCTCGGGGTCATACTTTTCCCAGATCCAGTAGTTGCGATCAAATCCTGTTCTGTATTCGGGGCTTGTGATCCGCTCCAGAAACCACTCTAGATCCTCAGGATGGATTACTGTCTCTCCTGAAACATTAAAGTTGCATTCAAGCTCTTGGGCAATTTGCCGCTTGGACATATTCCTGGTTTCTTTTTCAAACCATTTCTTATCTCTGTCGGGGTGGGCATCCCACATCAATGTGGTCATGTGGAAATCGTTTGTTCCGGTCTCCGCTTCTACGCAGTTCTGGTGGAACCAATTACCTACACCATTAGGGGTGGACAAAGCAATACATCGACCGCCTGTTGATAGAGTAGGATAGAGAGCAGTCCAGAGTTCATCTAGGCGCTCCACATGAGCAGCCTCATCGATAATGAGAAGCGAGAGAGCTTCGGAACGACCAGCGTCTCCTGATGTCGAGGAGCCCTTAATTTGTGAGCCATTGCCAAGTTCGAAGGAGGTACGATTATCCACTGTGATGTCGGAAATCTGCATCCAGGGTGGCAGATTCTTGATAATCGCTTTTACTTTTTTAACAAGGTTAGTGGCTGTCTGCAGTTTGGTCGCAACTACGAGGATATTCTTATCCTTGTGAAAGAGCATTAGCCATGCTACATAAGCCGCGCTAATGGTGGAAATACCCAGCTGCCGCGCCTTGAGAATAATATTGAAGCGATAATCTCGGAAATCTTTAAGGAGTTCTTTCTGATAATCATACGCCTTGAAAGGAATAAGACCCTTTTGCGGATGGGAGATGCGACAGTAGTTTATGGTAAAATATACCGGGTCTTTGCCGGCTTTAACAACTTCCTTTAATATCTCTTTCTTGGTAAGAGCGGCCATTATTAGATCTTCACATTAGAAGGCTTTTTGGCTTTGTCTCTCCCCATTGAAAGAAAATCACGAATGGAGGAATCAAGTCGTTCCTCATCAGTTCCGCCATTAACTTCAAGAACGTCTGTGAGACCACCGATGCGGTAGTCACAGTGCGCCTGAACGTCAGTGCGGTAGTTAGACATACGCTGAACTAGGATGGAGGAGTCTCCCTCTTTCGTTAGTGTAAGTGTGTTGCCCGTGATAGCTTTGTATTCTTTCTTCAGGAACTTTACGATTTCCTGAATCTGGTTTTCGATGTCACCTTCAAAACCTTTGTCTTGGACTTCTTTGATTCTTATTTCGGACTGGTATGTAACCCGGAGGATGGGTCCATGGAACTTGACGCCAAAACCATCAATAACTCGACGGTCATTAATAAAGTGTCCGTTTGCTCGCTTAAGACCAGCGTCGCGGGCTTTGCCATCGGCAGCTAAGTCTGCGGAGTGGGCGCCATCCCATGCGCCATTAGCGGCTGCTTGGTTAATTCCCTGGATGATTTCGTATACTGTTGCCATGTTATTCTTCCTCGTTAGGTCGCCAGCCTGTTGCCCATCTTTCTTCTCTGTGCTGAATGTATTGTATATAGCACCCGAAGCATGCTTCGAATTTATTCATATACAAATCATCCCGAGGGTGAAAAGAATATCGCGAACAAACAGGACAAGTCCTATTATGATCTCTAGTAAGTAGTTTTTTGTTTATTAAAAATCCGTCTTGTTCTACTTTGTCTTGGGATTCGGCCAGTTTAGCAAACTTGCGTTGCTCTTCTTGTGACTGAGCAATGTAGTTCTTTTCTTTCTCATCATCCCAAAATCTCTTCGGATTGTTGATTGCTTCGGTGCCATACTTTTGAGATATGGCTTTCTCTAAATTGGCTATGTATTCTTGGTTGTCGCTCATCCTAACATATATCCACTAAAAAAATTATATCTTGTAGTTGCTGGGGAGCTGCCTACCTCCATCTTTGCAGTTCCAGCCTTAACAAAAGCCTGAAAATCTACTTGATCACTGGCAGCCAGAGAGAGTATTACAGAGCCGCCCACTGTCCAATAATCCACAGTCTGATTGTCTAGCTCATAGATCCCTACACGATAATTCTTTGACTGAGTGATATTCCGGAACTGACCCCATGAGTACTGCGTTGCTGAACTATCAATACTATCCATTCGGAGGTTCGCTGTAAAAACATACGTCCCTGCTTGGGGTGCCGTGAACACATAACTTGCAAAATCACTATTATTATCAAAATCTGCAGTATCAAATTGTACCGTAGTCCAACTATCTGCACTCAAAGACTGGTCCGTCGCAAGGTAATATAAGAATCCCGGCTGTGAGGGGGCGCGGAAGAACCCTCTTATAAGTAGCGAATCAATCTTTCGCAGATTCTTCTGCAGGAAAGATAGGAGGCGGTTTCTAGAGCTAACCTCTGGTATGCTCACGGCTTGACTATCTCCGTTGACAGAGCAAAGATTCCTAGCGATGTAAGCGTTCCAATTCCAAATCCTAAAGCCACCATAAAAGGCTCGCTTCCAGGCTTTGTCTTAGTTACGAGGTCATATAACCTCTCATTCTCTGTCGTCTTTAGAATCATCATAGCCTCGTACTTGTCGGTCCATGAGGCAATCTCAATATCTTTATAAGACAGAAGCAGCTCATAGTTGTCTTTCTGAATCTGGAGTTCATATTCTAGGCGCAGATCACATTCAACGTCCTCGTACTTCTTCTCTGTAAGGATCTTGGCGGCTGCGTCCAATGAGAGGAGTACTCCCTCAAACGGTACCGTGTCTCCTGCTTCAACTGGCAGGACCACATAGTCTGGAAATGTCTCAACCTCTTCAGCCATCACCACAGCAGGTGCGGCAAGCCAAAGGGCTAGATAGAGTGCTATTAATTTTTTAACCATTTTGTATCCCAAACGCTTCAGCTAGTTCTCTAGCAAGCTTTTCAGGATTATTATAGCTTTCATCTACGATTCTTTTAAGTTCTGCTTCTTTTTCTTTGTCGAGCGACTCGCCTCGTTTCTTAAATTCTTCTTCAATTTCGGCTCGTCGCTTGAGGTGTTCTTGTAACCGTGCATTCTTTTCCGCTATTTCGGTATTGTGAATATGTGCAAGAGTTTCCATCTCTTGATCGTGCTGGTCTCTCCGAGACTCCATAAGGTCCAGGAGTCCAGCTACAAACGCGCCGTTGCGAGTAAGAAGATATATAAGAAACGCAATAATTAGCCCAAACCCAAGGACGAGTACCCACCAAAACTTCTTAGCGGCGAGCCAGATCTTCTTAGATAAAGTTCGTAGGCGCAATAAAGTTATCATTCCAGCCCCTTCAGGCGTGCCACTGTGTCCACCACAGTCTGACCACCAATATATACACAAGTGATTATAACCCAATCGCTGGATGCCAAATCAGCGAACATCAACAGACACGTAGCTGTTCCCCAGGCCATTAGTTTTCGGGAAATAAGTTTATTCAGTCCTTTATCAATAATATGTCTCATCACTACCTTCCTCTCTCACTAATTAGCCCCAGGAGTAATGTATGTCGAAACAAGTTAAGCTTAAATTTAAAAAATTGTTAAAAAAAGCAGAGTTCGTTCATGCTGACTTAGAATATCACGAGGAGTTAATACCAGAAGCAAAACAAGAATTCATGGCGATTGTCAATGAAATATTTCAGAGACTACCAATTGAAGAAAAAAAGAAGATTAATGAACTACGTGAGCAAAGACTAAGAGAAGAAACCGAAAGACTTGCGCAAGAGTCTACAGATCCAGAAGAAGAGTCCGAGGAGGAGACAGAGATCTCTCATACGCCAGATAAAGGTGATGAAATCGATGATCTTCCAGAAATAGAAAACCCTGACGTTAGTCCGGTGAAGGGTTCCGAGCTAAAAAAGCTCTATTATAAAGTGGCCGATAAAACTCATCCCGATAAGGTGCTAGCCAGAGGTGCTTCGGCGACTGAAGCCAAACGTCTAGAGAAAATGTTTATGTCAGCTCAGGCAGCTTATAAGGATGCGAACTGGTATATCTTGTACTCTCTCGCCATGGATCTAGATATTGAAGTTGCTGATCCTACGAAAGAAACACTTCATTGGCTAGAGGAGGACATTAAAGGAACAATGGGTAAAATCTCACACATTGCCTCTCTTATCACTTGGTCATGGTATGTTGGCAATGAAGATGTGAAGGATCACGCCATCAAAAGTTATTTCCTCCAAGCTTATGACTATAGGCTTGAAAGCACATCTATTGACTAACTGAGGCATAGCCCTTAACTTTATCAATAGTAATTTCCATATCAACGATATCCTTGAGCGAGTCTAGGTGAGAAATAAGAATCACAGTCTTAAAATACATCTTGATCAATTGAAGCATGCGAATGAATCCTTCCATGTTCTCCGCGTCCAAGGCAGTTCCGGGCTCGTCTAGAATAAAGATGTTACCCTTAGGTAGTGATGATATAGACAATAGTGCGAGGCGAATACCCATAGAGGCTATGGTCTTTTCTGCACCAGAGCCCATCTCAATGGGGCGTTCTTCGTGCTTGGGGTGCTTAAGTAGGACATTCAGTTTCCTACCGTCTTCTTGGAAAAATACCTCAAAGTCTACAAGATTTGATAAGACCTTGGCAATCTCTGCATTAATGACGGGGAGTCTCTTTTTGATAATATCGTAAGCAATACCGTTTGAATGCATACATCGCATAAACAAATCATAAGCCGCATACTCAGCACGAATGTCTAAAACTTCCTGCTCTTTCTCCCTAAGGTCTGTGAGCTTTTGCTCAAGAGAGCCAAGAAGGCGATTGGAGCGATTAAGGGTTTCATCGCCTTTTTCAATAGCCTTCTTGATCTTACCAATAGTTGCACCGACCTGATCACGAGAGTTTAAGAGCTTTTCAATATTCTGAATGAGTTCTTTCTTCTCTTCATAGAGGTCTATCTTTTCTTGGGTTGCGGCTAGGTCAGTCTTAAGATTCTTAATCTTTCCGTAGAGAACCTCAATAGAAACCTTGTTGTCCCTCTTTTCAAGTTCCACATTATTCTTTTTAACTATGGTCTCGTTGTATCGGTTGATTAACTCAATCATTTCAACTGTATCAACAGAAGCAATCTTGGTTTTATATGTCTTGGCGTCCTCAATCTCGGTGATAATGTCCATCTCTAACGAGGGTAGCTCAACGGTGGCCAAGTGAGCATCACTAATAAAACGACAGGTAGGATAGTTATCTCCGCACGGAGCCTCGTCTAAGAGTCGGAGTTTCTTACTCATTGACTTATACTCAGTGTCCATGACTCGGGCACGATTTACTGTGTCATCGTACTTCTGCTTAAACTCGTCATACTCTTTCTTTTGTGAAAGAAGATCTTCAATATCCATTCCCATCAAAAATTCATCATACTCTGTGAGCTGGGCTTCAAACTCTGCATTCTCATCCTTCAGTTCGCTGATGTTGGTATAGGAGTTTTGTATTTTCTTTTCTAGTGTATTACGGCTTTCAACCATCTTTTTGATATCTAGGCGCTCTGCGGGTATAGAATCAATCTTTGTTGTAAGGGTGGCATACTCTTCTTCTGATGTCTGTAGCTTTTGTCGGAGGACGTCGGTAGCCTTTGTCTCGCTTGCTAGCTCGGCAGTAGCTTCATCTAGCTGAACTTCTGCAACAGCGATGTCAATCTTGTAGTCCGTCTCTCCGAGGCGTCGCAGGACGCCCTTTAAGTCCGAAGAGTCTTCTTTTGCAAGATTAAACTTTTTCTCAAAGATGTCTAAATCTAAGAACTTAGCTAAGATTTCCTTGCGTTTTGTAGAACCTTCCTTAATGAAGGATAAACTATCTAGCTGACTTGCCATCGATGTAAGCAGGAAGTCCTCTACTGTACCAAATCTTTTCCGAATATGCGCATCGGTCTCAGTGCGAGTAGTACCATTAAGGCTTGCACCTTCGCCTAAAACGGGGTCTGAACCCCTGAAGTCTAGGAACGTTCGTGCTTCATTTGTAACCTCACCCTTGAGCTTCTTAACATACTTCTCGGATGTGCGCTCAATCGTATAGACTTTATCGCCCACCTGCAACTCTACTGTGCCGCGGCAATCTGGCTTGTGCTGATTAATAATGTTATAGTTCTTGCGCTCGTTCTTAGAGGTCGTATTGAACATAGTGTAAAGCAAGCCATCAATAACACTAGACTTGCCCGAATAGTTCTTGCCGAAAATACCAACAATACCATTAAGTTCATTAAAGTTTAGGGAGTTTCCTTCTCCGTAGTTGAAGAGATTGTCCCATTCAAAGCTGTTGATATTCCAATTAACGTTGCGAGCGATCTCTTCAGTCTCTTCAATCTTAGAGTTATACTTCCGATTGAGTTCAAAAACACGAGACAATGTTTCCTCAGTGGGCTGATAGTCAGTTAGGTACTCGCGAATAAGGTCCTCTTGCACGCCCTTGTCGCGGAGATTCTCCACCTTAAATCCAGAGCCAATCTCAACGGTGCCCGTTTCACCAGATGCACGATTAAGAAATGTAATACTCTCAGGCTTAAAGCGATGCTTGGCCACTTCCACAGCCTTACGCATAACGTCAAGGGGCAGATTGTTATTACTTACAAGACGCAAGCGCGCTCCTGCGGGGATACTGGTACCCTTAGGCATCCTACCCTTAGGAGTAAGTTCTATAGTCACAAACGGCTTGGGGTTCAAAAGAACGTGATGTTTTACTGTAAAAGTATTCTTGTCTTCAATGTCCCATATCAAGAAGCCCTTGTCATTAGTCTCACCATGATTCTGTTGTACAGTTGAGCCACAGTAGCGTACCCGTCCTTCTGTATCAAGAATCTGATTAGTCTTGTGAATGTCCCCGAGCATTGCGAAGTCGTGACCGGCGAAGACGCCAATGTCATGGTCGCCATGATCCATCACCCAGCCAGTGTCAGTCTTGACGCCAGAGACGGCGCCATGATACAGAGCAATATTAATACGCGAGTCATCACTAGGTGCCACCCAGTTGTCCTCATCAAAGACCGATAGCACGTTGAGCGCGAGATCGGGCTCTAGGACGGTTTCACCTGCGTTCTTGAGTAGATGTAGGTCTGGTAGGTCCAGAGCCTTCACAATGGGCGACAGCGCGTCCTGACGGGTACTGTTCTTTAGGTTGCCGTCGTGGTTCCCCAGAATGATGTAGGTTGGTGCGATTTTCGCTAGATTCGAAAAGAAGTCGGAGCAAAGCTCAACGAACTCTGGTGAAATCTGTGTCTTGGTGTGGGCGATGTCGCCGCAGTGTACGATGTAGTCTACGTTTTCTTTTCGTAGTGCTTCATATAATCGATCGAATACGATCTTATACTCGTAGTGAAACTTAAGATTTTTGATGTGCGTGTCCGCAATGTGCGCTACCTTATAACTCAAAACTTATCCCCTAGTCTATGATACTAGTATACAGGATGTGTAGGTGGTGTCAAGTGTTATTTTTATTATTTAGAGAGCACTGGCTTCGGGTTATCAACGGGGCTACCGTCATACACATTGACGCGGCCGGAAGTGCCGATATCTTTCGCAACTTTTGCCAACGCTTCCTCTGGAGTCTTAGCATCAGCTTTTGAAACCTTATCAACACCCATGTCGCTACCCACATACCAATGTCCGGTGCGGAGCGTCTCGCGTGCACCGATCTCTTGCTCTTCGCCAGGAAGAGGCGGTGTGATGCGCTTAGACTGATCCGTGGGGCGGGCGCGCTTAGGAGTGCGCACGGTCTTATCTAAAGGAACATTGATCTTCGTGGTTTGGCGGCCGCGAGGGGCTATCACTGTTCCTGTGCCGTACTCATAGTCTCGGATCACTTCTTGGAAGATCTCTAGTAGTTTTGCTTTTGAAATCTTCATTTTATTATCCTCTGTATCCCAAGTTCAGCATACGCTTGATTTCACTCGCACGATGGCCATTACCGGCGAGTTTCTTAATCTTGGCTGCTGCGTGGGGGTAGTGCTTCATCAACTGCTGTACTCCGGGAGTGATGTTCTCCTCAAGTTCTGTGTCGCGTTTCTCGGGCGCCCAAGGTCCGGTAGATGTGACGCTCTGTGTTTTAGCATACATTGGGTTGGCGAGGAGGTGCTGCAGCCATCTGGTAGTTTCGCCGTCTAGACTAAGACTGAGTTCTTCCAAATCTTCCTCGCTCATTGCCGCAAGAACCTCTCTTGCTTTCATAAGTGTGAGCAGGCGTTCTTCAGGGGAACCGCCGGTGAACTTCTCGTCCGACTGAAGGTCTCCCAAGCCAGCTTGGCTGTCGGCATACTTCCTGTCTGCCCGCGTCTCGTTTTCATCATCATACCAGTCGCTCTCGCGGACTGTGGATATCTCTTCCTTGATAATCTCTTTAAGTCTTTGTTTGGTGATTTTCACTTTACTGCTCCGCTCGGGGGAATACGTTGGCGCGTCTGACTGCATCAAGGATCTTTTCCCAGAGGGACGGATCTTTTGGGTCTGTTCCTAGTTCTTTAGCAACTGCGGCTAGTGCGCCCTTCGCATTCTCTGCTCCTAGATCATACTCGCCGAAGGGTTCGCCTTCCCAAGTCGGCTCGTCAGGCTCGAAGTCATCGTCGGATAGAGCGGGCATCGACATACGTGTTCGTTTGCCTTGGTGGTAATCGTCATCGGATAGAGCGGGCATCGACATACGTGTTCGTTTGCCTTCACGAGCAAGCTCTTCCTTGATAATCTCTTTGAGTCTTTGTTTGGTGATTTTCATTAGTTTTTATACCTTAGTTTCTTTTGTCGCTCAAGGTCGCTAGCGCGTCGCTTCAGACCCTGTCGCGATTTCTGCACGCGAGAGCCAGCAGTGCGATTGAAAGCATCCTTGTAGGCTCTCATATAGTATTTTGATGCAAAGCTGTGGGGTGGCGTTGGCTCTCTACCAGCTGCACCATCAGCTTCGCCGTCAAGAGTAGCTTCTTCGATCTCGTGGTCACGTTCCCAGTCAGCATCAAAAGCCTCCTCGAAAGTGGATAGCTCCTCTTTGATGATCTCTATTAGTCTAGCTTTTGAAATTTTCATTCTGTGTTTCCTTGTTAGTCCGGCGCTTCATGTCTCTCAACAAATCCTCACCCATATCACGTATCTCATACACCATCTTTGCTCGCATATCTATGGCTTTCTGAGTCTCTTCTGGTTCTTGATCTTCGCGATAAAAGTCGCGATAGAAGAGTTCTTCCTTGATAATTTGCTTTAAGCGAGCGCTTGGGATTTTCACGAGAACTCCTAGAGTGACATAGCTAGTGTCAACAATAAATAGTTATCTGATGTGATAAGAGTAGCATTTTCCAAGCATTTCTGAAAGTCGTCTTTTTTCATTGACCCTACGTCCTCGTGGTCTCCGATATTTACTTTCCAAACTTCAATATCAAAATCCAATAGTGTTTTAATAATCTCTAGTTCTTTCTTTGTAGCGTCGGGATCTAGTGCAATGTATACGCCGGCGTCTTCTTTGACGATCTTGCGCAACAGAACCGAGTATTCGTTTAGCGTGGATCCCAGGATGGGCACAGCATTACGTCCCGCCAGAATCGCATCAAAGACCCCCTCCACCAAAATGATATCTGATGTCCAATCAACGAACAAATCATTAAAAACAACATTCTTGCTAGCTGGCGGATTCTTATACTTTGGATATGCCTTGTTATCGTACGACCGAGAGATGAAATAGTTTAAGTCCCCCTCGTCATCAAAAGAAGGAATAATGATGCGACCTTCATAATCGCCCTGAGAACAATAACCCATCTTCCACCATACGATGTCTTGCTTGCTGATTCCTCTTTTGCGAAGGTAGTTCCGCGCTGCGAAGCCTGTCGGTGGAATGTCCTTGGCGGCCAAGGAAATAAATCCTTCTGGCATATCCAGGATCTGCTTTTCTTCTATCTTCTCGCCGAAGAGATCTTCTAGCTGATCGAAATTAATCTCAGTTGTTAGCTCACGCCACTGTGACTTGTCGGTGTTTGTCCCGAAGCGTCGGATGACGCGATAGATGTTTTTGCCGCGGGTGTCGCAGACCCAGCACTTGTAGTAGCCTTTGTCTACGTTGACAGAAAACTTACGCTTGTGATGCTTGCAATAAGGACAAGCAAATAAATACTCATTGTTGGATCGGTAAGAATGTCCGAGAACATTAGTTAATATCTTGAGTTTCTTCGTTTTCACGGATCCAGCCTGCCCTTGCTATGACATAGCTATCCGACCGGTCAGCGTAGCCAGCCTTTGGATTTCCATATCTAGTGTATTCTACCTCAAAGCCGGGCACGTTGTCAAGCACAAACTGCAAAGAAACAGCTTTTGCCTTCTGTCCCTTAGGAACCTTGATTCCACAGAGTTTCCGAGCAGAGGTGGCAGCAAGATACTTGGGCGCCCCATAAAACATATTATAACACAACCAAGAGATAATGCCATTTATTTTTGATAAAAGAGATAAGGTTTGGGCTGATGAGAATCCCGAACGGAACGACTGAAGAGATTGTTCGACGTATACCTGCTCTATGTCATACTCCTCGTTTATCATCTCAAGGCGAGTATTCACGATTTCTATTTTCCTGAAGAAGTTCTTTTCTTTTCGCAGATCGATGTGGTCGCAGGCAAGAATATTGCCTTCATAGTCCAGCACTGTGTAGCCAGTGATACTGGTTGAGATATCAAGTCCTAAAATCATGGGAGTATATTATCAGAGATCTAGCTTAATCTTAAAAGTAAAATCTCTTTCAACTGTTTTTCTGATGGGCGTGGCCAACTTAGCGATCGCAATCAAGTTCTTATGGTCATCATAAATCCCAACTTTAGAAATATATGTAGTCTTCTCAAAAGACCCCGTAGGATCCGCATATGCAGAACTAACTACATTCTTAATCTGTAGTTGATGATTTTCTATATACGATTGGGATCCAGTGCCCGCGTAATTACCGGTGGAGAACTGCAAAAAGGTAGGATTATTAGATTGATTTAGAGTGCCCTTATTGGCATTGGCAAATAGGGTTAACGCCTGAGTATTGGTTGTGCCACTCATATCCATTATAAAAGATGCGCTTGCAGCTGCTGGGCGATAGGCTGTGTCTACTACCGGACCTCCAGTCGTTGCTGAGGATGTCAGCAGGGACGTCGCAGTTTGTCCAAAGAATGTCCATCTAGGGCTTGTGCGCCCAGCGGAGCTGGTATAATAATCTTTATGAGGGGCGGAATCAGGAGTAAGGTTTGCGGAGCTAGTGAGAAGCAACAAACCTTCACTATAGAGTGCCAGCCCAATAACTCCTCCTGACATCTCCCCATAGGTAGAATACAGCAAACCATTTTGGTTTGTATCTTGAGCGCGAGCTAGCAGTGTCCCTGTAATATAATATTTGAGATCAATCGTTCCTTTTTTGATTGACGAGCCGTAGAAAATTGTGGGAATATTAACAAGACCTAGATCTATAGAATTAAAATCCCTTACGGAGCTGGAGTATTGAAACTCTGGATTAATATAGCGATAATGGTTTATGGTATTTTTTAACGCCAACAGGTGTGAAACGCCGCCGGCAGTCTGGCTGGTGGCATATCTTGGAGTCTCTGCGTTATAAAACTCCATGGAAATACTGGAGGTGTAGGGGAAGGTTCCAAAAAGAACTTCTCCATAGGATGCTTCATCCCACGATGCTGTTGTGGCCAAAGTTCGGAAACCCATGCGAGTTCCGTTCTTGACCATAAAAGAATAAATAAGACCATTATCTGGTATGGCTGTTGGACCTGCTGGGGCGGATCCGATGAACCGCCCAGTAGAAGAACTTACTCTGTCTATGTTCATCTCATAGAGAGAAATATGTCCAGAATCAGTTAGTCGAATAGGGGTGGCAAAAGCGCCGGCAAGATTGGGGACATTGTTATAATATGACGAACCACTATAGGTTATGTATTTAATACTAGGATAGGTCTTTAGAGTATTTCTATAGATCTCATTTTTCTTAAACTTATAGTACGGCATGCCATGACCACATCATCTTGTTAGTAGTCTAAGCGAACTCTAATAGTGAATTCGGTTGTTGGATCCTTCTTCAAGGGCTCAGACAATTTAGCTGTAGCTAGTAACTCGTTATCTGCAGAGTAAAGTCCGACAGCTGTCACGTATGATACCGGGACGTCGGCTGAATCTGTTTTAACTACGATCTTGCTCTGGCTCAAATATGTTGGGTTACTAGAGTAGTTGAAGTCCGTATTGTTAACCCGGCAGAAGTAAACTGTGGAGTTTAGTTCTGTAGAGTTGTTGAACGATACATTCTGAATGCGGTGGCGGAGGTTGTCACAGTTGCCGGAAATTGACGAGCTGATAAAGTTACCGTCGATGCTCGCGCTGTTATGTGTTGGAGTTCCGGGATCCGATCCTGCGCTCATGCTCACCGAAGAAGAGAGCAAGCTCCCGAAAGCGGAGGAGGAGAGGACCACAATACCGGCTTGATAATAAATCAGACCGACCTTCGCATAACCTTGGTCCCATTCAGTTCCATAACCTCCGGCGCTGAAGTTTGCTGCAGCCCCGGATCCTGTGGCATATAGGATACCATATTCGCCGGCTGGGGAGTTAACCTTGTAGCCATTGGAACCACTCTTGTCAGTAATTGTCAGTGTGTCGCCGGCAAGGGGCGTCTCGTACCCAGATGCGCCGGGGGCGCCCACATTAACCGTAAGACTAAAACTACCCTTGTTTATCTCATCCTTGGCAAGCAATCGCGTGAAGTTGATAAAATATGCTTCATCGATTTTGGTACCCGAGGAAAGATCGCCGTCTTCGTCAAATCGGCGGATGGCGCCATCGGCGTCATAGCCAGCGAGGACCTGCGCCATCTGGTTATAAATATTGATTTTCTTTGCCTGTTGGGTTGTTGTGCCGTAGGAGCGTGAAAGAGAAGATACAGCTGGAAAGCCGCATGTGAGGTCAAAGATATGATTGGCGGATGAACTAAGATAAGGATAATCGTAGACGGACTGGAACATACCGTGAGTGTAGTTCTTAATATTAGCATCTGCGTATGTACCCGAGACAATAGTGCCCGTTACAGGAATCGCTTCGTGAAGAAGGTTCCGGGTTACAACTGAATCTTTTGTTGTGTCAAAAGTTTTGAATGAGGTGGCCATTATTATTTCCTTTATTAAACCGTCTTCTTAATGAAGCGGACTGGGATGTCCAATGTATAACCAGTCGAAACTCCAGAAATTCTAACTGTTGAATCGATGAATTTATAATTGGCTGCGCTCAGCGTCTTAGTACCGCTAGTAATATCCGCGGTGCCCGTAGTTCCTAGTTGGTCGAACAAGAAGGTACTAGTTCTAAGGCTAAGAGATGATCCCACCTTGAGGCGTACGCGGGAGCCGCGGGGACCTTGAATCTGTGATGCTGCATTGGGCTGTAGAGGGACAACCACATCGTTGCCGCCAGTTCCTTCGGTGAAAACATATGTCGCGATGTTGTCGTCGTCAATTGAAGTAGGGCTAAACTGACCTCCGGTAGTGGCAGTCGAGGTACCAGTGCGGGGATAGAGAAAACCAAGACGATTGTCTACTTGAACAAAATACTGAGTTTCCAGCAGATTTGGGTTAATAACAGACTCTGGAGAGAGCTGTGATGTGTCTAGTCCTTGGTCCGCTCGGACGAAGTTGTTTCCTAGGTCTGGACGGAACCCGTTGAAAATTCCGTCGTCGAGCGAATTGTTGTCTGTGGTAAGAGCATCAACAGTACTCTGATCAACAAGAATAAGATAACTGGATGTGTCGGTGTAAAGCGCGGAGACGCCACTATTCCAGATAGCGATCGTGGGCAAGTAGAGTAAATCATTTTCAGAATACGACATGAGCCTCGACTTCATGCTCGACATATTATTAGTGAATGCTTCAAGAACTGGAGTTTGAAGTATACTAATATCATAGTAGGCTGAGCCGCTGGTGTTGTTTTTGTCGTACAGTCCGTAGTCGATTTCATCGTCGCCTAGTGCAAACTTTGCAATACTAAACCGACCGTTGCCTTCGGCTAGTCGCTTACGACCTAGGTCGGTTAATACGGCGTCCAAAATAATGTCGCCAGAGTTATCTAAGAATCCCATGCTATTGTCCTCTTCATATAAATAGTCTTAAATGTCTTTATTCGCTAGGATTTACTATCCCAGTGTTCTTAAAAGTTATATTTAGATCCAGTTTTCGTCCCGTCTTCGTGCTTCTTACTCGGATTTTGAATGTCTCATCCCATACTTTAGAAATTGAGGGGGCGCCAAGTATTGAAGAATTCGGCGGATTATTAACGTTGGGCATTCCGGCAGATGCGGGATCTTCCAATGCAAGTTGCTGAAGTCCTGGTTCTATATAAATGAATCTTCTTCCCTCCGTGGTATACTTTGGTTTTGCTGATTCAAAAGTAAATACTTCTTGTCTTAAAAATATCTGTCCCGCGTTATCAATCATTTCTAATTCAAAGATGTGAGTAGGGTTAGAAATATTTCCGTTGATGTCGACAGCTCGGGCACAATAATAATAAATTGTGTTGGGTCGAATATAATCGTCATATGAGCCGGCGCGCCCAAATTGCGGGTCGACAGATATTACTTGTCCTGCGAAATCGCTATAAGCCGTTGGCTTGGTTGTTGTTTTAAATAACTGATATGACTCTACGGGATCGTCCGATCTAAATTCAATCTTGTCAATCTCATTAATGGTTGTTACCTGTTGTCCAGTCTGGGCTTCATACTCTGCTATAAAGAAATCTACATCAGTGTTCTGAATTATTATGGGCTTTTCTTCAAAGATGCCGGTCTGTGGTTGCAAAAGAATCTTAACCTTGTTGTTTACTCCCTTTAAAGGATAAAAGGATATACCGGGGGCGACTGGTGGTTTATCATCCACCATAACACTGATCCCGCCCACTACATGGGGGACCACAAAGACCTGCATATACTCGGGCGACATCATGTACGGCAGGGTTGCTTGGTAGGAAGGAAAGGTTCCAATTGCATTGTCGTCTACCGTAGGAACTGTATTAAAAAGCAACGATCCCTCATTGTTGGCCGGGAGAGTGTAACTATATTTACTTCCAAAAACTATAATTACCTTTTGTATATCATAGCGATATTTTTGCTTGGTTTTAATTTGGGAGTCATAATATATGATGTCACGGTTATCAAATCGATTCGTAAAGTAAAAAGTCTGTACTAAGTCTTCGCCATTTGTTCCTACTTTGTATTTCTTCACTAAATACATAAGGGTTTCGGTGTGGCAGAATTCGCCGTTTAAGACGTCCTCGAAGGGGCGCGTGACTTCTCGCGCATCAGATAAAATATTGAGGCACGTATCTAGTGACGGGTTAATATCGATTACCTGGGTTGGCATATTAAGTCTGCGCTTATGTAGGGATGTGGCTTCATTGACGCCCACAGGAGCATCGTCCTCAATGGCTTGAGCAATGATCATGGAATTTTCTAACATTCCAGATTCTGGTACGGTCGCTGGATTCTCTTGCGACGCTGGGGGAGGCGTTAGTCCCAAAAATCCATTAACACTCTCCTTCACGTTATAAACAGCTGTGTATGTCTTTTCTTCTAAAGAATATGTAGCATCGGGACTATTGTCATTATTAACTCGTTTAAGAGTCTGGGTAAATGGAACTCCCTGGACCGGTCCTTGCAACCGTTGGATGGCTGTATATTGAAGAAGATCAATGAGATTATTATTATTGATCTCTGCTTGTTCTGTAATATGTCCCAATATCGACACATCCGACTTATACCCCTCTGATTTGGCGCCTGGGATTCTGAGGGTGTTATAAAACGGAATCGCAGAGGGGTTTATGGCATCCCCATTGAGAACGTCTCTGTCTGCGTGGAGAACAAAAAGCTCTTTATTGGAGGCTAGTTCACTTTTTACTACATCGATAGTATTTGTTATTATTGTCTTGTTAAGTGCTCGGGCATACTCTTCATAATAGCGCTTACGATTATTCTCTGTTAGTTGATTGGTACGAGTGCTAAACCAATCCACCCGCGAATTGAGGGTCATAGATTTAGCGTATCTCCCGTTTGCTAATCCTACACCACCTGTATTTTGAAGTTCTAGTTGAAGATAATATGCATTGGGAATTAAATCTTCGCTAACACTATCAGAAGAAATCACATCTTCGAATGCCGGTCGGGAATCAACGTACTGAACATATGTTGATTCAATTTTTAGCCGCTCGTCCGCTTTAGTGCGGATTTTAATGTCGGAGGAGGGAGTTGATAGCTGAAAGGTGTAGTCAATAAATTCGCCGGAGCCCGAGAGGATACCCTTAATGGGTGTGCCGACGGGGGAACGATCTTCCAAAATTGCGGTTTTTACACTTGCAGGGTCTGAGCCGATGCGCGCATGAGGAATAGCGTTAGAGGACTGACCCATATAGCGTGAAAGTCGGTTAGCTATGGTTTCCCACCAATCCTCGCGGGTTTCCTGGAGTTCTCCGAAATAGTATTCTGCCGGAGGATAGGTTAGGTTGTAACCCGGACTATACCAGCCGGCTGGGGAATAGGTGAGTGTAATTACGCCGTCCACATTTCCTGTCCCTAATCCGGGGGATTGGGGTTGTGTCTGGATGGTGTAGTCAAAAATTAGGTTCGTTCCTTGATTTGTTCCGACTGCCTGAGTGCCTAAAACTACGTTTTGGTTTATATCTTGAACAAATGCATATGGTAAGGGGTTGGTATAAAGATCTGTATAGTTTAGGAGTACAACCGAGGGTAGATCTGAAACATTTGTAGGGTAAATGGGAGCATAATATTTACCCAGAAGCCCGCGGAGCTTATCTGCAGTACCCCAATCATTTCGCACCATTGGATGGAATTGACTGGGGTTGCTTACACGGTCAGCTATGCCTACCATTGAGGTGTTTACAAAAGTGAGCTTATCTTGGTATGCTGGGTTGGCCATAGTTAGTATCCGACTCCAAGTTTAATTTTGAAGCAGGGTGCAGGATCGAAATAATTAGTATTCTCGATCATATCTCCTCCCTGTTGGAATATTCTTTGCATATAGAATAACAGAACTATTCATATATGTTAATGCCTCTCTATTGGATATGGAGATCCTATCACGAATATTTGTAAACGTTTGTGCCGGCGTATTTGAGACCGGTGCGGAAGGCTCGGGGCCCAGAATAAATAACGAAGCTAATGGTTGAAGACTAACAATGACCGGAGCATTCAAAGTTTCGCTCATTAGAACAAGACGGCACAATAAGGATTTCCCATGGGTGATGGTGCTGCTATATGTCTCCGGAGTAAGCAATGTCCAATTCTGAGGCTGTACACCCAGTGTACCGTCATACGGTGCCAAATACTGAACTTGTACAATTGATCCAAAGTTTACTAAGTTCGTCATCGCATCAGAGTTTGCAATTATGTGGGCGCTTTGTTGCGCGCTCGCAAGGGGAATCGAACCCATGATATTGGCTTGATTCGATACGCCTGTAACATTGGAAAAACCCGTGACCGTCTGGTTAACCATTGACTGCAGCAGGGGGGATGCTGCCAGCCGATTCGAAGCCACGTTTGAAATAGCCACGCTGTCTGTTGAGCCTGTTACCAGGGATTCTTGGGGGGTATTTACGGTAGCAAAGCCTGAGCCTGCGGGGACGTAATTCTCCGAATCGATTCGGTCTATGGCTGCTGTTTGAGTATTGTTGGCCATTTGAACGATATTGGTAGTGTTGAGTTGGGCTCCGATTCCCGCTTGTGCGAGGGTCTGAACCATATTCGTGCTTGTTGTGTTCGCCGGTTCAAGCGAAAGAACTGTGTTTGTTTGTGCGGTACTTCTAATGATACCCATAAAATTAGCGTTGCTGTTCTCCATTGTTGTAGTGGGGACCGCGACCGGGTTAGCTCGGAGGTGGACCGAAACTGGGGTTAAGAATCCATACTGATTTATGCTGCCGGCATTAGGGTTATTAATGGCATATTTTTGTACCTCCACAAGCGCGCGGGCGTCCATATTAGCATAACTAATAGAGGGAATCGGAGTGGAGGGATTTAGAATACTCGCGTCCACATATTCAAAGCCGACGCTTTTGGGGTAGGAGATGCGGAGCTTTTCTGCAAATATCCGCGTGAGGCGCGCGGTGCGGTCTACGTCGGAACGATATATTGTAGAATGAAAATTGCCGACTCCGGAGGATATATTTCGCGTAGGACTCATGGCCTCGTTCACTCCCACAGAGAAATTACGAATCAACTCAACAACTCGGAGTTGGTCTTCTTGGGAGCCGCTTATAAGAGCCAGGAGGTTCTGTTGCCACGAACTTGCCGAGCGAGTCGCGAAAACAGAATCGCCGAGGAGAAAAGCGACAGAGGATATATAGGAATCCACGAGAGCCTTTAGTTGCTCAGGAGATTGAGAATCCTGAGCTGTCTCCCAGTTAGTGAGCGCGCTTGAAAGGCGGTCGGTCACTAAGGACATCACCTCTTTTGTTTGGTCGCCAAGTAGAAATTCTACCTTATACTCTAACATGTTGGACTCAAGATCTTGAGTAGTTTCGTCCAAAAATGCAATATTTAAAATTTTATTATTATTAAAACCATTAACTATTCGAAGACCATTGTTAAGAGAAGCTACTCTCGTAAATGTACTAACCTCCCCTATGGCACACCGCGACGGGCGCCCGGGAGTCAAAGAGTTCCCGGCTGAATCTTCTTTCACCACTCTTTGGTAAATAATAATATCCTCTATTGAGGCAGCCGATAATAAAGTTATGCTGCTCTGAATACTCCTCCCGAAGTTTGTACTCTCCTGTGCAAACGTAAGATGATCAAACGAAAACATACCGTGTACGTTTCCTTGTAGGTTACGAGATAAGGTGAGTGCGGAAAGATATGGAGTAGCGGTATTTAGTGGCTGTGTGACAACTGAAAAAGCCTGAGCTTCCCTAAGAACTCTCATATCTTTAGTTTTAAGATTCGTGACGACTTCCTTAGTTAAGGTAGGATGTCTCTCCATAATATGCATATTTCCAGCCATCAAGCTATCGTTGTGACGATGAACGGCGCCTGTCCAGATTGATCCTTCACTACCAAAGCCGGGGACTGTATCATCAATTCTATAGATGTCTGATTGTGAGGGGGTTTGTCCCTCTGACATGATTATCTCTTTGGTAATATTACCTATAATAATCTGCCCAGCATGATGATAATATGATACTACAACAGCAAACAGGTTTTTTGATTTGGGAACGGTTCGTACCACTCTATACGTATTATTATAGATACTTGTTCCTTCATCGAGGTTCAGGGCAGTTTTTAGCTTAAAATCTTGTCTGTGCAAAATAAATGAGCGCGAATCATCTCCCTCTTGTATTCTATCGATTAAGAGCGTGGGGTTGCTGGTTAGCTTGTTCATATATCTGCGGTCTGATGTAAGAAAACATACATTAGAAAACGAAACCTGGGATGGAGGGGTCATGACCTCATTTGAAATGAGCAGAGAAATATTTAATGTGTCTGCGTCAACATTTGTGTCAACACGGATTTCCTGTAAATTAACAAAGGGAACTATTTTTTTATAGGGTCCAGATGCGTACATAACTAGCAGGGCTCCTCATTGTCAGTTACATAGAGATTACGATTGAGACGAATGCGACTTGCGTTTGTGTTAACCACTGTATCTGATATATTTAGTTGTTCAAGGACTTCTTGCGGGATATCTCCATCAACTAAAACATTCATAAAGTATTCTACGTCGGAATCTGTGGAGGTGGCAAAGTCAGCCCCCTGATCGGTTTGAATAAATTGCTTCTGTGTGAACACCCCGATACCGTTCTCGCCGGATGCTGAATGATATACCTCTATTTCAAAGTTCTCTTTTTCAAAAACTGTATTGTTTTCAATAAGTTCTATCATCAAATAGTCTTCTTTCAGTGAGAGATATATATTGCTATCTCCCAAATAGGGAGTGATCGAAGTCTGGCTCATATCACCGGTGCGGAAACACATTTGATAGTCCACTGTAATATCAAGCTGTGGGATATTCTCGAGTGGACCGTCTGGTTCTGGCTGATAGTTGCGCGATGCGGTCAGGATCTGAGGTAGCGACAGGACTTCCAGTTGCCATGATGCATTGTAGGGCGTTGTCAGCATGGACGTCCCAATAGGATGAGCTGCCATCTTGCCGTTATCGGTGAAAGACTGTTGTGCGCGGAATATCTCAGTATAGGAATCTGTAGTAGAGTTCTGGGTTAGTGTCCCTACCGACGAGGAAACCTTATTAAGATAAGTTTCCACTCGGGTCTCGGCGCCGCTACGGCTCCGGAGGATCTTAAGTTTGGGGGTCTCATATTGAATACGATTAGCAATATCGTTCTGTGTCTCGGTATACCCCGATCCAGATGTGTCATATTGTACATCGTCGTCAAAGAAAGCATAGTAGGTAGGATTAAGCTTTCCGATGGCCAATAGGTACTCGCCATATTCAGTCAGCTCTACATTGAGAACTTCTTCTTTTTTGTTAAAGAATTCCATTAGTTATTTCCTCCGCGGCGGCGAGGGGGCGTTAGTCCGGGTTTGCCTGCAGCAAAGAGGTCCGCGGCAGCTTGCCCCACAGCCGAACGTTGTGGTGTGCTGCTGAAGTCTTCTCCGGCTTGTCCGGCTCCGCGTGAGGGACCTTGTCCCGGACCGGGTCCAGCAGGCTGTGGTGGCGCCTGAGCGTCAGTTGGCGGCGTAGGTGCTGGCGGATTAAGGTCCTGAGATGTGTATTGTACCTGTTCGTCCATCTGTGCTAGCTCAACCAGTGAGAAATAATCATGTGGCCAGTTATAGCTGTACGGACTCGTAATCGTATCAGGGAAAGCACTCAAATCAGCTGTCGATACGAGGGATCGACGATATTTCTCGTAGTCCTTGATTCCTCGCTTCTTCACCTTAAAGACCATCCAACGAGTGTTGGCATCGCGATCTAAAATAAGATCTAATAGTTCTTTTTCTTCTACCTCAACAACAGGGTCGTCAAATTTCTCACCAATACTAGGAGGCAGGTTTTGCCAAATATCAGCAAGATCCTGCTGTGATAGCTTGGCACTAAATTCAAACACATACATGAGGATGGGGTCCACAGTATTAAATTGTAGGAAGTCAAACCGTGGGGGGAAAATGTACTTCTGCATTGCGGCTGTCAGCTTCTGATATGTGTCGGACTGTTGTGTTTCATTTGTGAATTTAATGAAGTCGCGGCGATTCTTGCCGGGCTTGTAGGGGATGGCAATAATAGCTTCTTCAAGTAAATATTCTTGATTAATGGAGCCGACGCGCTGTGGGACTCCCGTGGGGAAACCAACCACACTCGCGAGAGAGGGAAGGGCAGTGCCAGCTTCATTCACGAGTTCCGCAAACACACCTCTTGAGGATCCCGTAGGAATTTGACCGTATTGATGCCACATGCCGCGGGTGACTAATTCGGAGGCGTCGACGGATCCGACCGATGGCACCGTGGCAGGGGGGACAGATTGACTCACCGTAGCAAAATTTAAAATCGGGCACTCAAACTTTGACTGTATCAGCCACTGATTGGATTGTTGATTTGTATTCAGCGGCACGGTGGGAATGTTTTGGAATAAGTTATAGGACTGATCTATCTGCATTGTGCGGTCGCTTACGGGATATGGTGTGGGGGTGTTGTACGATGAATCAAACTGGTTTGTCGTTCGTAGGGTTCTATTAAACAAGGTATTGATGTTTGAAAAGATTTCATCCAGGGTTGGCTTGCCGGTGTAGCTGGCTGTGTAATGAAAGGTCACACTAGCGTCCCCATCATAATATGGTGGTGTTAAATGATCATAGGTCGGCGACGCGTCGGAGCCAGTCGGTTGCGATGCTAAAGGGGTACCAAATGCTGTCAGATTTGAATACATATCAAACTTGTCTATGTCTGGGATCGGTGTCGCGGGAGTGAGATCTTGAGTCCGATGTAACTTAAGGGTCATCGAGTAGACGGTACCAGATTGCACAGTGGCAAAGTTTTCTTCTCGTTGAGACACAAAATTTGTTAGACTACCCATAAAGATTTCGTTTGATTCACATAGGAAGTTATCCATGGCTAGTTCATACAGCTCTTCGCCGGCGGCTTGACCCAACCTAGGAAGAACCTGTGATGTGCTGGTGGTACCCCCAAGAGATGAGGAGAAAATTCCGGTGTCATAAATGTATCCATAAGACGAAACAGAGCCTGAGGTGCCTAGGGCGCTCAAATTAGTCTCATTAAAGAAAGTAGCTGGTGTTGCGAGGGCTTCGAATGGCACGCGCGTTATTTGCCAGCCGGCTGAATTTATGGGAACCTGAAATTGAGGACCGGTACCTGAGATTGCCAATTGAGGTCCTATATTCAAATTGTAGTAGGGGTTGCCGGAGGGGCCGAACAAGTCGTTACTTATCGAACACGATGGCGGGAGTCCTGGGACGCCGGTGCCGGCTCTAGTAACTACAAAGTTGCTAACTGCCAATCCGGACTTAATGGTATTAAACATAATTCCTGGGGAGTATAGTGGTTCTAAAAGTGTGCGGAAAAGCCTTGGGTTGTTGGAGAAGCGATTATAGACAGCATTTCCATAGGACTGAGAGAACAAAGTAGATAATTCCTGTGTTCTCTCCGCTGGATAGAAGCCCTTATAAGGCAAAAACTTAACAAGAGCATTGCACCTTAAGGTAACTTTATTACGAGTGATCTTCATGTCGCCCGGGCGTTGATCGTTCAAATCATCGTCAATAACACCAAAGTAGCGTAGGAAGTCTCCATTTGTATATGTTTGGTAGAAGCTGCGCTCGGAGGAGTTTGGTGTTGCAGCACCTGTTAGATCAAACACATTGCTTATATTTGCCAGGAAGTCTCCACCATTAGCAGTCACATAAGTCTCCATGAGTTCACTTATGCGGAACTCAGGCAGGATTGAATAATCCTTTCCGACTAGGCGCATGCGTTCAGCGTACGTAGTATAGTTTTCGTACGGGTTCTTGCCGGATTGTAATGGTGCAAGCCACTCCGCATCGCCGGCGAAAACTGAGCGTCCGCCGATAGAGCCCACAGGAATGCGTTGAACATATGTAGGAGCAGCCTGGATTTCTAAGGTTTTGCCGTCCTCCGCAAAGCGGCTATACGCATTTTGCAGGATACCTGCTCCATCGGACGCTGTTATGGATGAGGTGGCGGTAAAGCTTAGGTGCCCATCCATTGGCCAAATACTCGATGATGCAATTGCTCCCATACCAAAGACGTTTTCTTTGCCCCCCAAGGGGGTACTACGTGTCGTGCGGTCATTATTCCAGATATTATTGATTGTATAATTTTGACGACCGCGAACTGCAGGCTTGTAAGTGTTTATTGTAGAAGGATAAATTCGCTCGGCATAGTTAACAATAACACTCAAGGAGCTGCTGAGAGTGAAATCAAGAGCTGAGTTGTATGCTCTTCTAGTATCAGTATCAATCGTTAGTCCCAACCGATTGTTGAGTCCGTTGTTGGAGAAGTAGTCTAGTTGATTGCGGAAAGAAGGTACCGTAAGAGTAATAAAGTTTGCTGGATCGGGTTGATCACTGTTATCCTCAAAGTAGAAATATATTGGAGAGGCATTCTTCGCCGGCGGCGCTTCGAAGTAGTCCACAAAAGTATTTGGCTGGGTGGGCTGTATGAACCCGCTCGTTGTCCGTATGGCAGGCGGGGTCTTAACCGCACCGATCTTGTTAGTCTCTCGCAGGGAGCGGGCTACAGGACCGTCGCCTTGGCGGACTTGTTTCCAGCTAGAGTATCCATATACTCCGCCGCGGTTATTAAGCACAGTGTTGAGATATGTAGACCCGGCGATGGCTGCATCTGTAGCAGGCGCCATCAGCTCACCTAATGTGAGGTTATAATATGAGGAACTCGCTGGTACTGTCAGAGGGAATCCTAGAATGTGAGTGGAAGAACTCACAGGATCCAGGACGTAGCGACGGAGACCTACAAAGTCTGCATTCGGGACAGCGCCACTTGTGACCACTTCATAAAGTGTGGAAGCACTAAAGCAGAGGGGTCTACTAAGCCTAGAATCGCTTTGCCTGCAATTAGCGACCCAGTTACCCAACTGTACTGTTGAGTGGACTGTGGGATCGCGTGCTGGACGTAGAGGTTATCGTAGACCGATGCCGTGTGGTTCCCGGCTGCCATGGCAGTCTCAAGTGCATTATTCTGCATGCGGCGGCGTCGGTTTCTATTTGTCTTATTCCACGAGGGAAGTGTTACATATCCGTCAGCTGGAACCGAACCATATGCTGCGTCGGAGCCAAAGGGTCCGCAGTGGAGGGTGGCGCGCTGGTCAAGACCGCGGTTCTTTCCGATTTGGTCAACAACCGTAATCGTCTTGGCCGCTAGAGGGTCAACTGAGGCAGAGCCCGAGAGTCCATAATCTATAATAGAGAGGTTGTGGTAGGGCGCTGCATTGTAAACTGACAACTCTTCGTGTGCTGGATCCATATAACCGAGAGACATCACTTCGTAGCCGCTGCCAGCGAAGCGGTTGACGATTACGGTCTCTTGAGATGTAGAGCCAGTTCGTGGAGGAATGGCGTAATTGAGGTTGCCGCCGGGGTTTGCGGTTGGCTTTTGTAGTGGACCGATGATAGCGGGGAAGTCGTCAGCCGAAAGGGTGCTGGGTGATTGGTCCGTGATTCCGTTTGTGGTGGCGCTCGTAAAGTTGGCCGGTGTAGCGTTGGGAATGTCATTATCCACCACTGAATTATAGATTACGCCAGAGGTTGAATCGACATTCCCCTGTACACTTTTATTGCCTAGGCGATAATACGCGGCAAGATTTGCTCCGAAACCGTCTAGGGCAATATTTGTTCTCTCTCCGCTATTATAGAGCAGCGCGCGTTCGGCAGGAGATAGGGATTTGTTAATAATAGCTACGTCACATAAATAGCCATCGTAAGGATCGGGGAGGTAGAAGTGATCACCCAAACTGATGCCTTTGTCGAGGTTGTCGAGGACCGCCCAGTTTGCGCGACCGTCAGAGCCGGCTAAAACTTCAAGTGAGTTATCAATATAGAGTGCTGGTATTTCCGCGTCTGTGCCGTCCAATGCGCCGGCTGGGAAGTCTACAATAGCATGATACCAAGTATCTGCAGAAAGGTTTGTGGAACCCTGCGCGTAGGAGCTGGCGCCCGTATCGTCGCGGAGTTCGGCATAAAGATTAATTTTGGTGCCAGTGTCGTATAAAAAGATGGAAAATCCATCGAAACTGAAGATGGTGAATTGAATGGTGCCCAGGTTAACCATTCGTGGGGTGCCGGTGTGCGAGCTATAATTAAACCAGAAGGAAATGCTAAGTCCGTCGGTGGAAACATCACTTAGTGCAGACTCCCAGGCTTCAGGCTGTGTATCACTAATCATAGTATCGATGCTGGCGTCGAACAATATCGACTTGGCGACGACAGGTTCGGGCTCATAAAGTGGGAATCTACCTCTGGTTGCCAAGGTCTCAGGATAAAGAGCAAATGGGAATGATTGGTCCTTAAAGAATGGATCGTTAATAGTTCTTCCCCCGGTACTAATAACTTGATAGTTCTTTTGATAGTTCCCGATAGAGGATGTTGTCATCAAAATGTTTTTGATGTTGATTGGACGCTTCGCCGTCTCTTCGCGCATGCGGTTTGCCGTGGGTATATCGGCGTTATAACCAGCGGCGTCCACAGAGTCATAGTTTGGCGGCAGGACAGCAAGAGTGTCCGTCATACCCGCAGGCTGTGACAAATCAATTCTAAAGCCTTCTGCTCGGTCTGAGCGAGTGTCTGTCCCAGCATTCAGTTCAGTGTGGCGATAGAAGCGTCCGCCAACGAACTTCTCGGGGAAAGGACCTTGCATTGGAACGTCGTGAGCCTGAACATAATCATTGTGGAGGTTTGTTAAGATAGAGCCCGTTTTGAACTTAGTTTCAATCTCGGCGTTATAGCCAGTCGTAACGGAGCCACTATAGATACTAAACGGTGCGTAGTTGTTGCCGTCCAGTTTGCGTGCTTGGTCTGTGCGGTGACTTGGGTCCATGCCAAAACCTAGGCGCTGCTTAAATGTTGGGAAGTAGACATCCGTCGTAGGAATCAGCTCTTCCACATCGGCGCCGAAGGCGCGCATTTCATTTATAGGATCATTGGTTCCGGCAACAACGGGACCAAACGGTTGTGTTGCAGCAAAAGGATAGTTTGGCCGGTTGTTAGGGTGACGTCCCACACCGCCAAAAGTTATCTGCCCTTCTGCGTTAAAGCGAACTGGAGATCCAATGCGGCGATTGTAGGTCTGCTGAATGGCATCAACTAGTTTCTGACGGACTGGTTCGGATGGCTCTTCGCGGAGGCGGTGCCAGAAAAGGTTTTTATTTGCATCTGCATCGACCGGAGCATGGAGGCGCTTCCAGTTGGTCTGAGGGAGTGGATTGGACGTACCTATCTGGCGTCGTGTAAAGATTTCATTGGAGGTAATACCGGTGCCTGCGGGGAAATCGTCAGGGGATGTATTCGGACCGATAGGCGTGTTAGAAGGGGCGATAGTGGCGATGGGGTCTTGCTTGCCGATTTTTTCAAGGAAGGGAAACTTGCGACGATATTTGGGGCGCTCTAAAATATGGTTCTCAACTACATTAAGAATATTGTCGGCAAAATCTGCCGAAG
>Ga0114906_1000124_pt1 | contig 47697 bp, 31 predicted proteins | sample MalvirDeepMed_M9_FD_89687 | JGI IMG/M metagenome (GOLD analysis project Ga0114906, IMG submission 89687) | Marine viral communities from the Global Malaspina Expedition - Malaspina viral metaG DeepMed_M9 | ecosystem: Environmental > Aquatic > Marine > Oceanic | place: Mediterranean Sea...
GAAAAAGACGCCGTATTTTGCGCCTATAGCTTCTGGTTATAATATCAATGGATTTGATATGATTATTGTGGACAGGATGTGTGAACAATTTGGTCCTTACGATAAAGAGCGAGGACAACAAACCCTTTTCAATAAGATTCATAAAATAGATGTTATGCCGTTGGTATGGGGGTGGCTTGAAAATAATAAAGATATCAGGTCTTTAAGTTTAGATTCTCTCAGGGACTATTTTGGAATGTCTAAAGATAACGCTCATGATGCATTACAAGACGTAAAAGACACTGCTAACTTATTGATTCGGTTTTTAAAAATGCAACGTAAATTTGCATCCAAAGTACAATTTGAAAAGGCTTTCGCTGATGGATCAAAAGAACTTTAATATTGACGATTTAGAGTATACCGACCAGCAAACATGGGATTTAATTTGTGCTGGTAGAACCAAAGGTGTGTACCAACTAGAGAGCAATCTAGGCAAATCTTGGGCCAAGCGGGTCAGGCCGAAGAATATTGAAGAATTAGCTGCTTTGGTAGCTCTCATTAGGCCGGGATGTTTAAAAGCTATTGTCGATGGTAAGTCTATGACCCAACACTATGTTGACAGAAAGCACGGTCAGGAAGAAATCACCTATGTCCATGAATCTTTAGAGCCAATCTTGAAGAGCACACAAGGAGTCCTTGTTTATCAAGAACAATCCATGGAAATTGCTCAGAAAATTGCGGGATTCAATCTGGAAGAAGCGGACAACCTAAGAAAAGCTATCGGTAAAAAACAAGCTGATCTAATGGCCCGGATTAAGAAAAAGTTTATTGAGGGAGCAGTTAATGAATCTATTGTTTCTAGAGAAGCAGCGGAGGAGATATTTGGATGGATCGAAAAATCCAGTCGTTATGCTTTTAATAAGTCTCATGCTGTTTCCTATGCTATTTGTGGTTATTGGTCTGCTTACGCTAAAGCGCATTATCCATTAGAGTTTTACGCTAATTATCTCAAGCACGCAAAAAACAAACCAGACCCACAGCAAGAAGTTAAAGAGTTAGTATCTGATGCCAAGTTGAGTGAAATTCATGTTCAACCCCCATCCATCGATAAACTGAATGAAGAAACCGAAATAATCAATAAAAAAATCCATTTTGGATTGAAGGACTTAAAGTCTATAGGAAACAATCAAATTAACAAGCTAAAATCGGCCCTGTCCGAAAAAGGCGTCACGTGTGATAATATTTCAGGTTGGACGTGGTACGAATTTCTGGTTAAACTGTCACACAAAATCAATTCCTCAACCGCAGTTGCTATGATTTCTGTAGGAATGTTTGGACATACTAAAATTAGTAGAAATAAGATGCTGGATGAATTTGATACATGGGAAAAATTAACAGCTAAAGAAAGAGACTGGATATCTTCCCAAAATCGAATATGGGATACTCTGATTGAAGCCATGAGAAGCCTTGCTCCCAAAAAGAAGGATGGCGGTGGCACTTTTAATGAAGCCAGAAGCCAAATTGTCAGAGATCTAATCTTACATCTCGATAGTCCCGCTTATTCCCTAGACGACACTCCTGATTGGGTTGCTCAAACAGAACAACAATATCTAGGAGTTCCTATTACCTACTCTAAGGTAGATTCATGTGATACCAGTTCTGCTAACGCTACGTGCAAAGAGTTCGTTAACGGCGGAAGAAAATCAGCAGCCCTAGCCGTATCAATTAATGCTGTTAGAAACTATACAATTAAAAAGGGAAAGATGAAGGGAGAAGACATGGCTTTTCTAGAGGTAGAAGATCACAGTAGCCCCTTGGATAATGTCGTGATTTTTCCCGAAAATTTGGAAAAGTATAAAAACCTTCTCTACGAGGGCAATACCGTTCTGTTGTCGGGAAATAGGTCTCAAAAGAAAGGAGAGAGAAACAATGACAGCTTAATTGTAGAGAGAGTTCGACAGATTTAGTGCAAAAACGCTGTCGAAATAGTATTTTTAAATAGTGCCATTTGTCAAAATTGGAGGAACGCATGATGAATAACATCACAAACGATTGTCGTTTTTTGGGTAGACTTGTTGCTGATCCAAATCTTATTAAGACTAAAAATGATGTAAATTTGGTCACTTTTACGCTGGCTATTCCTGAATATCGTAAAGAAAAAAGCGGCGAGAAGAAAAGAAACGTGAGCTATTTTGATTTTGAGGCTTGGGATAGTGGCGCAGCAACGTTAGCCAAGTATACACGAAAAGGGGATGAAATTTTTGTTCATGCTTCTGCCCGCCCTAATAACTGGACAGATAAGGCTGGTCGCAAAAACTACCAAGTTAAGTTCAGAGTAAAAGAATTTAAGCTATTCAATTACCATAAAGAAGAGACTGAAGACACAGAAGAGGTAACCACAGAGGTAGTAGACGCTGTATTAAATGAGTAGCCTAGACAAAAAATATAGCTCTCAATCCGAGCTTGAGAATCAACTGGTGCGAAAGCATTACGGATTGGTTGTTTCTCAAGCTCTTAAATTTGTTGGGAGCGATAAACAATCGCTTGAAGACTATATTCAAGTAGGCTTGATAGGCTTATTAAAAGCTATTCGAAAATATGACGAAAGCCGCGCTAAATTTTCTACGTTTGCGTCTAAATGTATAAAGAACGAATTGATTAATTTCATCAACCGGTCAGTCAAAAAAAACAAATCGGTTAATATCATATATAACAGTGATCTTCTTTCTGGTCTATCCGAGAAATATGCCGACAGCGTAAACGTTGAAGCTGAAATATTGTCTTACTCCCTGACAGAAGAGGAACAATCTATTGTTATGAAAAAGATGCAAAATTGTTCCGATAGAGAAATATGTAGAGAAATCAATTGTTCCAAACCGGCGCTTAAAAATAAGATTGAAAATATAGTCAATAAGCTTAAAGGATGACATGGGGATTAGAAAAAAAAGAATTTTACTCTGCTGCGAAGCCACCTATTTAAATACTGGCTATGCCACGTATGGTAGAGAAATTATGAGGCGTCTTTACCAAAGCGAAAAGTACGATTTAGCTGAATTCGGAAGTTATGGTGATATTAATGATCCTAGATCAGGAGGCATACCTTGGAAATTCTATTCCAATGCGCCTGACGAGAATAACCCTAAAGAAGTCGAAGAGTATCACAACAAGCCAACCAACCAATTCGGAGAATGGAAGTTTGAAAGCGTCCTTTTGGACTTCAAACCAGACATAGTGTTTGACATACGGGATTTTTGGATGGTTGATTTTCAGGAAAGGTCGCCATTTAGGAAATTTTTTCATTGGGTTATCATGCCAGCTGTAGATGCCTCTCCTCAAAATGAGCAGTGGCTGGCTACTTACGCTAACGCTGACGGTGTATTCAGCTATTCAGATTGGGGGTTCAATCTCCTGAAAGAGGAAAGCAATAATAAAATTAATTGCCTTGGTTCTGCCTCGCCCTCCGCAGATGAGGCTTACAAACCGGTTGACGACAAAGACAAACATAAACTATCCATGGGTTTTGAGCCGGGTGTTAAGATCGTCGGAACCGTAATGAGAAACCAGAGGAGAAAATTGTTTCCTGATTTGTTTGAAACGTTCAGAAAATTTCTAGATATATCGGGAAGAAATGATGTATATTTATATTGTCATACTAGCTATCCAGATGTAGGATGGGATATTCCTAAGCTGATTAATCAACACGGTTTATCAAGTAAAACTATATTTACATACGTATGCATGGATTGTCAACAGGCTTTCCCCGCGTTTTTTTCAGATGCCAGAACACGATGCCAGCTTTGCGGAGGGAGCAGGGCGGGATTAGCAAGTGTGCAAAAGGGTGTGTCATACGAGTTTTTATCTGCAATTATGAACCTGTTTGATCTCTACATCCAATACTCAAACAGTGAAGGGTTTGGTCTTCCTCAAGTAGAAGCTGCTGCTTGCGGAGTACCAGTAATGTCTGTGGATTATTCCGCAATGTCTAGTGTGATTAGAAAACTAAAAGGTGAGCCATTAAAAATCAAAGGCGTGTATCAAGAGTTAGAAACTGGCTGCAACCGAGCCGTTCCAGATAATAATTATGCTGCTTTAAAAATCAAGGAATTCTTTGATCTCACAAACGAGGAGGCTAGAAAAAAAGGGATCGTTTGTAACAAGATGTTTCAGAAACATTATCAATGGGATTCTACTGCAAAGATATGGTCAGATTACTTCGATAGCATAGAAATCAAGCCCGAGGAAGAGACGTGGGGTTCTTCTCCCAGAATATACTCTCCGTCTACAGAAATGCCCTCAGATATTAGCCCAAAAGATTATGTTCAATGGCTGATAGTAAATGTGTTATGTGAACCAGACCGTTTGAATTCGTATATGGAATCTAGACTGATAAGAGATTTAAATTATGGGTTTCACATAGAGGGTACTGGAGGCATGTACTTTAACGAAGACTCGATGCAGTTTGCTAGGCCACAATTTGAACCATTCGATAGAAAAGTAGCTTACGACTGTATGCTGGAGCTTTGTCTCAGGAGAAATATTTGGGAGCAAAGGAGGGTTGAGTCGTTAGGATGAAAGTGTTGTATATCGGTTGCTATAGAGATGGAACTGGCTGGGCACAAGCTGCTGTAGATTATATTTTGTCTATGGATGCTGCCGGTATAGATGTAGTACCTAGGCCGGTTAAGCTTAATGAAAGAAAGCCGGAATTGCCTCAAAGAATTCTAGAGCTAGAAAAAAAATCTGACAAGAATTGTGATGTCTGTGTGCAGCACGTATTGCCGCATATGCTAGATTATAACGGAAGATTCAAAAAGAACATAATTTTATACGCAACAGAAACTAGCAACTTTAAAAGATCCATTTGGGCTGAGAGAATTAATCAAATGGATGAAGCTTGGGTCATTAATAACGAAATGAAAACGGTTGCAGAATCTAGCGGTGTAGAAATTCCTGTAAAAATAGTGCCTCATGCATGTGATGTTTCTAAGTTTAGAAAAGAATATGAAGAAATAGATATTCCTAACGCAAGGGAAAATTTCATATTCTATACGATAGGAGAATTTACACGTCGTAAAAATTTATCTTCCTTTATCAGAGCCTTTCATACGGAGTTTTCACCAGAAGAACCCGTATCAATCATTATTAAAACTCACCAATACGGTGTTCCCCCCGAGAATTGCAGAGACCAAGTCCGTGAAATGTGCCTCAATATTAAAGCGGGATTAAAACTTTATCCGTCTACAGACGACTTTACGGAAGATTTAATTATAACGGACTATCTAAGCGAAGAAACTATCATGTGTCTTCATCAGGCTTGTGATTGTTTTGTGATGCCCAGCTATGGAGAAGCGTGGTGTATACCGGCGTTTGACGCCATGGGGTTTGGTAACACTCCTATTTGTACAGACGTTGGTGGGATGGCAGACTTTATGAATAAAGGAGAGGGGATTCTTGTCTCCTCCAGAGAAGAGCCTGTTTTTGGTATGATTGATACGTTCAATGATTTGTACACAGCAAAAGAAAATTGGCAGTCCATAGATCCTATTGGTTTACAAAAGGCGATGAGGTACGTTTACGATCTATACAATAATGATACAACAGATGCACACAAGAAAATGAAAGAAAAAGGGAAAAATAGAGTTGAGGAATATTCCCACGAAAATATAGGTAGCCTAATGAGGACACTTTTAGAAGATGTCAATTAGTCCAATATCATCTATAACCAGATCCGCCACAAGGCTTGACGGTGAGCCTTTAAATATCCTAACCTTTCCTACCCACGAAAGGTATGAGACAGGCTTGTGTAAGACCGGACATAACTTTTATGCGTATAGAGCGGAAGGTATAAAAGATTGGAATTCTGATTATGCAGAACTTCCTAGTAATTATTGTTTACTCGATCCAACATTAGAAGCAAAACAAATTCCGCTGCATTTAGATTTTGATCTGGTGTTATCTCAAAATAAGTTTGGTCAGTTTCAATTTGCGAAAACTATTTCCGATATGTTACACCTGCCTCTAGTAAGCCTAGAACATACATTACCGATGCCCGAATGGGATTTATCGACCAGAGAGGGCTTGAAACAGATGAGGGGCGATATTAATATTTTCATCTCAAATTATAGCATAAATCAATGGGGCTGGGATAGTAGAAATAACACTTTTGTTATTCACCATGGAGTAGACACAAATCTATTCAAGCCTTCCGGTCTAGAAAGAGAAAACCACATGCTATCTGTAGTAAATGATTGGATTAATCGAGATTGGTGTTGTGGATTCTATTCTTGGCAACGTATAACACAAAATCTTCCGAATAGGGTTATTGGAGATACTCCGGGCTTATCAGAACCGGCACCGAGTATTGAAAAACTCGTAGAAGAATACGCCTCCAGTAGAATATTTCTCAACACCTCAACAATTTCTCCAGTCCCCACGTCTCTTTTAGAAGCCATGGCTTGTGAATGCGCGATTGTTTCAACATCAACTTGCATGATTCCTGAGATTATCGAACATGGGGTTAACGGCTTCATAAGCAACGATGAACAGGAGCTAAGAGAGTATCTAGTCACGCTTCTTAACGATGAAAACCTAGCGATTGAAATGGGCAAAAGAGCTAGACAAACAGTTCTGGAAGATTTTTCAGAGAAGAAGTTTGTTCAAACGTGGGAAAATATTTTTAATAAAGCATCTGAGTGTTTCTTTAAGGGGTAAAGATGAAAATTAATATAACCGTAGGATCTTCTCATTTTATAAACGGCTATCTAAATATAGACCCTATTACCGGACAGGATGGAGGAGAGGCTCAGGCAATTAAAGCGGACATAAGAAATCTGGACGATTTAGTTATGGATTCTGAATGTCATGAAATTATTGCAGAGGATGTTCTAGACTTTTTAGAAAAAGAGGACGCTAAAATAGCCCTGTCAAACTGGGCGCGTAAATTGCGTCATAAAGGAAAGATCATTGTAGGCGGAACGGATATTCATGAAACCTGTAAGCAATTTTTTCACAAGGTAATTCCTCTGGAGGATTTTAACAAAATTATACACGGCACATTAGAAAATCCTTGGGAAGTCAAATTGAGCCATAACACTCTTCTTGGGTTACAAGAAGAATTGGAAGGTCTTGGCATCAAAATTTTAAAGAGGCGAATTAATGGGTTAAATATGGTAATAGAAGGAGAGCGCCCATGACTGACGAAAACAAGATACCAGACAAAGAATATATTGATGATGTTGAGGGAATGGGTTATGGATGGGCCACTCCTTGTAATGAATGTGTCTTCGCTCAATATGATGGAAAGACACAGACAGGGTGTGATTTTGGAAGATTGGATAAATTCAAAAAGAAGGGTATTGATATCATACCTGCTTACGATTTAAACAGAAACTTCTTTGTTGTTAAAACTTTTTGCAATGCGTACAGGGGTGAAAAATGGGCGAGAAATTATGAAACAGAAGAATATATTGATCAGGTAAAAAAAGAATCCATAATCAAACTTTGCTACATAATCATTGTCGGAGATGGCTGGAACGAAACCTCCGTAAAAGACACTGAATGGCATGAAAAACAAATGAAGGCTCTAGATAACACAGGGCAAGCCGTTTTGAATCAAAACATCGAAGCAGCCAGCGCCATAATAATTAATAACTCTAGCGTTCCGCAGTTTGATATATATCACAAAGCACACGAACTTTTTAATAAGACATCTGTAGATTTCTATATTTTGGGTATGTCTGATGATTCCGATAACTACCAATGCATTGACGAGGCATTCAAAAGCATAGATTACGGATTTTATGCCGTATTCAAATCGGGGCATGAAATCGACCCTTTGTTTTCTGTTAACATTAACCGTCTGCTCAACGAAGATTTAGAAAACATCTCTTATATCAAGGGGTATGATGGGATCAATGGGACTGTTGTTCAATCTTCGATACACAGGCATCTATATGGCAACATTGGAGCTTCTTTAGAGAAAAAAATAGAGGAAACTTGTAAAGAACAAGGTGTGAAAAGTCTGGTCCGATCATGGGATGAATTTAATGACCCTTCCTAGAGTAACAATCTTAATACCTGTTCATAACGATGAAAAGTATATACGTAAAGCTATCGATAGCGCAGTGGGTCAAAAATATAATGGATTGCTGCAAGTATTCGTGGTTGACGATGGATCTACGGATGATTCATGGAAAATAGTTAACGATTTATTTGAAAGTGTAACAAAAGAGAACACAGTTGCTGATTTGCAATTAAAATCTGGTAAATATAAAGATGTTCAATTAACCGTTGTTAAAAGGCCGCTGGCGGGTGGACCAAGCGCCGCTAGAAATACTGGAATAAAATTGACAATTAATCACACAGATATATACGCAATGTTAGATTCAGATGATGAATTTTATCCCAACAAGGTGAAAAAATGTGTAAATTTAATGTCTACAAATCCACAAGTTATTGGCGCTGTATATGCAGATTATGATACCCATGATACAAACACGGGCAAAACAATCAGAGAATTTAAAGAGCCTTTTAGCAGGCGAAGACTAGTCGAAGAATGCATCGTTCACAGCGGTTCTGTTGTAAATAAAACGGCATTAGAAGCCGTAGTGGAAGAAACTGGATATTATGACGAATTAATGCGAACATGCGAAGACTATGATTTGTGGATGAGGATTAGTGAAAAATTCATTATTGCACATATCCCAGAATCCTTAACTTTTGTCAGGATAACCAACGAAAGCTCGACGGCTACCGTAGATCAAGAAATATGGAAGCAAAACTGGCTTAGAGTTATGGAAAAACTACACCAAAGGAACCATGAGATACAGTAGATTCACAGCCCCAATAAAAAAGGGAAGGCGTCAAGAACCTAATCAGTTATCGGTGATTATACCGGCTGCTGGGACAGGCCGTAGAATGAAGTCATACGGCCCAAAATGCCTTCTCCAATCAAAAGGAGACTTGTGCATAATAGAACAAATTGTGGACAATGTCGCAAATGTTTATCCATTATCAGATATCATAGTCGTGGTTGGCTTTGAAGCTGATAAAGTTATTCAATCCTTATCTGCTTCGGTAAGAATCATAGAAAATCAATTGTACAATGAAACAAATATTGTAGAAAGCATAAGATTGGCTTTAAACAATGTTATCACAGATAGCGTAATTATTATTTATGGAGACTTGATATTCAATCCAGAAGCTATACACAACATAGCTGATGATTCTTCATGCGCAATCGTGGATTCAAAAAACAGATTCAAAAATGAAGAAATAGGAGTTACAATAGTTGACAACAAGATTACTAATTTTGCATACGGTCTGGATACAAAATGGGCACAGATAATATTTTTAACCGGCAAAGAACTAGAAATTTTCAGACAATTATGTTTCGACAGAAAAAGAAACAAAATGTACCCATTTGAAATTTTTAACATCATGATAGATCACGGCGGGGTTATTCAAGCAAAAGAACCTGTTAACATGCAGATTAGAGAAGTAGATTCCTTAAAGGATTTGTCATGAAAATAATGATTTCAAGCGACGGTCCGCATGCCCATTTTTATATCCGCGTAGGGTGGATTAGAGTTTTTCAGTCTCTAGGACATGATGCCATTCTGTGGGATATTGGTACAAAATCTAGCTTTGATGCCTTCGACGAATTCGAACCAGATATTTTTATCGGACAGACCTACAACTTAGACAGGGGGGTATTTTCTTGCATTAAGGAAAGACCACATCTTAAAGTTGTTTTAAGAGCTTCTGATTGGGGAGATATGCAAAAAGAAATCGACCTAGAAAAGTATCCCGTACTGGTAGCTAGAGAAGATGAAAAGAAAATATTAGAGCGTTTAAAAAAAGAGACGGACACGCCCCATTTTGTTTACAATCATTATCATCAGAATCATATTGAAAAAACACACAACGAGTGGAGAAACATAGGTATTGAACCAGTTTCAATGCTTCATGCTGCTGACATATTTAGTTATGCAAATGGCTTAGAGGACTCGGAATTAACCAGCGACGTTTCTTTTGTTGGTGGATACTGGCCATATAAGGCTCAATCTTTAGACAAATACATGCTTAGATTATGCCACCCTGTTGGTAGATACAACATAAAAATTTATGGAAGCCAAAGCTGGCCAGTCATTCAGCACGCAGGACGCATATCTGATCATCGAGAAAAAAATGTCTATAGATCTGCAACTATATCGCCTAATATTAGCGAGCCGCATTCTCAAGATTTTGGATACGATATAATAGAAAGGCCATTTAAAGTGCTAATGAGTGGAGGATTTTGTATATCCGATTATGTAGAATCCATGGCTCATGATGTTTTCAGTAACGGTGAGATTGTTTATGCCAAAACGCCAGAAGAATTTGAAGAACTGATTAAACATTTTCTGAGATTTCCTGAAGAACGAACACCCTACATAAAAAACGGATACAAAACCGTGATCAATAAGCATACTTATTTTCATAGGGTGTCCAGAATTTTTAAGAAACTAAACATGCTATCCGAAAGTAAAAAATGTATGGATCTATTCCAAAGTCTACTTTCTGAGAAGGTAAAGAAATTATGACAATCTTTGTAACAGGCTCTACAGGATTTTTGGGAGGCCATCTAGTTAAAAGCTTGATAAACCGCGACGAAGAGGTCGTTACATTTAGCAGATCTCCAGTATTATTTCCACCTTACTCGACGGAACACTATTGTTGCAATTTATCTGCAAGTAAAATAGACGGCATAAATTACGGAATGTTTGCTAGGGCTTGTGAAAAACATAAGCCGGATACGATTTTTCACTTGGCTGGGAACCCCCTTAGTAGGCTAAACGAAAAAAAACCACACGATATTATTCTAGACAATGTTGTAAGCACACAAAAGATTTTACATTACGCCCCTAAAGGATGCAGAATTATTTTAGCTTCTACTGCAATAGTATATGGAGACTGGCTGTATGAAGAAGGATGGGAAGATACCCCGTATTACGAACTGGATAAAACAGACCCAACGTCTGTTTATGGCATGACTAAAAGAGCGGCGGAAAGCTTGGTTAGTATATACACATCTATGGGCAGAATAGAAGGGGCATCTTTAAGGTTTTGCGCTACAGTGGGTCCAAGTTTAACACACGGGGTTGTGAGAGATTTTATAGTGAAGCTACATTCTTCTTCTCCTTATTTGGATGTTCTTGGTGATGAACCCGGTTCAAAAAAACCATACTGTCATATAAACGACGCAATAGAAGCATTTATATTGCTATCTAAATCTGATGTTGTTGGCGAATTCAATGTCTTACCGAACAATGCTATTACCATTAAAGATGTTGCAGCCGCCGTTATGGAAGGATGTAATATACAAAAGCCCATAAACTGGCTTGGTGAAGGAGCGAATTGGAAAGGGGATAACAAGATTATCAATGTGAGTAACGAGAAATTAAAGTCTGTAGGATGGAAACCTAAATTTCCAGATTCTTATGATGCAATCGTTGACATAGTTAAAAGAATTGTTCAATGAAAATATTGTATTTTCCTATTATTCAAAAAAACCATATCCACACCGACGCTGCTGGTGACTATCAGGCCGATTCTTTGTTTCATGGCCTTAGAACTCTTCTTGGGGCTGACGTAGTAGACTTATACAAGATGTGGCATTTGTACGACGATGCCGATCCTGACAGATTAAAGAAGTTATGGGGCAAGGGATTTACTACATATGGATTATTGCCTGACAATAAAGATATTGATAGAGACGGCATAGAAGATAAAATAATGAATCAATACTATGACTACTTAGTCATACCGATTCATCATACATTAAACGGAAATTATCCTGTTATCGGATCTGCTTTAGAAACTTTCAGACAATACTATCCCAAAAATAAAATCATTCTCGTTGACGGATGGGATAGGTCTGAATTCAACGAGAATATCGCAAAAGAGTGCATCTACTTCAAAAGAGAAATTCTGTATGAACACAAAAATCTTATAGAGCCAATATCATTCTCAATACCCGAAGAAAAGATTCAAGAGCCGTTGAAAAAAACTTTTGATTTCGCTCCGTTGATTCCAAACTCAGCAGAAACACATGCAGATACGTACATTTACGAAGATGAAGACTCTTATTATAACGATTACAGGAAAAGTTTTTTTGCTTATACCTGCAAGAAAGGACGCGATGAAGTAATCACAGAGGGTTGGGACTGTATGAGACATTACGAGATTTTAGCCTGTGGATGCATTCCCTTTTTTACAGATGTCGAGAAGTGCCCGAAATACACGCTTAGACGATTTCCCGTAGACGTTTGCGTAGAAGTAAAGAAAATGAAAGGAGTATTCCCCGGAACTAAATCCCCCTATGATCCACAGGTTACGACCTATATAGGAACAGCGAAAGAAATACTTGGAGGAGATAAGCGGGGGTATATTGATTTTGACAAATTTGACGAGGGGCTGTATAATGATGTAAACGCTCAGCTTATGTCGTACACCAGAAAACATCTTACAACTATCGGCACTGCTAAAAACTTTCTGAATAGGGTCAAACAATGGAATTCAAAATAGAAAAGGCCATCTGTCTATGCCTTGACAAAAGAAAAGAGCACTGGGAAGATTTAGAAAACCAATCTATTCTCAAAGGTATCCCTTTTGAAAAATTCGTGGTCGGAAAAGGTGAAATTTTTCCAAAAGACCAATATGACCATATTGATGATCCAGACCCCAAGATGGTTGCATGGGCATACGGACATCCAGACAATGGCACCGTGGTTAACCACTATAACGCATTTGTCTCCCATCAAAAAATTGTTCAACGAGCAAAAGACCAGAATCTTGAACATTTTCTTCTGCTGGAAGACGACGCTTATTTTACAGACCGATACGATTTTGTCATGAACTCGATTGCCCACCATATTACCGGCTCACATGCCGTTGAGTGGGATATGTTGTATTTGGGCTGGTGGATAGGTCAGGAAGAATCCGAATGGAATGTCGATGTGGAAAAGGCATATTCTGAAAAGAAATTTACCGCGCTGGCGAAGCTGTTTACAGCCACCGGAGGCATGCACGGAGTGATAATCAGGAATACTGTATATGATGCCTTGCTTTCTTTAAATCCTGTTGCTCCTATAGACATGCAATTAAATCATTTATACCATCATGGTCCCGTAGCATTTCAATCTTATGTAGTGATACCGAAAGTTGTACATGATAAAGGAATCTTTAGTGAGTGCGATCAGAATCCATGTCCTAGGATGAAGATATGATCCCCTTATTCATTGCTTCCAAAAATAGGGCGAGTCAGTTAAGGCTCTTGTTAGAAAGTTTGAACAAGAATTGCTCTGATCTTTTTGAGATTAATATCTTGTACAGCTTTGATGAAAATGGCTACCAAGACGGATACAAAAAACTACAGGATGAAAGCATAGCCAATAATATCGAATGGCAACAGGAAGATAAGGATTCAAACGGAGTGTTCGTTAGGCAGTTTTATGATTTTCTCGACCACAATCCTGATCATTTTGCTTTAATGGTAGATGATAATGTTTTTTACAGGAAGAACAACCTGACAGAATCTAGGATAAAAAACATCCTCGATGATAAAACATTTGCTTTTAGCTTTCGTCTTGGGGCTAATACCACGGTTCAAAACCATCTTAGCCTAGAAAAGCAAGACCCTTTAACAAACGAGGACATAAAGGAAGATCATGTTCGCTGGAAGTACACAGACAGGGCCGGGAAGTTTGAGGATTACGCGCTTCCGTTTAGCTGGGATGGTGTAATTTACAGAACCAGTGACGTTCTGCACACGCTTCAAAATACAGATTTTACTACTACAGACCACGCATGGGCGCCTCTTCCACACAGGCTGGAGGAATATATGTGGAAAAATTCAAACAAGTACTCTAACCGTCAATACATGGCTGCTCCTAAAAATAGCTGCGTGGTAGGAATGGATTATAACAAAGTCATTAACTCAGGTGGAAACAAAGGAGGTTCTGTGTTCAGGGCTGATGAACAGGGGCTAAACGATTTGTATTTACGAAACTTTGTGATAGATCTAGGGTCAATAGATTTTTCTGGCGTTAAAAGCGCACACGACGAGATTCCTTTTAAAATGAGGAAATTAGGATGAGTTTTTTACAGGGGGAGAACTCAGATATAGATTTTACGTTTGGTATAATAACCAGCGGAGACGAAAACGCTATGTTTCGAGTGGGAGAAATTATTAACTCTATTGATAGGCAAAAAATGCCTAAGAATCAAATTATCATAGTCGGTGGAACCGATCTGTATAGTGAACAAGCTTTAGCCAACATAAACACCGACCCAAATTTTTCTGTTGAATACATACCTTTTGATGAAACGGTTAAAAAAGCATGGATAACAAAGAAAAAAAACCTTATCACTCAACATGCCAAGCATGAAAATATAGTCTATATGCACGACTATCTGTATTTTTATGATAATTGGTATAAGAATTTTGTATACTTCGGTACTGATTGGGATCTTTGTATGAATGCCGTGGTGAACACAAACGGCAAAAGGTATAGAGATTGGGTTACATGGGACCATCCAAATATTCACCCCGTGACAAGACAGGTAACAAGCAACAAGGTAGAATGGACGCAAACAGAACCTTGGTGTCCTGATGGTCGAATCTGGGAGGGCGGCGGCACACTAATGCCGTATGATTATACTGGTAATCACATGTATATATCGGGTACATATTGGGTCGCCAAAAAACATGTCATGGAAGCCGAGCCTCTGAATGAAGATTTATGCCATAGTGACGCGGAAGATGTCGAATGGTCCCTCCGGGTTAGAGATAAGTATAAGTATGTCATGAATGAAAACTCCATGGTTAAACTTCTGAATTTTAAACCTTTAGATGCTACATGGTTCCACTTTTTGGGTAGAGAAAAGAAATGGTAAAACTAATTATTTTCGATTTAGACGGTGTTCTAGTGGAGGCTAGGGATATTCACTATGAAGCCCTTAATAGGGCACTGTCTTCTGTGGATTCAAATTATATCATCAGTAGAAAAGAACACTTATCTTCTTATGACGGCCTACCAACCAAAAAGAAGCTGGCTAAGTTGACCAAAGAAAAGGGTCTTCCAGAAAGTTATTACGATGAAGTTTGGAAAAGAAAACAGTATTTTACTTCGGAGGTAATACTAGAAACCGTTAAGTTTGAAGACCACCTAGATATAAGAGAAACGCTTTCTAAGTTGCACGCTAGGGGATATAGGATATACTGCGCTTCTAATTCTATCAGGTCTAGTATGAAACTAATGCTAGAAACTGCTGGATATATGGAATATATAGACCATTTTCTTTCCAACGAAGACGTAAACAATCCAAAACCCCACTCGGAAATTTATCTGAGATGTATCCTAGAAGCGAGAGTCAATCCAAAAGAATGCCTAGTCGTAGAAGACTCACACGTTGGAAGAAAGGCCGCTCATGAATCAGGAGGTCATGTTTTAGGCGTAAGGGGGTTATCCGATGTAACATTCGAAAATGTGATGTCCGCTGTAAATAAAGCAAATCAGCACAACGCTAAAAAACTATACAAACCCAAATGGCAAGGGGGCGATATGAAAGTTCTCATTCCAATGGCTGGTGCAGGATCACGTTTTGAAAAAGCTGGATATACTTTTCCAAAACCCCTTATTGAGGTTGACGGAAAGCCTATGATTCAACTCGTGGTAGAAAATATCAATGTTGACGCTGAACATATTTTCATAGTGCAAAAATCTCATTATGAAAAATACAATCTGTCCTATCTCCTTAGCCTTATTTCCCCCGGATGTAAGATTGTTCAGGTGGACGGTATAACCGAAGGAGCCGCCTGTACCACTCTCTTAGCTAAGGAACATATAAATAATAACCAACCTTTGTTAATAGCAAATTCAGATCAATATGTTGAATGGAACAGTAATGAATTTTTATACGCCATGCAAGCAGATGAAGTAGACGCTGGTATCCTTACTTTTGAATCAGTTCATCCAAAATGGAGCTTTGCAAAAATCGGCATAGATGGATTCGTTACAGAGGTTGCAGAAAAGAAACCTATTAGCAATAATGCAACCGTAGGCATCTATTACTGGGACCGGGGAAGTGATTATGTTAACTACGCGGAACAAATGATCTCGAAAGATAGGCGGGTCAATAATGAATTTTACGTTTGTCCGGTATTCAACGAGGCAGTAGAAGATGACAAAAAGATCAAGATTTTTCCTATAGATAGAATGTGGGGGTTGGGAACTCCAGAAGATCTAGAAATCTTTCTTAATACTGTGTAAAAAAAATCAATTAGGCTTATAATATAAGCAGGGTGGTCAAGATGAGACAATATTATGAAATTTATATCACATAGAGGAAATACAGACGGGCCAAATTGGGAATGGGAAAATGATCCTTCTCGCATAGAAGAGCTATTAGAAAAAGGGTATGACGTTGAGATAGACGTGTGGAAAATTGGGTCTAAATTTCTACTTGGCCATGACGGACCCGAATATACGGTAGACTATAGTTTTTTAAAAAACGACATGCTTTTGTGTCACGCTAAAAATCTAGAAGCGCTTGAATATATGTTAAAGATCGATGGCGTTCATTGCTTCTGGCATCAAGAAGACCACTACACATTAACCAATAAAGGTTACATAGTAAGCTATCCGGGTTACGCGGTTACTCCAAAAACAATATGTATGAAACCAGAGTTACAATCCTACAGTCATCTGTACGGAAATGCTTATGCGATATGTTCCGACTATGTAGACCTGTTTAAGGGATAAGCCATGAAGAAAATACTAGTCACTGGTGGTGGTGGATATGTAGGCAATGTTCTATGCCGTCTTCTTTTATACGAAGGGTACGAAGTAAGATGTATGGACAATTTCCATAAAGGACAATGTGATGCTTTAATCGCGCTTGCCTCCGGCCCTAATTTTGAATTTATGGACGGCGATGTTACTAATGTTACTGACGTTAAAAATGCCACAAAAGATATAGACGGGGTCGTACATCTAGCGGCAATTGTCGGGTTTCCTGCATGCCTTAAGCAGCCTTCGTTAGCCACTGCCGTAAACGTTGATGGCACATATAACGTGCTAGAGCATCGAAAATCAGATATTCCCTTTATATTTGCTTCAACGGGTAGTGTATACGGAAAAGTAGACGGGTTATGCACGGAGGAGTCTCCATTAAATCCCGTGTCTTTATATGGTGACACTAAAAAAGCAGCAGAAATGGTTGTCAAGTCCGAACCAAACACCGTGTGTTATAGATTTGCCACCGGCTTTGGCGTTAGTCCCTGCATGAGGGTCAATCTTCTTGTTAACGATCTCACTCATCAGGCAGTGACAAACGGGTGTTTAAATATCTTTCAAGCAGACTTTAAACGAACTTTTATTCACGTGAGAGATATGGCTGACTCTTTTCTTTTTGCCTTACGAAATTATGACCTGATGCAAAGCCAAAAAGTTTACAACATGGGATCAAACGATCTCAATTGGACCAAGAGAGAATTGGCAGAGTATATTTCTAAACAGACCGGAGCTTTTGTAAGCTATGCAGAAACAGGAGAAGATTTAGACAAGCGTGACTACGCTGTTGACTATTCTAGTATAGAAAGAATGGGATTTAAATGTCGAACCTCTATGGAAGAAGGAATCCATGAACTGATTCACGTCACACCCTTACTCCAGATAAGACACCAGTATCTATGATAGATCTAACTAGCAAAACGGTGGTGATTACCGGCGGCGAGGGGTTTTTAGGCAGGGCCGTAAGTAGAGTTGTCAGGGATAGAGGTGCTATACCCTCTATATTAAGCCATAAAAAAGTCAATTTATTAGATTTAAATGACACCATCAAATTTTTTTTAGAAAGTAGCGCAGATTATTGTATACATTGCGCTGGCTATAACGGCGGAATAGAGTTTAACCAAATGTATCCCGCTGACATACTGTATACGAATACAATAATGGGGTTGAATTTATATCACGCTTGTGAATATGCGCAGGTTAAAAAATTGGTCTCAATTATGACTTCCTGCGCATATCCTGACACCGGAATGGAAGACCTTAAAGAAGAAACCTTTTGGAATGGTAAACCCAATAAAACAATCAGAGCGCATGGTGTGGCCAAGAGAATTTTACAAGCCGCCACTGAAGCATACAAAAGCCAGTATGACTTTAATTCAGTGTCCGTTTGTGTAACCAACCTTTACGGTCCCCACGACACCTTTAATTTAATCAGAACTAAAGTAGTTGGCGCTTTAATCAGAAAATTTGTAGAGGCCCAGATAGAATATGAACTAGAGAAGAATCGTGTAATTCGATCAGAATTAGATATTTCTAAAGCTGAAAAACCATCTGTGGAATGCTGGGGAACTGGAACGCCCCGGAGAGAGTTTATGTATGTTGGTGATGCCGCAGAATGCATTGTTCAGGCTCTAGAAAAATATGAAGACATTGATGAGCCTTTAAATATAGGAACAGGCGAGGATATAACAATAAAAGAATTAGTTGAACACATAACCAACACTGTAGGATACGAGGGAGAAGTTTTCTGGGATGAAAATAAACCGGATGGGCAGCTTAAAAAGCTTTTAAACGTATCTAAAATGCAAAAGGTTATTCAAATTGATCGTACAAGTATAATAGACGGATTGCGGAAAACAATTGATTGGTATATCAACAACAAAAAAGAAGCGGATACGAGGATGTAAGATGAAGGTAGGACTTATTCTGAATGACATGTCTGCAAACCAACTTTCTTATTTTGCCATATCTCATATAAATGAGAAAATAAAAACAGACAATAGTAGCGATTTTGTACTATTTTTTGAAAATGCCACTCCTTCTGTTGTAACACCCATGTTCGCATGCATGAACAGTAGCGAAATATGGAACTTTGATGGAGTACTTTTATCTACTACTGTTTCAAACACTTTAACATCAATCAAGGCCGTAACCCCAAAGAAGAAATATTTTTATGTTTGGGATCTAGAATGGAACAGGGCCAACGGAAAAGATTTTGAAAGCTCTATTGGTGCATATATAGATCCAGAGATTTCTCTTATAGCAAGGGGTCATGATCATGCAAAAGCGATAGAAAATTATTGCAATAAAAAAGTATGCGGAATTGTACCAAATTTTAACATCAAACAATTAATGGATATCATAAGTCATGAATAGATTTTCACAAAAGCACAAGGAATTTCTTGTAGACCAGTATGTAAATAAGAAAAAAAGCACCTACGAAATAGCACAGGATCTAAACACATACCCTAACAAGGTCAGAAGGGCTTTAAAGGCGTTAGGAATAGACCTGAGAGACAAAAGCGCAGCACAATCACAGGCGATAGCTAGTGGTAGACACGAACATCCAACCAAAGGAAAAATTCGCACAGAAGCAGAAAAGATAGCTATTAGTGATGGAATGCATTCATTCTGGCAAAATATGGAAGAGGATGAAAGAAACAGACGGTCTGAATTGTCAAAGCAACAATGGGCTTCCATGTCGGATGAGGATAAATTCAATCTCCGTAAAATGGCCGCAGCAGCGGTAAGGCGAGCCAGCAAAGAAGGTTCAAAAATTGAAAAATTTCTATACGAAGGCTTGACCGCCAACGGGTATGACGCTATATTTCATAAGAAGGGACTGATTCCCAACGAGAAAATGGAAGTAGATATTTTCATTCCCTCTTTGAAGACAGCGATTGAGATTGATGGACCGGCACATTTTCTTCCTATATGGGGAGAAACCAACCTACAAAAACATATCAGAGCAGATGCGATAAAAGCCGGTTCATTCATAAACAGAGGGTTTGTTATTCTTCGGGTTAAAAATTTAATCCGAAACCTGTCCTCTAAAAATATGCGAGATGTTCTTGATTTAGTAATCGAGGCGTTGGTTAATATAGAAAATAACTTTCCATCACCGGATAAACGTCTCGTAGAGATCGAAACATGAACCTTAACGACAAAACAGTTGTGGAATTGAAAAAGCTTGCTAAAAATAACAATATTAGCTTGGAGCAAGGGATAAAGAAACAGGATTTAATCGATACTTTGGAGGTTTACATGAACAAAATTGAAACGCCAGAAAGCGTAGGCGTGTTTGATGACGAATTCTTTGAATCAGAGGGTCAAGACGGTTTGATGGGGTCTGCGGGAGATGATGCGATTCAGATTGAAGATAATTCTCCCACAATTGGTTCTGATGATTGGCATGACTATGTTATGTCTCACTTTAAAAGCAACGAACTAATCGATGGAAATCCCACCTGTGCTGGTTTACGAAGAGTGGCAGAGATTCTACTCGGGGAAATCATGTTTAGCGGTCCTACTCAAATATTTCCCGCTACGGATGCCAATGGACCGGGTAGAGCCACGGTGGTTTTTACGGTAGAATTCAACTGGATGAATTCTGGAATGTCTAAGTCTTTTGCAGAAGTTGCGGATGTTTGGCACGGCAATACAGACGATTTGTTCTGTGCGCACCCAGCAGCTACAGCATCCACTAGGGCTGAAGGCAGAGCTTTGCGGAAGGCTTTAAAGGTGCGAGTGCTGGCGGCAGAGGAATTAGCCAAGAAGGATATCGTAAACGTTGTTCAGCAATCGATTTCTACCAGTGGAGAATACAATCCTGATGATAGAATCAGCCCCCAGCAAATTACTTTTATAGATAACAAGTGTAAACAACTTGATGTTAACGTTGTTGAGTTTATCAATATTGGTGCAGAAAACTACAGGAGCATTAATGATGTAAAGAGAGAAAGCGGTAAAAAGATGATCAGGGTTCTTAACGAATACCAAAATCAGACTACATCTATTCCAGAACACATTTTAAGTTATCAAGAAGATTGGAGAAATTGAATGAACGTTACGTATAACACGTCTAACGGAAGAATGTCGGTTGAGTTTCAGGTAGACACACAGGTAGATCTTTTCCAGCAGTTGGCTTTTTTCCAAGAGGTTTTTGGGGAAGCTGGATGTGGAAAGTGTGGAAGTGAAAACTTGAGATTTCAAGTCAGGACTGTAGAAGACAACCATTATTATGAACTACGGTGCTTGGATTGTGGAGCTAAGCTTGCCTTTGGGGTCATGAAGCAAGGCGGAAGGCTCTTCCCTCGAAGGAAGGACAAGGAGGGTAATTGGCTACCCGATAACGGTTGGGTCAAGTGGAATAAGGAGACTCAACAGGAAGAGTAACCTAGCTCTTATCCAAGCTAAAGGAAAAGGCCCGAATAAAGATTCGGGCCTTTTCTATTCTTACTGCCTCCCAAGCAGCGGCAATTACTTTTGTGCTTCTACAGATATTCTAGAGAGACATAAAGACCGTATTGTGTCTTGCTGCCTATACTATCAGGAGATGCAGAAATACCAAGATACCAATCGTGTTGCGTATACTGCCCAACGTTAGCAGAACCATTACCGGCATAAAACCCGCTAGGTCCGGGTGACTTAGCAAGGGGTACTATGATACCACTACCGCCTACCGTATTAGTTCCAACGGGAAGTCTACTGCTTGGATTTGGAGCGCCTGTAAAGGTTCCTTGAGCATCTGCACCTGTATGAGAGGAGCTTCCCCACCAGACAGAATCTCCAGAACCTTCTATCCCATACGAACTCTGTGGATGAAGCATCTCAAAAGCTCTGGTTGTAACACCACTCGCAGGATGCGCTTTATTTACCCTGTCAAAAATTCTCATTCTTACGTTTTGAGTTTTGACAGCGGTTGAGTTAGTAAATCTAACATTTAAGGTGGCTTTTTCGTTGGGAATGTATTTTAATCCCGTTGCGGGAACTATACTTGGGGCAAACGCTAGTGCGTCAGTAGAATACTTAATATTATTTACTGCGCCGCCTTGTGAAGTTCCATTACCGTTTGTAATGAACGTAGTTCCCTGCCACTGATTCAATTCGACTGATTGGCCGAAAGAGCCGCCAAAAAATCCTAACCCTGAACCAGATATGTTGTTTATTGCTGTAGTTCCAGCATAAAAATCTATTGATGCCATAGTTTTCTCCTATAGAATATCTATTGTATTATACACCATTATTCGAAAAACCCTTTTGTTTTCTTAGGCTTATACGGAACCCTGCTGTTAAGCCATTCTTTCCTACCCTCGCATCCACAATCTTTTCCTAACGCCTTACTAACTGTTTCTACTACAGTCTTAATCCCTGTTACCTCTGCGATTTTTTGTATCGTATCTCCTAGCCCTTGAGACTTCTTGGATAGGGGCTTGGGCTTCTCTTTCTTTTTATCAGGAGGCGGATCTAAGTTTTGAAACGGGCCACGGTTTTCTTCCCAAAGTTGAAAATAGTCATGCCTTTGTTTACATAGCTGATGAAGTGATCTTGTTTTAATAACTTGGTGTCTTTCGCAAAAAATATTCGATTCTCCGTCTTTAAATTCACACTGGCAATCAGTTGGTCCAGATTGACTCCTTAATTCTGGGAAAGAATTTTGGATGTTTTCTTGATCTGGTATTTTTCTTTTGGGACAATTACTACAAGACATATTTTCCTTCCTTAGCACGTTGTTATGTTATGTATTTTTTCCATCAGCTTTCCATGGTCCAGATGGCCTCCCCGGATATGGACCCGGATCACCGGGGCCGGGTGGCAATGGCTCCTCTGGCTCGCTAGGAGGTGTCACTCCGCACTTTGCCAGAGCCTGTTCCGACGCATTTACCGCCTCAAGCAACCATGTCTCGTTGGTTGTCGAAATTTCTACTACACATCCTTCTACGCCGGTTTGCTCCAAAGAGTATCTTTTATACCATTTTTGAAACCGGTCTATGGCTGGCATTATTGTTTCTCTACCCATAGAACCTGTTACATCAACGAATATTCCTAACACTCTAGGTATAACCCCGCCTGCCGAATTAAGAAACGCCTTTTGCATCCCCGCTAGCGCAGAATCCCCACCCCTACGGTTAATCGCATTGTAATCTACAAATTGAGGAAATTCACACTTCCTATTTCTTCCCTTACACCAAGATGGTGGTAATAATTGATACGGGCCGTCTGCGTAATGGGTGCCAGTGGGTTGTACTAGACATATCCTTGAATCTAGATTTGCCGTTTGCATAAGTTTTTCCCACTTTTGTATATGATGTGCAAATCTCCCTTCCCCGCTCTGACGCATATAAGGAGAGGCTTCATCAATAAACACCATGGCCATAAGATCGTTAGGAACATTAGGATCTTCTGGTGGTTCTGGTGGTTCTGGTTCTGGTTCTGGTTCTGGCGGTTCTGGCGGTACGAAATCATGAATATTAACATACAACGCTGATCCATCAATACTCTCAGATATGTTAGATGAAGGACCGTAACCGGGGTATCCAGCACCCGAGCAAGCATTATCTTCTAGGGGCGTGTGAATATTACAGCATTTTTCTGCTATATTTGGAAACCAGAAATCTAGATCGACTGGGTCTTCCGTTCCGGCTTGATTACAATCCATTCCGGGCCAAGGAGTCCCGTCATGGCTCCCCACCACTATTCTAAACACCCCACCATGTCTAGTCCAGTCCCCGTTGTAATTTACTCCCTGTATTACTTCCTTGGCGTCATACCATACATATGTTATGTCACTGTTTCCTGTAGGATTGTTACCTTCACATAACGATTTTGTCGGATAATCATGGGTGAGATTTACATCTTCTGGCGCCCCGCTAATTCTTACTTCTTTTACGCATGTACCAACAGGCTCATAAAACTCCCCAAATGATCCGCCACTTTTTCCAATTCCAACTTCATGCCCGTATGGATGACCTTTAGCAAAATCATTCCATGTGGCATCATCATCCTTGGTATTAATGGGGTCAGTAGGTCTCCCGTCATCATATTTAAGCTCTTGAGATTTAAGTGGATGCTCTGGCTCTGTAAACACAGGATACATAGGTATAAAGTGGGTACTGTCTATAACTTTAACAACCCATTCTCCATTAAGTTCTGAGCTTGGGCAAAAATCTTCCCTACCGCAACAACTTTGGGGATCGCATTCTCTGCCATCTGAATCAAAAAACATATTGCCTTGAATACATCTCATGTAACACTTGTTACAGTTGCCCGTAGTTTCTGGCGGTTGTTCTGTACCGGTTCCGAAGGAACCATCTCCACCATCATCATCACCACCACCAGCGCCAGCGCCGGGGTCAGCCGGGTCTTCATCACCATTGTCGTCGGGTGCTTCGCCGCCACCGATTACACTTGAGCCTTCTACTTCTTCAGAGATACATCCCTCAACAAAGAATCCGCTATTTTCCCACTCACCCGGACCCTTAAGCCATTCGTAAGTTTCTTCTCGTTTCTTAGCCAGTTCTTTGCATCTCTCTTCTGTTAAAATGTCCCACCCTTCATCTTCCAGAACCAATGTATTACCATCTGTATTTTTACACAATCCAAAAGTAGAACTTAAGCAATAATCTTTATCAACTTCAATAGTGGTATAGTGATTAAGTTGTAGTGAGTCTTTTGCACAGTGTGAACCAAAACATCTGAGATATTCCTTCTCGTCTTCCCATGTTGTAGATGTTGTCCCCGCAGGCCAATAACTATTGTTAGCGCATTCTTGTGAATTATATCTATCGTCAGTAACCGGGTTAATATTCTTCTCGCTTATCTGGTCTCCAGCAGTTGAAAGCGGGTCTCTGATAATTTTGTGGTCCTGATCATAACAAGCCTTCGGAGTAAAGAAGCCCTCATCTACAAAACTTCCTTCAACCCAAGTTCTATGCGGTTGAGATTCACATACATCTTTGTTAGTAGTAGATCCCAGCGGATTGTCGTTTATTAATACTTCTTGGTTCCAACTTCCAGTATTATTAGTTTCAGCAAGACATTGTGCTTCTGATGCGATAGGGGGAATAAGGTCAACCCTTTCACCTTGGTCATCCCTACAAACCCCTTCATAACATTTATTGGTTTCAGCCTCACATTCCGCTCTTGTTTCTATACGTTTACCGGTTAAAGCTACGGTGCCAACAAAATCACCGTTGTGGTCTCTACACGTCACCTTTGGAATAGTCAGAAGCCCTGTAACAACCCCTCTGTCAAATGTACACTGGCCCTCATTAGACCATATTCCATCCAACACAATCTGTTCACCATCTATTAGATCGTGTGGAAATGTAGTTTCTATTTTAATATATTGGAACTGTGGTCCCGGCACGAAGGTTAAATCTGTTCCGCAATCAGGATCACCCGGAATCGGTGGGTCAACGACATCTTCCCAAACCTCTTCAATGGATTTTATAGCATTAAGATGCCCTCCTCCATAACCGTCCTCTAGCGGGGGTAGGTTGATAGGAGCGGGCACAACCATATCAGCATCAGGATCAACGATGGGATCAAGACCCTTTAATACGTGTTCGGGATGGAGTACGTTGCTCAAAGTAGCTCTTACACCTATTCTCCACATATTGGTTAGCGGACCAATCAATGCTTTGCTTACATAGTGGAAAACTGAAGAACTGGGAACCGTAGATTGTGATTGTCTGGGGGTTGGATAAGGCTCGTCCCCATAAGGCCACGGTTCTGCCCAATCATGTTGACCTACATTAGGGGGTACTCTAGTGTCTAAATATCCTCTGAACAAATGTCTATTAATAGACCTGTTATGCCCCGTTAGTTTAGTAGCGTCTGCAACATAAAATTCGAACAGTGAATGAAAATCAACAATGTCTGGACCCGGCTTGTTTCCTTCTCGGTCAGGTATTGCTTCTCTGGAGGGCATGCCTATTGCTATTTTTTTCGCCCCCTGCCCCGGAGATAGGTTGGCCCCACCCTCCCCATCACATCCGTATTCTTGCTCTTCTGCGTCTTTAGGCACTACCAGATAAGTACTTCCGGGGTATTCGCTACTTGCGGATAATACATCTGTGCTAGAAGGAAATATCTCTCCTTCAGTAAAATTACCCACGTTATTACTATGAAAATATTTACCACCAGTTTCTGCCGCTGTCCTGTCTGCCAAACCGATACTTACTTTATCTCCCTCAAACCATACGCAGGGTCTTCCCCCCATACTTCTTGCCGTAAGCACATCCGAATATTCGTTGGTTCCGGGTATCTTTGGCCCAGCAGCATACTGGACATCTACTACCTCGAAAACTTCTGGTTTTTTCCTAAAAGCTCTATGTGTACAAGAACTAGGAACCTGACCTTGTAAATCAAGACATGCGCCCACATCCGCACCAAATGTCGCACAACGGCCACACCCATCTTCCGCTCGCGGTGACCAATTATATGTTACCAACCCATTCCCGAAGGGGTCAGCACACTCTGCCTCTGTAGATATGTCTGTTAGTACGCCTTGGGTATTATAACATTCTCCGGGTCTTGCAAAATCACAACATTCTGTACAAGGAAGCGATGGTCCGCAATTCACCCCTAGAATACTCCTATGTGGTACTATTGTACCCATTTGAGGAATAGTATTTCCGCACTCTAATGGGTTAGGGCATGGCTGATTGGTGGTGCTATTGTATCGACAAGTGACCATATTCGCTTTTAGATTCAATCCATGCTCATAATAACTGTCAAAAGTTGGATATCCATGACCACCCGGATCAAGAGAGTTTCCACATCCCAGTTCCAGTTGTATATAATAAACACTTGATTCTGGACTGGGACACGGAGAAGGACCGGGTGGCTTATTATGGTGATGAATTTGTGTTTCACAATCTCCGCAGAAGTTACATTCTGCACCTTGACAGAATGGTGGATGCCATGGCTCCCTCCATATATTATATGGATCTGCGGCGAGACATGCTGTTTTGTCAGTGATGGGAACTTCTATTTCTTCAAAACCGGGCTTTTGATTGATACACATGCCTTTTTCAATCCACTCTGGGAGCTTGTGGTGATGACATTGCATGCCACCAACGAATGGCGGAATAAGACATCCCGTATCAGGAAAAGAATCCATCCGTCTAAAATTAGACTGAGACGACATATCTCCATAAAGAGGTGTCCATTGTGACAGATACTTATACCCCTCCCATGTTAACGTTACATCTGTTGGAGCCAGCCCCGGACAACCGGGCTGCACTTTGCGTCGAAAGTGGTCACATCCTGTAACTATTGCTCCGTTACATTCGGGACATTTACGATCTCCTTTTAAATTCTCAAGTCCGTAACAGCCCTCTGCCGTGCTGTATCCTAGTGAATTACCGCATTGATGATCCGTTGGTAGCTGATCGGAGCATATGAAATCCTGCTCACAGCTTAAAGGTCTGTTGTTGAAAAATCCTGAGCATACGTTACTACCATCTCTTAAGTCGTAAAAACTTTTAGCTTGATTTCCGCTTTGAGGTCTCCACATACAATCTGTATTAGCCTCGCATGCAGTTTTTGACGCTTGATAAACAGGTGAGAAGCACTCATGAATTGCATCGGCATGGTCGCCCTCTGACATTGGATTATGCACACACATCCCCCCTACCCCGGCAGGGTCCAATTTACAACAAAGATTTCCTACACATAACGGATTACCAGAAGCATCCTCACATCGACTTCCCCACACGTTTGTAAATTGACTTATAGTCGGCCAAGTAAGATCCTTGTCTGCAACCGCTCCGCTTTTTTTCTGGTCGCCGGGGCAACAATCGCAAGAGCAACAGTGATCATCTTTACATATAGGGTTACCATTGGAATCTACCAGTTGGGCTTGAGTATGCGCATCAAACTCGGAAGATCTACAAACGGGTTTATCAAGAAATCTCAACCTTTCAGAACATTTTCTACATCCGCAGGTTAATCCACCCGCGACACTCTCACCGAACTCGTCGGGGGCACTACAACTGTAATCACAATCGCAACAATGACCATCTCCAAACTTTAATCCCGGTAATCCATCCGGGCCAGTAAACTGCACAAATCCGGCATCGGTCCAATAAGACTCTCTCCATTCTGTCACCGTCGTCCCGCTCCATTCTCCACCACCCGCCCTACATGTATCGATAGTCGTAAATTCACTATGGTCTTCATCGCACAGCCCATTCCACAAGTCCCTATTTATACAGTCAGCTTCAGAACCAAGATACGGTGCGGGTTGATCGGCATTTTCCCAGCATCTTTTGGTTTCACATATAGCTTGAGTATTAAATGGAAGCCACCCACCCGTCGCACCCGGTATTGATGGAATGTTGATGCCAGCGTCACACTCATCTTCATTTCTCGCATCCGGGTCGGCTCCGCTTGGAAAATCAGTGCCAAGACAAATACCTAGAGGATCACAATGCGCAGAACCCATATAGCCCGCTTCAACCGCTGGATATTCATCACCATTGCAGTCAACCCCACATTTGTAGTCTAGTATCGATGTTGTTGGGTCGATTACTGTAGCCGTTAATGCTCCCGGCATCCAATGGTCACAACAGGTGGGACAGACTTCGGTTGGGCTTATATCTACATACCAATCTTGCACAGAAGCCGATTGGTCGTCCTGCCTGAAGAAGCCTGATCCTCTTAAGTGCCATCCCTCATCACCGCTCATGGTAGCTGAAGGACCAGCGCCCAAAATCTCAGCGGGGTTTACATATAATTCCCACCGGCCTGTATAAGGGCAGGTTTCCCAAACCGGAACTTCACCTTGGCTGCCGCTTGTCTGAGTGAGGGGGTCAGCTTCAGTACCAGTAGTCCCATAGCCACTCCCCGCTTCCAACACCCCCGAATTACATCCTATTGTTGATACTGGATATTGAACTCTACCATCAGAATTCCTACCATTACAGTCTTTTATAGCAAAATGATCGTCGTCTAAAACATCAACTAACCACATCGGTAAGGGTTCTTCTTTACCGGGAGGGGTCGCCCATGGGTAAGTTACGCAATCGTCTTTCGGGTTGGCTATTTTAGAACATCCTGTACCTTCACATTTTTCGCCCTGTTTCATATCCCATTGGATTTCAGATATCTGTCCCGCTGTTAAAACATTAGCAGCAAAGTTTCCACTTACATCGTCAACCCGTATAGCATCTCCTGTAACTAATCCATGACCAGAAGACTTAATAACAATTGGCTTTGTGTTACTGGCGAACTCAATAGTTCCATGTTTTTCTGTTCCATAACATGTCTCGGCTAAATAACTGGACAGTGCGCATTCTGGATATAAACCTGTTCTGTCCCAGTAATCCAAGCTTCCGGGTTTAAGGGATGGAAATCTCACGTTTCCGTCATTAAGTATGGAGTTAACAATCCCTTCTAAATCTCCTGCGCAGGGGCCGCAATAATTACAATATGGATGTAATTTATTTCCACAACAATCCTCGAAACCAACCCTGTTCCCAATACAAAGTCCGGTTTCATACCACGCGCTTACATCTGGATGCCAAGTATAGACCGACCCCGGTATGGAGGGGTTATTATTCTGATATAGACAATCCGCTTTATTGGTGAAACCCGGCGCTATTGAGGGGTTTTGGGGAGCAGGAGGCGTGACCTTGCATTGACCTACATTATCATTACAATCAGCCTCGGTGCCATAAGCAGGATCAGTACACACCATCCCCCGTCGATTTTTAATAGCATCCCATAGCGACCTATATGTTTGACACCACCCAGCAGAGTCAGCTATATCATTATCAAACCAATACGGTAAATCTTTTATCTCGCAATCTAGATCTAAGCATGCAGAAATAGCACCCTGATCCGCTCTTGCTTCTGCATATGATTTATAGTCACATTGTTTTGACTCAGTCAGCTTATAGGGCTGCGTTTGCATATTTAAAGCTATTGATCTATACTCACCGGGGTGTAATATAGATCTGGTAGTAGGATTTGGTTCTATGCCGGGAGAAGGTACTCCTGCTGCTCCTTCGTGATATAAAAATACATCACATTCTGCGGCCCAGTTTCCACCAGCAGCTTCACAAGAAGGTTGATCAGGGTATGCATCGTCATATAGTCCATCAAGCTCACAACCGGAGAATAAATTGACTTGTGGTTTTCCACCACACGACGTGTCGTAACACGCAAACTTGTCTGGAGGTCTAAACCCTCTAGGATTAGCCCAGAAAGTAGCCATATCCCAGTTAAATCGGCGCTGCAAATCCATATCACTACAGTTTAGAATTTGATCTAGGGGGAGGAATAAGACCTTGACCCCTCCTCCTTGGTCCGTCTTCCACCCACCCGGCGACAACAACTCACATTCTTCTTTTGTAACAATGTCAGGGTCAATCACGGGTCCGCAAGGTAAACCATCAGGACATACATCATGACACGTGCCTTGCTCCTCACAGGTCTTACAAAAATCACACCCTCTCCAAACCAACGCAAATTGTCCCTGTCCTCGCCCTGCTCCATCTGCACCCCTTTCGTCTGGACCAACCCCTTCGGAAGCTTGTAGCTCAAACAAACTTGTATTCATGTCCGAAACATCCATCAGGATGACTTCTTCATAACAATTTACACAAGTATCCTGACCTACCGCTCTTGCTCCAACGGCGGGCTGATGGGCACCTGATTTTTCTTCAGTTATAGCGGCTCCGCTACAACACCCACTATCGTCTGGAGCGTTGTTTAGCCATTTTGTGGTCCATATATTTGGCTTCCATTCATTTTTTTCTGTATAGCCCTCTCCACGACTCAAGCATTCGTGTTTCTGGTCATCATATTGAGAATCTGTACAATCTCCTTCCAGCAAACAATCTCGCTTATCCACCAAGTCTTCAGATTCTGATACGTTTTCGCCGCTCTGCTTGTCCCAGCAAGCCCCGCTAGACATGCATTCGTATTTTTCGAATATAACGTCTTCAAAAACATTTTCTGCTTCGTCAGAAGGAAAATATCCAGAACCCCTCTTTCTCTCACAATCTTTAGCTAGCTTCCACCCATCGGGTGATTTATCTTGACTTTGCGCATTATCCGCATCAAAAGATACACATTGTGCTTGATACCATTCTCTCCTGCCATATATAAACTCGTCATCTACCCACCTAAAAGCTGGATCGGCAGTAAGACAACTGTCTCGGCTTGTATGAGAAGGCTCTAACGAGTAATTATTTGATGAATCCGCGCATAATTGAAACCTATTTTCACATTCTGTTTTGGTTGGGAAAACAGGTGCTGGCGTGCTATCCCATATTTCATCTTGAGCCTTATCTACACCGGTATGCGTGGCGTCTTCACAACCTCTTACACAAACACACCTACCTATAGGCTCACCCACCGAAAATAAAGCATCACCTCTTTCACAAGATGCTTCATTATCAAGCGTATCATCAGCCTTAAACCATCCGGTAGGAAGAGGATCGTCAAATACCGAACTGCCTAAATCAGGGTCTAAGAAATAGCAATGAGGATCTTTTTTAGGGACCACTTCACCATTTTCCATACAGCCTCTTTGCCCTATTAGACTCCAAGAGTTTCCATCGGTAAATGAATAGTCAGTATTAGCTTCACATGACTGTCGATCAGGAAATTGATCAGTAACATCATCACCCTGATCGTCTAGACAAACGTCTGCGGCTCCACCCTCGGCAGGATCTAAACAGGAGTCTTCCCCCATCTGTCCCGTTTGGGTTGACTCGGTATTTTCATATGGATCCCCCGCTGCATCAAAGCACATTCCCAAGCGGCTACCAACTTCTAATCTAGAAGTAATGAATCTGGGATCGCCGGGAATGCCTACGGGAGCCTCTCTGCCCGTGCCCTCTTTGCCAAAATAAGAACATTCGGATTTGCTACCATCAAGATGTGTAGTAACTTCACACGGGTCGCATAATTCTATCCCGCTGAATGGATCGGTTTGACAGCACCTTCTCCCTCTCCAAGCACCATCGTGATATTTTAGATGGAAGGTTTTGAAGGCTGTTCCTTCATTTGTGGGAATTTCCATCGCTTGACGAGCATAATCCCGAGAGGATGAAGCAGCTAGCTTGATTGTGAGTTCCGGCGGAAGAAGACAGCCAGTTTCCCCTATAGTTCTTGCATTGAACTTTCCTACTTCTGCACACCCGCACCCTGCGTTGCAGGGGTGGTTAAGATTGTCGTCTGAGAAGAACCCTTGAGAAGCAAACGGTCCATTAGGATCATTACCCATATAAACCTGATTAACCAAGCCGTGACCGGACTTTCTGCCGGTTAATCCACCGGATTTTCCCGGTTTTGTGGTATCAAAATTGTCCCCTGTAGCCATATTCAGCCTTCCCTAGTACGCCGTGCTGGATTGTGGATAATCATCATTAGGACCACAATCTTCCATGGTTGTCATACCTTGCACCATTATCTTTTTACTACAAGCACTAGCCTCACCCTGCTCGCACCCCATTGATGTCAGTATTTCCTGTCCATAAAACTCTCCCTGTAAAATTATATGAACTGGGAGGCTTTCTTTCACAGTTTCTGGGGAGGCATTAGCGCCAGTGCAATTACTACTGCCTGTACCCTCTTTTTTACGGACATATTCAATCGTAATTCGTTTGCCAGTATCAGCGCTCAAAAAAGAGTCACCAACCATTAACCCTTGACCAAGCGGGTTTTCTAGCAACACCCTTTGGTAAAGCACACTTTTGGCTTCTCTAGGATATAAAGTATTTGCTGCAAGTGGAATTTGTTCACCTTCAATACTATTTCCAAACTCATGACATGGATTACCCATTCTTCTATTATATGGATCACCCCTATGGGTCTTGCTGAATTTATCTCCGCAGTCTGTATCTCCACTTACTTCGGAATGATGATGTCCAATAGAAGTCAGACTTCTATCATTACCAAATACATAATGTTTCATATCTCTCATGACAATAGCATCATAAAATGGAACACATGTGCTGTGAAAATCTTCACACGTCACAAAATAGTTTCCACCTGCGTCTTTTTTGACTTTACAATTCCCGCACCATTCATAATCTTCTGGATCATATATTTCAATATCTGGATACATTGGACTTCTTGGAAAATATGTACCAAACCCACAATCTGCATAAGAACACGGATTTCTGTATAGCCTCCCCGGAGAATTTATATTATCCAATATTCCAAAATTAAAAGAATTTTTTCCGTCTGAACCAGCTTGAGGTAAAATACATCTAGTGGCTTTACATAAAGAAATCTTAAGGGGAGAAGCCGCGATCCACACTTTCCTTTCTCTATCCCATCGTAAATCGATAGGTCCAACTTTCCATTTATCAGGACGTTTTAAATGATTAAAATAGAAATGCAGGTTGGGGTTTTTGTTTTGCGGAACTCCTTGCCACAATCCTGTCGTCCAATTCCCACCGTTTGCATCGCAAGTTTCTTCATCGGGATAAGCAGTCCATTCTCCCCCTTGATCCGTACATTCTTTGTTGTTTGTAGGAACAGGAACAAACGCGGAACCGGCTGGCCCACACTCCCCTTTAGGATCGCACATTCCCCCGGCTTGACAATCTTCTTTGGTATCGTATGCGGTCCACTCGTCAGCGGCGGAACATTCCGCAGCCGTATCAAATTGATCATCATCACACTTGCCCGCCTGCAAACAATGACCGGGGTATACAGGAGTTTTCTCTCCGTCAGAATCCATAGTAAATTCATCTGCGTCATAATATTCATTTGGAACTGGTTGGTTAAGATCATCATAACCCCATCCTGCGACAATAACCGGGCCGCGAAGGGCTACAGGTCTACTGCTGGCAGTATTGTCATTCGGCAATGATTCTTTACCTAGCTGTGAAAATTGTTCTCCATAGTCAGCTTTTCTAATTGCGGCATCGCCAAGCCTTTTACTTAATTCTTTATCTCTGGAGACTACTGTAACGTTATGGCCAGAAGCAAACGGGTTTAATGTGACCACCGTTGGCGTTCCAGATCCAACAAGATTTGTTATATTTGGGGAATAAAAACTAGGAAGAAATCCTTCGGGAATTTCAACATCAAAATTATCTCCCACGTCATCTAGCCAACAGCCGCCATAATCTTTACAAGTTCCACTGTAATCTATTTCAACCCAACTATTACTTGGGTTGCTAGCAAGACAAGCCGCCTCGGTGGTCTCACTAGTTACATCGCCATTAACAGGTTCTAAACACACTGCTGGAAGTTTACTAGCTTCCCATTTTCCCCCGCTTGCCTCGCAAGATGTCTTGTCTGTGTGCGCCGAAAGACTACAAGCAAATTTGAAACAACCCCCTACAGGTTTGCGAAACTGGGTAGATACAGGCACTATGAAGCCATCAGCACTCATCGAAGCTAAGTTCCCCCAACGATAACCAGCCTGTCTACGCCATTCTTCACCGGGAAAGAAATCAGATTCGATGTACTTAGTACCCGCATAAGATATCCACTCATTATGTGGTGAATTATTTTCACATTCAAAGAAAGTATTAATCTGGTTTAAAACAACAGACTCTACCCACGTATAGTCTTCCCAATCCATCTGAAGGCCCGTACACTCAGCTTCAGTATTGGGGTCTATATTTACTACATCGCCTGTTTGTGGATCTGTACAGACTCCTACACAAGATACTTTATCAAGATTAAGTCTGTCACCTGCTGCATTACTGCAATAGGGCACTGTTTGACACCTGCCTCTTACCAATGTACCATCAGGAAGCTGGGCGGCTTGACCGTCGTCGGAATATATAAAACCAGCCAAATATTGAACTGATTTACCCTCTTGTAAAGACGCCTGTGGATCTATGCCCATGTTCTTTTTACCTTATTTATTCCCTAAGTAGTCTTTTGTTAATTTTTAAGACAGGTCTTGGTAGCGGCTTTCTTCTTTCCCCTACAAAATGCCCGGTACAATGGTGACGCCGTGCATAGCCCCAATCCCCGATTCGAGCACCTTTCGACCAATATTGACACCTCTTGTTGCCTCTTTGTGCTGCCTAGTATTCTTTTCCATGTTAGATTTATGCAGTTCTTTAGTTTGTCTGATTCCCTCTCTCAGTTTCCACTCCTCTAACTTGCCCAATCTAGGCACCCATGTTCTCATGGTATATTTAGTTGTGACACCTGCTGAAGGATTAGTATCAACACCAATATCAGTAATATAAGGAGTGATACCCTGCGTGTTGCTAAAAGCTCCATTTTGAAAGTAATCTAAGAACCGTGTGAACTCACTCTGATCCTCGTCCAATCCTATTGGACGCCCCGCAAAATATTCGGGACCGCCGGTTAATTCTACAAATCCGCTTTCGGTAATTTGTTGAAAAACTAAATCAGCCCTAATCTTAGAAATAGCGGATGTATTCATTGCGTCTATCGTGCCAAAATTAGCAGGTTCAAAATTATTATCCTTCTCTACTTCTACCTTTCCAAAATCTTGACCAAGCGCCCATGGTCCCCAAACATGCCGGTTGCTAACTTGAGGAACGGCGGCACCAAAAGGCTTAAACCTAGCGGGAACAAGAGCGGATTTAACAAAATCAACTCCTAAGCTCGCAAACGCCGATTGAAAATCTGCTTTTAGAGGCCAATCAAACAACACATCAAAAATGTGCCCCACTGCTGCTCGACCCGCCGCTGCTTTTTCTCTATCCGTTAGCCCCACATCATAAGTAACCGGAGCGTTCATTTTCAGTAGTGCGTATGGCTTCAATTTAAGGCCGGTGTATTTAGAAATCCACGTTCCCGCTCCACCGCCCCAATCGTTACCTGCCGCCTCGCATGCCTGTTGATCGGTAGCCATTAAACCAGTAGTTATTCTATCCCCCGTAGCTGGATCAGTACAAAATCCGTTAACATCGTCATTCTCACACTGACCTTTCTTGTCACTAGACTCTGGTGCCAGTGGATCAGAGTCATCTACTGCCCCCTCTCCCGAGCACTCACCATTAGACTCTTTATCAAAAGCGTCTATAATCTTAAAATCCGGCTTATTTTGATTTTCTCTGACATACTCAAGAACACTTTCGTCGTCTTCCCATAACCAATAAGTTTCACTATCTATACTGGCCTTAACAAAAACTTTCCCGTTCTTATTTGAGCCTTCTATTGGTAAAGTCTTGGGCACGGTAATAAATCTGTCAGTTTTATTAACAGCATTGACATTTACCTTCATGGCAGTTGGATCAGGATTATTCGCCAACTGAAGACTATTCACATTCTTAATACCTTTATATTCTTGTGGAAATACAAAAAATCCGTCCATTTTACCGTCATCGCTGGTAAAGTTGGCAGATAATGGATAATCCAACTGCCAACTTTCTCTAAAGCGATCAAATTCCATTTCCACAAACGCACTTTGTGCAATATCCCAATCAAGTTCCAGTTTGGGAGATTCTATTTCTTTAGTATATCCCGTAGATGAGCTTCTAACATGCTCTGCTATATCTTCTGGATCATATGGGAGAGGCATTAAATAAGCTTTACCATACCAGTTTTGTGCTATGTCTTGGATCTTCTTAAAGATTAAATCTATTTCTGTAGTTACACTTTCTGGATCTTTAAATGCGTTTGTTCTAGTTTCTCCTGATCTTGCATCTTTCAGTGAAAAGAAGGAAGTATTATCTTTATCTTTACCAACGATACTTCCTATCGGGAAACCACGAAATTTGATGCCGGAAAACATCATTTCGATTCCAGCAGCAAGATCGCCACTAACACCCGGAGTCGCTTTATCTGGTGACAGTTTGCTTGGACCATCCGATTGGTACATTGTTTGAAAATGGGCCGTAACGGAGTTATTATCCCAGTTCATATCTTTCTCAAGTTTAACTCCCCATTGCGCTAGATAATCTAACCATGCTACTTTGTTCGACGCTGCTGCTCGTAACTCTGTAACGGTAGCAAGATAAATATACTTTCTATGATCCAGTCCCGTCAACTCTTCGCCTTTATCGTATAATGGAGTTTCCAAATCGTTTACAGCATTACCGGCTGCATCAGATACTTTAAACACGTCAGACATATCTATTTCGATAATGGCACTATCTGGCAATAGTATTCCCTCACCTCCCACATTGCTGAAGCCAGCCCGTCTATCTATGCTGTTTGGTTTCTGCCTGCCGTCAGGGGTGAAGGTGGGAACTTCATCAAATTTTTTATTCCCGGTTCCCTCACATGATGCTGCGGTTGGCCCGATCACAGTCGGGACCGACGGTTCAAACTCAGCATCATTCTTACAGAAACAATCATCTATATCTCCCAGATCTTCAGTCGCCGGATCAACCGTTTCCCATTTTTTGCACCCACCACCTATCCATGTTGTCGATCTCGTAGGTGAGTCCCAACAGGCGGAATCAGTGCATTCTATTTCAGTATTAAGAGGGTCTCCTACCGCTACGCTGCAATTACCATTGGTAGTCGCCTCGTTTCCATCTTGATCTTCGCAAATATTTTTATGCTCTGTGCATTTTTCACATGTATTATTTTTTTTGAGTCTGGGACGAGTGTGATTTATTAGCTGGTCGGCGGTTGGATATCCCTGACCCCTAAAAGAATTAATCCCCCTGCAAGCAGGAAAAGCATATAAATCTTCATCACATCCCGGCTCTACCCATTCATACATAGACATCAAACCTGCTGGCGGATTAAATCTAGTCCAACTATCATCTATATCGCTTTTATTAGCAGAGAAATAGCCCGTACCCGGCCCCGGAATATTGAAATCTTTTTGAGGTTCATCATCCCAGAAAAATCCCTTCTTGGGGACGTTTAAATATTTAACAGGCACGGTTTGTTTACATAGACCTCCTGAACTATGATCATCTGGATCATCCCATGTCCAAGTACAGCCCATAATATCATTACAAATTCTAGCACCATCATCAAGGGCGTTACTTTCTGGAATTATTAGTGAACAATACTCAGGTCTATCGTACATTCCCCAAGCTGGATATAAATCTGCATATCCATCTCCACCAAAATTATCACCGGGATTTACTAGTACGTCGTTAGTGCCATCCCCGTATACTGGTTCTCTTACCAAGACTTCACTTGTTGAAGGAACACTAGGGTCTCCTCCTAGCGTAACGCCTAGACCAAGGAAAGCTTGGTCACCGGCGGAACCATTATTGCCCCAGCCATCTAGTCGGGTATCCGATTTTCCATCAGGGCCAGAAATACGCATCAAGTGAGGCTGATCATTTATTGCGTTAGCCCAAAAGTCATTCCTGTAATCTCTTTTTTCGTACAGGCTTTTGTTTCCTAGGATATCTCTGCCAAATTGATCTTCTTGCATCAGATTTGTATTGTCGAAAAATCCGGTTTCCCCTATGTCTGTCCTATTTGTTGGAGGTTCTACACCATCAAAGTCAGTAAGTTTCCTACCAGCTTCAAATACATATGCACACCATTGTCCTCCAGCAGGTAAGTTAGCTGTATCATTACAATCTATTTCATTCTTTATAACGTCTCCCGCTGTACCGGTTCCGCCAGAAGGGGGGTATACCGCCTCTGGCCGGTCATTCGGGTCTAACCCTCCCTGATCGAGACATGAACCATCGGTAATATAATTTGAATGAGCCTTATCATAACAGTCCCCGAACTTCTCCTCACAGGTAGATTTTGGAACTTTGAAGAAATCCGATCCCACCGCCGTCGTAGCCGGTTCGAATATTACTATTTCGCCTTGATTGTCAATACAATCCCCAAAATCTTCCCTGATAAAATCTAGACCAAGTGGATCTACGCCAACCATTCTTGTTCTAGGCGCGCCCATGAGAATCTTACCTGTGGGCAAGTCGGCAAATTCGTATCCGATTTTACTTGATTGTACGCGCCCTCTCCATAATTTGAAATGTTCACTTTCCTCAAGATTAAAACCGGTATCCGGGTCTTCTCCGTCATCTATATGAAATGGATCAAATTTAGAATCACTTATCATGCGTTCTAAAATGCCGTTAGAGGGAGTCTCAATTCTAGGAATTACTCGAATTTTAATAACACCAGTAACACCCTCCCCATTTATTGGAACAATATCTTCTTCAGTCCAAGTTCCAGCATTAGCAGTGGCGGCTTGACACTCCCCGTCTGTTGTTATTGGATCGTCTCCTATCTTATCCACTCTATCACCTGCCCCGTCTCTGCACACCATCTCTTTTTGGCCCCTTGGCCATGGAGCAATATCTGGAAGTAATTCTACAAAGAAATCTGAACTGCCATAATCGCAAAGAAGTTGAATTAAATCCAACAGACTTAAATCATCTGCGGCGATTCTAAAATTATCATCCAGAAGCCCACCCCTGAGTGTATTTAGTTTTTTAAGTTCACTCAGATCTACTTTATATCTATTGGCATTACCTGAAAGTGTTCCAAACCCGGTAGGAGATGCTTCATTTGGTGGACCATATAGAACATTTTGCTCTACAAAATCGGGATGATTAGCTTCCAAATCATCTTCGTTAAACAAAGCATTGGTAACATAGTAAAGCAATCCGCCGTATCTTTCTTGTCCAATTCTGAAACCGTCTGGTTTAATTGGTCTTTGTTCGTCTGGTTTACTTTCGGCCTTATCTGCCGGTCCATGATATCTATATCCTGCAAAAAACCCCTCACCCGGCTCTCTAACTGTCGGCCATCCTACAGTATCTTTATCCCCATGTTTTGCATCAGCCGATCCCATCAACATCCATTGTAACACGTCTAAAACATTACTGCCGGGAGGCGATTTATAATCTTCAACAGCCCCAATGGTCGCGCCGTCGGAATCTACACCAACACTATCCGCCCTATCGCCAGAAGCGTTATCCCCCTCTTCGGCATACCATATGATTCCAGCTTCATTTTTATCAGTTTCTCCAAACCCGTAGGCGTCCTCTAAAAAACCGTAAACGTTTAATGTGTTATAGTATCCAATAAAGCCATCCTTATACACACGCTTGGGATAGGGGCTTTCTATTATTTTGACCGAGCCATCAGCAGGCATGGTCCGGTCTTGGAATTTCCCCAATATAACATGGGTTCCAGCAAGTATGGCTCTAGGATCTTCTACGGTTAAGGATATAATCCTACCACTACCGGTGCCGTGATCTACTTCAGCGTTTGAAAGTATACCGTTAAAGTACCACGGATGCGATTCGGAAAGTCCCCTTTTAACAATATCATCCTCTTTTCCACATTCTCTGGCGAGACACCCCGGATCTTCTGCATCAACTTTATCATAACGATACCAATTGAACCATACTGGAGAGCCAAGCATTGTATCGACACCGCCAACAATACCTATGCTTGGATCGGAAGTCAAAAAGAAAAATTTGTCACCGTGTGTATAGGCGTATTTTGCGGCTGGTGTCCATACGCCCACGCCGCCACTGGCGGCTTCACAATCTGTCTTGTTGGTATTCGTATCAGGGTCTATATCACACTCGCCTTCTGTGGGGTGGTCTAATTTTGTCAAAACAGGTAAACCAAGACGACCTCCCGTGTGTGGGGGATACTTATCTCCCCCTTTAGCGAGGGCTGGTTTGGGAGGCATTTGTCCAAGATTGTCAGTGTGTTCCTGCTCGTATAGATTAAACGGCATGACGGTGTCTTTCCACGGATGATAGCCTTCATCTATGGCATTATAAAATCGAATTTTTCCTTCTGGAGTTTCATCATGTTGTGGATCTTCCACTAGATTCATTCTGAGTCTAGAAGGCTGACTTCCAAAACCTAGAGAAAGATTAAAATTAATGACAGAAGCCCCTAAAAAGGACTGTTGTCCAATTAACTCATGGTGCTTCGCACCCAATCTCTTATCATGTGCCATCTTAAAACTCCGTAAGTATCAGAACGCAGGCTGATGCTGAGTGGGTGAACCCACTCCATGAGCGTTGGTTTCATTAATATCATTGTCAAACTGGTTAATCCGTTCCAAAACCCTAGGATACTGGAACGACCTAGTGCCCAGATAACTTTTACCAATAGCCTTTTTTAATCCTGCTCTTCCTTCGTCTGAATCGATTGCAAATGGTCCCTCTTCTCTTTCATATGTCCATTCTATACTAAAGGTGTACTCTCCGTTTATAGCGTCCCACGATTCTGATGGACCCGAACTAACAAAATATTGGGTGACACCAAATTTGTCTCGTGGAGACATAGCATCTATCACTTCTCTTAAAACGTTTCCCGTGTTACATGTTTGAACTGCTGGATCAATATATGTAAAACCTGCCTCGATACATTTTGTGTAATCATCAGCGATGACCCCGGTATTATACTCATCGTCAGGATGGATGCATCCGTTAATTAACATACTGGGTTTACTTTTCATAGCTTCTTGCCAATCACACCCGTGGATAACTCCAGAAACACTAAGTTCAACATTCAAGTTCCTCTTCCATGAGGTTTGGGTATTAATGTCCTGAAGAACTGGACCCATTCTTCTTCCAAGAACTGCTGTTTCCGCAAAAACATGAGAGGGGTGTGTGTCATCAACCACGACACTTTCGTTTAAAACGCAAGGAAAACAATTATCATTTCGTGTATCAAATGATAACGAATAATTGATACTTCCTGCAACAGGATTTCTAGTAATTGTAAAGCTTCTTTTAATTGGATTAAGTAACAAACCAGTTCCAGTTTGAGTTATCTCGTGCAACTTGGGTTCCAGCCAGTGGAATCTTCTTAGTGCTTCTTCGTATTTACTGGTACATTTTAGGGCTTCGGATGGAACCGTGCTGGACGGAACTCTACTAAGGTCTTTGGGTGCCTGACGGGGATTGCCGGGTTTTGAGGCTGTATTTCCCGAGAAAGCACCCGCCTCTTCAAGACCATACTTGTTCTGATTCCAATGAGAATCTACTTCAGCTTCTTTATTTGGCATATGTTCATCAGCTGCTTCTACTAATCCTGTAATACTTCCATTAATACTTACAACAGTTATAGCGCTGTCAGCGCCTTTATCAATTGAAAACTCCATCGTTTCCGCAGTAAGGCCAATATCAACTCCTACCAAATCATCCGACAGGTAGCTGCTGTCAACAAGAACCCATGTTTCTGTTACAGAAAATGTTCCTCCGGTTTTATCGATCTGTTGTATTCTTTTGTAATCAACCGCAGTATAGCGATGTCCCATGTCATAATTTCCATCCCTATTATGGGGAAGGTTGAGACCATACAGATCAACAAATCCCTCGTTGCCAAAAAATGGATTGTTGGTGGGGGTAGTCGGCGGATCATGTGAAGGATTTCCTTCGGTTAAAGCTTTCTGGTAACCACCACCACGAAAAACAGGATCACTTCCAGAAATAAAGTTTAAGACGTAGCCCCTAGCCTGCTGCCAAGCTTCTCCATCGGGAACGAAATCCTTTCCTTCTTTTCGAGTAGCAACGAGATCATCATTCAGGTCGACTGTCCCAATTTGAGTCTCTTGACCTCTCGGTCCAATCTCAGAAAGTCCGCAGCCTTCATCTGCCCCCGCCTTAAACGTGCTAGCATTATCACCTGATCGAACCGAGGGTCCACTGAATTTAAGCGGATTAACTTCTCCCACGCTGCCGGTTGAGGCACGGTTAGAGTCTTTATCATCAAGAAGGTGCGGTGGTCCTATACCACCCGGAACACCTGCCGTAGCATCGTTCTCTCGCTCATAATCAAACACCCTCTTACCGGTGGCAGACATGGTGTGAGTCAGTATATACGTTTTCATTACTTGCTGAAGTCTATAGCCCCCGATTTGTTTAAAGCCCTTTATTGCTGCTTTTGCAGCTTTAATTGCATCCGGGTCTGAACTCGTTGCGATGATAGTTTCCTGAGCTTCATATGCAGCAGTACTCATCTCTGAAAAACCACTTCCAGTAGTACCATCTTTCTGTGTTATATGTCTGAATCTTTTATGGTCTGGGTCTTGGTTTGCTCCGGCGGGGTGGTCATAAGCGCCCGAGCTATCCCGAGGAGCATCTTTAAAGATCAATGTTTTTGTATCTTGTTCATCCACACTCCAGTTTTCACTCGCGTCTTTTACTGCGTATTTAAAGACTGGAGACGTTACCCCGGCTAAATTCCAAGCATGTCTGCCTTCAGGGTCAACGTTTAGCCCCTCTGCCACTTTTCCTGTAACCGAAGTTGAAGTCCAAGTTGCAGTATTTGCTTCGCAGTCATCTTTGGTGACATAAGCAGGATCAGAACAAGTTCCAGAATCACTTCCCCCATCTGCCGTTGGACCCTGAATCTGATCCGCCTCTAACGTAATAGTGTATTTCATTATATTTGGCTGTGCGGGTTCCTGAGTAAACTCAATATTAACAAGTCTGGGATTACACTTAAATCCAGTCCCAGCGCCAATCAACGGTATAAAATGTAATTCGCCGCCTTCATTATGGTGGCCAAAGAGCCTACGTAAAGCCATCTGCTTATTTTGTATGGCTTTATACATATGCACCTCTTTAAATACATGAGCGCTATCATCTACATTTGAGCTATACTGGGCGCCAGCGTTATTCACAAAAGATCCCGAGTAATCTGGCACTCCTAAATGAGCCACAAGAGTTCCGCTAAGAGTAATAGGATATCTGACACCTATAATGGCCCCATCCCCGGTTCTATCGTACTCTTTGGAGATATTCACCATGGGAGCAGGTATAAGATAATTTAGCTTATTGAATCTATCTGTAAACGTAACTGGCATTTTATTTTACCCCGAAGGTATACCGTAAATATTCATAGTCATTGTTTTGGTCCCACTTCCCATCACGTTAGGAAGAGCTAAGTTCATGTTATCATTAAAAATGGCATGTCCAGAGGTTACAAGAGATATGTTCTTATTTTGCAATATCGCAGGTTCTAATCCATAATTATCCCTACCTTCAAGCTTTCTTCCTAACCTTCCTTGAGCAACAAACTTAGGTTTATGTACTTGTAAGAACAGGTTCATGTCCCCACTAGCTTTATAATATGGAGGGCCTTTTAGTCGGAGCCTTAATGATTTGAAAGTTTCTTCAGCAACCTTCATATATAAAGTATGAGTCTTAGCGGTGTGAGGCATTAAACCACGAACAAATAACAGTCTGCGATCATCCAAAGTTGCCGAGCCAACATTAGGCATGGCTAAATTCATCGTGGTATTAGGTGTTCCACTACCAGAAACTAAGTCCTTGATAAAGAGTGTAACATTGTTAAATTTCGATGGGAATATAGGCGCTACTGCACCCTCTGTAAACAGATCTGATTTACCAATTTTTGTATACACTGAAGTAACATTCTTAGTAAATAGGTTCATTGTAGCAATTTCAATGGCCCCAAGTATAAACAAGTTCATGAAGTTATTGGTTCCTACCGTTGCCGACCCTGTCATCAAAGAATTTCCAGTATCTCCTAGTCCACTTTTTCCGTCTTTTGATCGAAGGAACAATGGTAAGGTTCTAACAACTGGGTTAGACTCCAAAAACAGATCTACAGTTCCGCTAGCAACAGTAGCCACCGCACCTCTTGTCGCCAAGTCCAACTCACCAGTGGCATTCAGTATATCCTCAAATCCTTCGTATCTAATCTTAGTTGAGTATATCTTAAATTCTGAATCATAAGGAAGGTTGGATGAGGTATAGTCTAAGAAAAACTTTAGCTCGTGTTCTATTAAATCATCTCGAAATGAATTTTCTCCGTTAAGATTTAATAAGCCATCAGGAACAACTCCAGAAAAAGTGACTTTCCTAATGTCTCCCGATGGAATACTCATTTGATCAGAGGTCCAAGCTATATCTACTAAATTTTTATTGGCCTCCGTTTGTGGTTTTTTCTGTAACCCTACGCTTAATAATACCCCACTATGGTGATTTCCTGCATGTTGTACGTAGGCATCTACTTCAAACTTATGAAGTTGTCGAAAATGAACAGGCAGTTCCCTTAGTGGTATTCCTACATGAGAAGATATGGAATAGCTTTTATCACCCCCTCCTGTGAAAGTAGCAGAAGCATTTACATCAGTACAATCATCGAAACTTGCAGCAGTGGTAATCGTAGTATTTCCCGCCGCGCTCCCAACAGCCTGTTTTAAATTAACAACGCCGTCTGAAAAATCGTAGCCACCTGACGAAAAGCGTATGTTAGAACTATCCATTGCATAGATCGTTCCATTATGTCCATTAGCGCTTTCCACAGTCTGAGCGAGGTTTTCAGCGGCAGCGCCCCTGCTTCCTCCAGCATTAAATTCTGTCGCTCCCGTTGCACCATAATCATTCTTAATCGTGTAAGTTTTGTTTGTGCCAGCAGTGTCTATTAAGGCAATAGTTCCATTATTAATATCGTCAAATTCAGTATCTCCGAATGTCAACGAGGCGGTAGCTCCAACATCATTTTTTGTTCCCCATAGGGTTTTATCAAACGCTCCTCCAGCCGCCTGTCCCCATTGGACCTTTGGGTTACCAGATTCAACCACGAATTCAATATAATCTTTATTCGCGGCAGAAAAACCTGTCCCGAATCCCCTGCCGACAAACTCGCTTGGCGTGGTTGTGGTAGTTGTCACAATAGCAGCAGTAACCGTTACTCCAATTTCAGTGGCGGCGTCGTCGCTACAGCAAGCCCCTCCTCCAGAAGTGGCTCCAGTGAGAGAAAAGGTGATGTTGACCGGACTGCATGTTTGAGCATCTCTCGTCTCTTCACCGTCGACCATCCAAGAAAAACTATGGGCCATATAAAACTGATCGCTTGCTCCACAATACAACCTAAATCTTACGGTTCCGACACCACAATCAAGCGATACGGTTCCAGAATCCCATATGCCGGTATAAGTAGTGGTTCCGCTATCAGTATAAGTAGCTGCGGCATCGTATGTTAGAGTAACCTTTTGTCCTACAGCGCCCTTACTTGTCCCACCTTCTGGTAGAGTAATTCCAGTAATCTCTGCCGTCATTTTGTTGGGAAGGTTTCCACTACATCCGCATTTAGTAATAGTTCCGGTAGACAGGGCGGTAGTGCTAGTGCCAAATCCTTGAGGAGGGTGTTCACTATCTACCCATCGACTTAATCTAAATCTATCGTCCCATAAATCCTTAACACCGCTAGGAGTCATAGGATCGTCTCCTAGGCCAACTTCATCAACCCATCCAGTGTAGTGACCTTCATCTATTGGGTATTCCCGCTTACCTACAAAAGCTCTAGTTATATCCATTGTGGAAAAATCACGGGCAAAAGGCGTAGAAGCACCTTCTTCTTTACCATTCACATATATTCTAAGGCTGGCATCTCCTGAATTATACACTCCAACAACTTGCGCGGGATAATCGTAATCTGTGAATTTTTTGGCACTGGTAGCATAATAAGGAGCGTTTACTTTGCTAGTCCACTCTTTGCCCGCTGCCTCACAATCTATCTGGTTTGTGTATTTTGTATCCGTACAGGCAGTAGCAGTAGCATCTGCCCTGACATAGAATTTTGCATCATAATCACATCCCAAAACTACTGTTGCGGGATCTGTTTTATGCTGCCCTACAAAAACGCTCCCAGACATATCTCCGCTGGGAGTTAACTTGGCGTAAACCGTAAAGCCTCTTCTTATATCAATTCCGCTACCGGCATCAATATGCCCACCTTTACTCAGATAGATAGACCTTTCCTGTATGCCGTCGTTTCCATATCTAGATCTTAATTCCCCAGCCTTAAACCATTCACCAACACCTCCAGTAACCGTACTATGTTCATGAAATGCAACGCCAGAAGACCACGCGGTATTGTGTACCCTAGCTGCCCCACCAACTATTCCGCTACCTTCAAAAGGGTAATTTATTTTGTTGAACGTGGAAGTTAACTTTTTATGACTAGAGCTTCTCCAATAACCAAACTCTCTATTGGTCCCTACGGGTAGTAACTTGTCTTCTCCGGTAAATTCAACTCCCCCATGAATAACCAGTCCTAATATTCCTGAAGATATAGCCATTATGATTGTCCTATTGGCCTGTTTGTATTGCTAGTGGCGTCTCTTAAAATCCCCAAATTATCAGCAACCTTGCGTATTTCTTCACCAACCTGTGCAACCATTAGCTTCTTAATAGGTTCGGATATGGCTTCATCGGCAAAAACACCCGCATTAACAAAGCGAACATTAAGATCGCGGTGTGTAACCGTGGTATCAACACTGACCTCTTGCGTTCCTTCTGAACCCGCTACGGGTTTAACGGTTAAGGCGTTTGCACTCGTACCAGAGAAGGCATCATTGAAGGTGTTATTTAACTCGTTTAGCTTACCAATCATCTCATCAAATTTCTCGTCCAGTTTAACCCCGGTGTTTATTGCTGATAATGTCGCCGGGTTTTGTGTGGTAGCCTGCCTGTTAGTTACGAATTCTCCACTCAGAAGATTAGCCCTAACTGTTCCCCTACCGCCAACAAATCCACCCTTATGGAAGTCTAAACCTATCTTTAGCGAATCCATTATCCTAGCTACCCTGTCTCTTATCGCCTTCTTATGTACCTCATCTTCACTACCTTCGATCAACCCAGAAGCTATACTATCAATCAGTAAATCTCTTCTTTTAGCCCTTTGCGAAGCTCGTTCTTCCTGCGAAAGACCCTTTATAACATTTGGATCTTTAGATCCAATACCCAGTTGGTTTCGCGCCGACTGTCCGAGACCGCCAAATTGCGTTCTGGTCAATCCTGCAAGCTCTTTAACGGCATCCAATTGGGCCTGACTAACGTCAGCAAGCGGATCACCCGGCTTGATGACTCTAAACTCATCTCCAGTTACCGGGTTACGTAAACGACGACCTCCCGGCTCTTGCGGCCCCGGAAGACCTCCTCTCGCAAAAGCTATCTTTCTTTCAGCCGCCCTTTTTCCCTCTTCGGCTCTTTCTTTATTGGTTCGTAACTCACCAATTTCATCCCTTAGCTTATCA
>Ga0114906_1000130_pt1 | contig 45866 bp, 44 predicted proteins | sample MalvirDeepMed_M9_FD_89687 | JGI IMG/M metagenome (GOLD analysis project Ga0114906, IMG submission 89687) | Marine viral communities from the Global Malaspina Expedition - Malaspina viral metaG DeepMed_M9 | ecosystem: Environmental > Aquatic > Marine > Oceanic | place: Mediterranean Sea...
CCCGCCGCGGCGGGCGACCGCAACAGGGATCTGGCGAAAATCGCGGTCGGTGTTCTGGGCGTGGCCATTGTCGGCAAGATCATTCACGACAAGAACAAGCGCGACGAAGAACGTGCACGGCAGGAAGTATCAAAGCACCGCCATGCGCCAAACACTGTGTACCGCGCCCCACGCACTCAACGGGCCGAGCGCGTGCCCGTCTACCGCGCGCCGCAATCGCGCCACCGGGTAGAGCCGCGTCCGCTGCCCAAGGGCTACAAGCGCAAGCAGCATCACACCCATGCCAACGCCAAGCTGCTGCCCAAACAGTGTTTCCAGAGCTTCGACACGCGTCGCGGTCAGGTGCTGATGTTCGGCCGCCGCTGTCTTGAGAATAATTTCCGTCATGCCAACCGTCTGCCGCAGCAATGCGCGCAGCAGATCCGGACCCATCGGGGCACCCGCTATGGGTATGACGCCCGCTGCCTGCGCGGCGCGGGGTACAGTTTGGCGCGCGGTTAATCTCAGCGTGCCAATACCGGGGGCATTTCGATGCTCTCGGGTGGGGAAGGGAGGGATGTTCGGGCATCCCTCCCTTTCTTATGTGCTGTGGATATCTTTTGCGATTGTGACATCGCAGTCTTCGCAAGGTCACAATTTGCGTGGGCGGGGCTTGAGCTTTGGCGCGGGTTGGGGTTTTCACGGGTCATGAAACCAGATTTGGAATTTGAACGGGCCGCCCATGCGCGCGGCTTTGAGCGGGTCGCCGGCGTGGACGAGGTGGGGCGCGGGCCCTTGGCGGGGCCGGTCACTGCCGCTGCCGTGGTGCTGGACCCGGATCGCATTCCCGAGGGGCTGAACGATTCAAAAAAGCTGACCAAACCTGCGCGAGAACGCCTGTATGAAGAGCTTTTGCAGGTTGCGGATGTCAGCGTTGCCCATGCCTCGGTCGAAGAGATTGAAGAGCTCAACATCCTGAGGGCGAGCCACCTTGCCATGCTGCGCGCGCTGGAGGGGCTGAAGACCCCCGCCGATTATGCGTTGATCGACGGCAATATGATCCCGCGCGATCTGACCTTGCCTGCCGAAACCGTGATCAAGGGAGACGCCCGGTCGCAGTCGATTTCCGCGGCCTCAATTGCGGCCAAAATATGTCGAGATTGTGTCATGTTGTCCTTGGCGCAACAGCACCCCGGATATGGCTGGGAAACCAACATGGGATACGGGTCGAAAAAGCACATGGAGGCGTTGCAAAAAATTGGTGTGACCCCACACCATAGACGTTTGTTCAAACCCGTACACAACATGTTGTATCAAGATAAATAACTAACCACTTGATTCAAAAAAGAAATTGACCAGGAATCGTCTGTCGGGGCATCTTGTGGATAACCAAGAGCACACAATGTGCCGGGCAAGAGGCAGCTATTATGAAGACGATGACCAAGGGTGCGGCAGCACTCCCTTTAAACACGATCATTTCTGGCGACTGTATCGAAGCGATGAATGCGCTTCCGGCAGAGTCGGTGGACCTTATCTTTGCAGATCCCCCCTATAACCTGCAGTTGCGTGGCGACTTGCATCGCCCCGACAATTCAAAGGTGGATGCGGTCGATGATGCGTGGGACCAGTTTTCCAGCTTTGCCGTCTATGACAAGTTTACCCGCGAATGGCTGAAAGCCGCGCGGCGTCTGTTGAAACCCAATGGCGCGATCTGGGTCATTGGCAGCTATCACAATATTTTCCGCGTTGGTGCCGCATTGCAGGATGCGGGTTTCTGGATCTTGAACGACGTGGTGTGGCGCAAGTCGAACCCGATGCCGAACTTTCGCGGCAAGCGCTTTACCAATGCGCATGAAACCATGATCTGGGCCGGCAAGGACGAGAATTCCAAATACACCTTCAACTACGAAGCGTTGAAAGCGCTGAACGAAGGTATCCAGATGCGCAGTGATTGGGTGCTGCCGATCTGCACCGGCCACGAACGTCTGAAGGACGAGATGGGCGATAAAGCGCATCCGACGCAAAAGCCCGAAAGCCTGTTGCACCGTATTCTTGTAGGGTCCACCAACCCCGGTGATGTCGTGCTTGATCCGTTCTTTGGCACAGGCACCACAGGTGCCGTGGCCAAGATGCTGGGCCGCGACTTTATCGGGATCGAACGGGAAGAGGCGTATCGCAAGGTTGCCGAAAAGCGGATCAAATCCGTGCGCAAGTTCGATAAGGAAGCGTTGCAGACCACCACCTCGAAGCGCGCCGAGCCGCGCGTGCCGTTTGGCCAGCTGGTTGAACGTGGCATGCTGCGCCCGGGCGAAGAGCTTTATTCCCTGAACGGCCGGTATTCCGCCAAGGTTCGTGCCGATGGCACGCTTGTCGGGAACGAGGTCAAAGGATCGATCCACCAAGTTGGTGCGGCGTACGAGAAAGCGCCAAGCTGCAATGGTTGGACATATTGGTGCTACAAGAAAGACGGCAAACGCGTGCCGATCGATATCTTGCGCCAGCAGATCCGGGCAGAGATGGCCAACTAGGCCTCTCCCCACTTTCACACCCTATTTACGAACACCGCCGGTGTCCTTGCCGCCTCATGAGAAGGCGTGCCCATAAGGACACTCACCTTGGCCCCGCCTTTCATTGGCGGGGTCTTTTTCGTTTCAGGCGGTCAGGAAGGTTCAGCGATGTTCAGCGGGGATAGGGGGTCTTGCCCGCGTTATACTCGGCCCAGTCCGTGATCTCGGGGGAGTAGGTCCGGCGCCATTCCCGCACCCGAGGGTTCATCACACGCCGCCAGACCCAGGGCATCATCGCGGCCATTGTCATGACGGGGTAGCCATAGGGTAATTGCGGCGCTTCTGCGTCGCCATAGGTTTGCAGCACGGGAAACCGCCGGTCGGGTTTGTAGTGGTGGTCGGAATGGCGTTGCAGATTGATCAGCAGCCAGTTGGACGCCATATGCGCCGCGTTCCACGAATGACGCGGCTGGACGTGTTCATATTTGCCGTCACCCAGATGTTTGCGCGTCAGACCGTAGTGTTCGATGTAATTCACCAGCTCAAGCTGCCAGATCGCCACGCCCGCTTGCAGCAGGAACAGGCCCAGACCGACCCAGCCGCCAAGGACCACGGCGAGGATCAGACAGCCTGCTTGCAGCGCCCCATATTTGAAAAACGGGTTGCTCAGGTCGCTCCAGGGTTTGCCCTTGCGTGCCAGCATCGCTTTTTCGGCCTGAAAGCTGGACACCAGCGATTGCCGCAGGACGCGCGGGTAAAAGCGGTGGAACCCTTCGTTATAGCGTGCGGTCACCGGATCGCGCGGGGTGGCGACATAGCGGTGGTGCACCAGCAGATGTTCAGACCGGAAGTGCGAATACAGCACCATCGCCAGCAGTGCATCGGCCCAGAAGCGTTCGCGTCTATTGCGTTGGTGCATCAGCTCGTGGGCGTAGTTGATCCCGATGGTGCCCGTCATGACGCCGACGCCGAAGAAGACGGCGGCTTTCTCCCAGCCGGACAGATGCGCGGCCTGTGGCACGTACCATAGCAAGCCGAAGAGCGTGAGAAACTGCACCGGCATCCACGCGGTCGTGATCATGCGATACCAGAACAGGTCGCCGTCTGACGCGTCCGGATCGGCGTTATCAAGGTTCAGCCCCGCGATCGCGTCGATGATCGAAAACAGATACCATGTGACCAGCGGCATCAGGATCACGGTCCAGCCGCCGACGGTGGCTGAGACCCAGACCAGCGGGATCAGCGCAAAGGACAGGGCAAACGGCAGCGCACGCCGGAACTGCGACAGCTGGTCGGTGCTTATGTTTGTGGTGGGCGAGGTCATGCTGCACGGCCTTTTCGGGTTATCTGGCCCAAGGGGATCGGGCAAAGCTTTGGCTGCGATAAACTATGCCGCGCCGCCGCTAACGTAGCAAGTCATAGGCTTTGCGCATCACCGTGGGCAGGTCCGAGGGGCGGAAATCATCCCGCACGACAAAGTGTCCGCGTGCTGGCACCGTGTCATTCGTTAGGGGCGCGTGCATGACGGTCAGCATCAGGTGGAAATGCGTGAACGTGTGCCGCACCTCCCCCGCAAGGGGCTGCCAGTCGGCAGGCGCAGGCGGTGTGCCTGCGGGGCGTGGGCCGTCTGCCTCGATCCAGTCCGTGCCGGGCCAACCGAGCATACCGCCGAGCAACCCTTTGTCGGGGCGCGTCTCAAGCAGCCAGGCGCCATCCGCGCGCTGTCCCAGATAGACCGTGCCATGCCGGATCGGCTTCGGCTTTTTCGGGGTCTTCTTGGGCAGTTCGGCCGCCGTGCCATTGCGGCGGGCAAGGCAGGGATTGCGCCACGGACAAATGCCGCAGGCCGGGGATTTGGGGGTGCAGATCGTGGCCCCCAGATCCATCACCGCTTGGGCGTAATCTCCGGGGCGAGTGGTTGGGGTCAGCGCCTCTGCACGTGCCATGAGGTCGGGCTTGGCAGCGGGCAGGGGGGTGTGGATGTCATAAAGCCGCGCCATCACCCGTTCGACATTGCCATCCAGCACCGTGAACGGCAGATCAAACGCGATAGAGGATACGGCCGCAGCGGTATAAGGGCCAATCCCCGGCAGCTTCAGCAAGGCCGCGTGGTCGGCGGGGAAGTGGCCGTCATGATCGGCCACCACAGCGCGGGCGCATTTCAGCAGATTGCGGGCACGGGCGTAATAGCCCAATCCGGCCCATTCCCCCATCACATCCGCATCCGCAGCCGCTGCCAGATCAGCGACCGTCGGCCAGCGCGCGGTGAACCGCTGGAAATAGTCGCGCACGGTTGCGACGGTGGTTTGTTGCAGCATCACCTCGCTTAGCCAGATGCGGTAGGGATCGGGGCGCACGCCCGCCACCCGCGCCGCTGGCGGCACGCGCCAAGGCATCGCGCGCGCGTGGACATCGTACCATTCCAGAAGGATCAGCGGGAGGTCGCCGGAGGGGTCGGTGTCACGCAATGTTTATAACCTTTTCGGTTGGGTATGGCTGGTGATACGAGGCGGGATCGCTATGTTGTGGCTAGTCATTCGGGAAAGATAGTCATGGCGCCACGGCGTACCAGTACAAAAGGGTTCAAAAGGACGGATAGCCTGCTTTCGGCCAAGATCCGTCAGGCGAGCGAGACTCGCGGCTTTGCCCAATCCCGTCTGTTGACCCAATGGGCCGAAATCGTCGGTCAGGACGTCGCGGCCATCTCGCGCCCTGTTGAGGTCAGCTATGGCCGCGGCGGTATGGGGGCAACGCTGACCTTGCTGACGACAGGGGCAAATGCGCCGATGCTGGAGATGCAGAAGGAACAGCTGCGCGCCAAAGTGAACGCCATCTACGGGTTCAACGCGATTGCACGGGTGCGGGTGACCCAGACGGCTGCCACCGGCTTTGCCGAAGGCCAGGTCGCTTTTGCGCCGCAACCCAAGACCCATCCCGAACCGCCGAACGACCCCGTCTTGCAACAGCGTGCTGCCGAAACCGTCAGCCCTGTCGCGAACGAGGCCCTGCGCGATGCACTTGCACGTCTGGGCGAGAACATATTGAACAAGACCAAACGCTGAAAAAGGAAATCACATGAAACCGACATTCCCCATCCTTGCGGCTGTTGCCGTAGCTGCCGCAGGTGGCTGGTACGCTTTCAGCGGTACAAATGCCGTGAACAGCACACCGATCAACCCGCTGGTCAGCGCGGCCAACGCGCAGTCAGCCGACACGGCAGAGGCAGATGCACCTGCTGCAACCACCGAAATTCAGGACATGACATTGGGCAACCCCGATTCAGCGGTCCAGATCATCGAATACGCATCCTACACCTGCCCGCACTGCGCCGCCTTTGACCAAGGCCCGTTCCAGCAGCTTAAGGCGGATTACATCGACAACGACAAAATCGGCTTCACCTACCGCGAGGTCTATTTTGACCGCTACGGCCTTTGGGCGTCGATGGTGTCGCGCTGCGGTGGCGAGGACAAGTTCTTTGGCATCACCGACATGATCTATGCTGGTCAGTCGGAATGGGTCCGCGCCGGAGAGCCTGCCGCGATCGTCGAAGAGCTGCGCAAAATCGGCCGCTTGGCCGGGCTCGACAATGCTGAGCTGGACGCCTGTCTGCAAGACGGTGAAAAAGCACAGTCGCTGGTCGCATGGTGGGAAGAAAACCAGAAGGCGGATGACATCAACAGCACGCCAAGCTTCATCATCAACGGCAAGAAATACTCCAACATGCCCTATGCCGAGATGAAAGAGATCATCGACGCAGCGCTGGAAGAATAATGGCGGCCCCGCTGGCAGGGCTCAAGGTTATTGAGCTGGCACGTATTCTGGCAGGCCCTTGGGCCGGTCAGACGCTTTCGGATCTCGGCTGCGAGGTGATCAAGGTCGAAAGCCCGGCGGGCGACGACACCCGCCAGTGGGGGCCTCCGTTCATCGAGCGCGGGGACGATAAATCCGCGTCGTATTTCCATTCGGCCAACCGGGGCAAAGCCTCGGTTGTTGTCGATCTGACCACCGATGAAGGTCAGGCCAAGATGAAAGAGCTTTTGGCCGATGCCGACATCCTGATCGAGAATTTCAAAACCGGCGGGCTTGCCAAATACGGGATGGATTACGCCAGCCTGTCCAAGCAGTTCCCCAAGCTGATCTATTGCTCGATCACCGGTTTCGGGCAAGACGGCCCCTATGCGCATCGCGCGGGCTATGATTTCATCATCCAAGGCATGTCCGGCCTGATGTCGATCACGGGTGAACCCGACCGTCAGCCGCAGAAACACGGCATGGCGATCACCGATATCTTTACCGGCGTCTATGCCACCACGGCCATTCTGGCAGCGGTACACCAGCGCAGCCAGACCGGCGTGGGCCAGCATATTGACATGGCACTGCTGGATTGCGCTGTTGCGGTCACGGGCAATCAGGCGATGAACTATCTGACCACGGGCAATGCGCCGACGCGGATGGGCAATGCACACCCGAACCTGACCCCCTACGAGGTGTTCACATCCTCTGACGGGCATCTGATCATCGCGACGGGCAATGACGGGCAGTTCCAGCGGCTGTGCCGGATGCTGGGGTTGGATGATATGGCAACCTCGGCGGACTATGCCAAGAACGCCGACCGCGTCGCCAACCGGCCCGAGATGATCCGCCGTCTGAACGGGGCTACCAGCCAACGCACCCGCGACGACCTGCTCGCCGCCTGCGAGGCAGAGGGCGTGCCAGCCGGGCCGATCAACGACATGGCCGATATGTTCGAAGACCCCCAAGTCATCGCGCGTGGCATGAAGGTCGAACTGGACGGGGTGCCGGGCATCCGGTCGCCGTTCAAATTCTCGGGCGCTGAACTGGCTTTGCATCGCGCCGCGCCAAAGCTGGGGCAGGACGACTAGGTTCGCCCCGACATGCCGCCCGGGCTTCGCTGGAAGCTCTGGCGGTTATGCCGGTTTCGGCAGTCGATCCAGCGCGGCAAAAAGCGCGTTATCAGGATCGAACTTCAGTCGCACAGGCAGGGTTATCACCTTCATTCTGAAAGACGCGGGCAGACGCACCGCGTCTTTTTCCGTTGTGACGAGCTGTGCGCCGCGCAGGGCGGCATCCGCCTCTAGCCGTCCCATCAGCGCAGGGTTCAGCGGCTGGTGATCCTCCAGCGCTTCGGCGTGGACAATCTCTGCCCCCAGATCGCGCAGGGTGGCAAAAAACTTCTCGGGGTGGCCGATGCCTGCGAAGGCCAGCGCGCGGGTGTCGGACCAATCCATCCCCGTTTGCAGGGGGGCGAGTTCGGCACGCACATGCGGCAGCCCGTCGGGCAGGGCGGTCGCGTCGAACTGCGCCTGATCTGCTGCGCCACCAATGGACAGCACGATATCCGCCCGCGCCAGACCCGTAACAACGGGTTCGCGCAAGGGGCCCGCAGGCAGGCACAGCCCGTTGCCGAACCCCTTGGCCGCATCTACCACCACGATTGACAGATCCTGATGCAGCGCGGGGTTCTGGAAGCCGTCGTCCATCACAATCACCGATGCCCCCGCTTCCGCCGCGGCCTGCGCCCCCGCTGCGCGATCCTGCGCAACCCAGACATCGGCAAAGGCGGCCAGTAGCAGCGGTTCATCCCCCACTTGCGCGGCACTGTGGCGCGACGGATCAACCTGCACCGGCCCCTTCAGCGTGCCGCCGTAACCGCGCGACACCACATGGGGCGTGTGATACCTGTCGCGCAGGTGTTCGACGACAGCCATGACCGTTGGCGTCTTGCCCGTGCCCCCGGCGTTGATGTTGCCGACGCAGACCACCGGAATATCCAGACGCAGCGGCGTGCCCGCCGCCAGCCTGCGGGCAGTGGCACGCGCATAAAGCGCGCCCAGAGGTTGCAACAGGCGCGCGCGCCAATCGGGCGTGGGCGGTGCCAAAAGGCGGGGGCGCGTTTCATGATGTGGCCTCTCGCTGGTCAAGCGTTTCTTGTACAAGGTCGATCACCTTGTCGGTGACGGCCGCACCGCGGCTGATCACATCCCACCCCGCCTGCGCCATCGTCGCTGCCTGATCTGGCGCGATCAGCCGGTTCACGGCGGTGCCAAGCGCTGTGGCATCATTCACGATCCGCGCGGCTCCTTCGGCAGCCAGCCGGGTATACAGCGGCAGATACCGCCGGACTTTCGGCCCATAGAGAACAGCCGACCCTAGGGCCGCGGCCTCGAACGGATCACAGCCACCGCTGCCGTTGATCAGGGAGTTGCCCAGAAAGGACACAGGGGCCAGCCGGTAGAACAAGCCGATCTCTGCCGGATCATCGGCGATCATCACCTGGGTCGAGGCGTCGGGATAGCCCGCGTCGCCCCATCGCAGCACGCGAAAGTTCTGATCCTCCATCCGCTGCGCGAAAACATCGGCCTGCTTGGGGTCGGCGGGCGCGAGGATCAGCAACAGCCGGTGTGACAGGCGGAGCCCTTGGCGGTGCGCGGTAAGGACGGTGTTCAGCTCACCCTCGAGCACCTGATTGGCGAACCAGATCGGGCGCCCCACAACCGCAGCCGACAGATCGGCCAGATCGGAATCCATACAAGGCAACACGCGGCCACCGGCCTGAAGGGCGGGGGTCAGCTCTATGTCCTTGCGGGGGAGCCCAAGCCGGACAAGCCGCTGCATCCCCGCCTCCGACCGCGTCATGATCGCCGAGAAATGCATCAGCAGATCGCGGGTCAGATCGCGCAGCCACCGGTCGCGTCGCCCGTCAAAGCCGTCGCTGTCGGCATCGATCAGGAACATCGGGCAGGCCTGTGTGGTCATCTCTACAATCATATTCGGGTGCAAACGCCCCCATGCCCAGACACAGGCGTCGGGCTGCCAGTAATCGATAAAGTTTTTGGCAAGCGTCGGGTGGTCTTCGGGCAGGGTATCGATCAGCACGTCTGCCTCGCTACACGGCGGTAGGTCGACGGGCACCAAGGCTTGGGGAACGGTGATCAGAACGCTGAGCCCCGGACGGCTCCGGCACAGGCGAATGGCCAGATCCTGTATCGCGAACAAGCTGCCGGGTTCGGGGGCGTGGCACCAGACCAGCTCTCCGGTGGGGCGCTTGGCCACGGGGGTGAATGGCGGCACGCCCCCGCGACCGGTAAAGGCGCGATAGGCCGACAGCCCAAGCGACCGCGCCATAAGAGTTTACCCCAGCTCTTCGGTAGAGGAAGCCGCAGCCTCTTCGTCGCGCAGACGGTGCAGATGCGCGATGAAATACCGCATATGCGCATTATCCACCGTGCGCTGTGCCTCGTTTTTCCATGCATCATAGGCGCTGGCGTAGTTCGGAAAAATTCCGACGACATGGATGTCATCGACGTTTTTGAACGCGGTACCGGTGGGCGAAATCAGTTCGCCCCCAAAGACGAGGTGCAAGCGTTGGGTCATATCGCGGTCCTTTGTTTTCAAACAGATGGCCTTGGGGGCAATCTAAGGGGTGGCTTGGGTCTGGGCAAGGCCGCTTAGCAGCGCCGCATGGACGGCATCGCCCCCCGCGACGACACCGTTCAGGCGTGGATCGGGGTTGTTGAACCGCAGGGGTTGCCCTGTGCGGTCGGTGCATTGCCCGCCTGCTTCGGTGACAATCAGCGCCCCTGCGGCAATGTCCCATTCCCAGCTTTTGCGCAACGTGACCATGCCGTCAAAACGACCCTGACCCACCAGCCCCAGCCGATAGGCCAGCGACGGACGGTGCGCGCGTTTGAAGCCGGGGTCGCCCTTGGTCCAATGCTGCATTTCCATCACCGGTTTCGTGGCCAGCACGGTCGCCTCGGGCAATGTGGCGATGTCGGAGACAGAGATGCTTTGCCCGTTCAGGGTGGCACCGGCCCCCGCCGCCGCGGCATAGAGCCGGTCGAGCATGGGCAGGAACACCACCGCCGCCGTGATCCTCCCGTCGCGCGCAATGGCAAGGGAATGGGACCAGGTGTCGGACCCTTCGATAAAGCTGCGTGTGCCGTCAATCGGGTCGACGATGAACAGATCACGCTGCCCCAGCCGCCGTGTACCGTCGTCGCTTTCCTCGGACAGCCAGCCATAATCCGGGCGTGCCGCCGTCAGCGTCTGGTGCAGCATCGCGTTCACCGCAAGGTCAGCCTCGGTCACTGGGCCGGCATCATCGGGCTTGTCCCAACGCTGCGCGGTCTTGCCGGTGAAAGAGGTCGCAATCTCGCCCGAGCGGCGTGCGGCCTCGATCAAAAGGGAGAGGTCATCAAGCGCCGGCAAGGGTCATTCCCGAGACAAGAAGCGACGGCACAACACGGCTCAGATGGGCGCGCGCGTCATTGGCCGGTACAATCGATTGCAGCATATCACGCAGATTGCCCGCAATGGTACATTCGTTGATCGCGTGGGTGATCTCGCCGTTTTCGATCCACAGACCGGACGCCCCACGAGAGTAGTCGCCGGTATTGGGGTTGATGGTCGACCCGATCATCGACGTGACCAAAAGACCTGTGCCCATATCGCGGATCAGGTCCGCGCGGGTGGCATTGCCCTGGGACAGCGCGATATTCCATGTGGCCGGACCGGGGTTCGATCCGGTGCCGCGTGCGGCATTGCCGGTCGGGGTCAGCCCCAGCTTGCGCGCGGTGGCCAGATCAAGGGTCCACCCCTGTAACATCCCGTCGTCTACAATGGTGCGGCGCGACGTGGGCAGCCCTTCGCCATCGAACGGGCGCGACCCTGCGACGCGGGGGCGAAACGGGTCTTCGATCAGGGACATGCCCTTTGGCAGCACCTGTTCGCCCATAGCGTCGCGCAGCCACGAGGCACCGCGTGCAATCGCCGTGCCGCTGATCGCAGACAGAAGATGCCCGATCAACGCCGAGGAAATGCGTTCGTCAAACAATACCGGATAGGCCCCCGTGGGCGGTTTGCGTGCACCCATGCGCTCAAGAACGCGCTCACCGGCTTTGGTCCCGATGTCTTCGGGGCTGCGCAGGTCGCTCTGGAAGATGCGGCTGTCGCCGTCATAGTCCCGCTCCATCCCTGTGCCGGTGCCGGCGATTGCAACGCAGGACAGCCCGCGGTCGGTACGGCGGTATCCGCCTTCGAACCCGTTGCTTGCCGCCATAAATACCTGTTGCGCGCCATAGCCCGCACCCGCGGACTGCACCTGACTGACACCTTTGACGGCCAGCCCTGCGGCCTCGGCGCGGGCGGCATCCTCTTGCAGCGCTTCGGGCGAAGGCTCGGGCGCGGGGTCGTAAAGCTCAAGCGCCTCGACATCCCAGTCCGTCGCCAGCTGGTCGGGATCGGCAAGGCCGATGTAGGGATCTTCGGGGGCCTCTTTCGCCATTGCCACCGCGCGGATCGCCATTTCCTCGATCGTGCGGTCCGATGTGTCGGAAGCAGAGACATTGGCAGAGCGTTGCCCGACAAAAACCCGCAGCCCGATATCGACGCCTTCGGCGCGTTCGGCCTGTTCCAGCACCCCGCCACGCACATCGACGTTCACCGACGTCCCGCGCACGGCCATCGCATCAGCACTATCCGCACCCGCTTGACGGCCGGCATGCAGCAACGACTTGGTCAGCGCCTCAATGGATTGCGACATGGGGGGATACTCCTTGAATGGGTGAAAGACTGCTAGCGCCCCTGCCGCAGCTGTGCAAGGGACGCCAGTCGCTGGAGGGCCGTGGCCGCAAAGGGTTACTTGATCCGCTGCCCATTGGCGAGGATTTGCCCGTCGCGGGTAAATTCGAGCTTGGATTTCAGCGTATCCTCCTCACCCTCGGCCGGGACGGCGAACATGCCCATCATCATACGCGCACCCATCGCCATCTGCGCAGGCAGCAAGCCCGAGGACACCAGCGTATCGATCAAGGTGTTCCCGCCCACCAGCTTGAGGTCAACAGCGCCCGACGGCCTAAGCGCCGTGGGGTCGTTTTCGTCATGCTCGAACGTGACCGCGCCATTACCGGTCAGCTTGGCCCCCAGTGCATCCACGATCAGCGCATTCAGGTTCACGCTATCGAGCTGTGCTGGCACCTGTCCGGTCTCGGCCATTCTGGTCGCGGCCTCGGGGTCAAAGTAATCCATCAGCAGCCGCGCCTTGCCGGACACATCCAGCGACAGGTTGGCCGGATCGCGGGGCAGGGTGCCTTGCGGGTTGATCATGCCCCAGACCATATCTGACATGGTGAACCCTTCGAGGTTCAACCCAAGGGCCACATCCTGCGCATCGTCGGTCTTGAGCACCGGCGCGCTTAGGTTGAACGCTGCATTATCGAGGCCGAAGGACAGAAGGAAAGGAAACTGCTGCGGCTGCACTGACAGCGCCATGCCTTGACGCGAACCGGCATAGCTCATGCCGTCGGCGCTGGTTTCAACCGTCAAACGCCCCCCTTCAGAGGCGACAGCGGCAGACATACTGCCATTCTCGGGATCTTCGATGTCGACCGTCATGGTGCTGTTGCCGCTGGTGAACGTGCCCGCGCCGGTCATACCTGCCCGCAGCATGGCGGCCATATCACTGGCCTGCGCAATACCAAGCGGCAAGCGCCCGTCGCCGTCGAACGTCATATCCGTCGAGGTGCCGTTGATCGTCGCGATGGCGGGCTCTTTGGGATCTTTGAAGCGCATGTCAAACGTCATCGACGCAATGGACCCGTCCTGCGCATAGGCGCGCATATCGTCCAGCACCGATTTAGAGGCGTATTCGACGTTGTTCAGCACCACATTCAGCGTGGCGTTGTCGGGGCCGAAGGTCTCGTCGCCCACTGTCATCTGATCCAGCGTCAAGCCTAGAAGACCGGCAGCATAGGCGCTGCTCAGGTCGGTCGGCGTCCCGCTCACGCGCATGTCCTGGCCAGTCTGGTTCACGGTCAGCGCTGCGCGCACGCGGTCTTCATCCGGGTCGGTCGGGGTGATTTCGAACACCAAGGGCATTGCGTCGGGCATGACCACCGACACGGTGCCATCGTCGTTTTGCACAAGGCTCAGCTGTTCAAGCGACATCGAGATCTGGCCCAGATCAGGCTCGCTCGTCAGATCAAAGCGGACATTGCTCACCGCGAGCGTATCCCCGGATACCTTTTCGGTGGCCGTCAGCGCATAGCCCATGCTTTGCATATGGTCCTGCCAGTCACGCCACACATCCTGCGGCGTCACATCCGCCAAAGCGCTGGACGAGGTAAAAAGAACTGAAAGGGCGGCACTGCCGAAGAGAGGGCGGATCATGAAAAATTCCTTTGTCGCAAATCGCGGGCGGCTATCCGGTGACAGCGCGGTTGCGCTAAAGGTAAGCGCCCGACGCCACCTTACAAGGCAAAACGACCCGCGCCAATCTGCGATGTTCCGCCCGCGGGGGCGCTTTTGATTGGCGCTGGCGGATGTTGTTGCTAACGATGTCACCAAACGCCGTGTACGGCAGGCCCCGTGCGGGGCTTATTGATGACGAAGGGAATTATACGATGGATATGACAGGTAAAACCGTGATGATCACCGGTGCCAGCCGCGGGATCGGGGCCGAAGCGGCACGGGTTTTTGCAGACGCAGGGGCGAATGTCGTGCTGATGGCGCGGTCTCAGGACGCGATTGCCGATCTGGCGGGCGAAATTGGCAAGCAAGCCATCGCGATCCCCTGCAACGTGGCCCGTTTCGGTGAGATGTCCTCGGCGGTGGAAACGGTGCTGGGGGCCTTTGGCGGCGTCGATGTGCTGATCAATAACGCCGGTGTGATCGAACCGATCTCGCATCTTTCCGCGTCGGACCCTGACGAATGGTCGCAGGTCATCGATATCAACCTCAAGGGTGTCTACAACGGCATGCGCGCTGTCTTGCCCGTGATGAAAGACGCAGGCGGCGGGTCGATCCTGACCATCAGCTCGGGTGCCGCGCATCACGCCATCGAAGCCTGGAGCCACTATTGCGCGTCCAAAGCGGCGGTGAACATGATGGGCCGCTCGATCCACCTGGAGGAAGCCGCGAACGGGATCCGCGCCATCGGTCTGTCGCCGGGCACGGTCGCAACCCAGATGCAGCGCGAGATCAAGGCAAGCGGCATCAACCCCGTCAGCGAACTGGCATGGGAAGATCACATCCCCGCCGATTGGCCCGCGCGGGCCCTGTTGTGGATGTGCAGCGCCGAGGCCGACAAATACTGTGGCGAGGAAATCTCGCTGCGCGACGAGGGCATCCGCAAAGCGATCGGTCTGGTATGATCGATTTCGACCGCGAAGGCCCTGTCTGGGTCGCGACGATCAACCGGCCGGACAAGGCGAATTCTCTCACCCACGAGATGCTGGTCGCCCTGGCCGAGTTCATGGAAGACGCCCAAGCCGCCCGCGCGGTGATCCTGACCGGCACAGGCAAAGTGTTCAGTGCTGGTGCCGATCTGGACGAGGCGCGCGCGGGGCTCGCTGTCTCTGACATATGGGAGCGGCTGTCGGGCGCGATTGCCGCGCTGCCGGGGCTGAGCATCTGCGCGCTGAACGGGACGCTGGCGGGGGGCGCTATGGGGATGGCGCTGGCCAGCGATCTGCGGATCTGCGTGCCCGGGGCCAAATTTTTCTATCCGGTGATGAAGCTGGGGTTCTTGCCGCAACCCAGCGACCCCGCACGTATGGCAGCCTTGATCGGCCCTGCGCGCAGCAAGCTTATTCTGATGGGCGGGCAGAAGATCACCGCCGAAGAGGCACTGACCTTCGGCTTGGTCGATCGTATTGTACCAGCCGAGGAGCTTATGCAAAGCGCACGCGATATCGTCGCCGATACCGTTGCCGCCACGCCCGAAATTGCCACTGGGATCAAAGCGATGTGCGCCCCGCCCGAAACCCCTGCCGAGATGCCTTAGGTCAGGCGGTTAGATGAACGGGACAAAGGGCACGCCGCAGCTTGCCAGAAGTGTAAGGCCCGAGATGATTAAAATGATGCGCATATTCTGCCCTTTTATTGGAATAAGCACGATCGTCGTGCATTTGGTTTAAGGTCAAGTTAATGGTGCCGCTGTAACTCACAGCTATATCCTTAACCCGAATGGAAGAGCACGTCATGACATCAGAAAATTTGCCCGCCCGCCGCGGGGTTGTCATCGGCGCGGGGCCTGCAGGGCTGATGGCGGCCGAAATGATGGCCGCGGCAGGCTTGGCTGTGACGGTCTGCGATCACAAGCCATCCGTCGGGCGCAAGCTGTTGATGGCGGGTAAATCGGGGCTGAATATTACCAAGGCCGAAGAACACGCCAAATTCCTGAACGCTTTTTCGACGGCAAAAGAACCGCTTGAACCCATTCTTAACAGTTTCGATGCTACGGCGGTGCAGGAATGGGCCAAGGGATTGGGGCAAACCCTGTTTACCGGCTCTACCGGGCGGGTTTTCCCGACCGTGATGAAGGCGTCGCCGCTGCTGCGTGCGTGGCTGGCGCGGCTGGCCGATGCAGGTGTTGCGGTGAACACCCGTTGGCGTTGGACCGGATGGGAAGACGGCGCGCCGGTGTTCGATACGCCAGACGGCATGAAAGGCTTGCCGGCCGATGTCACTGTGCTGGCCATGGGCGGGGCAAGCTGGTCACGCTTGGGGTCCACCGGTGCCTGGGCTTTGCCGCTGCGCGACGCGTGCGTCGATATCGCGCCTTTTGCGCCTGCCAATGCAGGAATCGCGATGAACTGGTCGGCGCATATGGAGGCGCATTTCGGCGCGGCGCTGAAAGGGATCGGCTTGAAATCCGGCACCTACCGATCGCGGGGGGAGGCGGTGATTTCCGCCCGCGGATTGGAAGGTGGCGGGATCTACACCGTGTCGCGCGGGCTGCGTGAAGGGCACCCGCTGATGCTGGACCTGCTGCCGGACCAATCCCGCGAGGCGTTGGTCGAAAAGCTGGCTAAGCCGCGTGGCAAGATGAGCGTGGCAAACTATCTGCGCAAAACGCTCAAACTGGATGTGGCCAAAATTGCGCTGCTACAGGAAATGGCGCGCCCCTTGCCGGCGAACGCGACTGACTTGGCGAGGTTGCTTAAAGCGCTGCCGGTGAAACACGCAGGCCTGCGCCCGCTGGACGAGGCGATTTCAACCGCAGGCGGGGTAAAGCTTGATGCGCTGGATGACGGGTTGATGCTACACGCCCGCCCCGGCGTTTTCGTTGCAGGAGAAATGCTGGATTGGGAGGCCCCGACGGGCGGGTATCTGATCTCGGCCTGCCTTGCGACAGGCCGATGGGCCGGACAACACGCTGCCGCTTGGGCGCAGCGGGATTAACCTTCGCGGGTGGCGGCAGCCTTGAACGCGGGGCGGTCACGCATGGACTTGGCCCAATTTCCCAGCTTGTCATCCACCCGCGCAAATCCCGCGCCGATGGACCAGTTGATGCAATGGGTCGCCAGCAAATCCGGTATGGTGACCTCCTCCCCCATCAGGAACGGTCCGTCCAACCTGTCTGACAGGATCGCGGCGGAGCGGGCGAATTCGGCTTTCAGGCTATCCTTGATCTCGGGGACGCGCTGTTCCTGCGGGAAAACAAAGCTGTGTTTCGCCGCAGCCCAAAGGATCGCATCCATTTCGTCGATCAGCCAGAAGGTCAGCGCATCCTGATGCGCACGGGCCGCGGTGCCAGGGGGGGCGGTCAGCGCGCCGTGCTTGTCCGCCAGATACTGCATGATCGCGACAGAATCGGTCAGCACGTCGTCGCCGTCCACAAGTGCGGGAATTTTGCCGGACGGGTTGTATTGCTTTGCCTCGTCCGAACGTGGCGCACAGGGCAGGTGATCGTAGGGCTGGCCCAACTCCTCGAGCATCCACATCACCCGCATCGCCCGCGTTTTGGTTGCCCCGATTACCTTATACATCGATATTCCCTCCCAAGAATTAACCTGAATTTAGCGTTGTGCCCCCAGCATGGCGAGGCGGATAAAGGCGCGTTCGACCAGCGCCATCGTCGGCGCGTGTTGGCCTGCTGACCGAAGCGTCAGGTCGGTGTCTGTCAGCACGGTCAATGCGGTTTCCAGTTTGGCCGCACCCCAGTTTTTGGCCTGACGCATGGCGCGATCGCGGTCGCGCACACCCCAGATCTGGCCGCCCGGATTGCTCGCGATGCGGTAAAGAGTGCGGAAATGACGTGTCGCCATGATGATCAGCGTCACGGCGTTTACCCCTTGGGCCTGTAGCTTGGCCATCACGGGGCCGATGTCGCCCGCGCGCGCCTCTGCCACGACGTGGAGAATGTCGTCGACCTCTGCCTCTGTCGAGGTGGGGGCGCAGTTGGCCACATCCTCTGCCGTGAGTGGGGCTGCGTCGCCGATCTTATAAAGCGTGATTTTATCGACCATTTGTCGAAAATCGCCCGGATCAAGCACCCGCGCCAGTTCACTAAGCGCCCCCATCGCATCCGCCTCGGGGCTGAGCTTTGCCTCGGCAAGCACGCGTTCAATCTCTGCCCGGTCGGGCGGATTGTCGTAGATCGGGGTGGCGAAAGCGTTCTTATGCGCCTCGAACGCCTTGAGCACCTTGGAGGTCTTTTTTAGATCCCCCGCCGACACGACGATCTGCGCGTCCCCCGGCTGCCAGTCGGCCAGTGCATCGGTCAGGATTTTGGCGATATTGTCGTTGGCGTCTTCCACAAAAGCCGCGCGCGGCCCCGGAAAGAAACCTACCGCCTTGATCGCGTCCAGCAACATGGGCCCATCCCGCCGCAGGTCAGCGGCCTGAATACGGGTCAGGCGCATTTCTTCTTCCGCATTGGGGCCCAGCAGGTTTTTCAGGAAACTCTGCCGTTTCAACGCGACGCGCATCGCATCGCCGCCATAAATCAGCAGCCCGGTCTTAGTCGGATCGGGCTTGGCGAAATAGGCATTCGCGTCGCGCGGGGGCAGCTTCATGGGGTCAGATCGGCCGCGTAGAGGCGGGTGACCAGCTGGTCAGCCAACATGACCATCAAGCGTTTTTGGGCATCACGTTCTGCCGCGAGCGTTGCAACAGTCGAACCGGTCGCGGAATAGCCGGTAAAGTTTTCGACATTTCCTGATACCTCGATCTGACCACTGCTGAGGTTGCGCAGGGCGAAATCGACCTTGCCGACCAGATTATACCGTGTGGTGTTGTCTTCGCTGTCGATCGCCAACCCCTCTTCCGAGGTGTCGACGGTCAGGGCCAAAGCATAACGAGGACTTACGGCGCGGCCCAACCGCGTCTCGATCTCGCGCACGAGCGTGTAGGAATAGGCATCATTCGGCGCGTCGACCTGCACCGCGTTTTGCAGCGCCGTGCCAGTGCCGCCGGGGCCGTAAACGGGTTGAAACCCGCAGGCCGCCAGGACCAGCAGTGGCAGTGCGATAAGAAAACGGCGGTTAAGCAACGACATTGACGATCCGTCCGGGCACAACGATGACCTTTTTAGGCGTGGCCCCATCAAGGGTACGAATGACAGCTTCGTGGCTCAGCGCGATCTTTTCAACCTCTTCCTTCGGCATATCGGCAGGTACCTGAATTTCCGCGCGGCGTTTGCCGTTGATCTGGATCGGCAGGGTCACCGTATCGTCGACCAGCATCGCCTCGTCTGCTTGCGGCCAGGTCGAGGTGGTGATCAGACCGTCGCCGCCTTGCGCGGTCCAGATTTCCTCTGCCAGGTGGGGCGTCATCGGGGCCATTAACTGGGCCAGCGTCATGATCGCTTCGCGCTGTGCGGCTTTGCTTGCCTTGGATTTATGCAACGTCGCGGTAAAGGCATAAAGCTTGGCAATCGCGGCGTTGAAGCCAAAGGATTCCACACCCATCGTGACATCGTGGATGGTCTTGTGCATCGCGCGCAGCAGATCGTCGTCGCCAGTGCCTGTGGCGCTATCGTCCATCTCGGCGATGCGGCTGCTGATGTTCCACACGCGGTTTAGGTGCTTATACGCCGCCTCTGCCCCGGATGCGGTCCATTCGACATCGCGTTCGGGGGGCGAATCGGACAGAACGAACCAGCGGGCGGTATCCGCCCCGTAATTCGCGATGATCCCCAGCGGGTCGACCACGTTTTTCTTCGACTTCGACATCTTGGCCGAGGGGATGACTTCAACCTCTGTCCCATCGGCGAGTTTGCCGTCGGTCACATCTTCGGGCAGGTGATAGACGGGGCGGTCATTTGCGTCGCGGGTTTGGTAAATCTCATGTGTTACCATGCCTTGCGTGAACAGCGCGTTAAACGGCTCAATCGCTTTTTCGGGCAGATGGCCGGTGATCTGCATCGCGCGGGCGAAGAAGCGCGAATACAGCAGGTGCAGAATCGCGTGTTCGATGCCACCGATATATTGGTCCACATTCATCCAGTATTCCGCATCCGCCATATTGGTCGGCGTGTCAGCGCGTGGCGCGGTAAAGCGGGCGAAATACCAAGAGGAATCGACGAATGTGTCCATCGTATCGGTTTCGCGTTTCGCGGGCGCACCGCAAGACGGGCAGGCGCAGTCGCGCCACGTGGGGTGTCGGTCCAACGGATTGCCGGGCGTGTCAAAGCTGACGTCATAGGGCAGTTCGATCGGCAGGTTCTCTTTCTTTTCGGGCACCACGCCGCAGGTGTCGCAATGCACGACCGGGATCGGGCAGCCCCAGTAGCGTTGCCGGGACAGGCCCCAATCGCGCAGGCGGTATTTGGTCACGCCTTGGCCCACGCCCTGCGCTTCGCAGGCGTCGATGGCCGCAATGATCGCCTCTTCGCCGGTTTGCCATTTCTCGCCGGCAAAGCCGCCGTTGTAATACACTTTTTCGGATTTCGCCGGCACGAAGGGCGCGGCGAGCTTTGGGTCCGCGTCCTCGGACGGCAAGAAGGTCGACGTGATCGGCAGCCCGTATTTGGTGGCGAATTCAAAGTCTCGTGCGTCATGGGCGGGGCAGCCAAAGATCGCCCCCGTGCCGTAGTCCATCAGGATGAAGTTCGCGATATAGATGGGCAGTTCCCACGCGGTATCGAAGGGGTGGCGCACACGCAGGCCGGTATCCATCCCCAGCTTTTCGGCAGTCTCGATCGCTTCTTCGGTTGTGCCGCCCTTGCGACATTCGGCACAGAAGGCCGCGATTTCGGGCGAGTCTTTCTCGAGCAGTTTGGCCAGCGGGTGATCCGGTGAAATGCCGACAAAGCTTGCGCCAAGCAGGGTGTCGGGGCGTGTGGTGTATACTTCGATCCGGTCGAAACCTTCCGGCGCGTCGATGGTCGAGAACGCGAATTGCAGACCGCGCGATTTGCCGATCCAGTTCGCCTGCATCAGCTTGACCTTCGCCGGCCAGTTATCAAGCGTGTCCAACGCATCAAGCAGCTCTTCCGAGTGGTCGGAGATTTTGAAGAACCATTGCGTCAGCTCGCGCCGTTCCACCAGCGCGCCAGAGCGCCAGCCGCGCCCTGCCTCGACCTGTTCGTTGGCCAGAACGGTCATATCGACCGGATCCCAGTTCACGATGGCGTTCTTGCGATAGACCAGCCCTTCCGACAGGAAATCGAGGAACAGCGCCTGCTGCTGGCCGTAATATTCAGGGTCACAGGTGGCAAATTCGCGGGACCAGTCAATCGACAGCCCCAGCGGTTTCATCTGGCCGCGCATGTCGGCGATGTTGCCGTAGGTCCAGTCTTTGGGGTGGCCGCCGATCGCCATCGCCGCGTTTTCGGCTGGCATCCCAAAGGCGTCCCAGCCCATCGGGTGCAATACGTTGTGGCCCGTCGCGATCTTATAGCGCGCAATGACATCGCCCATCGTATAGTTGCGCACGTGCCCCATGTGAATGCGCCCCGACGGATAGGGGAACATTTCCAACACATAATACTTGGGCTTGTCGGCGCTGCGTACCGCTTGGAACACATCGTTCTTTTCCCAGGCGGCTTGCCAGCGGGCTTCGATTTCGGCGGGGGAGTAAGAGGACATCTTGGCAGACCTTATGAACGAAAAACGCCGGGCGAGCGACTAGCGCGTGGCCCGGCGTTGTAATGGGGAAGGGACGGGTGCGGGCTTAGAATTTGGCGTCGGCGATGCGCATCTCGCGCGCTCGGCTCAGGATCGCATCCTCGACAGCACGAGAGGTCGCTTTGCTCACCGTGCGACCGCCGCGGGTTTGCAGCGCGATGTTCAAGGACCGTGCATCAAGGGCAGGGTCGTCAATCAGGACCGTCGCGCGGTAGGACTGATTGCCACCCGGAGGCGTGCCATAGCCGGTGACGATCACCCCAGTATAGGGATCAATTGATTGCACCGGCAGGAAGTTCAGCACTTCAAGCGACGCAGACCACAGGTACTTGTTCACCGAGACGCTGGTGTCGGTATTCTTGCGGTTGAAGATCGACCAGATCGTATTGTCTGGGTCCATCTCGACGTAGTTCGGGTTAGTGGGGGCAAGACCCAGGTTCGGGTCGCGATCTGCGGGCGGGCCGAAGTTGAGCGCGCCGCATGCGCCAAGCGACAAGACCGCCACGAGGGCTAGTGTAGATTTGAATACCGAACTGCGCACCATCTCGACCGTCCTTTGCCTGTTTGCGCACAGGTCTATCCAAGCAGGGTTCGGTCGGCAAGCGCAATGTCTGTATATACTATAGTATGGGGCAACTGTGCTCTTGCCTTCTTGGCCCGGTCGACTTTCGGGCCCGAATATGACTGTGACATAGCTGCATCACAGTTTTGCCCAATGTTGTGGGGGCCTCCGCGATCCTTGCCAAAACAAAGGCAAACGCTGAAAACACACTCATACCTCTACCGGATTCCCCGGTATGGGCATATGAATTCAAACCGAGGGATAACTCATGAAAAAAGTTCTCTTCGCTACAACAGCTCTGGTTGCGACCGCTGGCGTTGCAGCTGCAGACGTTACATTCGGCGGCTACGGCCGTTTTGGTGTTATATATTCAAGCGCAGCGGGTGCCAACGGTATCGCCCAGACATTCGGCGATGACGGCACTGGCGACAGCTCTGTGGATATCACCAGCCGCTTCCGCCTTCAGATCGACGCCACAGCCGAATCGGACGCTGGCGTTACGTTTGGTGCGCGTGTGCGGATCGAGCAGGAAAATGACGAGATTTTCGGACCACCTGCTGGTGATGGTTCGTACAACAGTACTGGTATCAACGCGCCTCGTTTCTTTGCCCGTTCCGGCGGTTTAGAAGTTGGTGTTGGTAACATCTTCGGCGCTTTGGAATTCATGCCTGGCATGTACCCGATCGACTTGGGTTTGACCGGTTTGCAATACGAATACACACCCTACCAGTATGGTGGTGACTTCTACGACTCCGACGGTGCTGGCGCGGCTTCGACCAACAACGCCGTCGAGGTTATGTACTCCGCTGGCGACCTATCAGTTCATGTGTCCGCATCAGACGGTCCAAACGAGCGTGTTGCAGCATATGTTGCATACGCATGGAACGGTTGGAAATTTGCACTGGGTGGTCAAGATTCCAACAGAGCGTCCGATACGGAACTGGCAGCATCTGCTAGTGGTAACATCGGTCCAGCGTTTGTTTCCCTTGCTTGGGCAGATAACGGCACCAACGGTGATCAATTCACGTTGGCTGCACGCTTTGATGTTGGCGCAGCAACAAATATCGAAGCCTACATTTCTGACGCGGACACCATCTTTGGTACGCCGACGCAGAACACTGGTTACGGTATCGATTTCAACCACGACTTGGGTGGCGGCACGTCGCTCCGTGGTGGTGTTGCGAAGCTTTTTGCGGGCCATACGATTGCAGACATGGGTGTTCGCTTCAACTTCTAAGTTGAACGCAACAGTCTAAAAGAGGGGTGGGCCATTGGTCTGCCCCTTTTCTTTTGCGCCAAGCTGTTGTTCTGTGCGCCCTCAACAACAAGGGCCGACTGACATGAGCTTGCACGACATCACATCCCGCATCGCCAAAGCCGAAACCGACGCAGGCCGCACGCCGGGCAGCGTCGAGCTGATCGCCGTGAGCAAGGTGCAGCCGGACGCGCGCGTTGCGGCGGTGCTGTCGGAAGGTCACCGCTGTTTCGGCGAGAACCGCGTGCAGGAGGCCGAAAGCAAATGGCCCGCTTTCCGGCAGGAGTTTGACGGCGTAAAGCTGCATCTGATCGGCCCGCTGCAAAGCAATAAGGCGCGCAGCGCGTTCGAATTATTTGACGTCATTCACACGCTTGACCGCCCCAAACTGGCGCAAACTTTTGCGCGGCTGGCGCAGGAAATGGGGCGCTGTCCTGATATGTTCGTGCAGGTTAACACCGGCGAAGAGGATCAGAAGGCCGGTGTTCTTCCAGCGGATGCTGACGATTTTATCAAGGAATGTCTGTCGCTTGATCTGCCCGTGCGCGGGCTGATGTGCATCCCGCCGGTCGATGAAGAAGCCGCGCTGCATTTCGCGCTGCTGGCCAAGATTGCGGCGCGCAACGGGGTGCGGGATTTGTCGATGGGGATGAGCAGCGATTTTGAAAAGGCCATCGCGCTTGGGGCGACCCATGTGCGCGTCGGCTCCGCCATCTTCGGGGAACGTACCGCAGGCTAGACGATCAACCTGCTGTGGCGGGTCAGCCGCACGGCGATCTGGTGCAGATGCGCGCGTGAAAAGGCGACGCAGCCTTCGGTGGGATACCCCGGACGACGCTGCTGGTGGATAAAGATCGCCGACCCGCGCCCTGCAACGGCATTGGGCCAGTTCCAATCGGTCAGGATCACCAGATCGTATAGGGGATCGGCACGGCGCAGAACCTCGTGGCTGTGCGGGTAGGGGGCCTGCACAAGGCTGTTGTAGTCCCCCTGCGTCCCATCATCAGACCAAAGATCACGGGGGCCGATCGGCATCGCCCACGGCACAGGGGCGGGAATACGGTCGGGACGGTAGAGCATACCGACAATGCGGTGAATGCCCGCGGGCGTCGCCTTGTCGCCCTCGCGCTTATTGCGGGTGATACCGGTTTTGCCGATGGTGCAGGGGTAAAGTTGCCCCTGAAACCGGACGCCCCGCGGCGTGAGGACCAGATCGTCGGGTGTCACAGAAGGTGCCCGGATTTGGCGGCTTTTGTGGCAAGGTAGGCGTGGTTGTGGCTATTCTCGCCGACCTTGAGAGGGACGCGCTCTGCGACTTTGATGCCGCTTGCCTCCATCATCTCGACTTTGCGGGGGTTGTTGGTCAGCAGGCGCACCGACGAAAACCCCATTGATGTCAGGATGTCCGACCCCAATCGAAAATCCCGTTCATCGTCTTCAAAGCCCAGACGGTGGTTCGCCTCGACCGTGTCAAAGCCTTGATCCTGAAGGGAATAGGCGCGCATCTTGTTGGTCAGCCCGATGCCGCGCCCCTCTTGGTTGAGATACAGCAACACGCCGTGCCCTTCCTTGCCCATCTGCGTCAGTGCGGCATGCAGTTGCGGCCCGCAGTCGCATTTCAGACTGCCCATGATATCGCCGGTAAAGCAGGCCGAATGCAGCCGCGCGAGAACGGGTTTGCTGCGGTCTGGACGGCCGATTTCGATGGCGTAGTGTTCCTCTCCGCCGTCGTCGGGGCGGAAGATATGCAGACGTCCGGCCTCTGAGACCTCCATCGGGAGACGCGCGTTGACCACCGGATGCAAGGGGCTGCGCGCGGCAAGGATCGGTTGTGCCGCGCTCAGGTTGATCATCGTCAGGCCGTTTTGCTGGGCGAACTGACCTGCATCCGCAAGGTCGAGTATCACAGCAGCGGGCAGCAGGCGCGCTGACTTGATCAGATCAATCGCCAAGCCGTGCGGCGTCGCATCGCCCCCACGTGCGCAGGCCAGCGGGCCTTTCAGGGGGCTGCGCAGATCGTCCGCCGGATCCGCGATGGATTTCACCCATCGCAACGTGGCGTCCCGTGGCAGGAGGACCCGTGCAAAACTGCCATCGTAGGCGCGCGCTTTCAGGGTTTCGGCGCGCCGGGCGCTGATCACCAACACCGGTTCGCCGCCCATGGCCAGCAGGCCGGTCAGCCGCGCGGGCGTCAGCGTTTCGGCAGCCATAACCAGAACCGGCCGCGATCCCGCCAGTATAATGGGAACGCCCAAACGCAGGTCCGCACGGGCGCGTGCCAGTTGCTCGGTTATATCGGGCCCAAAAACCATGATTTGAAATCTTTCATGTTATGTTGTCACATTTCTTACTGCAGAAACCGGCGGATTGAAACATTGCGCGACAATTTCGCACGGTCGTGTGATCAAACACCTGCTACTCTTGCACGCACGGCTTTGTGAACACATCTAAAGTAAAGTTGTAGAGGATGAGTTGATATGGCCCAGCTAAAGAAAATCTTGCTCGTAGATGATGACGACGACCTGCGCGACGCGCTGAGCGAGCAATTATTGCTGACCGAAGACTTTGATGTATTCGAAGCAGGCAATGGCGCAGACGCCAAAACCCGCGCCGCCGAAGCCTTGTATGATCTGGTCATTCTAGATGTTGGACTGCCGGACATCGACGGGCGTGACCTGTGCCGCGACCTGCGCACCCAGGGTGTGAAAAGCCCGATTCTGATGCTGACGGGGCATGACAGTGACGCGGATACGATCATGGGTCTTGATGCGGGCGCGAATGATTACGTCACCAAGCCGTTCAAATTCCCCGTTCTCTTGGCGCGCATCCGGGCACAGCTGCGCCAGCACGAACAATCCGAAGAGGCGATTTTCCAGCTTGGGCCCTATACGTTCAAGCCGTCGGCCAAGTTGCTGATCACCGAAGACGACAAGAAAATCAGGCTGACCGAAAAAGAGACGAATATCCTCAAGTTCCTCTACCGTGCTGCCGCGGGCGTCGTCCCGCGTGACACGCTTTTGCACGAGGTCTGGGGCTATAATGCCGGTGTCACGACGCACACGTTGGAAACCCACATTTACCGCCTGCGCCAGAAGATCGAGCCTGATCCCTCGAACGCAAGAATTTTGCTAACTGAATCAGGTGGATACAGAATTATTTCATAATTTTGGAACCCAAGCGGGCCCCACTGGTTATTCCTGCGAGAGACGGGGTTTTCATGACCCGTCGATCGGTTTGAACCCGAAGTTTGTATCCGGGAAATGATACATACCTCCCTGTTGGACTAGGCCGGGCCCTTGTGCCCGGTCTTTTTTTGTCCGCAGCCCGGAAGTCCCGGGAATTCGGCATGGTGGACGCTGAGCATTTCGCGGTAGGGTGCGCGCGATCTGACCCAAGGGAGCTGCCTCATGCCTTTCACGCTGGCCACATGGAATATCAACTCTGTACGGTTGCGCGAACCGATTGTGCTCAAGCTGCTGGCTGAACATGGGCCAGACGTGCTGTGTTTGCAGGAATGCAAAAGCCCGGTCGACAAAATCCCCACCGCGGCCTTCATCGAAGCGGGCTACACCCACATGGTGGCGCGAGGACAAAAAGGATACAATGGTGTGGCAATCCTGTCGCGTCTGCCCTTGGTGGATGCCGGTGATCAGGACTTTGCGACGCTGGGCCACGCGCGCCATGTTGCGGCAAAGCTCGAAAACGGGGTGACGGTGCATAACTTCTATGTGCCCGCTGGCGGCGACGTGCCCGACCGCGAGGTGAACGAGAAGTTTGGCCAGAAGCTCGATTATCTGGCGGACATGCGCGACTGGTTCCACGGCGACAAACCCGAGAAATCCATTCTGGTAGGCGACCTGAACATCGCACCGCGCGAGGATGACGTCTGGGATCACAAGAAGCTGCTCAAGGTGGTAAGCCACACACCGATAGAGGTCGAAAAGCTGGCCGAGACGCAGGACGCCGGTGGTTTTGTTGACGTAACGCGGCAGGATATCCCGCAAGGCAACCTGTACAGCTGGTGGTCCTACCGCGCCAAGGATTGGGATGCGGCAGACAAGGGCCGCCGGTTGGATCACGTCTGGGCAACGCCCGATATCTCGGGCGCGGCACATTCCAGCCGCGTGTTGCGCGACGCCCGTGGTTGGGAGAAGCCCAGCGACCACGCCCCGGTCTTTGCGACATTCGACCTTTGAAATAGACAGACGCGCCCTCATATAAAGGGCAACCCCAAGCGAGGATTTTGATATGATGGATTTGAACCTTTCCCCCGCCGGTGCCGGTGATGCCGATCTGATCAAAGACACGAGCGAAGCGACCTTCATGGCCGATGTTGTCGAGGCATCGCAAACGGTGCCGGTGATTGTCGATTTCTGGGCCCCGTGGTGCGGCCCGTGTAAGACCCTTGGCCCGATGCTCGAAGACGCGGTGCGCGCGGCCAAAGGCGCGGTCAAGATGGTCAAGATCAACGTTGACGAGGCCCAACAGATCGCAGGCCAGTTGCAGATCCAGTCGATCCCGACGGTTTATGCTTTCTTCAAAGGCCAGCCGGTTGACGGGTTTCAGGGGGCCCTGCCACAGTCCGAGATCAAAGCGTTCATCGACCGCGTGATCAAAGCGGGCGGCGGCGCTGCCCCCGGTGAAGAGCTGTCAGAGGCCGTGGCCGCCGCGGATGACATGCTGGCCGAAGGGGCGGCGCAGGACGCGCTGGACACTTTTGCCGCGATCCTGGGCGAAGACCCGAACCACGCCGGTGCTTATGGCGGGATGGTGCGTGCCTATATCGCGTTGGATCAGCTTGGTCAGGCCGAAGCGCATCTGAACGGCGCACCCATCGAAATCTCCAAAGCGCCCGAGCTCGAGGCCGCGCATGCGCAGCTTCAACTGGCACGACAGGCAGCCGATGCAGGCCCCGTGGCAGAACTTCAGGCGGCGGTGGATGCCAACCCTGATGACATGCAGGCGCGCTTCGATCTGGCGCAGGCGCTTTATGCGCATGGCGACACGCAAGCCGCTGTGGATCAACTGCTGACGCTTTTCGGCAAGGATCGTGAATGGAATGACGGGGCCGCCAAGACGCAATTGTTCACCATTTTCGAGGCGTTGAAACCCAATGATCCGATTGCGCTGAATGGTCGTCGTAAACTTAGCTCTATGATATTTGCATAAGGCTGTGCGCGCCCTAGGTAAGCTTACATGATACAGCAATCGGACCTGCCAGACACAATCGCGATCTTCCCGTTGTCGGGCGCATTGCTGCTGCCGCGCTCGCGGTTGCCGCTGCATATCTTTGAACCGCGCTATCTGCAGATGATCGAAGACAGTCTGAAAACGCCGGGGCGGTTGATCGGCATGGTGCAGCCCAATGTGGTGCCGGGGCGCGAAGGTCCGGGGCTGCAAACCATCGGATGCGCCGGGCGGATCACCCAGTTCTCCGAGACTGAGGACGGGCGCTATATGATCACCCTCGCGGGGATCTCGCGTTTTCGGGTGGTGAAAGAGGTCGAAGGCTTCGCGCCCTACCGCCGTTGCGATGTCAACTGGGACGGGTTTGAACGCGATCTTGGCAAGGATGAACAGGACAGCAGTTTCGACCGCGATAATTTCCTGAACACGCTTGGCCGTTACTTCGACGCGCGAAACCTGTCGGCAGATTGGGATACGTTGCAAGAGGCCGACGATGAACTGTTGATCAATTCACTGTCGATGATGCTGGATCTTGACTGCGAAGACAAACAGGCCTTGCTCGAGGCACCATCCCTCTCTACCCGACGCGAGACGTTGCTGACGTTGATCGAATACACCCTGCGGGGTGGCCAAGAAGGGGAGATGATGAATTGAACGCCGAAGAGATACCATTCGACCGCCGCATGCTAGAGGCGCTGATTTGCCCCCGCACGCAGATGCGCCTGACCTATGACGCCGACAAGCAAGAGCTGATCTCGGACGCGGCCGGTCTTGCCTATCCGATCCGCAACGGTATCCCCGTGATGCTGGTGGACGAAGCGCGGATTATCGACTGACACGGCGGGGGCGGATAGCGCCCTAAAGCGCCTTACCCTGCATCAGACGGGGCAGGGTGCCTGTCAGACCTGCCGCCTCGCGCATGAAACCGCGACGGGCATCGGGCAGGGCGTTAATTGCCGCCATCCCCACATCACGTGCAAGACGCAGCAGCGGGTTGTCGTTGGAAAACAGCCGGTTGAAGCTGTCCGTCGCCAATGCCAGCGCGGTGTTATCAAAGCGACGCCACAGCTGATATTGCTCGAGCACCGTGGTGCTGCCGACATCTTGCCCGCGCCGTTGCGCATCAGCGATCACCTCTGCCAGCGCGGCGACATCGCGCATGCCGGCGTTCAACCCCTGACCGGCAATCGGGTGCACCCCATGTGCGGCATCCCCCAGCAGCGCGACACGCGGTGCCACCATCGAATGCGCCAGCGACAGGCTCAGCGGGTAAGTGTACCGCGCACCGGCAAGGGAAATCTCGCCCAGAAAATCACCAAAGCGAGGGCGAAGCACTTCGAGGTATCCCTCATCCGGCAGCGCGTGGATATGCGCTGCGTTGGCGGCGGTCTCGCTCCAGACGATGGAGGACCGGTTTTCGGTCAGCGGCAGGATCGCCAGCGGACCGGGGGGCATAAAGAACTGATGCGCGACCCCGTGATGCGGCTTTTCATGGGCGATGGCGCAGACCAGCGCGGTTTGCGCATAATCCCAGCCGATGCGTTTGATCCCCGCCCGCGTAGCGGTGCCCGAGACGCGACCATCCGCGCCGACAACCAGACGCGTGCGCAGGGTCTTGCCGTCTTCCAGTGTCAGGGTGACGCCCGCCGGGGCAGCGTCTTGCGCAATGACCGTTTCGCCGTCCAGCCGCGCGCTGCGGGCCTCAGCGCTCACCGCTTCTGCCAAGGCGCGCCGCAGGTGGCGGTCCTCGACCATATGGCCCATTGGCCCTTCTTCGATCTCTGCGTGATCGAAATGCATGAAGAAAGGGGAGGGACCTTCGCCCGCGCGCCCGTCCGTCACTTTGATCTCAAGCATCGGTTGCGCGTGGGATTTCACATTATCCCAAATCCCGAGCGCCCCGAGCATCCGTGTCGAGGTCAACGCCAGCGCATAGGATCGCCCGTCAAACGCCGCATCTTCCCGCGTGGCAGCGGGCAGCCTGTCGATCAACGTGACCCGCAGCCCGATCTGCGCCAAAGCCAAGGCAAGTGTCGGGCCATTCAGCCCACCACCGACGATTGCGATATCTGTATCAAAATCCATAGCTTTAGATATGGGCGTGCAGCAGGGATTGTCCATGCGCGCTGGCGTCGCTACCGTCCCTTTTCCAAAGCATTATTCGAGGAAGCAACATGCAAGAGTGGTTAACCATGACAGCCGCAGATCTGGGACGGGGCATCGGGGACGGCCAGATCGACCCTGTTGTGCTGTGTCAGACCTATCTTGACGCGATCGACGCCCACCCCCTGCGGGATCGTATCTATGCCCGCGTGACCGCCGAACGGGCCCTGGCCGAGGCCGGTGCCGCGCGAGATCGCGCGCGAGCGGGGCAGCGTTTGTCGCCACTGGACGGGGTACCGATCAGCTGGAAAGACCTGTTCGACACCGCCGGCATCGCGACAGAGGCGGGCAGCGCCCTGCTGAAAGACCGTGTGCCGGACCGCGACGCGCGCGTGTTGGCGAACGCCACGGCGATGGGGTTGGTCTGTCTGGGCAAGACCCATATGAGCGAGCTGGCGTTTTCGGGGCTCGGGTATAACCCCAGCACCGCCACCCCCCCTTGCGTGAACGATGAAGCTGCCGTGTCGGGCGGGTCGTCGTCCGGGGCTGCGGCCTCTGTCGCTTTCGGTCTGGCGGCGGCGGCGATCGGGTCGGATACCGGCGGATCGGTGCGGGTGCCTGCCGCGTGGAACGATCTTGTGGGGCTGAAAACCACCTCGGGCCGTGTGTCGCTTGAGGGGACCGTGCCGCTGGCTGCCAAGTTCGACACGGTCGGCCCGCTTTGCCGCTCGGTCGAGGATGCGAGCCTGTTGCTGGCGCTCACCGAAGGGTCCAAGCCGATGGACATGGGCAGCACCGACATCGAAGGGCGTCGCTTTGCGATCCTGCGCACGGTGGCGTTCGACGATATTGAAGACGCCCCCGCGGCGGCTTTCGACGATGCCGTCGCGCGGCTGAAGGAAGCGGGGGCGGTGATCGAGGACATCGATTTCGACCCGATCAAAGAGGCGATGCCGCTGAGCGGATGCCTTTACACCGCCGAAGCCTACGGCCTGTGGCGCGACGTGATCGAGGCGAACCCGGATGCGATGTACGGCGAAATCCTTGAAAGGTTCCGCTTGGGTAAATCCCACTCCGGCCCCGATTATGTGGCAGCCTGGGCCAAGATCGACCAGATCCGCGCGGCCTATGTGAAAGCTGTGGCGGGCTATGACGCGGTGCTGATCCCCACCGCCCCGCTGTTGCCCCCCAAGCTGGACCGGCTGGAAACCGAGCATGACTATTACGTCTCGGCCAACCTCATGACCCTGCGCAACACGCGTATCGGGAATCTTATGGGGCTGGCGGCGGTGACCCTGCCCACGGGCACCCCATCCTGCGGGATCATGCTGATGGGCCAGCCCTTTGGCGAAGAGCACCTGCTGCGCATTGCCGCAGCCGCCGAAGAGGCATTGGCCTAAATGACACAAACCTTGCCCTGCGTCCTGCAATGTCTGGACGCGGGGCAAGCCCTTGGGTACTCTGGAACAAACGGGGCGTGAATGATCCCGAACCCGAGGCAGTGAAATGATGTACCCCGAGCGGTTTTCGAACCTTCCGGCCCACGCGTGGCCGCGCCTGCGCGCATTGCTTGATGCGCATGAAGGCGGTGGCACGCCGATCCACATGACGATTGGCGAGCCGAAACATGCTTTTCCGGCATGGGTCACCGATGTGATTGCCGAAAATGCTGCCGGATTTAACAGCTACCCGGCCAACGACGGCACGCCCCAGTTACGCGGCGCGATTGCCGGATGGATCAAGCGGCGCTACGGTGTGGATGTGGATGCAGACACGCAGGTGATGCCGCTGAACGGCACCCGCGAAGGGCTGTATAACGCCGTCATGGCCACCTGTCCCGAGACAAAGAATGGCCGCAAGCCCGCCATTCTGATGCCGAACCCGTTCTACCAGGTCTATATGATCGCCGCGATTTCCGGTGCCGCTGATCCGGTGATGGTGCCTGCCACGCGCGAAACAGGGCATCTGCCCGATTTTGCCAGCCTGCCCGAAGATGTGCTGAACCGGACCACTGCGGCCTATATCTGCTCGCCCGCCAACCCGCAGGGGGCCGTGGCCACCCGTGCGTATTGGACCGATCTGATCGCGCTGGCAGAAAAATACGATTTCAAAATTTTCGCGGATGAATGCTATTCAGAGATTTACCGCGACACGCCGCCCGTCGGGGCGCTACAAGTGGCGCAAGAGGTCGGGGCCGATCCGGATCGTGTGGTGATTTTCCATTCATTGTCGAAACGGTCGAACCTGCCCGGGCTGCGGTCCGGCTTTGTCGCGTCGGGTGCCAATACCATGCGCGAGATCAAGCAGCTGCGGAACTATGCCGGTGCACCGCTGCCGTTACCGTTGCAAGCGGCGTCGGCTGCGGTCTGGGACGACGAAGCCCATGTGGCCGAGAACCGCGCGCTTTACATCGAGAAGTACGAGATCGCCGACCGTATTCTCGGCAACGTCCCCGGGTACCAAAGCCCCGAGGCCGGGTTCTTTTTGTGGCTGCCGGTGGAAGATGACGAAGCTGCGGCGCTGAAACTCTGGCGTGAAACCGGCGTGCGGGTGCTGCCGGGCGGCTATCTGGCGCAAAGCGTGAACGGCGAAAACCCCGGGAAACAATATATTCGGGTGGCGATGGTCGCCCCAAAAGAAGAGACAACGCGCGGGATCGAAGCGATCCGCCGCTGTCTCTATCCAGAATAAGACGAGGGATCAGAGCAATGGCATATCAGACACGTGGGCGCGACCCTTTGCTAGACACCAACATGGCCGAAGCTATCGAAAAACGCGGCAAGGAGCTGCTGGGCCTCGGGCTGATCGCCTTGGGCCTTATGGCCGCCATGATGATCGGCAGCTACACCCCAGACGATCCCAACTTTATGGTGTCCACCGATGCGCCGGTGCAGAACTGGCTGGGGCGCATGGGCGCGTCGCTGGCCGCGCCTTTGTTCATGATCGTGGGCTGGGGCGCGTGGTCTGTCGCGGCAATCCTGCTGGCCTGGGGCGCACGCTTTGCCCTGCACCGCGGCGAGGAACGCGCCGTGGGCCGTTTGATCTTTGCCCCGATTGCCGTCGCCTTGTGTTCGATCTACGGGGCAACGCTGACGCCGGATGCGGCTTGGCTGCAAACCCATAGCTTTGGTCTGGGCGGGCTTTTTGGCGACACGGTCATGGGCGTGATCCTGACCGTCCTGCCGATCGGGTCGACCTTTACGATCAAGCTGATGTCGCTGTTGATGGGCGTGGCGATCCTTGCCTTTGGTGCCTTTGTTGTCGGCTTCACCCGACTTGAACTGCAACGTCTGTTCCGCTTCATGCTGGTCGGGCTGATCATGGCTTATGCCGGATTGATGACCCTTCTGGGGCGGGGTGCGTCGGGGGCGGTTGCCGCCGCGCAGGGCATTCAGGCCCGCCAGCTTGAACGCCGCGAACGCAACCGGATCGAGGCCGAGGAGAACGCGCAATTCGCGGCCAGCCAAGGGTACTATGACGACGAACTGGCCTATAGCGACGCGCCTGCACCTGCGCCAAAAACCGGCCTCCTGTCGAAGATGCCGACGCTGGTCAAACGCGCCGACCCGCTGCCCGAACCTGAATTGGTCGAGACATGGGCTGAACCCGAACTGGACGAAGCCCCCAGCAGCGACCGTATCAAATCCAAGATCGCCGATGTGATCAAAAGCCGCGTGCGCACCGGCGGGGCTGTGCATACGGCCACCACCGCCCCCTTGACCCGTGGTCGCGGGCGTGGCCCTGATCCGCTGCTGCTGGATACCACCGCCCGTGGTGCCCGCCGCGAAGAGCCGCCATTGACCGGTGCGCCGGCCCCCTCCCCTACTCGGGCGGAGCCGCCTTTAACCGCAAGCCGTGCGCCTTTGGTCGCGGAGCGCCCCGTGCTTGAGCTAACCCCCTCTGAACCGGATCACGACGCGGATATGGCGGTTCTGGATGATGAACCGATGACCGACAGCCACCTGCCACTGCAAGAGGCAGAGCGGGAACCGGCCATGCAGATCCCCGTGGCTCAGCCGCGCAAGGTGGTGCAGCCGCAGATGCGCAAGCCGGTGCAGCCCAGCAAACAGGCTCAGGCCGAGGCACAGCCTGCGTTGACCTTTGAAGACACGCACCCCGGATTTGAACTGCCGCCGCTGAACCTGCTGGAAAGCCCGGATAATGTCGAACGCCTGCACCTGAGCGACGACGCGCTGGAAGAGAACGCGCGCATGCTGGAAAACGTGCTGGATGACTATGGCGTAAAGGGTGAAATCGTCGCTGTCCGTCCGGGCCCCGTTGTCACCATGTACGAGCTGGAACCGGCACCGGGCCTCAAGGCGAGCCGTGTGATCGGTCTGGCGGACGACATCGCGCGCTCTATGGCGGCATTGTCGGCACGTGTGTCCACCGTGCCGGGGCGCAGCGTGATTGGCATCGAACTACCCAACGAGAACCGCGAGAAGGTCGTGCTGCGCGAAATCCTCGCCGCGCGTGATTTCGGCGACAGCACCATGCGTCTGCCGCTGGCCTTGGGCAAAGACATTGGCGGTGATCCTGTGGTCGCGAACCTTGCCAAGATGCCTCACCTGCTGATCGCGGGGACCACCGGTTCGGGTAAATCCGTTGCGATCAACACAATGATCCTGTCGCTGCTGTACAAGCTGACGCCAGAAGAATGCCGGATGATCATGATTGACCCCAAGATGCTGGAACTGTCGGTCTATGATGGCATCCCGCATCTGCTGTCCCCCGTTGTGACCGACCCGAAAAAGGCCGTTGTCGCGCTGAAGTGGACCGTTGGCGAGATGGAAGAGCGCTATCGCAAGATGTCCAAGATGGGCGTGCGCAACATCGAAGGCTATAACGGTCGCGTCCGCGAGGCCCTGGCCAAGGGAGAGATGTTCAGCCGCACCGTCCAGACCGGCTTTGACGAGGATACGGGCGAGCCGATCTTCGAGACGGATGAATTCAAGCCCGAAGCGCTGCCCTATATCGTCGTGATCGTGGACGAGATGGCCGACCTGATGATGGTCGCGGGCAAAGAGATCGAAGCCTGCATCCAGCGTCTGGCGCAGATGGCGCGGGCCTCGGGTATTCACCTGATCATGGCCACACAGCGTCCTTCGGTCGATGTCATCACCGGCACGATCAAGGCGAACTTCCCGACGCGGATTTCCTTCCAGGTGACCTCGAAAATCGACAGCCGTACGATCCTGGGCGAGATGGGGGCCGAACAGCTGCTTGGCATGGGCGACATGCTCTATATGGCGGGCGGGTCCAAGATCGTGCGCTGCCACGGTCCCTTTGTCAGCGACGAAGAGGTCGAAGAGATCGTGAACCACCTCAAGGCCTATGGTGAACCCGATTATGTGTCGGGTGTGGTCGAAGGGCCATCCGATGACCAAGAAGGGAACATCGACGCGGTTCTGGGTCTGGGCGGCAATACCGACAGCGAAGACGCGCAGTATGACACGGCCGTGGCGATCGTTGCAAAAGACCGCAAATGTTCGACCTCCTACATCCAGCGGAAACTGGGCATCGGCTATAACAAAGCCGCGCGTCTGGTCGAACAGATGGAGGACGCGGGCCTTGTTTCGCCAGCCAACCACGTGGGCAAGCGCGAGATCCTGATACCAGAGCAGGGGTAGCGCGCAAAAATAATCGGAACGTCATTGCGACGCCGGGGGTTGGCTTGTGAACAGGCCAGCCCCTTTTGCATTTCGGGCGTGTTAGGCGATATCCTGCTGCGTGATATCGTATATCATGACGCGAAGCCCTATGTCGAAGGCAAGGCACTGGAATAAGAATAGGAAGACTATGATGCGTTTTGTTACCACCACCGTTCTGGCTATTGGTCTGGGGTTGGCAGCTGTGATGCCCGCCGCCGCCGACAAACTGCCGCTGAACGCGATTTCCGGCTATCTTAACGATCTGAAAACCGCCAAGGGCGAATTCACCCAGATCAACGACGACGGCTCGATCAGCACCGGCACGATCTACATCAAACGTCCAGGCAAAGTGCGCTTTGAATACAACGCACCGGATTCGGGGATTGTCGTGGCGGGCAGCAATACGGTTGTGATCTACGACAAGAAATCCAACCAACCGGCAGAGACATACCCGCTGTCCAAAACGCCGCTGTCGATCATTCTGGCCGCGAATGTGAACCTGGGGCAGGCCAAGATGGTGACGGGTCATAACTATGACGGCACCGCGACCACCGTGCGCGCCCAAGACCCCGCGCATCCTGAATACGGCAATATCGAGCTGAAGTTCACCGGCAACCCAGTCGAGCTGCGTCAGTGGATCATCAACGACGGCAACGGCACCAAGACCACCGTGGTTCTGGGCGACCTGCAAAAGGGCGGCAGCCTGCCCAACAAGCTGTTTGACGTCGGCAGTCCCGGTCAGGTGAACCGCTAACGAAAAAGGGCCCCGAACATACGTTCGGGGCCCTTTCTTTATCCGGTGTGGGTCAGCTTACCAACGTGACAGGCGACACCCTGCAATCTGCTGTTGGTACATATCGGAGCGCGCACGCACCTTGCGGGCCACGGCGACCAGCCAGGGTTTCGAATTATAGCTTTGGCGCGCATAGCCTGTGTTGCCTTCGTGATAGGCCAGATACTGGTTTTCCGCGTCATGCAGGGGGATGCCGTTCTTGTCGCGGCTCTTGTTCATGTACCACCCCATGAAATCCGACGCGTCGTTGATCCGGTCGCGCTTGGCGCGGAAACCGCCAGCGTCAGCCAGATATTCATCCCATGTCGCATCAAGCGCCTGGCTGTAGCCAAAGGCGCTGGACTGGCGGCCCATGGGGATCACGCCGATGACATAGCGGAACGGCGTACGGGCGTCCGCGATGAATTTGCTTTCCTGATGGATCGTCGCCATCTGCACATGGACAGGCACGCCCCAACGGCGTTCAGCTGCACGGAATGCGCGGTAATATTCTGGGCGCTCTTTGAGAATCGCACATGCGTTATCAAGGTCTCGTGGGGCACTGGTCGGACCGCCACTACATGATGCCAAAAGCACAGCAATTATCAGGGCGCAAAAGGTTCTGCTCATCGGCCTCTCGCTTTTATCGTGTTTTTATTACATTTAGTTTATCAGATTGCCCTGCCGACGCCCACCAGAAATTACAGCAGAAACCCCAGCATAAGCGGTAAAGCGGCAACCGATAGCACGGTAGAGACGACAACCAGCCCTGCGACAGACTGCGCATCCGCACCGTATTTCTCTGCCAGCAGGTAGGATGTCACCGCCACCGGTGTGGCAACCTGTAAGACCAGCACGCCAAAAGCGATTTTATCAAGGTCAAAGAACCAGCCCGCCAAGGCGGCGATACCGATGCAGATCGCAAGCTTGATCAGCGACAACACCACTGCGCGCCCGATCCCGCCGGGGGACAGCCGAGCCACGGCAACGCCCAATGTGATCAGCATAATCGGGATCGCCATCTGACCGAGCAGGGACAGCGTATTGGTCAGAAACACCGGCGTTTCCCAGCCTTGCACCAGAAACAATGCGCCCAATGCCGTGCCCCAGACCAGCGGTTCACGGATGACTTTCCCAAAGGAGCCAGACCCCGCGACCAGCCAGATGCCAAAGGTGAACGACCATATGGCCATAATGGCAAAGACCACAACGGCATAACCCAACCCCGTGTCGCCAAAGGCAAAAAGCGCGAGCGGCAGACCCAGATTGCCGGTATTCCCGAAGATCATCGGGGCCAGATACGTCCGCCGGTTCAACCCGAACACGCGCACGATCAGCGCAGCCAGCAGCGTTACCCCGCCATAGGCCGCCACTGTCGCCAGTGACAAAGCGCTCAGCGCGGCGGGGTCGATCTGCGTTGTCATCAGCGACACGAAAATCAGACAGGGCACCGATAGGGTCATCGCCAGCTGGGTCACAAACTGGATGCGATACTCGAACCCCAGCTTCACCCAGGCAAAGCCGATCCCCGCGAGCAGGAACACAGGAGCCACAATTTCAAGCACTGTCAGGACGAGGTTCACAAACTGTTTCCTTGGTTACGCGTCGCAGGATTGGACAAAAGCCCCTTGAAGGGACTACGAACGAACGGTAGGTGCACCGATGTTATGATAAGAACGCGCGCGAAATACCACTTGGGCCAGATCGTCCGGCACAAAAAACATCCCTTCCGAGGGGTGATTTTTGACGTGGACCCCGAATTTGCCAATACCGAAGAATGGTACGAAGCTATTCCGGAAGACAGCCGCCCCGAGAAAGACCAGCCCTATTATCACCTGCTGGCCGAAAACGAACAAAGCTATTACGTGGCCTATGTGTCCGAGCAGAACCTCGTGGCCGATTACTCGGGCGAACCTGTGGACCATCCCGATATCCCCGACCTCTTCGGCCCGTTCACCGATGGGGCCTATCCGCTGCACTTCCAACTGAACTGAGGCAAAGCGTGGGTGACCCGCGCCCTGCATCCTTGTTCAATAGCCCAGGGCACACCCATCCTTGCGTGCGTCGCTCGCCCCCTCCAGCAAACCGTTGTCATGCAACTGGATCGCCTGCGCGCCGCCGATGGCTGTGGCCGGAATTTCGACCTTATGCCCCATCTCGGCCAGCTCGGCACGGACCGCATCGCTATAGCCGCGTTCGACCTTGAGGATGCCATTATCGGAAAACGCGCGGGGGGCGTCGATGGCGGCCTGAGGGTCTAGCCCGAAATCCGTTAGGTTAGAGACAAACCGCGCGTGGCCATTGGGCTGGTAGGCCCCGCCCATCACGCCAAACGGCATGATCACCTTACCGTCGCGTTTGATCATCCCCGGAATGATCGTATGCATCGGCCGCTTGCCGCCCTTCAGCTCGTTCGCGTGCCCTTGGTCAAGGGTGAAACCAGCACCGCGGTTCTGCAGCAGGATACCGAATTTATCCGACGCGATGCCCGACCCGAAACCGTGGAAGATCGAATAGATCAACGACACGGACATCCCATCCTTGTCCACCACGGTGATATAGATCGTATCCTTATGCACCGACTCTGACAGGGCGACGGGGTCGGGCATGGCTTTCTTCGGGTCGATCAACGCCGCCAGCTCCTGCGCCGTTTCGGGCGCAAGCATATGGGCCAGACGTGCGGTATGGTCCGGGTCCGCCAGAAAACGATTGCGCGCATCATACGCCAGCTTGGCGGTTTCCGCCTCGATATGCACACGCTCCGCGCCCCAAGGATCCATGGATGCAACGTCGAAATGCGACAGCATGTTCATCATCAACAGTGCAGTGGCCCCCTGACCGTTCGGCGCATGTTCCAGCACCTCAACGCCCTGATAAGTGGAGGCAAGGGGCTCACCGGGGGTGCAAGCGGTGGCGGCGAAATCCTCTGCCGTGTGCTTGCCCCCCATAGCATTGAGAGAGGCGACGATATCTTCGGCCACCTCACCGGAATAGAAGGCATCGCGCCCGTCCTTGGCGATGCGACGCAGGACTTCGGCCTGTCCGGGGGCGCGGAAGATGTCGCCGGTCTTTGGGGCCTCGCCGCCGGTCAAATAGAAATCGCGTGCGGCCCCCTGCAAGGTGCCCGCATCATTACCCCAATCAAAGGCGACACGTGCCGCGACGGGTACGCCTTCTTCGGCATAGCGGATCGCAGGGCCAAGAATCGTGTCCAGACCCATGGTGCCGATGGTGTCGGACAGGTGGCAAAACGCGTCGATCGCGCCGGGAATGGTCACGGCATGGGCGCTGCGCAGCGGTACCGTCTTTTCACCAGCGTCCAGCAAATGGGCGGCATCCAACGCAGCAGGGGCGCGGCCCGATCCGTTCAGCGCGTGCACCTCGTCGCTGCCCGCTGGCGAATACAGCACAAAGCAATCCCCGCCGATCCCCGTCATCTGCGGTTCGCAAATCCCCAGCAGCACGGCACCGGCAATCGCGGCATCCATCGCGTTGCCGCCCCGCTCAAGAATATCGACAGCGGTCTTTGCGGCCAAAGGATGGGACGTGGCACACATGCCATTGCTCGCCAGAACGGGGGATCGTCCGGGAAGGTGAAAGTCGCGCATGTCATTGGCCTCAGGTTGCTGTCATCGGCCTGAGCGTAGCGCGGTGCAGGACGGGCGGGCAATCACTAAAGGGCAGTTGGGCACTTAAAGGGGAGCTGGGTACATAAAGGGGAGCTGGGCACAGTAAATGTGCCTCGGCGTTGCGTACTGGGTGGGGGCTATTAAAACGCAACGCCGAGGGAAGCCATATGCAGCTACAGAACCGACGTTGCCCGCAAAGCTGGGCGGAATTATGAAACCTTTGAGGCGCTATTGCGAAGCGTTGCTTCAAGCTGCCCCAAGGGTGACCAACACTTAACCCTTTGCGGCAAAGGCCCCCCTAGTGGCGGCCCCCCCGTACCCAGCTTATCCCGCGGCAAGCGGAATGCGCAGCGCCAGCAGGTTCATATCACCGGTGCGCGAATATTCCAGCTCGCAGCTCAGCAACCGGATCAGGCTCCAGCCGAATCCCCCTTCGGGCAACTCGCCTGCAAGTTTCAGTACATCGAATGCTTCACCCGGGGGGAGGGTGAACCCCGGCATCGGTTTGCCCAGATCGGTGATGCGAAACCGCAAGTCATCAGGCGCATAGGCCCCGCGCACCCCGATTAACCCCGCTTGGGGCAATCCGGCATAGGCGTGTTCGACCACGTTATTCAACGTCTCGGCCAGCACCAGTTCCACAATCTCGAGATTTTCTTGCGATAGTCCCCGATCGGCCAGTTCTGTGCGGATATGTCCAAGGGCCGCGCGTACCGCATCGGCAGAGGCTTCCAACGTTACCTCGAACCCATAGGGGGTATCCGGCTGACCGACTGTGCCTTCGTTCCGGTTCGGCGCGCTCATGCGGGCACCTGCGCGGCCAATGCGGCGTCCAAGGTCGGGAAAAGGGGAAAAACGCTGTCCATCCGCGTCAATCGAAACACCCGATCAACCGAGGGCGTCAGCCCCGCCAGCGTCAGGCTGCGGTCCGGCAACAGAAGTTTCAACGTCGCCACCACCGCGCCAAGCCCGCTGGAATCTATAAAGGTCACCTGCCCCAGATCCAGAATAACCACAGGTGGCCCATCTTCGATCATATCCCGCATGGCTTCTTTAAAGGCGCGGGCAACGGCGGCATCAATACGGTCTTCCATCACGGATATGATGTGCAGCTGCCCTTCTGTTCTGGTCGAGAGTTTCATATGGTCATCTCCAAGGTGTCTCGGACGCCAGAAGACATAGCGCCGATACCTTACCAAAAGATGATCATTTCCCGGGGAGGGGACGAAATGGAAAAAGTCGTGATAGCAGGGGCTGCGCGGACGCCGATGGGCGGGTTTCAGGGGGCTTTTGCCGATCTGACCGCGGCCGATCTGGGGGGGCACGCGATCAAGGCGGCGCTGGACGGTGCCGGCACCAATACCGTGGACGAGGTGCTGATGGGCTGTGTGTTGCCCGCAGGGCAGGGCCAGGCTCCCGCGCGTCAGGCCGGCTTCAAGGCAGGTCTGGGCGAAGATGTGCCGGCGACAACGCTGAACAAGATGTGCGGCTCGGGGATGAAGGCGGCGATGATCGCCTTCGACCAGATCGCCTTGGGTCAGACCGATACCATGATCGCCGGCGGGATGGAGAGCATGACAAACGCGCCCTATGTGCTGCCGAAAATGCGCGGCGGCGCGCGGTTGGGGCACGGTCAGGTGATCGATCACATGTTCCTCGACGGGTTGGAAGACGCCTATGACAAGGGCCGCCTGATGGGCAGCTTTGCCGAAGACTGCGCCGAGACATTTCAATTCACCCGCGCCGTGCAGGATGACTATGCGCTGGCCTCCCTGTCCCGCGCGCTAGAGGCGCAAAGCAGCGGCGCGTTCGATGGCGAGATCGCAGCGGTTGAACTGAAATCGCGTAAAGGGTCGGTCACCATCTCGGCGGATGAACAGCCCGGCAACGCACGGCCCGAGAAGATCCCCGAACTCAAACCCGCCTTCCGCGAGGGCGGCACAGTAACGGCGGCGAATGCGTCTTCCATCTCGGACGGGGCGGCGGCATTGGTGCTGGCATCTGAAACAGCAGCCAAATCCCAAGGGTTGAATGTCCGCGCGCATATCCTCGGCCACGCCAGTCACGCGCAAGCACCGGGGCTTTTCACCACCGCGCCCGTACCGGCGGCGCATAAACTGCTGGACCGGTTGGGCTGGCAGAAAGACGACGTTGATCTGTGGGAAGTGAACGAGGCCTTTGCCGTCGTGCCACTGGCCTTCATGCATGAAATGGGGCTGTCCCATGACATCGTGAACGTGAACGGCGGTGCCTGTGCGCTTGGCCACCCCATCGGGGCCTCTGGCGCGCGCATTATCGTGACCTTGCTGAACGCACTGGAAAAACGCGGGCTGAAACGGGGCATCGCGGCGATCTGCATTGGTGGCGGTGAAGGCACCGCGATTGCGATCGAACGCCCCTGATTCTCCAAATGGACTAAATCCTCGGGGGTCGGGGGGCAGACAGCCCCCCGGTCCGACAGTAACAAAAGGCACTTTTATGCGCGTTGACTATCCTACCCTCTCCAAAACCCTCCACGCCTTGACGGACGGCGAAACCGACAGCGTCGCGCTGATGGCCACCGTCGCCTGCGAGGTGCACCACGCCGACGACCGCTTTGACTGGACGGGGTTCTACCGTGTGACCGCGCCAGAGCTGCTTAAGATCGGGCCCTATCAGGGCGGGCATGGCTGTCTGGTGATCCCCTTCGCGCGTGGGGTGTGCGGTGCTGCCGCGCGCACGGGCGAAACGCAACTGGTTGCGGATGTGGATGCCTTTCCGGGCCCCATCGCCTGCGCGTCCTCCACGCGGTCTGAACTGGTCCTGCCCGTCTGGAACGGTGCCGGAGAGCTGCTGGGTGTGTTTGATATCGACAGCAACCAGCCCGCCGCGTTTGACCAGACCGACGCCGATGAACTCGCCGCGATTCTGAAATCTGTTTTCGCAAACGTCTAGGCCGGTAATCCTGCCCGTCGATCAAAGGAAATGTCATGAGCTTTGACGCTTGGCTCGTGTTTGCCCTGTTCTGGGGGGTGTTTGTCACCACGCCGGGGCCGAACGCGGTGAACTGTATCAGCAACGGGATGAACCTGGGCTTTGCGCGGGCGATGGTCGGGGTGCTGGCGATCCTGACGCAGGCCTCGCTGTTTCTGGCGCTGTCAGCGATTGGCGTGACGGCGCTGCTGACGGCCTCGGCCACGGGGTTCTTTGTGGCCAAGATGATCGGGGCCGGGTTTCTGATCTATCTGGGCGTGCGCGGGCTGGTCCTGGCGGGCAAGCCTGTGGTGATGGAGGATCGCCCCGCCGCGTCGGTCTATTGGCGTGCCTTTGCGATTGCGACGATCAACCCGAAATCGGTCGCCGGGTATCTTGCAGCCTTCAGCCAGTTCGTGCAGCCGGATGTCCCGATCTGGGACCAGATGATCGTGATCGTGCCGACGGCGCTGACCCTGACCGCGGCCAGCTATACCGGGTTTACGGCGCTTGGGGCGGGGCTGGGGCGGGCGGCCTTGGGGGCGGTGTTCAACGTCTGGTTCCGCCGCGTGATGGCGGTCAGCTTTATCATCTACGGGGTGCTGTTGGGCAGCGCGCATACGCCGATACCTAAGGGGTGATCAAGAACTGATCCGCGCGCCTGTGGGGCAAGTGCCCTTGGGTCAGTCTTTCCCTCTGGTCCCTGCGGTCCTGCGGGCGTAAGCAGACCCCAAGGAGACACGATATGCGCAACCAAGATACCCTATCCAACACCCAGCCCGCCCCGCCCGAGGACACGCCCCAAGGGCTTGCCTTTGCGATCGGGGCCTATGGTCTTTGGGGGTTTCTGCCGCTGTACATGAAGGCCATTGCCCATATTCCCGCGGCAGAGATCGTCGTGCATCGGGTCATCTGGTCTGTGCCCGTGGGCGCATTGGTGCTGATCCTTCTGGGGCGCACCGCCACCCTGCGCGAGGCGTTCCGGTCGCCGCGCACCTTGGCGATGGGCTGTGTCACGGCGACGCTGATCTCGGTCAACTGGGGCATCTACATCTGGGCGGTGAACTCGGGTCATGCGCTGGACGCGGCCTTGGGCTATTACATCAACCCGTTGTTCAGCATTCTGCTGGGGGCGCTGCTGCTGGGGGAGCGTCTGTCGAGACTTCAGCTTGCGGCACTCGGGCTGGCAGCCGTCGCCGTCGCGATCCTGACGCTCGATTCCGGTCGCTTCCCTTGGGTCGCGCTGAGCCTGACATTCACATTCGGCCTGTATGCGCTGGCAAAAAAGCGGCTGCCGATCGGGCCGAACCAGGGTTTCCTGCTTGAGGTCCTGATCCTGCTCGCCCCTGCGCTGGCTTATCTGGTTTACCTGATTATGACGGGGCAAAACCACTTTGGTCAGGGCGTGCCGTTTAATACGTGGATGCTGGTGGGCTGCGGCGTGGTCACGGCGGTGCCGCTGATCTTTTATGCCAACGGAGCCAAGCGGCTGCGGCTGTCGACCATCGGTATCTTGCAGTATATCGCGCCGACGATGATCTTCCTTTGCGCTGTGCTGGTCTTTGACGAACCCTTTGGGCGGGCGCGCATGATTGCCTTTCCGCTGATCTGGGGGGCGCTGGTGATCTATTCGATCTCGCTGTTCCGGCAGATGCGGCACAAACCGGCGTGACAAGGGGGAGGAGGGGCGCAGACATGTCGCGCCCCTCGATCATTATATCATTCGCTCAGGACAGCGCGTCCTTGAAGGCGAGGAAGCTGGGGTCTTTCATCACCCGAGCGTTCATCGCCTCACGTAGGGCACCGATGGATTTATAGGGGCGCATCACCACCTCGAATTTGGCGATCAGACCGTCGTCACCCAAGGTGATCAGATCGACGCCAACGGCATCCAGATCCCCGATCTTGCACTGGAACTCCAGCGCCCAATCTGTGCCTTCCCCCATGATCCGGCGGTATTTGAAATCGCTAAAGACATTGCCGACGTGTCCCAGGACCGCTGCCACAGGGGCGCGGCCGGTCCAGGTCTTGTAATATGTCGGCGGCATGAAGGTGACGTCTTCCGCCAGCAGCGGGGCGATCTTTTCCGAATCCCCCTTGGCGACAACATCAATCATCTTGGTAATAGTAGGATGCATTCCGGGTCCTTTGGTACAGATTGGCTTGAAAACCTACCCTAACTCTGAGACGGACACTTATGGAAACAGAATATAATCCGCCCCAAGATCCGCTGGTTGTCTTGCATGAAGACGCCGAAGTGCTGCTGGTCGACAAGCCCGCGGGCTTGCTGTCGGTGCCGGGCAAGGGGCCACATCTGGCCGATTGTCTCATCGCGCGGGTGCAGGACGCATTTCCGGACGCGCTGCTGGTGCATCGTCTGGATCGGGACACCTC
>Ga0114906_1000131_pt1 | contig 45840 bp, 55 predicted proteins | sample MalvirDeepMed_M9_FD_89687 | JGI IMG/M metagenome (GOLD analysis project Ga0114906, IMG submission 89687) | Marine viral communities from the Global Malaspina Expedition - Malaspina viral metaG DeepMed_M9 | ecosystem: Environmental > Aquatic > Marine > Oceanic | place: Mediterranean Sea...
GCCGCCAGAGTCAGCGGGTATGGCAACGAGTACGAAACACGCGTATCGTGCCCTTCGTGCGATAATACCGTAGAGTTCATGTTCGACTTGGATGAGATCCATATTAAAGAGTTCGAAGAAGACGAAGACCTTATGGTCAGCTTGACCTCTAATAACACCTTTAGGGTAGAACTGCCTAAGAGTAGGGCAATAGTCGAGGTCAAGCCTCTAACCGGCGCTGACGAGAGGTTCATCGCTCAACAAAGCGAAAGGCGTAAGAAGAATAAGCTAGCTGACAATGCGCTAACAACGCAGCTTAAGCGAATGATTTGCTCGGTGAACGGAGACGAGGATGAGGGAATAATAAGCAAATTTGTTGACTCCCTCCCGGCCTTCGACTCTAGATTTTTGAGAGGCACCTATGCCAGCTTTGTTCCTGATATAGATATGAAACAAGACTTTACTTGCTCTGAGTGTGACCACGAGCAAATAATGGAGGTGCCGCTCACAGCGGACTTCTTTTGGCCTAGATAACACTTATATAGAAAATGTATATGAGCAAATCTTCTTCTTAAAATACCATGGACACTGGTCTTTTATTGAGGCTTACAATCTGCCGACGAAAATACGCGCATGGTTCCTTCATCGCCTTTCCCAACAAATTGAAAAAGAAAACAAAGCAATGGAGAAGGCTACAAAGGGTAAATAATTTGTTATAAACTATTTATTTAGAAGGAGTTCTGTAATGGAAGAAAAAGTAATTGATTTAGGTGCAGCGAAAAGGCTTACGAAGCTAAACGAAGGCTTCTTGGAGGCTTTCGGCTATTTCGCGGAAATGGGCCTAAAAAGGTTATTTGGTTATGATCTCGGGGTCCCTCTCAAAGTAAAGGGGACGCCGTCGGAGATCAGGTCCTTTACGAACGCCTTGAATAATGAAAAGAAATACATGGAAGCTTATAAGAAGCACGGTTTAACGGATTCTAGAACACTAAACAACAAAAGCCTTCTTGATAAAGCGGTCGCCAAGTTTCAAAGTGCTACTGGCTTGAAGTGGCCTTTCAAATAGGAGGGTAACTTTTGGCTGAAGAAGATGAAATAACAAATACAACAATTCAAGATCTTGAAAGAGAACTTGAGATAAAAAATCTGCTTAACAGTGCAAACCAGGAAGGTTTGCGTGACCTAACAAGTCGGATAGAGGGGATGGAATCTCTTGGTGTTCTTAACGAGCGACAGCAGGCCGATCTGGACAGGCTTCTCACAAGCAAGCAAGGTCTTGTTGAGGAGATGGTGGAAGAAGCCCGGCTCTATAAGGAAATCCAAGAGCGGATAGCGGCAGTGAATAAGAAGATGTCTGAAATGAGAGACATTGGAAAAACGGCTGCTAGCAACCTAAGAGATTTATCGAGAGCCTTCGGGGTTCCTAAGAACTTTGAAAAGAGTTTAACCGGCTCTATCCTTAAACTCGGGATGTTGAGCGATAAAACTGAAGAAGGACAGGAAGCGCTTAAAGAGTTCAAAAAAGAGATGGGGAAGGGGTTTAGCGCCGGGAATATAGCCATGTCAGTCATGGGGACCGTAGTCACCGCGATGCAGGACGCGGCCCTTTTCTTGTTCAAGAACTTGAAAGATGTTGCGATCTCTTTTGATGAGATGAGAGCTAACATCAATAAGAGTGTTCTTAGCGCTGGAGCATATGTCGTTATCGCCAAGCAAGCATCAATAGAGAATATGCAACTCGGCGTTACAGCAGAGGTAGCCGGGGACGCCACTATTGCGATTGCAAAAAACATGGACCTTGCATCAGACGCTAGCAAAGTGTTTGCAAAGGAGCTTGGAGGAACTGTTTCAAAAATGTCTGTCTTGGGAGCGGACGCTTCTCAAACGACTAAGATTCTTTCCTTCTTCCAAAGAGGACTAAAACAGACTGCAGCACGGACAAAGGGAACTACGATGGAGGTTTTTAAGCTCGCGAAAGGCTTAAAAACTGACTTGAGTACGGCGTTTGATCAATTATCACAAGCAATGCCAACTCTCGCTGCCCATGGCGATAGGATGATGGAAGTCTTTAAGGACATGGCGGCCCAGGCACGGGCGAGCGGAGCTTCGATACAAACATTACTTAGTGTAGCCGGAAAATTCGACCAGTTTAGCTCGGGCGCCCAAGCGGCGGCAGCCTTGAATAGTCTTTTAGGCGGCGCTCTTTTGAATTCAACGGAGCTTCTAAGAATGTCCGAGTCTGAGCGACTAGAGACCATTATTAGTACGATCCAAGCCCAGGGACTGGCTTTCAAGGACATGGATCGTTTTAAACAGAAGGCAATCGCCAATGCTGTTGGAATTACGGACATGGCAGAAGCGAATAAGTTATTTGGTATGAGTATGACCGAATATGAGGGATATGTGAACCAAGTAGACAAAGCAGCAGCGAGCCAGAGGGCTCTTGATGAGGCCACAGCGAAGGCACTCCCAGTACTACAAAGCCTACAACTGGCGGTATCGGAGTTTGTTGCAGAATATGGAGATCTGATCCAAGACGTTCTGGACGGCACTTTGGATATAGTTAAAAGCTTCACCAAGTGGAAAAAAGAGGGCGCAGATATGTGGTCTGGATGGGGCGCAGTTGTAACTGGAGTTGTCGGATCTGTTGTTTTGGTAATGGGCACGATGTTGGCTATGACTATCAAAATAGGATTCGCAATGGGTGGTTTGGCGACTGCGGCAGGCGGAGTCGCCACATCTCTTGCGGCGATTGCAGCGGCAGGAGGCGGCGCAGCAGCGGTCGGCGGGACAGCAGCGGCGGTAGGAGGCGGAGCAGCGGCAGCCGCCGGAGGAACGGCGTTATTACCAATTCTTGCTGGAATTGCGTTAGTGGCCGGCGCTGTTTATGGCGCCTCTAAACTCTTTGAAGGAAACGAAAGAACTACCGAAACTGCGAAAGCCGAACAGGCGACGGCAGCCCGCGAGAGATCCCTCCCCCCACGCCCCCAGCCGGAATCGTACACTGTTGACACGGCCACCCTGAACTTGTCATTTAGCGCAGAAGAAACAGTGAGGATATCAAAAGCACTTACCAACATAGGCTTAAAAGCCAATGGCATGAGTTAGGGGAATAATTAAATGGCACAAGATCCAAAAAGTTTTAAATGGAGCGCAGACGCCAGCGAGAGTCTCGCAAATAGCGGGCAGGTTATAGAATTTTATCAAGTACCCAGCAAGAGGTTTGTTAAATTTAAATCCTTTTTGACTCAATACGAAGATGCGTACACCAGTAAGTGGCAAAGAACACCAGTTTTTGGTAAAATGGACCCTATACATACGTTCCAACATACACAAAGAACTATCAACTTAGGATGGGATATATTAGCCGGGTCTGTAGAAGAAGCAGTGGAGAATCAACTTAAATTATCTCTTTTAATCAAAATGCTTTATCCCTCATATGCGGGCAGCGACAATAAAAAAAGAATACAAACGGCCCCAATATTTAAAGTTAAATTTATGAACTTAATAACAGATGCATCGGTGTCGGGAGGATCTAGTAACGCGGAGGTCGGGGGCCTTGTCTGCACTATTGATGGATTTACCCACTCTCCTGTTACGGAAAGTGGATTTTTTACATTTGAACGATCATTGTTTGCAAAAAATATTCAAATGAGATGCACAATGCATGTACTACATACTCATGATCTCGGATGGGGTGGCGAAGAAGACGCTGATAGCCAAAATAAATTCTTTGAGGAATCCTATCCATATAGGGTAGAAGGTTCAACTTCTGATAGAATGATCGAAACGGTGGACAAAGATGGAGGCGCCGCCGTCTACACCCAATTGGATGCAACCGTGTTCACCGTTGGACGCGGCAGCGACAGTGGGGCGTCACCGTCGATATTGAACTCCGTTAAGGATAAAGGGAGTGGCAACTAAATGGGCTTAAGATACACAAATAGACAAACTATTGAAGTTTTAAAAAATTATTATAAATCTTTTCTTGACAAGAGAAACATTAAAAATTTAAAAATATATAAAACTCCTATATTGGAATATCCCGATGCAAAACAATTTGCTGAATTAAATGTGATGCGTCATATATGGGGAACGGGCGACAGATACTACAAACTAGCTTATAAACACTACGGAGATCAGGAACTCTGGTGGATTATAGCATTTTTTAATAAGAAACCGACAGAATCGCATTTGAATCTTGGTGATACCGTCCTTATACCATTGAATTTAGATCTAATGCTCGAAGAATTAGGTATATAAAATGTTTTTAAGAATAGAAAGAACCCGACCCCAAGGGAGAATTTGACATGGCAGGAACTGCGGATGATCTAGGGACCCTCACAGCCGGCCCGGCGGGGACGGGAGGCGTGGTTGAAGCCCGCAAGGAGGAGACGCTTCGTGAGGCCTTGAAGCTAGTTTCTCTAGGGAACAAAGCTAACTCAATTATGACCGCCCTCGAAGGCCACCCAGACGGAAAGAAAGCTAAAGAGGAGATAATCGAGAAAAAGAGACAATACGATAGGATTGCCGATGAATGGCTGAGCGAGGAGCGCCTTTCTTTATATGTACGCCTACAATCTTTTAAAATAGCCGCAAAGAGCCATTTGGCTCTTTATGGAGATCTTTCCGCAAGGGGCAAGCCTTTCCAGAGGTTTAAATTTTATGAATTTATCAAAAAAGAAGTTGGGAGCGAACAGGGGGGTTTGGAGACCATCTGGAATGCTATAACGGACTCCATCGGCAGCACCTTCGACGACCCAGCCTGGATCTTTTCGGACGAAGCAGTCTCCGACGGCGCAGGCGAGTGGAACCTCAACCCCGACGCGATGATAACCTACGAGGCTCTTGAGTCCCTGAAGGCTATGGATGAGCTTAAGACACTCGCCGGCACCCGCGCCGGCGTGGACCTAGATTCGCTTTTGGAGGGCATTAACGCAGTTCCGGACAGTGGTGTTGGCGCCAATGGCGCAGTTATAGGCGAGCTTGCAGGAGGGTCGCTCGCTGGACGCCGATGGCTCCAGGTCCTAAATACGGCGATAGCGAAGGGGACCTATATATCCAATTATATAGACTTAATAAAAACTAAACGAAACGAAGCGAAGGTCCATAAAGATTCTATAGAAACCGTGATTAAAGCTTCGCCCGCAGCCGCCTTGGCGACGAAGGGGCCAGCCACAGCCGTTGGAGATATTGAATTAAAGGATTCGGAGGATGAAATACCGAGTGAAGTTCTTGAAAAAGAAAGAAGATTTCAAGATCAATGCTTTCTAACTTCAAATTTTAAAAAAATAAAAGGCGATATGGCCCCTCGGACTGCCCGCAATCCTGACCTTGCGGACGACGATGCGTACGAACATTTTGTTTCTGTTCAGGGAGAGCCCTTTATAGCCACCAATAACCTTGTTTATAAAAGATCTCAAAAGGCCTTTGTTGATCTAGATTCTACTGAAATGTCACTTCTTCTTCCGAAAATCGCCTTGCAAAAAGTTTTTGTTTCTTCTGGTGACAACCCCAAAGAGACAACGACCGTAGATTTTAGGTTTGGCACTCATAATGATTTCCGAGATCCTTCCGCCCTAACCATGGGAAGGCGTGCTCGCGGTGACGACGCAGGCATAGAATCATTTTCTTTTTCTTTCGAAGGCCAGGACTACGCGACGGCGGATAAAATTTTAGTTTGCAATGCTACATATTTTTTTAAAACAGTATCCGATTTCATTGCGGAATTCAAGAAAGGTCGCTATAAGTATAGTTACTCTGATTTGGCGGCATATCCTGCCGGTAGAGCCCCTTTCGTCATCAAAGCGGTTGTCGGGTGGGAACCTCCTATAAATATTCAATCTATTGTGGGGCCGCTTAAAGCAAAGGAAATTGCTAAAGCTGCCAAATCTGCAAAGCTAAGCATTTTCATGAATGTTGTTAATTTTAATTATGAAGTAAACGAAGACGGCTCTTTGAAAGTTTTTGTGGAATACAGGGGGTGGCTAAACAATGCTCTTTCTAATTTGAACTTTGATATATTTTTAAGCCCCGCCTCCGGTGAGAATATAGATGAACTTAAGGTAGACGTGACAAAGTATCTACGTGATCAGATGAAAGAGAAGGACAAGCGCAGCAAAAAGATAAAATTGATTTTCGGGGAGGAGGAGATCCGCAAGGGTATTGGCGCCGACACTTCCACCGGGACTCTTTCATCTATGGCAAAAACTATGTTTATGTCGGCCCTCGTCAGCGCGGGCGCCGGCGGGTCTGTTAACACGACGACGCTTGATAAGGCCGCCGAGGATTCCCTTGAATCGTATGTCGCAAAACGTGGACCCCGCTATAACACTAATGCCCAAACCGCCGCCGCGCAAAAAGAGAATGATGATTTTATTACAGAAGTCGCTCGACAGTTGCATCGTCAAGTTAATAGTTTACTTGAACAAGGGCAACTTGTAAATCATGATGGGCTGCTTGAAGAAATATTTAAAGAGGATTTCGTGCATAAGGTGACCATACCGAAGAGCAGCATAGTACATTATCAGACTAAAAGTGTGAATAAAAGACTCACCCCTTCTCTTAGAAAAACGGACAAAATAATGGATAAAGATATCTCTGGGTTTACGGTACAATCTCTTAAAACGTCAGAACAACAAAAAATTGGAGATAACTTGATAAGCGCGACGAATAAAACTTTTAGGAACAGATCACGAAACATAGATTCAAAAAGGGGCACTTTCCCCGAAGCAGGGGGGTTTGAAGGTCGATTTGGAGAGGGTGGTTCTTATAACATTCATTTTGTCACCTTTGGCGCCATTCTGAACGCGGTCCTAAAAAGAGTTTATAGCCCGAGATCAATAATTAAAAACCCACTCTTAAAAAAATTTAAAGTAATTGTAGGACCGGCGTTTACAGATTCACCGAGCAGTCCATTTAATGATGATACTATGTCGATTGCGGATTTGCCGGTGTCATTAGACTTATTTACTTACTGGTACCTAACCGAAATTATGGAAAGCGGGAAGGTCACTTATGGTGTTGGCAATTTTATTCAAAGCATGTTGAACTCCCTCGTGTTGCCGGCAATGGGAGCGGCTTGCCTAGACGACGAGGCGGGGGACCTCTATACGATCAAGGGGCAAGTATACAATAGTAGTTCTAGGGATACGCTGAAAAAAGGGAAGAGGTACGCAGCGATGAACATAAAATTGAAGGAAAGTATTAATACTAAAGTTCAAAATCTTACTTCTTATTATTATTTGTACATTGATTCCAAAACTACTTCAAAAGCCGTAGATAAGTTCAAAGCGGAGCTAAAATCTGGCAAGATTATACAACTTGGCACCGGATACAATAGAGGACTAACAAGAACAATTAAATTCAAAGGCAACGATATCCCATATTTTCAAGAAGCAGCGGACGCAATGTTAAACGAGAATGACAGCGAAAGCTCTGCAAGAAGGATGTTAAAATTTCACAATGCTGAAATTGAACTATTCGGCAATACGATATTCTACCCAGGGATGATTGTGTATATCGCTCCCAACTTCCCCGGCATCAGAACACCTTTTGGGAACCCAGTAGGGTCCACCACGAGTCCCAAAAAAATCGCTTCTGCTCTTGGCATAGGAGGATATTATGTTGTTACGAAGGTAAAGAGCAGCATAGACCCAGCAGGGGGTTTTAAAACAACATTGACAGCTAATTATGAGGCAGGAGTGTCTTAATGTGGTTGATATAAAATCAAAGATGTATAAGGACGGGATGAAGGCAGGAAGTGCTTTCTTCTCTAGACAAAATGAAGAAATGGAATATCTATTCAATAGAGATACGGATAACGTTTCTTCAATATGGGGAATTTACAGATTTTATGGCCTTGTTGACTTTAATTTCGACACAGTAAACTTAGTCGGGTCTTATCAGGACAACCTTGATAATGGATTTCTGGCCTTGACTAGTGATGGGCCAACTCCTGTATTTGTGCCAAGATTTGTTAAAAATGCGTTTGATTCCATGACAATTTATTATAATGTAGCGAAGCAACATAACAAGGTTAGTTCTAGAGCGAATGCTTTAGTGGATTTGAATATCAAAAGAGGTTATATTAATATTACTAATTCTCATGAAAATCACATGCAAATTTATTTTGATGCCCTCACCGAATACCTTAATTCGCGGGGGCTTATTGATAAAATAAAAGATTTTAATGAGTTTATGACTCATTTTGCCGATTTTTCGTATCAGGTTGCTGAAGAAATACCAATAACAAGGACCGGCTTCACACGAAGTGTTTACGCGAACCCTGTCAATGGAGGCCTTGCTCTGGAAATAGAGAGCATTGATAAAGCGAATGAAGGGAGAAAAGTTAATGACTTTTATCAAAATCCGAATTTCGCTATGTTTTCAAATGTCGCTAAACATTTTGGATTTGTAATAGATCGCGATGTTCCATGGAGGCTTATCGCAGATATCTCCTCCCCTCGAATGCATAAATTCATGAATGCAAATGATATTACTAAAGAGAGTCTTTTTGATAAGTGGTACACTAAAACGTCCCTGCTGGACCTTGATTTATTAATCAAGCATGCGGCTACATTTTATAACCATTACGTCATAAGAACCCCGCAGACAACCCGCCCTGAAGTGGTTTTTAATAATAATTGCGCCAAAAACAGCGCTTATTTCGGTGCCGCATCACCGGGGACTCTTAAGATAAAGAAATTTAAAAGATCCCTTGTTAATACCGCGAATGCAACGTCTAACTATGGACAAAAGGCATGGGTTAAGTTATATTTTAGATTAAGATTGATAGAAGAAGATATAAAAATATCGGAGACAGAGATTAGCTCACTGTTGACATCGATTTTCGCACGCAGCAAAAAGAATAATTCTATTGACATGATCCTTGCTTCCTTCTATAGTGATCTTGAAGTAAAAAGAAGGATGGACGTAAAGGTCTAGTATGCTATTCCAAACGCTTGACGACAAAAACCAGTGTGTTGCGGTCTACTCGGAAGGTTCTCTCAATCTTGAGGATATTCCTGCTGGCCTCACTAAAACTTGGAATTATGCCCCTTATGTTTCCGGGGATGTAGAATACGCTAATTTATATTGCGTAGGATGCTCTTTAGATGATGTCTGCCCGCCTCGTTTGAAAGATAGGTGGGAGAGCATCAATAAGAAGTTAAAAGCCTTCCGGCGCTCATTTGGGATAGCTCTCGTTGATATGAATAATCTTTGCTTTTTTGATCTAGTTCAAGATCGGTTTTTGCTTGAATATTGCGATGTAAAGAACCAGATCACGCAGCATGTATTTGACAACTACGAGAAGCCAAACAATTATGATTTCTTGCGAGACCTTACTGCTGTTTTACACGATATTAGATATCGAAAATTAAATATCGATATCAATGGGGTAAAGAAAATTTTTGCCAAGCCAAAGACTCGCGCGTTCCTTAAGAAGATCAATGTACTTTCGCCCTATATCAATTATGATATTGTAGGAACACGAACAGGGAGATTAACTACCAAGAAGGATTCGTTCCCTATTCTAACGATTGATAAGGATTTTAGGTCTGTCATCAAACCAAACAACGATCTCTTCATTGAATTAGATTTTAATGCTGCAGAACTGCGCACGGCCCTAGCTCTATCAGGGGTTGAGCAACCAGATCAAGATATTCACGAATGGATAGCTAAAGAAGTGTTCACCTCTGACGAGACCCGTGATGAGATTAAGAAAAAAGTCTTTGCATGGCTATATAACCCTGTTGCGAAGAACGATACTCTAGAGCGAGTATTCCATAGAACTAAGATTACGGATAAATATTTTAATGGCCAAGAAGTTATCACCCCCTTTGATCGACGAATTGAAGTAGATACCAGACGCGCGTTCAATTATATTGTGCAGAGCACTACAAGCGATCTGTTCTTGCGGGTGATGATAAAAGTAGCGAACGTTTTGAAAGAGAAGAAGTCTTATGTGGCCTTCTCAGTACACGACTCGTTGGTTATCGATTTTAGCATGGAGGATAAACATCTTCTTAATGAGATTGTCGAAGCGTTTTCAGGTACTGATTTGGCAAAATTCAAAATAAACATGAGCGTGGGTAAGAATTACGGCTCCATGAAGACAAAGAGGCTATAATGGAAACAGTTATTGGGTTAGGAGACGCTGGATGCGCGATTGCGGAATGCTTCGGTGTATACCCACAATATGATGTATATAAAATAAACTCTAAAAAGAGCAATGAAGAGAATTATCTTTATATCACTCCTCAAAAAACACATGAAGACTACGAAGCAAAAACAAGATTAAAAAAAGCATTTTTTGAGAAAATAAGTGGACCCATTCTCTTCGTTATAGGAGGATCGGGAGATATCTCCGGTGCTGTCTTGCGGATTCTGGAAAAGTTGAAAGCTCATCCTATCCATGTATTATATGTGAAGCCGGACACCTCTTTGTTATCGGAGACCAAAGAAAAGCAGCATAACGTAGTATTCAATGTTCTACAGCAATACGCGAGATCGGCGCTTTTAGAGAGATTATATATTATAGAAAACTCAAAAATAGAACAGGCTCTTGGCGACGTCCCGGTTATTGGGTATCACGAGAAAATAAATCAATTGTTGGTTTCCACAATCCATATGCTCAACGTTTGCCGAAATACGGAACCAGTGATAAACACGTTTGGAGAATCCCTTGATATATGCAGGATTTCTTCTATCGGCCTGGTTGATATTAATAGCGGGAATACGAAGTATTTTTATGATCTCGAATACCCTAGGGAGGTCGTCCTTTATTACGCCATTAACAACGAACGGCTGAAGACTGATGGGACACTCCTTCGTAAATTAACTACTGCGGTCAAAGAAAAAAATGATGAAAATTTACGTGCATCATTCGGGGTTTATCCTACTGAATATGAACAGGATTACGCCTACTGTCTGGCCCATTGCTCATATATCCAGGAACAAAAAATTGGTTTATAGCTTTACAAATCAATTTGTATAGGCTATAGTATACCCACAATTGAGATGGTTGGAAAATTTGCTAACCATACTCTATCCCGTTGATTAAAAGGAGTTTATCATGGGTATCGATATGTCTAAAATGAAAGAGAAGTTGGCGACCTTGAACCGCAAGGGCAGCGACAAGAATAACTTTTGGCGACCGAAGGATGGCGAGCAAACAATTCGTATTGTTCCCACGCCTGATGGTGATCCATTTAAGGAGTTTTGGTTCCACTATAATCTTGGGAACAACACCCCGTTTTTGAGCCCGAAGAAGAACTATGGAGATGAGTGCCCTCTTGACGATTTCGTCCGCACCCTCTATAAGCAGGGAGATCCGGATAGCGTTAAGATGGCGAAGAATCTTAGCGCTAGGCAACGCTTTTTCGCTCCGGTCCTTGTGAGAGGGGAGGAAGAGCAAGGTGTACGCATTTGGGGATTCGGGCGGACCGCATATCAGGAACTGCTGAATTTAGTTCTCAATCCTGATTATGGCGATATCACTGATGTTGACAACGGAACAGATTTGGTTATTTCCTATGGGAAGCCCACAGGGGCGCAATTTCCGCAGACTACCATCACTCCTCGCCGACGCACTTCTCCATTGGTAGAAGACAGCGACGAGGCTGGGCGTCTTTTGGATGCAATTCCGGATGTGACAACTATTTTTGAGCGGCCAACTCCCGAAGATGTCGGGAAGATGCTTCATGACTATATGACTAGCATCGATGAAGAATTGTCTGAGGCAGCGACCTCTAACACGACTGAGGCCACCCTCACTAGTGAAGACAATTCTGTCGATAGTGCCTTTAATGAGCTAGTAAACTCATAGGCAGCTTGGCAACACGAGATGTTTTGCTGGCCCCCCTCGGCTTTACATCTCGTGTTGCCCCTTTACCATAATTAGGATTTTACAATGCCAAGGCGCAGCAAAAAAGAAGCTAATAGCGATTTAGGTCGATTAAGTATGGATGAAATGCGTAAAATTATTAATCGCAAAGCAGGATACGATCTGGCCTACAATTTGACACAAGATAACCCAACCCAAGTAGCGGGTTGGATACCAACCGGCTCTAGATGGCTGGACTCAATCATCTGCAAAGGCAGGATGGCGGGAATACCGATAGGTAAAATTACAGAGATTGCCGGGTTGGAATCCACGGGAAAATCATATGTTGCGGCTATGATCGCGGCAAACGCCCAGAAGCAAGATATAGATGTTATTTATTTTGACTCGGAATCGGCGATAGACCCGGAGTTCTTGTCAAAGGCTGGGTGCGATTTAGAAAAAGTGCTCTATATCCAAGCGGAGAGTGTGGAGTTCGTGCTTGAGACCATAGAAGAGTTGTTGGGTAGCAACCAAAACAAAATGTTGTTTATCTGGGACAGCCTCGCTCTGACCCCGGCAGTTACTGATATCGAGGGGGATTTCAATCCACTCTCGTCTATGGCCGTAAAACCTCGTATTCTGTCTAAGGGCATGGCAAAATTAACTATACCGCTTGCCAACGCGAAGGCCACGTTCCTGGTCCTGAACCAGCTTAAGACCAATATTACGTCTAATGTGGCTGAAGCGATGACTACTCCTTATTTCACACCGGGAGGAAAGGCCATGCACTACGCATATGACTTGCGCATATGGCTAACTGGGCGCAAGTCTAAAGCTTCGTTTGTAAAAGACGACAACGGCTTTAGAATTGGTTCGGAAGTCAAAGCAAAGCTTGAGAAATCCAAGTTTGGAACTCAAGCTCGTGAATGTACTTTTAAGATCCTGTGGGGCGATGAAGTGAGAGTACAGGATGAGGAAAGTTGGCTTGAGGCCATCAAATCTTCTGAGCATTTCGCCTCTAGGGGGCCGTGGTATTCGATTTCGTATGGCGACGGCACCGAAGAAAAGTTTCAGTCTGCTGGCTGGAATGAAAAACTAAAAGACGATAAGTTTAAGAATCGCGTTCTTGAGATCATGGAAGAAGAAATTATTCTTAAGTTCCACAATAGAACAGGAGACGCCGCAGACTTTTATAATGTTGATGCACAGTAAGTGAGGCTCTAATCGGACTCCGGACTACTTATACCTAGAGGCCAAATATATGTTTTTAAAGGGTAAAGTTAGAGAAGTTGTTTTAGAGGCTCTGCAATATGACGCTTATAAAGCGGAAGTGTCTATAAAGTCTAGTAAAGATCGCAACATCACTGAAATCCTTGACGAAATGAGAGCCTTATGCGGAGTCACTATTGTCAATATTTCATCACCATCAAAAAGTCTTAGCGAGACATCGGAGATCACAATATGCACCCTCAAATTCTTCTTAACGAATCCAAGTTTAAAGCTTCATTTAAACAAGCTTGCTTTATCTGCGAAGAAGATCGAAGGGACTTTGGCGTTCAAGGTGTTGCGAGTTGAAAAAATACAAGGTAAAGACTAAAAGAGTATTATTTATAGATGCTCTGAACTCCTATTATCGAGCTTATATTGTAGACCCTTCCTTATCTACCAATGGACAACCAATTGGTGGTATGAAGGGATTTTTAAAGATTTTACAAAAGCTCGTCCGTGATACAAAGCCGGATAGGATTGTTATTTGTTGGGACGGCGCCGGAGGGTCGCGGCGCAGAAAGAGTATCAATAAGAATTATAAAGAAGGGAGAAATCCTATTCGATTAAACCGCTCTATAAGGAATTTGACAGAGAATCAAGAACTCCAAAATAAAGTCTGGCAGCAAACGAGGCTTGTAGAATATTTGAGCTATATGCCAGTTTCCCAGCTAATGTTTGAGAGTATAGAGGCAGATGATTTAATAGCATTCGCTGTTAAATTAGAAGATTATACAAATTGGCAAAAGATTGTAGTTTCAAGTGACAAGGACTTTATACAAATACTAGACAAGGAAACAGTTTTGTACCGGCCAACCCAAGAACAAGTTCTCAATATTAACAGAGTAATTAATGAATATGGAATTCATCCTAATAACTTTGCACTAGCGAGAGCCATCGCCGGAGACAAGAATGATAATCTTCCGGGAGCGAAAGGGGTGGGCCTAGCAACGGTTAAGAAGCGTTTCCCATTTATGGAAGATGAAGAAGAGTACATGGTAAGAGACATTATAGAACACTGTAGGAAGAACGTTGACGGTGTTAAGGCGTATTCATCAATTTTACAAGAAGAAAATCTTATTAGAGAGAACTATAAGCTAATGCAACTTCATTCCCCTAGCATTAGTGCTAGCACCAAAATGAAAATCCGATCAATTATCGGCAAAGATGATCTCATTTTTAATAAGACCGAGGTGATTAAGATGATGTCGCAGGATGGGTTCGGAGAAACTAGCTGGCTGGATCTTTTCCAGCGGTTCAACAAGATACTGGTTGACAAATAGGTCTGTATCCTCTATAGTAAAGCAATATTAGGAGGGGAAATTGCAACAAGACTTTTCTCTATATGGAAAAAACTTTCAGGAGAAGCTTGCCCAGTTAATTCTGGAGGATAGACCATTCTCAGAACAGATGCAGGAAGTGCTGGACATCAAGTTCTTTGAATCAAAATACCTACAAGTATTTACAAACCTTCTTTTTGGGTATAGAAGCAAGTACAGTGTACATCCCAGCAATGAGATATTAGATTCTATCTTACGAACAGAATTGGAGGAAGAACCCGACCTTATAAAAAAGCAAGTTCGTGATTTTTTTACACGAATTCGGATAAGAGAGATAGAGGATTCCGAGTATGTCAAAGATACTTCTTTAGATTTTTGTAAAAAGCAAAAGTTAAAGGAGGCAATGATGATTTCGGTGGGGCTGTTAGACAACTCTTCTTTTGAAGAGATTAAAAATGTCATTGATGAAGCTGTTAAGTTAGGCATTGATAATGATCATGGCCACGATTATAAGAAAGATTTCGAATTGAGGTACTTGTTTAAGGCAAGAAATCCGGTAAGCACGGGGTGGCCTCGCGTAGATAAGATAACCAAAGGTGGCTTAGGGAAAGGAGAACTGGGGGTTGTTGTCGCCCCTACTGGCGCGGGCAAAACACATGCGCTTGTTCACTTAGGAGCCTCTGCTCTAAAGGAAGGGAAGACGGTTGCTCATTACACACTAGAACTATCGGAGGAAGTAATAGGACAACGATATGATAGTTGTATCACAAGATATCCGCTTTCGGGCCTCCACGCATTTAAAGATAGAATTAAAGAAACTTGTTTAGAGATGGACGGAGAACTTTTTATTAAAGAATATCCAACAAAATCTGCATCAACAAATACTCTACGATCTTCTCTAGATAAGTTATTGAAAAGAGAGAAAAAAGTTGATTTAATCATAGTTGATTATGCGGATATTCTCAAGCCGGTAACGAATTTTAAAGAGAAAAGGAACCAACTAGAATCTATTTATGAAGAGTTGCGAGGAATCGCAAAAGAATATGAATGTCCGATCTGGACAGCCTCCCAAACTAACAGGACTGGATTGAACCAAGCGGTGATTACTATGGAAGCTATATCGGAAGCCTTTAACAAGTGCTTTGTGTCTGATTTTATTTGTACAATTTCTCGCACTAAAGAAGATAAGGTGGCGAATACGGGCAAGATGTATGTTGCAAAAAATCGCAATGGTCCCGATGGAATGGTCTTCCCTCTGCTCTTTGATACTTCAAATGTCAAGATAGAAATATTAGAACCGACTGATGAGACTATTGATGAGATGGAGGTAAATGAGGTCAAGAGACAACAAAGAGAAATGAAAAAAGTGTACGAACAATGGGAGGAAAGGAGCAAGTGAATGTACGATAAAAGAGAAGCGGAACAAAGCGCTTTAGAATATTTTAATGGTGATGAACTGGCCGCTAATGTTTGGCTGACGAAATACTGCTTAAAGGATAAGGACGGCAATTTTTTAGAAAAGACGCCGGAAGACATGCACAAGCGCCTTGCTAAAGAATTTGCAAGGGTGGAAAAGAAATTTAATGGTACGCGCGCAATGTCGGAAGATCGAGTGTTTGAAGTGTTAAACAATTTTGATTACATTGTCCCTCAAGGGTCTCCTATGATGGGGATTGGGAACAACCATGTTAATGTATCTTTATCGAATTGTGTAGTTGTCGGCCCGCCTGAAGATAATATTTCCTCCATTGTAGATACTGGCAAAGATATCGCGAATTTATTTAAGCGTAGGTGCGGAGTCGGACTTGATATTTCTCATTTACGCCCCGAGAAGGCATCTGTAAATAATTCCGCTGGGACTACTAGTGGTGCGTGGAGCTTCGCTGATTTTTATTCGTATGTGTGTCGAATGATTGGCCAAAACGGTCGCCGTGGGGCGCTGATGATTAGCATGGATATCAGGCACCCGGACATTGAACAGTTCGTTAGAATGAAGCACGACTTAACGAAGGTCACTGGTGCGAATGTATCTGTCAAAATAAGTGATCGCTTCATGAAAGCGGTAGAAAACAAGCAAATGTTTGCTTTGCAATTTCCAATTGATGCTAAGGACCCTACGATAACCAAAGAAATAGATGCTGTTAAGCTTTGGGATCTTATTGTAGAGTCTGCTACTAAAACGGCGGAGCCGGGGCTTTTAATGTGGGATAACATTTTGAAGTATCTCCCAGCAAATGAGTACGCCCAGTTTAAGACAGCGTGTGTCAATCCCTGTGCGGAATTGCCACTATCAGCCTATGATAGCTGTAGGCTCATCTCGATTAATTTAAAGAATTTTGTAAAAAATCCGTTTACTAAGAAGGCGGCTTTTGATTTTAAGAAATTTTCACAGATAGTTTCGTCTGCGATGCGGCTGTCTGACGATCTTGTAGAACTGGAACTGGAAAAGCTTGAAAATATCAGAACGGTGTCAGACACACCGGATGAAAAGGAATTATGGCAAAAACTTTATGATACTTGCACGAACGGTAGAAGAACTGGTCTCGGCACTCACGGGCTTGCAGATGCGCTAGCCTGTCTGAATCTAGCCTATGATTCGGACGAAAGTCTCAAGGTTATTGATAAAATTTATAAGACTTTGAAAATCTCATCATATGAAGAGAGCGTAGAACTTGCTATCGAGAGAGGCGCCTTTCCTGTCTTTTCTTGGGATACCGAGAAGGACAATGCCTTTATAAAGTCTCTACCAAAAAGATTACGAGAAAGAATACAAAAGCACGGGAGAAGAAATATCTCTATTTTGACTAATGCTCCAACTGGATCGGTCTCTATCATGAGCCAGACAAGCTCCGGACTAGAGCCAGTGTTTAGAAACTCTTATATTCGTAGAAGAAAATTGGATCATAGTGAGGAGACGGAAGCTGATTTTGTAGATGATCTAGGGGATAGATGGAAGGAGTTTAAGGTTTATCATCACAACGCACAACAATATATTGATAAATATGGAGTTGATGACTTACCTGGGTTCTTCACTGAAAGCAATCAAATTGATTGGACGAAAAGAATTGGGATACAGTCAACCATACAGCGGCATATTGACCATTCAATCAGTTCAACAATCAACTTACCAAAAGGGACTTCTTCCAAAATAGTAGGAGATCTATATTTTGATGCATGGAGAAGTGGCCTTAAGGGAGTTACAGTTTATGTTGATGGGTCGCGATCCGGAGTCTTGATATCAAAGGATTCAACGGAGAAATCCGTTGAATTCTTCCCTCAAAACAATTCTCCAAAACGGCCCATTGAACTTGATTGCGAAATACATAGGCCAACGATTAGAGGGGAGGAGTGGACCATATTAGTAGGTCTGATTGGAGATAAACCTTATGAAATTATGGGCGGCTTATCTACTTTTGTTGAAATACCGAGAAAATACACAGAAGGCGTGATTGTAAAGCATGCAAGAAAGAGCACCAATAGCGTTTATGATTTGAAGTTCGGCGAGGATGGAGACGAAATTGTTATTAAAAATGTTGTGAAAGTTTTCGATAATCCGAACCACTCGGTGTTTACCAGGATGATTTCTCTTGCAATGAGACATGGTTCTGGTGTACAATATGTCGTAGAACAATTAAATAAGGATAGAGATAGTGATGTGTTTAGTTTCTCAAAAGTGATTGCGAGAGTATTAAAAAAATATATTCAAGATGGCAGCAGGGCATCCGATAAAACTTGCACGGAATGTAATTCCGAGGGTCTCATATATGTCGAAGGCTGTATAACTTGCACATCTTGTGGTTATGCTAAATGTGGATAGGAGGATCCGATGAATTTTAGACCGGTGAACAGAATGATTTTAATTGATGTTAAATCGACAGACGAGGAAGACTCGTCAACGGTGCTTCTTCCGGAGGGGTTCAAACCCGCCGAGCAATACGGTTTCGGAAAGGTTCAATTAATAGCAAAAGATTGCAAAATTGATTTGTCCGAGGGCGATGAAATAATCTTTGAAAATTCCATGCTACAAACCGTCTGCGTGGCAGACGAAGAGGTTAATTTATTGTTAGAGAATTATGTGCTTGCTATAACAAACGGAGAAGGAGAATAGAATGACTGCTTTAATTTTAGCTTTAACGACGATTTTTGTCGCGAGCCCGCAACCCCTGAAAGACTGCGAGGCTGGTGCGTATGCTTATGAAAATATTGTAGAGATTGCTGCTAATCATTGTAAATACGCAAAATCTGAGAATATTGATATCGATCTGTTATGGTCTTTAGTTGAGATAGAAGAGAAATATAATGTCCCATATCATCTTAGAGGGATGATTCTTGCCGCTGCGTGTATGGAGTCCGGTTACAATCCACTAGCGAAGGGAGATAGAAAATTTAGCAAAGATGGGAAGACACCAAAAGCAATAGGTATACTCCAACAATGGCCTGTGTACGAAAAGGCATATGGGACTGTGCGAACGAATCCCATCTCCGCTGCGGATGGATGGATGAAACATATCGTTAGCAAGCTTGAGAAAGTTAAAAAGCAATGCAGGTTCAGGAACGAGACCAGGATATGGATAGGTGCCTGGGTGACTGGTATTCGTTATCCTAAAAAGGGTGGTCGATGCCGAGAAGTGCCGAATCATCTTAGGCTTTTAAACGACTGGCGAGATAAGGCAAGAAAGTTATCCTGTGAGCCACCAATTGGATGCTAGGGTAGGCAACCATATTTATAACTGGGGAGAGGTTGTGATTGGAAACAATCTGGCCTCTTTTGTTTATGCGAAGAAAAATAATTGTAAGCTCATTGTCAACGGGCTAGAGGAGACGTTCCAGTTCGAGATATTCAGGGACGAAGAGACACTTCGATCCATTGAATACGACACAATGATAGCAAACAGAAAGATGCTGATAGACCAGCTTCTGTTCGATTTGTGTCTTGAGGGTAAAGCCCCCATTAACCGAAAAATAGATTCAATTAGAATTGAACCTGAGGACAATCTTTTGAGTATTATCATATCTGATACTACGAGGATCAAAGCCAACTATACGACACTTCGTATTTTTGATGATAATTTGATTTCTGGTTTGCCATTTACTATAGCTCAAAAAACAGATATAAATATTGTATATGATTGGTTCAAATCAAATATAAATAGAGAAGTACATTTTTTAGAATTATACAATAAAGATAGCGCTTTGGCGAAGAAAGTCATCATTAGGAAAAAACCGGAGAACCTTGTTATTGCACAGTCTTTTCTCACTGATAAACAACTTAAAAAGTTTGATTTCTCCGATACAATGAGCAGGTTTAGCGCAGAAAGGACCCTTAAAGAAAATGAACTAAAAGGCCCACGGAATGGATTTTATAGACACAAGCCCGATGTACCTAGGTACCGGCCTATTAAATTAGATTTTATGAAGAGAGAGATTATGCCACGGAGACGGAAAGAATTTATTAAATTTGGGAACATAACCTTTGATAATGAGGTCCTTTAATGGAGCCCGGATACCATCTCGCCGGGGTTGTCCCGGTAGCCGGACAAAAGCTGGATTTTAACATGCCATGGCATGATTGCTTAATGCCGATTGCAAAAAACTATCTTGCCATAGAAAGGTCTGTAATTGATTGCGGGTACGCGGGGTGTGAGACGATATTTGTAGTTTGCCACAACGACATGATGCCGTTGATTAGGGCGAGACTTGGAGATTATATCGAAGACCCCGCCTACGCGTATAGGAGTTTTGAAGTATTCCCGCAGGAGGTTAGAGTCAGAATCCCAATTTATTATATAGCTGTGCATCCACACGATAGAGACAAAAGGGATAGTCTTGCATGGAGCGTTTTGTATGGGGCCAAAGTAGCGAATGAAATGATAGGGAGGCTCAGTAGTTGGCTTGTTCCGAACAAGTTCTTTGCGTCCTTCCCGTATGGGGTACATAATCCGGAATTGTTGAGAGAACACAGGAGGGCGATATCTAGCCCGCAAAATTTTTCACTATCTTGGCAAGGCAAAACGGTTATTGAAGATGAGTATCTGCCTTTTACTTTTGACTACGAACAATGTTTGTATTTTATAGACAATGTTAGAGGGAAAGGCACTTCTCGTTTTGTCAATCAAGAATGGGGAGACAAAAAGGTACAGTTACCAAGGGAGGAACAATATTCCGCTCGCTTCTTTAGTTTAAGTGATGTATTCTGTGATTTAGATTTTGAGATTATTGAAGAAACGCCTTACTACTTTAACATAAGCAGTTGGGATGGATATCAAAATTATATATCCAACAAGCCGGAGGAGTTACACCGCCCTGTTAAGAGGATATTAAACCCACGCTCACTAAAAGGGATTGGAGTAGAGAATGAGTGATATTTTAAATTATATCGGGGGGACGCCCTTAATTCAATTGGCTCCAAATTTATTTGCAAAACTTGAAACATACAGCCCTACCGGCTCTATCAAAGACAGGATGACGCACTATGTTTTAACGAAGGCGGAAGAACGAGGCGAAATAAAGCCGGGGGACACTATCGTTGAGGCATCGTCGGGGAATACGGGGATCTCCTTCTCTATGTTAGGCTCCGTAAAGGGTTACAAAGTGATCATCATACTGCCAAGCAACATGAGTGAAGAGAGAAAACAAATGATGAGGCTCTTTGGAGCACAAATAATCGAAGTAGGTGAAAGTGATTTTGAGGGAGCTATTGAACTAAGGGATAAAATGGTAGAAGAAAATGAAAACTATTTTTCTCCTAACCAATTTGCCAACCCCGATAATATTAAATGTCACGAGTGGACAACTGGTTTTGAAATAAAGAAGCAATTGATAAGTAAAGGAAAAGGAGAAATTGCCGCGATAGTATCTGGTGCCGGGACTGGTGGAACTATAATGGGAACAAAAAGGGCTCTGGAGAGGTTTGTAGATCCAATACCTAAGTTTGTAATGGTGACACCCGCCGAGGGCCGCGCACACGGGATACAGGGGATCGGGGATGGAGGAGACTATTTAGTGAACCGCGAAGAGATAGACGAAGTGATTAGCATAACGACCGAGGAAGCCATCGAGAGAGCGAAAAAATTGGCGAGAGAGGACGGCCTTCTTGTCGGCATAAGTTCTGGGGCCAATGTGCTGGCTTCTGAACGATGGATGAAAGACAATGAATTTGAAGGAGTGGTGGTCACTTTTCTGTGTGATCGCGGGGAAAGATATTTGAGTATATTTGATTGACAAATCTTGGCTATATTGTTATGATTTAGTACGAGATTGGAGGAAGCCGTGGAGAGAAAAAAATCATCAATACCTTTTGTAGGACTACACGCACATAGCGTGGTTGGATCTCCTTTCGACGCACTTGGATATCCGCAGGAACACATGGACTTCGCCTACGAGAATGGAAGTGAGGCGTTGGCTTTAACAGACCACGGTAACGCGAATGGCATGTCTTACCAGATCCTTCATGCAAGAAAAATGAAGGAGCAAGGTAAAAATTTCAAACCTATTTTTGGAGTTGAGGCATACTTTTTGCCATCGATTGATAAATGGAAAGAAGCATATGAGAAAGCAAAAGAGGATAAAAAGGAAGCGAGAAAACTAAAAAACTCGGACAACATGTCGATTGAGAATGAAGGCGATTCTAAATCTAAAGCTAATATCATAAAGAAAAAGAATCACCTTATTCTCATCGCGCAGAATCAAGTGGGGCTTAACAATATTTTTGCACTTATCTCGAAATCATATGAGGGAGACAATCGCTATCGATATCCTCGCGTTGATTACAAATTATTGGAGGAACATAATGAAGGAGTTATTGCTTCGTCTGCTTGTCTTGGCGGCGTGTATGCAGGTAATTATTGGGATAATCGTGACGACGGCTCTGACGCTGTTTTAAATGCTATGAGAGAAACAACTGAACGAATGCAGGCCATCTTTGGGGATCGATGGTACGGTGAACTTCAGTGGTTCTCTGCACCAGAGCAACACGAGTTGAATAAACATATTATTCAAATGGCAGAAGAATATAGCATGGAGTTAATATCGACAGCCGATAGTCATTATCCAACACCTGATGCCTGGAAAGATAGAGAACTATATAAACGTCTTGGATTTTTGGGAAGAGCACAGAAACCGGAATGGATGACAGATGAATTACCGGTTGACATAGAAGAACTTGGTATGGAGTTATTCCCAAAGAATGGAGACCAAATGTGGGAGTCTTATAAAAAATATTCTTCCATGTGTGGCATTGAATATGATGATGAATTGATATTAAATTCAATTACCAACACTCATAAGATTGCATTTGAAAGAATCGAAGACTTTATGCCGGACAGCACCGTGCGACTCCCTGGATTTGTTGTGCCGCCTGACCACACCGCAACAGGAGCACTAACAAAGTTGGCTATTGAAGGTTTAAAAAATATGAATCTTCATAAAAAACTTAACTACGTTGATAGGCTTAAAGAGGAAATAAAAGTTATCGATGAGCGAGGATTCAGCAAATACTTCCTTACAATGAAAGCGATTGCAGACAGAGCCAATGATGTCATGCTTGCAGGACCCGGTAGAGGGAGCGCAGCAGGATCGCTATTGTCATATGTTTTAGGAATCACACAAATAGATCCTATTAAATATGATTTGCTCTTTTCACGATTTATAAGAAGAGATGCGAAGGATTATCCGGACATTGACTATGATGTTAGTGATCGAATGAAGCTTACAAACTTGTTAATAGATGAATGGGGAGCCGATACGGTTGTTCCTATATCCAATTATAATACTTTACAACTGAGATCCTTGATTAAAGATGTCTCTAAATTCTATAATGTACCGTTCACTGAGGTGAATCCGGTTACATCTAAAATGATCCAAGAGGCTACCCCTGCGGCAAAGAAAAAGCATGGAATCAAGTCCGGCGTATATGTTCCAACTTTCGAAGAGACTATGGAATTTTCGACGACCCTCCGGAACTATCTTGATAAATATCCATTTATTAAGACTCATATCGAGGCTATATACGGCTCCGTGAGATCAATTAGTCGCCACGCGGGCGGAGTCGTCATAGGGGAACAACTAGACAAATATATGCCACTCATTAGTAATAAGGGTGTGGTGCAAACACCGTGGTCGGAGGGTCAAAATGTTCGGCACTTAGAACCTCTTGGATTTATTAAATTTGATTTCTTGGGGTTAAGCACCCTTAGAATGATTGAGGTAGCGATCGAGCATATTTTAGAAAGACATCATGGCATGAAAAATGTGACTTATAATGATATTAGAAAATATTATAATGAAACTTTGCATCCCGATGTGATTGACTTGAATGATGAAAACGTTTATCAAAACATTTTTCATAAGGGCAATTTTGCGGGAGTATTCCAATTTACACAGGAAGGAGCGCAAGAGTTTTGTGTCAAGGCAAAACCAAAAAACATTATCGATATTTCTGCTATTACTTCTATCTACCGCCCCGGCCCTCTTGGCGCCAATGTAGATAAATCTTATGTGGAAGCAAAAGATAGTCCGGAGAATATCCATTATATACATCCCCTGTTGAGGGAAGTGACGCAAGAAACTTATGGTTTTCTTATTTTTCAAGAACAGATTGCTTTATTGGCACACAAGTTGGGCAATAACATTTCCCTTGATGAGGGGAACGCTCTACGAAAGTTGTTAACAAAGAAAGGTACTGGCAGCGCAGTATCGGCAAAAATTAAAATTGAAAAGAAATTTATCGAAGGTTGCATGGAGAAGGGAATTGATAAAATTAGCGCAGAGAAACTATGGGCTAACTTTGAATACTTCTCTGGATACGGTTTCAATAAAAGCCATGCGGTTTCTTATTCTGTATTGAGCTATCAATGCGCATGGCTTCTTAACTATTATCCTTCCGAGTGGGTAGCGGCATTTCTAGACCGCGAGCCCGAAGGTAGAAAAGAACAAGCAATCAATATTGCCAAGAAGATGGGATATGAAATTCAACCGATTGATATCAATCTCTCCACAACGAAGTGGGTAATTAGTGAAGACAACAAGAGTTTGATCCAGCCATTTAATTCGATAAAAGGGTTAGGAGAGGCTGCAATAAAACAAATCATAGATAATAGGCCATTTCATACGGCGGAAGAACTTTTGTTTAATGAAGATATATCTTATTCCAAATTAAACAAAAGAGCGCTAGACGTGCTTTGTAGATGCGGAGCTTTAGATAATCTTATCGATGAGAGATTTACTGGAGCCAAGCACTTCTGGGGAGCAGTTGCATGTGAAAGGCCGAAGAACAAAAAGAAATTTCTAAATAACATTGAAGCCTTCGCTTCGGAAGGAGAGTTTAGCGATGAAGAGAGGATTAGACATATTTCCGATTTGACCGGAGTGTTCCCATTTGATATCGTTGTGAACAAAGATGTTCAGAGGAAACTACAAGAATACTGCGTCCCTCCTTTGGGAGACTGGGATGACGATCTGGAGGTCGCTTGGTTTATTCCCAGGGAGATAGTGAGAAAAAAGACAAAGAATGGTAAAGATTATTGGGTCGTTAGAGTTCTTGATCCAACTTCGACTATTACGAGTATTAAATGTTGGGGGGTTAAAAAAGAAGATGAGTTACACATTAACCGTCCCTACATGGCTAGGCTAGATTATGATGAACAATGGGGATTTTCTACGCGCTCTATCAGACATAACTTTAAACTACTCGGATAGTGCTTTATAATAGTTTTAACTATTTAAGATGAAAGAGAGTACCAAGAGAGTAGTGCATGGGTAGTTTCGGTAAGTTTAGCGCGGGCGTTAAGTCGGGCCTGAAAGCAGGCAGGCTAGGGCACATGAAAGACGTCAGTACACTTGCGTCTTATGACTTAGGACTTCTTAGGTACGATGCTGATGAGAAAACTTGGACAGCAGCCCCCGGAGACGTAAAAATACGTGGCGACACCTTTTTAACTGGCGCGCACAGGATACTGGGCGATCTATACGTAACTGGAACTGCGTATTTACAAAATACAGTAATCAAACACAAAACTCAATTTAGCTCTTCTGGGGCTAGTATATTTGGAGATGATTATACGGATTCTCACCAGTTCACTGGGTCTATTTTTTACAGTCAAAACATGTCGGGTGCCTTGTCTATTAGTTCGAATGCTTTGACTGCATCGTATTTAAAAGTTACTGGCTCCACGACACTAGGTAACTACACTTATACCTGGCCCTCTGCTTCTGGCGACTCCAATCAAGTTTTAACTATTGATGGCGGTGGCGGCCTTGAGTGGGCAGCCGTGGGTGTGGGGGACAACGACTACGCGACTAATGGGGATGAATATGTCGGTAATAGAACTATTGGCAATATCACAAACTATACTCTTGGAGCCATAACGAACAATAAACAAAGAATTCATATAACAGGCGAAGGCCAGGGTGGCTTTGTCGGGGTGGGCGTTTCCGGTAGTGAGGTAACAAACATGTTAACGTTACCAAATATTCCAAACGTGTCTGGGTCGGGCAAAGCTGGTAGTTGGAGAACATATAGTTCCCGCAGATACAAGAAAAATATTGAAACAATAGAGAACCCCATCCCAACAGTAATGGAGTTAAGGGGAGTGACCTTCCAGTGGAAAAACGGCGACGTGAGCGACGTGGGATTTATCGCAGAGGAAGTTGGAGCCGTTCTCCCTGAGATTGTAGAATACGAGGCAAACGGTGTAGATGCGGAAAGCATGGAGTATTCTAAAATAGGACCTTTACTTGTTGAAGTGGCCAAAGAACAACAAAAAATGATAAAGGGTCTTGATATAGCTTTAGTCACTCTTAGAGATGATTTTGAATACTACAAATTGCCTTGGTGGAGAAAAATATTCCTGTGGGTAAAAAGAAAGTTTAAAAAAGATAGTAAACAATTACAATGATGTAGAATAAAAAGCTGTAGGGAACTTCATTTTATAGTTAATAACCTCTTATTTGATACTACTTAAAAGTGGCCCGAGGGAGACCTTGGGTCCCATAATTAATAAATTATCAAAATATAGGGGGATATATTTATGTCTATTATAATTTCCGGATCAGGAGTCCGTACTGGTGACAGTACAGTTAAGGTTCTTGAATTCGGCACGGAAGGCACGTTGACACTCAACGGTGACCTTTCCACAACCGGCTCTGCCGGATTTGCTGCGATTACTGCTACCGGTCTTGCTTCGCTTGACGGTGGTATTAATGTCAATGACTCTCTGACAGTTTCGAATGCTGGCGCTGTCGCTGGTGCAACTAGCATTGATGCTTCTGGCGATCTAACGGTCGGCACAATCACCAACGCTGAGTTCACCGTTGATGCGAGTGGCAACACTGATATCGATGGCACTCTAAACGTTGAAGGTGTGCCTACCTTTCAGGCGGCAGCGGTCTTTTCTAGCGGTATCACAACTGCCGGCGCTATCGGCGGCGGTACTACTCTCGCTTTAACCGGATTAGCTAGCGTTGCGTCCATCTCGATGGATGACGGTTCTACACTTGGCCCAGATTCTGTGGCTGATTTGTGGACGTTCAATGCTGATGGTGACACTATCCAGAAGGACGGTGCATACGATTTTAATCTTGCTTCACATGATGGAACAAACGGTCTAAAGCTTGGTGGTGTACTCGTTAATGCGTCTGCTGCTGATCTCAACTTTACTAATGTTGCGGCGGCAGGCACAGCCGAGGCCTCCAAGGCTGTGGTTGTAGATTCCAACAAGGACATCTCTGGCCTCCGTGCCGTCTCCGCTACGTCGTATACGGACGGAACGGCTACGCTAACCGGTGGTAGATTCGCTGCTCTAGCTGATCTTACTGCGTCTTACGCCAAGATCGGTGTTCTTGATGTTGTGACTATCAACAGCAAGACCACGACGATTGAGAATGTTGAAATTTCGGCTTCACTTATGATTCTTTCTGATGGTGCGACTGCTGCCAATGAAGCTGACGGCTCCGGTCTTTGGCTCAGCGGCGCTAACGCGTTCTTCGGGTGGAACAATTCCAAGGCGGCGTTAAGTGCAAGTCACAAAATGTTCGTTAACGGAAATATGGAACTTGGCTCTGGCGCATCGCTTGTTATCGGTTCTGCCGATCTTAACGAAGCTGACCTTGAAAAGCTCGACGGCATCACTAACGGCACCGCCGCTGCTTCTAAAGCAATGGTTCTAGACGCTAGTGCCGACATCACTGGCGCTCGTAACCTTACGATTTCTGGTGAACTTGATGCAGCAACAGGTGACTTCTCTGGCGACATTGATGTTGATGGTACGGCCAACCTGGATGCTGTTGATATCGATGGTGCCGTTCAACTAGATGGCACTTTCACTAGTGGTGTAGACGGCACAGGCTATGATTTTAAGTTATTTGGCGACACAGCCGGAGCGTATATGCTTTGGGATGAATCAGCGGATGATTTAAAATTGGTTGGTGCTGCCGGCATGACAATCGCATCTGATCTTGATGTTGACGGTACAACTAATCTTGATGCTGTCGATATCGATGGCGCTGTTCAGCTTGATGGCACGCTTACGGTTGGTGTTGATGGCACAGGCTATGATGTTAAGTTATTTGGTGACACCGCCAGTGCTTACATGCTCTGGGACACATCTGCGGATGACTTGGTTTTTGCTGGCGCTGCTGGTATTAACATTCCTGCTAGCAGGCTTCAAATTGCAAGCACAGTTGTCGCAGCTACCGCTGCTCAAATTGACTTTAATGTTGTTACTGCTGGTACTGCTGCAGCTTCTAAATCTGTTGTTCTTGATGGTAGTAAGAATATTGCTACTATCGGTACAATTGGTTGTGGTGCAATTACTTCAACTGGTGCTTCGACCATGGGTTCGTTGAACGTCGGAGGTACTCTGGCGTGCGACACTAGCCTCACACTTGATGCTGTTGCTATTAATGCAACTGAGTTAGGGTACATCGACGGTGTTACTGCTGGTACTGCTCTAGCTTCCAAGGCTCTTGTCCTTGATTCCGACAAGGCCGTTACGGGGATTACTAGTCTAACTGGCAGTACGCTCACGGCGACCGCTATGTTCTCTGGCTCAACTATGGCTCTCATGGGTGCATCCCTTGGGTCGGGCCAGGCTATTATTGTTCCTGAGACTTTTGGGGTTAAAGCTGGACAATTCATCACCTACTCGGACGCTTCTCTCAAGAAGAATATCAAGCCGCTTGGTAATGCTATTGAGAAGGTCATGTCAATGAGGGGCGTTTCTTACGAAATGAAGAATGCTGACAATTCTCGTAAAGAGATCGGATTCATCGCACAAGAGATGAAAAATACAGTACCAGAAGTTGTCTATGGCGCAAGCGATGGAGAATATGGTATTGACTATGCGAAACTAACGTCAGTCCTCGTAGAGGCAGTCAAGGCCCAGCAATCACAGATTGATGAGCTTAAAGCTTTGCTAAAGAAATAAAATAACTTTTGTTATTTTCGTGATTAACGTTTAGTGTTTTTCACAATGGGCCGGGGGGGAAGAAATTCCCCCCCGGCTTCATGCTTTTTGTTATTGACAAGAAAAAAAAATAATGTTACCTTAAATTATTAAATCGAAGGAGCCAGTATGCTACTTGAATATTGTAAGTTACGCAAAGATGTGAAAAGTCCATCGAGATCTAATCCATCAGATGCGGGACTTGATGTTTTTTATAATCCGGAGAACAATAAAAATATTAACTTGAGACCTGGAGAGAGTGCTATTCTACCAACCGGACTTAAATTTGGAGTTCCACACGGTTATATGCTTCAAGTCATGAACAGGTCCAGCATGGCAGCGAAAAGAGGGCTCATAGTTGGAGCCCATTGCATTGATGCAGGATATGATGGGGAGGTATTCATAGACCTACACAACATCAATCTTAAAGATACGGTAATCAAACCCGGAGAGAAGATTGCTCAAGTAGTTTTAGTTCCCGTTGTCCATTTCAGACCGGTCGAGTCGCGGGATAATCTATATGAAGATCCAATAGCGATTACAAATAGAGGCGACGGAGCCTTGGGGAGTACAGGGTCATGAGCATAGCTAATTTGCATGAGAGGGACAGGAGAGGAATACCTCGCGAAATAAAACAAAAAGAAATGGTTGATCACCCGACACACTACAAGCCGGAGGGATCGAAATACGAGGCCATTGATGTTATAGAAGACTGGGATTTAGGGTTTAATGATGGCAATGCAGTAAAATACATTTGTCGCCATAGGTTCAAAGGCAGCCCGGTACAAGATTTGGAGAAAGCCATTTGGTATCTCAAAAGACATTTAGAAAACATTAAAAAGGAGACAGAGTGAAAGAAGCACTATCATTTGACGATGTATTACTTGTTCCTCAATATAGCGAGATAGAAAGTCGGTCTAAAGTCTCTACACGAAGCGATCTAGATTCGGATAACACGTACCGACTACCGGTTATTTCCAGCCCGATGGACACGGTTACAGAAGTCGAAATGGCTAAAGCTATGGCTAAAGCGGGTGGTCTTGGAGTTATACATAGATATAATACAATCGATAAACAAAAAGATATCTTTGTTGCCTGTGAAGGAAATCCTGCGGTGGCTATCGGAGCTACAGGTGATTTTATGGAAAGAGCGACATATCTTTTTAACCATGGAGCCAAAATCTTCTGTGTAGACACTGCGCACGGACACCACTCAGCGATGCGAAGGTGTCTTTCGGCTCTTAGAGAAAGATTTGATGAGGACATCCATATCATGGCTGGCAATGTGGCTACACGAGAGGCTTTTGACGATCTGGCTTCGTGGGGCGCAAACAGTATTAGAGTTGGGATTGGTTCCGGAGCTATCTGTTCAACGAGATTGGTGGCGGGGAGCGGGATGCCGGTTTTTCAAAGCATCATAGAGTGTGCCAAATCGACTAGTAACGCCGCTCTTATCGCAGATGGAGGAGTGAGAACAACTGGTGACATGGTTAAAGCGCTCGCCGCTGGAGCAGACTTTGTAATGATTGGCTCCATGCTTGCCGGGACCAAAGAGAGTCCCGGAGAGATATTCACAGGCAATGATGGCAAGAAATACAAAGTCTATAGAGGAATGGCGTCAAAGGCGGCTCAAGTTGATTGGAGAGGAAGCTCCTCCACACCGGAAGGGATATCTACGACTATTCCATATAAAGGAAAGGTATCGCATGTTTTGGCCGATATCCAAGGAGGGATCAATAGCGGCCTTTCGTACAGCGGGTGTGCCACCATTCAAGAACTAAGGAATAAGTGTGAATTTATTCGCCAGACCCCCGCAGGACAACATGAGAGCTATACTCACATATTAACAAGGAAATAAAATGAGTGAAGAAAAGAAGCATTCGAACAAAACTAGAAAAGGGGATGATAGGGACTGGGTACGCGGTCGAATGAACCCCGATGCTAGAATAAGAGATGCAACTATTCCTGGCATGGACGAAAGAAAGAAGATAATGTTCTACGATTCTGCAAAAAGACGAACGGACCTTAATATTAAATTAAAATACGACAACATCAAACAGTCCGAGTTTTTCAGGGTAATGATCTCCGGTTATTTAGAATGTGATCCTCATATACTGTCTTTCATTGAGGAATATAAAGAAAAAATGGAGATACACAACGTAGCGAAACGCAGTAAATCTAAGAGATTAAGAAAAAAAGCAGAAGAAACAAAAAAAACATTTTCTTTAGATGATGGCGATATTGAAGATCTTTTCGATATAATTGCGGAGGAACACCCAGAGCTATGAAATGTTTAGAAAAGTGCAGAGAGTATAAAACGTCATGCCCCAATACTAGTTGTAGGCTTTGGATAGACTACGATACCGAGTATAATTGTGTTTTAGAAACTATAGACAAGTGTATCGATATTGAGAATAGGCCACTAACCCTCCAAGAAGTCGGCGAGAGATTAAAGCTTAGTTTTGTTAGGATAAAACAAATAGAAACCGAGGCTATGAAAAAATTAGCAAAGCTGCTAGAATAATATTTAGAATTTACGCAGTTAGGGTACTATTTATTCGTGCAAGTCTTTAATACACACTAGGAGCACTACAATGAAAAAGGCATTAAATGAATCAACGGTTCGCAAGTTTATGAAGCTTGCTAATCTTGGGAGTCTCACTGAGACCTTTGTTGACAAAACAGTAAAGGAGGAGGAAGACACCCTCGAAGAGACCGAAGAAGTTACTGAGGGATCAGACACCCTCGAAGAGACCGAAGAAGTTACTGAGGGATCAGACACCCTCGAAGAGACCGAAGAAGTTACTGAGGAATTAGACGAACTGCCTCCCGAAGAGATGGGGGCGGGACTAGACGAACTGCCTCCGGAAGGGGACACTCTAGGTGATGTTCCGCCGGAGACTGTTGAGGCTATCGTTGACGCCATCGCAGACGCGCTGGAGTCGGTGACCGGCGTTGAAATTAATGTCGATTCTGCTGGAGGAGGTGAAGAAGCAGAATTGGACGCAGAGGAGCCGGGCGGCGAGGAGGATCTTCTGGATACTGCGGAGGACGCTCTAGGCGATCCCGCCGGAGAAGAATCCCTTGAAGAGTGGGACGAGGTAGAAGAGGCTTTAGACGCAGCCGACGTTTCTCTGGAAGAGAAATTTAATCAAGAAGACTTCGTTAATGAAGTGACAAAAAGAGTTGCGAAGAGACTTTTATCACTTAGTAAGAAGGGATAAATAATATACCCCCTAGTGTGTGCTTAGAAGGGAGACTTAGGTCTCCCTTCCTTTTATAAGGCGGATAAGGTGTTAGCGGAAAGTGAAGTTATCAATAGTGCTCTTTGGTTTTTCCTTGGCACGTTATCATATAGATTTATTAGTTCTCTTATTTTCTCTGCTCGCTCTCTTTTAATTATAGAAGAAACCATTATCCATTGTTTACGCTTAGTAAAATATAGTGACAAATCCTATGAAGCTGCTTTAGATCTGAAAGAGGAGATCTACAAATCAAATAAAACCTCGGAAGAATTGTTCAAAGAGAGGGAAGCTGATAAACTACTTCGGGATACATGGCGGAACATGGTGATCGTCGCCATAATTAGCTCGTGCCCGCGTACACTAAGGGCGGCGATTAAGTTTAATGACTGGGATAGCGCCATGAAATATCTTCGTAAATTTCAAAAGGACATACAATGAGTTCGGAAGAAGTAGAAGGGGAAGAAAGAAAGGCCATCGAACAGCTTTTATCATCTCTGATGGGGCAGAGTTCTTCTAGTGATGAAGTTAAGTTAAGGATTGCGGCGCTCTATGGGGACATAACACAAGAAAAATGTAGCGAAGCGATCTATAACCTACTCTATTTAAAAGAATCCGGGAAAAATATGATGGCGGACCCGGAGGACCCGAACACAATTTACGTAAGTTACGAACCGGTTGATTTTTACATCTCAACATGGGGAGGATCTGTTGTAGATATGTTTGCGGTCTACGATGTTATGAAGATGATGCAAAAAGAGTGTGACGTGAGAACATTTGGTTTTGGTAAAGTTATGTCCGCAGGAGTTATACTCTTGGCAGGAGGTACCAAGGGAGAAAGATATGTTGGTGCAAATTGCAGACTTATGATTCACGGGGTTTCTTCGGGGCAGCAGGGCAATATTGACGAATTGCAGAACGAACTGGGGGAGACCAAGTGGGCACAAAAACAATATATACGAGCCCTTGCCAGGGACTCTAATATGAGTCAAAAACAAATTAGAGATCTTTTTGATAAAAAGACTAATATATACTTTAGTGCAAAGGAAGCAATCAAATATGGAATTGCTGATTACATCATATAGGAGCGAAAGATGGCTTGGTTTAGTAAATTGTTTTATAACAAAAAAAGTTCAAAAAAATATGGCTGGTTGCCGTCTTGGTTTGGGCTCACCGGGTTCAACAAAGAACTTATCGAAAGGATTAGACTTTTCCAAGTCGAGTGGGACCTAGCACCAGACGGACTCGTCGGGCCTCAGACGTATAGAAGGTTGTTTACCGCCAAGGAAGCGAAGAATAAAGCAGAGAATTCAATTATATGCAATGGAATGCAAATTCCAATTGCATGGGACAAAGTTAAGATTGATATGATGGACTCTAGTTGTTATAAGAGGTCCACCAAAGCTCGTTATCCTAACATGATTGTTACTCATTGGGATGTATGTTTATCAGCGGATTCTTGTAAAAGAGTTTTAGAAAAGAGAAATATTTCTACTCATTTCTGCATTGATAACGATGGTACTATTGTTCAATTAGTGGACTGCAATGATGTGGCATGGCACGCTGGGATAAGAGCGGTGAACAATAATTCTGTTGGGGTGGACTTTAGTAATGCGTATTATATTAGGTATCAAAAAACTTATGTTGCTAGGGGCCACGGAGAACGCCCCATTTTAAACGACAGCATGGTACATGGAAGGAAATTATCTCCCCATCTTGGGTATTATCCTGTGCAAATAGAGGCCTATAAAGCATTATTGGAAGCACTGCTAGCTCATTATAAAATCGCGGTAGATTATCCTCGCGAACGCTTTGAAGAATTAAATACAAGCATTGATAAAGATGCAGCCAAAGGCAAGTTTGATGGCGTTGTATGTCACTACCATCTTACAAAGAGAAAAATCGACACGGCAGGACTAAAGTTAGATGAAATTATTAATGGTCTAAAAGAGTATCCTGTGGGTTCTAAAGACTAATTATATCGGGAGCATATACTATGAAAATTACGAAACAACAACTTAAGCGGATTATCAAGGAAGAGATTACAAAACTAAATGAGGGACCGATGGACGGCCTAGACATAGCGTTTAGCAATCTTAATAATTATCTAACATCCCTTGATAGTGGCAAGTGGCCCGACTCCCGAGGGGATGCGGTGGCGTCCATGAAGGCTATCCAAAGACATGTGTTCAAAACCCCGTCTAACCCAGCCGCAATGGAAAGTATAAATTACTATTCTGGACGAATTATGGAGTTCCTAAGATCACACGGGCAAGGGGACCCACAAGGCGCATCCGGGTTTTTTAGACAACTGTTATCGAAACTGACTCTTGCCATGGGGAGAGAACAATGAAAATTACAAAATCAAGACTAAAACAAATTATTAAGGAAGAGTTAACTAAAACTCTGAACGAGGAAGTCGAGAGCATTGATCCTGCGATGATGCGCTCGGTGAGAGACGCTGATAAAAGATCGTTCTTTAGTGAAACCTCTCAAGACCTTGAATCTGTTGCGGCAGCGATGCTTGGATATAGAATGATTGATCATACCAACCCTGCTAAGGTCAAGACTGCAACACAAATGGCAGACCCAAAAGATGTTTTACTATTGGGTGTTACTCCCGAACACATCTATTTCAAGACAATGGATGATATCTACTATCGCATGCCAAGACCCGGTGCGGCCCTAAATGAAGCGTTTGAGTCTTGGGACGACGCAGGACCCGACTACGACGACGACAACCCACACGAGTTCGTTTTAGACGAACTGGTAACGGCAGCCGTGGACGCAGTAGGCACACTAGCACTTAAAAAGCTTCAAGCAGCTAATGCTCTTAACACCGTCGAAGGCATGAGTAGTAACGATGTTATTCTCGCTATCGAAGAGCCGTTGATGGATGCACTAACCCCTCTGGCTATAACAATTCATCATCTTGAGAACGAATAAGACGATTAAATCTTGACAGACAAGTCTTTGCTATTATATAATATCCCTAACTAGTCTAAAAGCGAGGTAAGCGTGACTAAACACTATTCTTCGGGGAGAGCCCTACATGAAAAACTCCTTGAGGGGATCAATGATCTTGCTGATAATGTTGCTTCTACTCTTGGCCCTCGCGGGCGCAATGTTATTTTACATAAATCCGGCCATAGCCCAATTGTTACTAAAGATGGAGTCACTGTTGCCAGCTTCATTAATTTCGATGATCCTATTAAAAACGTAGGAGCCGAAATAATTAAACAAGCGGCAAGTAATACGAACACTAGCGCAGGGGATGGGACCACCACGTCCACTGTTCTAGCTCGTGCAATCCTGCAACAAGCGCAAAAGTACCTTGTAGCGGGCTCTTCCCCTGTAGAACTGAAACGAGGGATGGACAGAACAGTAGAGGCGATTGTAGGCAACATCAAGGGCCTGTCCAGACCGGTAGAAACACAAGAGGACATTAGACACATCGCCACAATCTCTGCAAATAATGATAGTTCGATTGGAGAACTTATAACCATGGCTGTGGACCAAGCAGGAAAAGATGGCGCTATTTCTGTTGAAGACGGTAAATCAATGGATACCACTCTAGATGTTGTGGAAGGATTTAGATTCGATTCGGGATATTTCTCCAAATCGTTTGTAACGAATCAGCGGAAGGGCGCAATAAAATATGATAGTCCTATCATTCTCGTGACTGACTACAAGATAGACACTGTAGATGTGATTTACCCTATATTAGAATTAGCTGCCAGGGATGGCCGCCCTCTTATTGTCATTGCGGAAGAAGTAGAAGGCCAAGCTTTAGCGGCGTTAATCATGAATTCCACACGAGGCACCATGAAAGTAGCGGCGGTTAAGGCTCCGTATTATGGAGAGGAGCGCAGGAACACGCTGAAAGATTTGAGTGTGTCAATTGGAGCTACATTTATTTCCCGAGAATCGGGCTTGCGCTTGACGGAAGCCAAGCTAGATAATTTAGGTACATGCGATAAAATAGAAGTTATTAAAAATCACACTACTATAGTTGGAGGGAATGGAGATATTGAGGAAATAGAAGAAAAAATAGAAGCACTTAAAGAAGAGATAAAACAAACCGATGACATACAAGAATGTGAGAGACTCCAAGAGAGAATAACGCGTCTGGCAAGCGGAGTAGCCATTATTCGTGTCGGCGGCGCTACAGAGGTCGAAATGATTGAGAAAAAGCACCGCGTTGAAGACGCACTAGAAGCAGTTAAATCCGCACAAGAAGAAGGAATGGTGCCTGGAGGTGCAGTTGCATTGATAAGAGCTTCTCAAGATATAGATTATGTAGAATTTGATAATGAAGACCAACTACTTGGGAAACAAATAATTCTTAGTGCGATTGAGGCACCCCTTCGCCAGATGGCGATTAACTGCGGATTATCCCCAGACCTGATTGTTGAGAAAATACTTGCATCGGAAGAAGATATGGGTTATGATTTTGTGACAAATAAAATGACTAGCATGATTGACGCCGGGATTATAGATCCTGCTAAGGTTGCAAGAACAGCATTACAAAATGCTACATCTGTGGCGTCAACGTTGGTGACAACTAATTATGCTGTAATAGAACAATAAAACTATTTAAAAATAACTGAGGATGAACATTTTGGAAGGACTTGACGTAAATCAAATTCATCGAGATCTAGTCGACCTCAATAGCAAGCTACAACGTATGGTAGATGTTATTGAGGTCGTCAAAGACCGTCAAGAAATGATGGCTGATGATATTGCTAAAATAAAGAATGCCGTTTACAACCCGGACGAAGGGATTTATGCAAGACTTAGGGAGCTTGAAGGTTGGAAACAAACTACTTCTAAAATTATGTGGATTTTTGCAACTTCTTTGATTGGATTAGTAACAGCCATGCTTCTTAGTGATGTCTTAAGAGGATAAAATGAAACTTAAAATTGAAAGAACTATCAATTTAGAAGAAGCGCCGGAGCAGGCAAAGTACTCCCTTTCTCTAGCGGTGGATGGGGCTATTCGGATTCACAAACTCATTGAAATATTATCGAAAGAATCGGATAAAAAGGATGTCAATGTCCAACTTTTAAATGACAATATACATAATATTCGAGAGACTCTCTATGAGATGGATTTGATGTTATCGGATGCGTCGTCTATACTGATAAATTATCAAGCAGCAAAGGTACAAAAAGCGGTCTCTGACAAACAGTTGGCAGAACAAGAGGAAGAGAATGGCAGACTTTAAAAAGAGAATGGCAGACTTTAAAAATGGAGATTTGGTACATGTGCCCTCATCAGCCACGCTAACTTATAAATCTGAGAAGCGCCCTATGTCTTTTATGCGCTTGAAGGGACCACAAAAACTTTTAATTGCGGAATCTGAGAGGAAAGACAGAACGATAGGTGTATTATATAATGGAGAGATATGGTACGTTGACAGGAGAGACGTTTATTCAATAGGAGATGAATATGTCTGATTTAATATTATTGACTGAAGTATATGAAATTCCTGGAGATTTGAAGTATACGAAGCTAGCAACTCACGAGAAAGTCTACATGACGGGTAAGTATTCCTTGAGGAATATATACATGAATCCTAATCAGGTTCTGGTGATTAAGGATGATCTTCATATGAAGAAGGAATTAGATAAGGGATTCCTTCCGGAAGGGATGGACGGAACACAAGAGTTTACTCGGATACAAGTAGGGTGTAACTCAAACTATGGAGCTTTAAATTTGACAGTTGTAGGGCCTGTGAGTGTTATTGCCGCCAAACTTGCCGGTGAGAACAATGCATGAGTTTATTCTTTTTGTAAAGGCTGGATGCAATTTTTGTAAAAAAGCCACTAGTGCGCTGAAGGAAAGAAACCTATCATATAAAGAAATTAACATTAGGCACGGAGGTGAAGATCTTAGCTCCGAGGTCAAGGAGGCACTTGAATGGGATACGTACCCCATGGTCCTCCGCAAGACGGAAGGAAATAATCTTATCTTTGTAGGCGGTTGCTCTGATTTATTGGACCTTTTGAACCCAACGGAAGGGCTTGAGGAATAGAAATGACTTATTCTATAGATCTTGAGTATATTAAGAAACTGACGTCTGAATGCGAGCGCAATATAGCGTTAAGTTCGGAAAATTTACGGCATTTTTTTAATGAAGAAACGGAAGACATTTATTTGTTGTCTCTGTTATCTGAATCATACTCGATAACCTCTAGGCTCTGGATGGAACTGAATCTTATTATAGGGGAAGCCGAAGGCCTGGAAGAAAAAGATGGAAAGATAGACGTTCCTCTTGGGGAAAAGACGATGCTATTTATCCAATCGGCCCTCTTGGCGAAGGTACAGCTAGATGGCGCTCTAGCCAGAGTCACCAGAGTGTCAAGCGTGGAAATCTAACTATGTTTTATGGCATCCTGTTTTTCGTTCTTGGGAACATAATTGCGTGGTTCCAATTTAACTCGCAGTTTGCGTGGCCTTGGTGGAAAGACCGCCCACTGACTGCGCAACTTATATTTGCGGTACCAATGGGGATGTGTTTTTGGTATGCTGCTAAATATATTGTAGAAGATAGCGGGGAGTTGTGGACGTCGAAACTTGTCGGCTTTGGCGCAAGCAACTTGATTTTTCCAATTCTGACATATGCGATTATGAAAGAAAGCATGTTTACGTTTAAGACTATGGCGTGCGTTGCCCTCAGCGGCGTGATCATTGCCATACAATTTTATTTTAAATAACACTTGATTTATATTTTAATGTGTATATTGTATGCTTGCCCAATGGGCAAACAACATCAAAAAGGAGAAAATGATGGGTAAAATTAGTACGTATAGACAAACTCCGACTGTCTTTGATTCATTGTTCGATGGATTCTTGACGTCTGGCCTGATAGATGATCTTATTGGACGCCCTACAAGAAGTCTTGTGGCTCCAAGGGTGGAGACGACCGAGAATAAAGATTCTTATATCGTATCTTTGGCAGCGCCTGGGACGAGCAAGAGTGACTTCAATGTTACCCTTAAAGACCGTATGATAACTTTAGATTATACTAAGGGAGAAGAGTCCCCGACGTTTTTTAATCATTCGTCGTTCCGCAAGACATGGAGCGCGCCAAGAGGGACAAAGTCGCAGGACATTAGCGCGGAGTATGTCGACGGGGTGCTGAACATTGTTGTGAAGAAGGCGTCTGAAAGCGAGGAGACCGCCGAGGTGATCGATATTATTTAGTAGTTTGAAGTTACCTTTGCTTAAGAGGAGATACCTTTTTTGGTATTTTCTCTTTTTTTTATTCATTAGACAATTCTAAATTATATTTATTATTGAGCGGTTACTTGCTCTTTCTAACACAACGGGAGAGGGTTGTTTATGTCCACCAGGGTGAAGGCAAAATATGTATCACTTTTTTTGTTTATCAACCTGGCAGTCTATTTTCTGATACAGAACCATGTAACTAAGAATGAGTATGATCTCATGACGCAATTTGACCGGGCAGTCCCATTTATGCCGGAATACATCTGGGTATACCACAGCATTGTGCCGGTCATCGGAGCGGCCATGGTACTTATGGTTAAGTCAAGAAAAATATTCTTTACAACCCTTTGGTCATTCGTGTTTGCGACTATAGTATTAAATTGTTTTTATTTGTATTTTCCTTCTTTTTATCCTCGCGGGGAGTTCGAACCAATAACAATATCGGAGATTGTTGTAGAAATGACTAGAAGGATAGACGGGGCGAACAATACCTTTCCCAGCGGTCATGTATGCTTTGCATGGATAATGTATTGGGGCATATATTTTTCCGAAGTTGCCAATGAATTTAAGAGTTTAAGGTCTTTATTTTGTTTATGGGCAATTGGCATTTCACTATCAACACTTGTGCTCAAACAACACTATCTTATTGACGTAGGGTCTGGGTTTCTTCTTGCGACTATTAGCTTTTTTATGGTAAAATCCTTCACGGAGGGATATAAATTATATGAAAAATAGCTATTTATATGGGTGAGGGGGAAGAAAGACTTATTCTTGAATCGAGTGCGCTGTTCATAGCACTGTTTTTATGTCTTGCTATACTTGAGTATTGTTAAATGAAATTTAAAATTATAAAAGATAAAGAAATCCTGAAGAAAAAATGCACCGATGTCGTTGACATAGGATCTGCAATGTTAGTAGGCAAAGAGATGCTGGTCTTCCTGGAAAAGACGACACGCGGGGTGGGATTAGCAGCAAACCAGATAGGCGTAGACCAAGGGGTTTGCGTTATAAATGTTGACAAACCTATTATACTAATAAATCCAAAAATTATACACTCGTTTAAAAAGATTATATTTCAAGAGGAGTGCTTGTCATTCCCCTCGGAAACAGTAACAACTGAAAGATATGCTAATATAACGGTTGTGGCTGATAATCATGACGACCCACTATATTTCTCGGAGAAGAATCTCTTAGAGGCGGTGTGTGTACAACATGAAATTGATCATTTGAATGGAATAACAATGCACGATAGAAAAATAGATCTTGACAGCGAGGAAAAGCCTGCTTATAATGTAAGCATACTTTAATTTTAGGAGATAAAAGTGGCAAAAAAAGGAAAACTCCAGAGGGTACCGACCGAGCCGAAAAAGACGACGATTGGACGAGGGCCAAATCGCAAATGGGGGAACAAGGGTGGAGGAGTTGGTGGTTCCACCCTCTCCAAGGGATACAAGAAAAAGTACAAGGGGCAGGGGTAGTGCCCGATGAACAACCGTATATAAGAATACCTCTCCCTCCTCCCGAGTGGGAAAGATATATTGAAGAGCAGGAGAGGAGGGAGAGGAGAGAGAAAGAAGAAAGGGCACTCCCTTCTGGTAGCTCAACCGGAAGTGTTGTAATTATCGAAATATGATCGGATTAGCCAGAAATATCACCACCCTTCTCAGGGTTATGGTGGCGGCCTACCTTGGCAGACCGAAAGATACTTTAGAGCTTGCAGATAAATTAGTGGATGAAAAAGAAAGAGAAAAACGACGAGATAAATACCCTTTCTGCGCTTACACCCAAGAGGGCGACGCTCCTGCGAAGGTCACATACCATCGCAGGAGAGAACATGCGGAGCGAAAGATGCACAGGGATCTGCAAAGTTCTAAGTGCTCTTGGCTGAAAAAAAGGAGTTGACGAATGCCCCATTTCCATGTAATAAATACCCAAGATGAGACCCATCGTAAAATGGTTGAAGGCTCTTTTTGTACCGCACATATAAATAACAATTCCTTGAAAGGTAAGATTATATTTGCTCATAAAGAATATTGTCTTGTTGAAGATGGTAGTGGGAAGAAATACAAGTTAGGGTGGGGCCAAATTGGTAAAATTGAGAGGGCAGTTTAATGGGAAGTCAATCTAGAAAAGTTCAACGCAATAAAGAGAAGAGAGCGAAAAAGGATCTACAAAAAAAACTTGGCATGTTTGACAGGCTCGGCGACGAGTGCCTGATATGCCAGGAGCCGTTTGATAAAAGGTCCAAGGAACAGGTCAAAAGTTGGTTTGTTGTTGTGAGAGAGGCGCAAAAAAAAGCTAATATCTACTGCCCTGGATGCTGGGGCAAAGCCCAGGAGATGATTGAGGGTATTGCAAAAGACTTAAACAAAGCGAAACAGGGGGGTGAAAATGTCGACTAAGGCAACTATTTCATATGGTCCCGACTTCCACCTATTTGAAGAATGCTTCGATGGGGAAAGCGTGTACCTTGAAGTTGAGAATACGGATTTTGAGGTAGACCCGAATAGGGTGGCAGTAAAAATACCTCTTGACATCTGGAATCAAATGCTGGAGGATTACAATGAAAAGAGAAGGATCCCCCTTCTGGGAAAGTCCGGACAGCTTGAATTAAATTTTCATAAAGGAGAATAATATGAAAAAACTATTGATGGCGTTCATAGCGTCTAGTTTACTTATTGTGCCGTCCTCGGGACACGCGGAGAACTCTATTGGTTTTGCTGCTGGCTCGACTAGAGGATTCGGAGCCACGTATAGGCACCTGCCGGATGCTGGTGCGGAAAGTTCTTTGGGCTGGCAGGTTGCGGGTCTTCCTTTTATAACGAAAGAGGAGGGGGTGGTTTCCCTAGGAGCCGCCGCACTTTATCTTTTTCATCGTGGCAACGTGGGCTTGGCATACGCATCTTTTGGCGTTGGCACCGTGGCTGCGTGGAGCAACTGCACGGACGACGAGGACTTTCATTGTGAAGAAGAATCAAATTTTGGCATAGGGGTCGGCCCTGGAATTGGATTTGAACTACGCTTGGTAGAAAATCTAGGATGGTCGGTTGATGTACCGTTGGCAATATTATTCGCCAACGGTGAATTTGAAGGAGTGTACCCGATTCCGAATTCGGCACTGGTTTATTACTGGTAGGTGTCCTGTGCGTATAACAGATAAAAGAAAGAACGCGTTGCGAGCCTGCGGCGGCCTCTTTCTCTCTTCATAGCTTAAGTGAAAGCCCCGGATCGTAACCGGGAAGATGCGAGTATCGAATCTCGTTGGAGAGTTTTTTATTCTCGGGAAGGAAATAAAGAATGAGAGTTAAGGATTTAAAAGCTGGGGACCTATTATCACCAAAACCTGGGTATAACTTTTTAGTGTACTCCGGCTATTATGCCTCTCATGGGTCCGGACGGGACTGTGTTTTGGAATGCTCCTCCCGACCTGTCAGGATAGGGTCTAGAAGCTTGGGAGGCTCCTTTATCATCTATCTCGGAATGGTTCCCAAAAAAGATACGGGTTTTAATAGTTACGAGGCAAGAAGAGAAGTCTTCATTGTTAACACCGGAGAAAAAATGAGAGTCATGCCTGATTCGTGGAGGAACATGGAGAAAGCCGATGCGTGTAGGTGATCTAGTAAAATACACAGAGGAGTGTATTGAGCGGGATGAGTGGGAGGGCACCAACGGGTATCCTTATATTGGTGTAATAACCCGAAAGAGAGAAAGAGGTTCCGACCTAACCCACGACGCTTACGACGTAATGTGGAACGACGGCTATGCCGATAGGGCGGAATTTGAGTGGGCGGAGGACTTAGAAGTTGTAAGTGAAAGTAGGTGATCTCATCTTAGAATTGTTAAACATAGCAAAAAGGTTTAAATATTTTCCTTGACCTTATCTGGATGTGGGACTATAATATCAACATGAAAACACTAATTATAGCAGCCCTGCTGATGACGGGGTGCGAAACAATCTATCATCATAACACAGTCCATCAAGTTGATGCGGCATATGACGACACTGCGGATGTCTATGCTGCCGACGGCACCGACGACACTGCGAATGTCTATTGCGACCGAAGGTTTTGTCTGTGATATAATGGATAAACAACATTCTTAGGATACGGGCTTATAATATGGGGTAGGAGAATAAAAAATGGATAAGCAACAAGAACTCGTAGACAAATATCCTGAACTTTTTGAGCACGCCTGGCCTTCCGTAAATGACGGATGGCTTCCCTTGCTTGACACTCTTTGCGGAAGGATTGAACACTATGTCAAGTGGAAAGAAAAAGGCGGGGTTATTATCGTTGCAGACGGTGAAGAGCCGCCGGAACAGGGCAAATGGATGTACCGTTTTTTCTTTTCGCAAATCAAAGAAAAGTTTAGTGGTTTGAGAGCATATAGTTGTGGTGGCGACGATTATATCGGGGGATTGGTTGATCTTGCGGAAGCCCTCTCATATAATATCTGCGAGAACTGTGGCAACGCAGGCAAAGAGCAGCCAACCGGCTGGATCAAAACACTATGTGATCCTTGTTTCAATGATTGGGACGACATCAGGAGCGCCAAGTGGGAAGCGGAGAAAGAGCGGCTTGTGAGGGATAAAGCACAAAGTTAGCTTTAGCTTTATCTTTATGACCCTCGTGCTTATAATATAGTTATGAAAGTAGGCGACCTAATAAAATTCAGATGTCCCACAAGAACACAAATTAATAAGGTTTTTCTTATTGTTGAAGGCGAAAAAACGGGAAACTGGTACAAGATTGATGAAACACAGCCCAGTCTCTTTCATAGTAAGAGAGACTTCATCATTGTAAACGAGGCTTGACATATTAGCCCTCGTGCTTATAGTTATTAATGCGGGGTAGGGTACTGGTAACCCAACAGGCTCATAACCTGTGGCATGTCGGTTCGATTCCGGCCCCCGCGACCAAATATAATTGAGGTTATAAGTGAAGGTAGGTGATCTAGTAAAGCGCGACTTTGTGACTCAAGATCAAAAAAGAAGGTTTGAGCGACTCAACGGGACACAAACTATTGGTATAATTGTTGGGCTAAATGAAGATATGGTTGCCGTACTTTTCGTTGGACAAACAGAAAGAGTTGTGGTAAGTTCCCAATACCTGAGTGTTGTGAATGAACAAGAGCGACCAGGACGCAGGAGGTCCCCGAATGAAAGTTGATTTAATGAATGATGATCTCGTTTTTAAGAGAGCCGTCAATGGCTGGATTATTGAACGGGTCGTTGATAGTGGAGATGGAGAGCGTCTGGTAACTACCATTTATGAGGACGCAGACCACATCGGAGAGATGAACATTCCTTCCAACCCGAACGCGGAAAGCCTGGCGAGAGCCATCGCAGAAGAATTGAGTTTCCACTCACAGACCAAGCATCGTGGAGGATTTAAGATACGCTATCACGATAAAGGCCGAGAACAAGAGCAAGAAGGACAATTTATGGACGCCTGCTTGGATGATATGCTGGAGAAGAGAAAGGAAATAGATAAGTCTTATAAAGACACCGAAGAAGAGTTGAAAGAAATGGCCGAGGACAGAGAAGAAAAGTTGTATAAGACAAACATACAAACAACAGAAGACGGAGAATATTTCGTTGAGATCCCGCAAGCCCTATTGGAGGAGCTTGGCTGGGAAGTTGGTGATGATATGCGAATTGAAGAGACAGAGTTCTGGGATACGATGACTGAACACAAGGGTTTCACAGTTGCCAACCTCACGAAGAACCCGCAGGCAGATGAAGGTGAATAAAGTTATAAGTATATTCGCTGCGTGTCTTCTTTTCACGGCTTGTAACGAAACACACACCGCCCTGCTGTTAGATATATTTGGAACGACAGCCGAAAGCAAGAAGGCGAAGTTTCTTACATACCCGCCTGGCTGGTATTCCATAGAGAAGTTCGGCGAGACACCTCCAAATATGTCGTTTTCTGATCATTTGGGAAACTCGGACGCCGTGTTTCTCTCTGATTATTACCAGCACCCAGAAATTAAACTCTTGCTGCTGGTGAATGGAACAGGCTGGTGCGATTACTGCCAGGAACAGGCGTGGGAATACGAGGAATTATACGATGAGTTCAGCACCCACGGCCTAGAAATTTTGTATGTCTTGTCAGAGACCTGGGAATATAACGATTACATATTTGACGACCCCCCGTTGTCTAAATACGATCTCTCCTTTATGGAGAGTTGGAAGGGAGAACTTCCCTACCCTGTCCTCGCTGATAATTTACAACTATTTGAGTGGTGGGACGGAGAGTTTATGGACACACGGGTCATGCTGATAAAGACAGAGAAGATGACGAACTGGTATTCAAATAAGGGCTGGCATTACTCTAATCAATATGGTGCTCTACACTGGCTCATTTTCAATGTCCTGACCCCCGATCCGAACTCCGTGTTCTTTGAATAAGGAAAACACAATGAGAACAACAAGAATAAGGAAAACACAATGAGAACAACAAGTCTTAAAACAATCTATCTTACAGAAGAAGAACTGAAACAAGCAATTGCTAACTTTGTTAGAGACAAAGAGGGCACGAAGATTGGTTTGTATGCCCACCTGACAAAC
>Ga0114906_1000132_pt1 | contig 45742 bp, 32 predicted proteins | sample MalvirDeepMed_M9_FD_89687 | JGI IMG/M metagenome (GOLD analysis project Ga0114906, IMG submission 89687) | Marine viral communities from the Global Malaspina Expedition - Malaspina viral metaG DeepMed_M9 | ecosystem: Environmental > Aquatic > Marine > Oceanic | place: Mediterranean Sea...
ACAGAATTTTCGAGAAGTCCTGGATCTGGTGCATTTGCTACCACGCACACGCTCCCTGAGCACCTAAAGATCTACGGAGATCTCATCACGCCTCAAGGATTTAAGTTCTGCATAGAATGTAAAAAAGGTTACAACAACATAAGCCTATACAGCATCTATGATTACAAGTCCAAGCTATGGGAATTTATAGAGCAGTGTGAAAAAGATTCCGAAAGGTGTAACAAACTTCCTATGATAGTCTTTAAACAAGACAGACAACCTATATTAACTATAGTAAATAAAGATATATTAACAAACATAGATAAACATATAGAAATAAACAAAAACAATAAAATATATAAAGTATATTTATTTAAAGACTTAATTAAATGCTGGGATTCTATGTGGTTTGAGTAATAAGTTTCTCAAGAAGTTTTTGTTGTCCAATTAGAAGATTCTGAAGTATACTCTCTTCTTTTTCCATACCTTTTCCAGCAGCCCTAGGTGCTCCTGCTTGTCGTCGTTCGGTGGGAGTCATAGAGTTATTATCAACAGTTGATACATACTGCCCTCTTTCAAAGGATCCCCCCATTAATTTTTGACCATCCTTCGAAACAATATTCATACTATTTCCTTTTCTAATAACTCTAGCCTCTCCACTCTGTACCATAGAAATACTTCCATAGGTACTAGTATTTATTAAACCTGTGCGCTGGGTGTTATCCCCATAACCTCTTACATCTTTAACACATTCATCTAAAGAACCTCCATCAAGCCCTTGACGATAAAGAATGTACCCCAATCCCTCACCAGTTAAAGTACCGTCAGGAGCCGTATCTTTATCTAACATTTTATTTATTTGATGTTGTTCTAACTCTAAACCTACTTTATCTAAAGCTTCTTGTTGTTGTTTAGTTACCTTCCCACCTTTAGACAAAGCATGTAATGCTCCTTTAGCTAATTTTGCTCTTTCTTTAGAGTTCTTATCATGAGAAGCTTTAGATTTCATCCACCCTTCTATTAATGCATCCCCTGCTCCCTCTACTTTATTACCATCCCCATCCATCACTGCATTCCCTGCTGCTATAGAACGAAAAGTCTTCATTGCAGCGTCAACTTTACCTTGAACACCACAGGCAGCATCATGAGCAGATTTACCCCCAAAAGGTTTTTTCTTTGAGGCTTTACTACAGCTATCTATTCTTCTTTTGTTTTCATCTATAAATTCTTTTTCCAGAGGATCCATACCTTCAGTACCCTTTTGACATAACTCGCTCATTCTGCTAGTCATGCCTTCCCCCATTTTAGTTCTACCTTTTGTAGTAGAAGTTCTAGCTTTTTGTTCTGTACCAAAAGTAACTGTACCCCCCTTTTCCACTGCTTCTTGGACAGGTGCTTTCCCTAGGTGGTCCCAACCTACACCTTTACCAGCACACTTAGAAGCTTTTTCTACTTTTTTTTCTGTTTCACTCATTTGGCTTTGTTGAGTCTCTTTAAATTTTTCAAAGCTCTCTGATGTAACTGTTCGTTGGATATCAGCCTTTTGCCCCTTCAAACTAGACCCAGTTGTTCCATATACTTCTGTCTTTACGATCTCTAAATCGTCGGTATATTGATTAAATCCTCTGGTAGAAGCCACCAACAGAACCATTGCCCGACTTCCACCATCGTCTAGTTCAGATGCTTTCTTCACTAAATATGTTGCCGCGTCTTCTTTCATTCCTTGTTCTTGAACTAAATAATTAACTGTAGCTTCCGTCATTACTGCTGAATCGGCACCCTCAATAGTAACTAAACATGTATTTCCTGCGGCACACAAACCTTCTCTGAACATATCTTTTGCTTGCTCGGTAGTTCCGTCAGCAAGCATTTTTTCATAGTTTTCTCCAAGTTGTTTTTCAATGTCAGCACAATCCGCAGTAGGTCCCGCCCCTTCGCATCCTTGTGTATAAGCATTAGCTAGGTCGGATAAAACAGTAGAATGTTCCATCATTAAACCACGCTTTGCTAAATTTAAATCTCTTCCCCCTGTTTGAGGAGCTTTAATTTCTTTTATCTTACAATTTTTTCCTTCATCTGAATCTGGAGATGGACAATCTTTATTATGTTTTTGAATTTGTTTACTTACTTGCTCAGAAGCATTTTTAAATAAGTCATTTTTACTTGTAGAATCTGCTCTATATTGGAGGTAAACTCCATCAAACATTACTCCTTCAGCAGTCACCTCTATGTTATCAGTAATATTTCTTAAATCATTAGGAGGTATATCATCTCCTGCCCTAATTTTTTTAACTGTATCAATTGTGAGAGTAGCTGTCTCCAATGCTTTTTTTACTTGTTCAGGATCCAGGTTAGGTGACGCAAGAAGTTTATCTGTAATAGTAACATCCTCACTTGCTTGTCCCCTGATTCCTAGTCCTTGCTCTTCTCCTCGTTCTTTTTTGTCAACTGTATTTATTAATGTTTGAATCCTACTCCTTACTTGAGTAGGTTCATACCCAGGAAAATAGGGACTGGGTTGAACTACTTCTTTACCTTCAGCATCTACCTCCTTTGTAAATAACCCCTCTTCTTCTTCATTTCCAAAAAATGTTGTATCTAGTGCGTCTGACGCTCCTTGTAAAGGAGCTAAAGGATTTAGAAGTTCAGGAGGTTGCTCTTCTCCCCCTTCTTCTCCCCCTTCTTCTCCACCTTCTTCTCCACCTTCTCCACCTTCTTCACCTTCATCGGGAAAAATCATTCCCCAAAGTTTATTAGCAGATGGACCTTTACCTTTTTCATCACCATTAAGTAAAGCAGCAGTTTGCGGTTGAGGAGACGTATCAGCAGGATCCGTAGCCAGAACTTTATCCCCATCACTCCAAATACTAATACCATTTAGTGTACCAGGATTATCCCTGTCAGCACCCGCAGCATTCTTTATCTGTTCTATCTTTTCTTCAGGAGATAGATTAGAAGAATCTGGACCTTGCTCATTGATAGAAAGCTTAAACTTTCTTTTCTTCAGGAGTTCATAACTTTCTAATAAAGCGTAGTAGTAATTCATAGGTACCTTATAATAGAAAAGCCCAACCCAGAAGAATCTAGGCTGGGCTTAGATATTTTAATTCTATATTGAAAAATAATTTATATTATATTTAGACTGAAGTTAAAGCACTACCAACTGCTTGTGTGCCTGCGACAACATGTTCCATAAAATCATACCTCATAGTCATCTCAATAGTATGGAATTCGTTAGTACCATAGTTAAATTCCGCAGTCTTCCAAGCAATGGGCCACACCCCAAAAACCCTCGTCTCGTTAAGAGGTTGTCCCTGTCCGTCTAAGTGAACAATAGTAGCTCTTGGAGCTTTCCAATTGACATCGTTTCCCATTGAAGTTAAATACTTACCATTGGTGGGATCATATATGTATGAGAACCATTGCCACAAAGTATTTGCTACTTTAGGATCATAAAAGTTATCAAATGTAACTACTAAATTTTCTGGACTAGCCTTACCTGGGTAGAATACCTTATCGTTTACACGATGAACCTCAATAGGTTCTATAGACATACCTATTTGGCTTACTTGTTTTGCCGCTAAAGTTAATTTATCCTTATTAAATTGAGGATCAGACCCACCAGGCATATCAAAATGAATTTCAAATTGATAGGTACGTACTGAATCTAATCCCATTGAAATAACAGGAAGTGTTTGAGCCCCTATTGCGCGGTTAATATGTGCTTTCTGACCGATGAAGTAGGGTGAGTTAATATTTGCCATTTTTTTAGTTCTCCTCTAGAGTTATATAGTTATATCAAAATTGTGCTGATTGACTGGTAAGATTTAGTTCAAAGATTACCATTTCAGCAGTCTTTGTGGGCTTGATAAGAACCTTACACCACATTTCATTCCTATCAACCCTTATAGGGGTGTTAGTAGACTCATCACAAATCACCTTAAATTGGGTAATACCTCTGCGTCGTGCAATATCATCTAACAACGGAGCAACAAGTTGCTGAACTCTTAACCAAGTAAACTGATCATTAGGTTCAAAGACTAAACGTTGAGTAGATGCTAGGATAACCTTCTTAATGTAAATCATCATTCGCCTTACATTAATTCTATCAAGAGCAGTAGGCTGTCTTTGTGTTGTTCTTTGTCCAAAGATAGCAATACCGTTTTGAGGGAAGTTTACAACTGGGTTTAGACAGTTACCTCCAGAGTACATCGAATCACGATCACCTTGATTAAGAACAACCTCTACATCTGTAGGCTTGGTCAAACGACCTCGTACAAATCCAGCAGGAGCAAACCAAGGGGCCGCAACATTATCAGTTACAGCCATCTGACGAGCCCCGTAAATCTCAGGAGCTAACCAACGATCCTTAGCATCAAAGACTTGGAAAACCTTTAACCAAGGCCAGTATAAAGCAGCATACGAGCTATTAACAGCAGCCGTACGTGTGGTATCAAAACCATTACTCCAATTAATTGCATCTCCTACTGTACCCACTGCGTAAGGTGGGGAAAGGAGAGCTAGGAAATCTGTAGATCTTTCGGCTACAGTGACTAATCCATTTTGGATACTTTGATTGTCACCAACCCCTGGTCCAGGGGCTAATGCAATGGAGACATTCAAGACTGGATCATCAAGAGCTTCCAAACCTGTCTTACCCCCTGAAGACCCTACTGAACCAATGACAGCAGTAGCAACATCAGTCGAAGCAGTAGGAATACCGTTGTTACCTCCTGCTAGATTATAAGTACCTTGTACAAGCTTCACAAAACGAGGATCAACCGACGCATATGGAGTAGTTCCGTCCGTCCCTGTCCAACTTTGGGCTGAACCTAATAAACTAGTAAGTGGTTTTTCATAAGAAGCAAGAGAAGTAACACTCATAGTATCATCATATTGACCTGAAGCAAAGTTAGCAGTAATATAATCCGAAGTCCTACCAGTATAAGTAGTACCAATATCATTCTCCAAGAAGGAGGACGAGACCATACCTGCCTTAAAGTTTTCAGCAGCAGTCCCTAGATTATTTACTTGTTCAATAGCATTCTCTGCACCATTCACATCTACTTCAAATGAGACACCACTTGTATCCCCATTGGATTTTGTTCCCGTATTATAACCTTCTCCAGGCCACAAGCTTTTCACAAAATAACTTGCTGAAGAGGTATCTACACTAGTACCTGAGACTGTCACTGAAGATGTAGCAGTGGTTGCCGATCCATTGTGATCAACTGTTTGCATACCTGCAAGACCTACCCACTCACCACCCGTAGCGGAAAGGATCTCCATAGTAATTTCAACTGTAGCTTTATGACCAGCAGCCGCACCAACCAAAAAGGAAGAAGCATCCCCTGTATTTGCATCAGCAAATGCTCCAAACTTATCAGAGTCTAAAGCACCACCGATTTTCTTTTGAAGTCCTTGAATAGTGGTAGCTCCTTCACTGGAGGAGACACTAATAGTTCCACTAGGAATAGTATAAGTCTGGGCATCTACAATTTTTGCTCTCGCGTGATCGTATACAGTTACAGTAAAACGAACCCCTGATGTAGTGGTATCTGAGCTACCGATGGAAGACATACTTGCCTCTCCACCCCCTGTAGTAATAGGAGCAGTATGAGTACCGCTAACTAAAACAGCGGGGCAACCACCGATAGTAACTGCTGCTGAAGCCTCTAAAGCATTAGCATCGGCACACCTAATATACCTCATAGAGGTAGTGGATTCTAGAATTTCTAGAGCCCCCTCTAGTCCTTGACCTGTAATATACTCAGCAGGCTCACCAAAAGTATCTACTAATTGCTGTTGACTCGTTATTAGTGTAGCTTTTTCATTATTTAATCCTGCAATTGGACCTCGGGAAGCAAACCCTACCACTCCAACTACAGACGAATTAATTTGTGCAGGGTAATCTGAAATGTCTTTTTCAATAACATATACACCTGGACTTACGAAATTTGGCATTTAAATTCTCCTTATACGTTCTTAATAGAGATTAGACTTCTCTGTTGGTATCTAATTATATACTCAGTTATCCATGCAGAAGGGACAGTGACGGACTGTTTAGGCGTAAGATAAATTGATTTTACCCCCTCTGGGGTAGTGAAGGGGAGGCTCCAACTTTGTAGACTTGTATTAGTAACTTGTTTCATATGATCTCTCTTATATTATGTACTACATTCATCCTATTTTTTTATCATTTATTTTAGTAGATTGTAGTGTCTATATTAAATTCCTCTATTTCCCCTGTAGATGTTATTAAAAACTTAGGATTAGGAATATAGCTTTCTAACTTTACAGTAAAAGTTCTCCGAATAATACGATCTTGTCTATCCGAAGAATCAAAACTAGAAGAGTCTGATTCTGTATCCAGAAAAGCATGAGCTACATTAGTATAGGAATTTTTTATTATTAGATGAGGATTAAAAAGGAGCCGTATTTGCTCTACTAATTGATCTAAGTTTCCTTTATATTTAGCCCAAATATTTATACCATACTCAATATCCAGTGATCTAGGGGCTAAACTAACTATCCTAAAAGAACGTTTCTTTTTTTCACTCCAAAAAGATTCATTAATTAAATTAGTAGAAATTCTACGCCTAGTATCTGCATCTGCTGATGAGTTTTGGTGAATAGATATAATTGGAAGTATAATATTATTCTCTTGTTTTAATTTGGCAATAGTACGTTCTGGATTAGCATGTATACATTGAACCCTAACTAATTCATTCTCAGAATTAATATAACCTAAAGTTCCTAATTTTGATATCATATACCTAAGAACTTCTCTATAAAATAAAGGAATATTATTAGATAATTTAGTTCTTAAAAGAATTCTATTCGTAGCCCATGAACTAGGAGATTGAGAATAAACTGAAGAAGGTAGAGGCCCCGTAGAAGTAGATTCTATTATATTAGATCTCATCGTATCTCTCCTCTAAAGTTTTAATAGAAGCTGGTCGCGACAATGGATCTGATACATCAGTAAGAGGAGTATTTTGTACATCTGCCGAATCCCTGAGGAGTTTAGCTGAACAAACCAAATGATAAACTCCATAAATCTCAAAGCTATCTTCCTGTACCTCAAAAATTTCATACTTCATATTTTGAAAACGAGGTTGAAGAACATCTCCTGGCTTAAGATTACCTCTAATCCGTTGTTCCATATATGCTTTATTGAATATAAATATTTGATCATTAGTTAATTCAATACCAAATTGGCTTAAATTTTCCTCTAAAACTTTAGGTTCATAATGTCCGTAAACTAAGATAGGATCTTTAGCAATCGGCTTATTACGTGCTTCCATATACACTTCATCATACTGAGTCTCACCTTGGAGATAAGGATAGTATAGCATTTCCGAACCTGAAATCTTAATCATCTCATCATCTATAATATTAAAAAGATTAATATCTGGATTAGTAGGATCAAAGAAATTTAATTGACCGTTGGAATCCTCTAATTCAGGAAGAGGAGGAGGTGTAACTCCTACTTTAAAGTTCTTTTTATTTTCCATTAGTATGTTGAGAACCTTGCTGGCTCTTCAAACTCATCAATAAGACGCTGGAAAAGTTTTTCTTTTTCATCTTGACCTTCTTTAACCAGAAGATCTCCATTGAGTTGTGCGCCCCCTCCAGGTGAAGGTACAGTTTTATATTTACCTCTGATTTGTCCCAAGGCTCCCTTAGCACATGCTAAAGCATATAATTGAATCCAATTTCGGTAAGCGGGATGTAAGGTATCTGAATCCAATGCTCTATACACCACAATAACTGCTTGCTGCATAGAAACTTGTGGCATAGGAACTATAAGTAAATATTTATTATTAAGTACAGAGAAAGCTCCTTCTTGTCCTAGAATCTTTCGAGTCATCTCTAAGTTTTGTTGGAGAAGATAGAAATCTCCAATACCAAAGTTTTGAAACAAGTAATTGTCTTGAAAGTATTTAATAAAAAAGTCAAATTCTAAAGTACCTGCCTTCTGTTGAATAGATAACAGAGTCTTCTTGTATACCACATAGGATAAGTTGTTTAAGATATAAGTTGGAAGCTCATAGAGGTTGACCTTAGCTGTGATATCAAAGGTAGCATACTGTGTAGCAAACAAAGGAGCATGGTTATACATGGTCCCCACTGCCTCATCAATGCAAGTTTTAATTTGGTAGGGAGTAAGCTCCACTCTAATAACAGGGTGCCCTAACCTCGCAAGAATAAAATCTTTTATATTCTCATCAAAGTGAGAGAACTCCACTCCATCCACCATAGTAGTGTTGTTTAACTTTGAGTAATCAATCTCACCCGCAGTATTCTCAGCCCCATCATTGATATTACTACCCGCATAAGGGGTGAAGCTATTTCCAAACTGTGCTAACTTAGGCTTAATAGGCATACTTTTTACCTCTGTTAATATATAGGTAAAAACAAAGAGCCAGGAAACTTAATTTCCTGGCTCTTATTATTTAACTAACTAGTAGTTAATTACGGACCAACTATGTTAGCTTTCGGCGTTTCTGTAGTTGGGTCTGCCTTCAGTCCTGGCTGGAAGAGGAAGTTAGCGGATAGACCAACTAGTCGAATGATTCGATAGAATCTCGATGCTGGTGCGACCGCTGCCTTACCGTAGCGAGTCAGGATTCCCTTCCTGGGCTGGAAGGTCTGAGGATCAGTAATGGTGGGTAGCTGCTGGAGAGGAATGTATGGGCAGTAAACATACCCGGCATCCATTGGACCAGAACCCTTGTAACCAATCATGATTTCATCTTCTGGGTACATAGGATCAATGTATAAATCATACTTACCAGCAAACTTACCCTTGTAAGAGATGGAAGTAGGACTTGGACCCATATTAGAAGGTAAACCACCTTCAAGCTTCGCAGCCGACTCAAGCATTGAACCAATCAATGGCGACGTAACAATCCAAGTACCTGGACCACGGAACGTAGTCTTATAGATATCGTTGGACGCAAAGTTAATCGCCGCTAGCAGGTTGGAATAAATCATACCAACGTGCTGTGGTGCAAACTTACCACTTGGTTGCATAAAGGTACCTGACAGGTCAACCAAGTAAACATTGCTGTTCGTGCCCGAAAGGTCGAATGCATTGGCGTTGGCAAAATCATACAGGTACTCATTAGGAATGAAGCCTGCGGTGTTGCCTCCTGCCACTGGTTGCGCTGCTCGTCCTGGACCAACGGGGATATGACGAGTACCAGTCTCTTGGAAACTGTTAGAGTTGCCATTATCCAAAGAACCACGATCCCAACCTGTCATGTTTGAAGGATCGTATGCAATCATACGAAGGTCTTCAACCAACTCGCGGTCGATCTCCAAGGTCAATTCCTTGGATAGAAGATCGGTTAGCTCGCTTTCGAGGTTAAGGTTGTGATATGCACGCAAGTCTTGAGCAGCTTCTAATGTCCACAGAGCACGCATCTTGCGAGTACGGGCAACAACTGGCTGTTGCTCGACATGCATATTGATCTCAGGGATCTGATCACCAGTGAGCAACTCACCAGAGGACACTGCGTATCCGAGAATGGTGGAAGCATCAGGCCACGAAGCAATCTGACCACCCATCGTAGTTGATGGGGAACCAGAAGCGTTACCTAAGATAGAGCTAAAGACGGCACTGTTGTCCACGTTAGCTGCGGGCTCACCATCAGGACCACGGAAGACAGCACTTGCTGTGTTGCCACCATAGGTAAGACGGTACTTGCTGTACACAGTCTCTGTGCGGCCCCATGCACCAGCAACACGGTCGTTACCCAGATAGAAAATCTGAGAAACAGGACCACCCATAGGCTGGACGCCTACGATGCTGTTTGCGATAAGTTGTGGGTAAACCCTACGGACGAGAGGAAATGCGAACTTCTGGAATGTGCCAAGCTTACCAACTGTAGTTGGAGCATCTGCCTCATCCACTCGGTCATGCTTTTCAGCAATAATGGACTTGGCTTGGTTCTCAAGAAGTTGCGCGGTTACTTTACGAGTATACTCGTTATCAATTCCCTCAAGTACGGGGTCCCACTTAGTTAATAGGTTTGAATTTTCTTCTAACATTGTGTTTTCCTTACTTGTTATTGGATTGAGGCATGAACTTCATAACCTCGGGGGTTAAGAGGTCATTTAGTTCCTGAGCTACTCGCTTAGGGGCCTCCCTTTTATCAACATCTTCTGCGATGATAACCGCTTTTTCGGAAGATTTAAATGGTTTCTCTTTAGATTCCTCTAAAATATCGACTGCCTCTAAGAGAGAAGCCTTATCTTCTGTAAGCTTGTCAACTTTGTTTGAAATAGCATTTAGTGAAGTATTAAGTTTTTCATTTTCCTCAAAAGATTTTCTGAGTTCATCTGTTAAAACTTCTACTTCAGCCTCATACTCTTTCTGCTCTAGGACGAGATCAGAAATTGCATTATCTTCATCGACCTTTTTCAATTCCAAGGACATAAGGGTCTTCACTGATTCAAATAAACCCGCATTGCGGATAGTCTCATCCTCTTCATGAAGCTCCCTTATAGCTTGATCTTTTAATTCGTCAACTCTAGTACGAATAAAACCCTTAACTTTAGCCTCTAACTGGCTAACCTTAGTTTCTACTTGTTCAGAGATGACAGTATTTACTAGTGTAGCAATCTCAGTAACAGCCGCTTCTGATAATCCCTCAGGTAGCAATTCTGCGATTGGTAATGTCTGTTTAATTTTATCGTTTGTCATGGGTGTAAACTCCCGTCATTATATTATTTATATACGTTGTATAAAAAGTATTAAAAATTTTTATTTTGTGTTTAATTTATTTTCCAACATTCTAATAAAAATTTTCTCTGATAAAGCCTTGTCATATGTAGCTTTAACTGTTTTTTCAATAAATTTAGAATCCTTACCCTCATTTACGAGACCAGGAAAGGCTCCCTTAGTAGAAGGGTCTGCAACTAAATCAAAAGTAACTAACTTGTAGTCATCATTAACCATAGATATTCCATGGGCTAACTCACTCAACGAACCCATTCCTCGGGAAGAAATACCTAACTTAACTCCACCTTTAATAAGAGCCTGCGCTACCTGGCCGCAAGGCGTATTTAAAATCTCAGCTTCCCCCATCATATCATTACCCTTCATATTAAGCTTAGTAACTAAATGAGAAACATTATGTAAAAGAATAGCATCCTGAGTAGGGTGATCTAGTTCACCCATTAAACGCCGTTCCTTAATAGCTTCATCCAAACGGGTCATCTCCCTCTCCAATAATTGCTTCTCATAAATACGCTTATTTTGATTAGGAGTGTCTGCTCGCTGGAATATACCAGCGATTTTCATGGTACCATTACTCTTAGACTCTTCTAGAATCTGAAGATTTTCAATAACAAATGTATCTGTAATAAACATTATTTTTTCCCCGCTACTGCTTTCTTAGAGTTATCTATTTTATCCTTTGCCCCTGGCCCATATTTCTGCATTAATCTATTTGATTTAGAAGTTCCATGTTTTAGCATAGTCCTAGCTGCATGGGCTTTAACACTTTTAAAATCGGAGGAAGGAGTAGAACTACCTGGAGTAAAGCCCTTAGCAATTTTACCGCGGCTCTTCTTTCCCCAATCAGATCTAGAAATAACATATATTCTATCGGAACCTTTAGTACTAAATATCTCTCCTACTTTTCCCTGTTGTAGCGCATGAGCAATAGTAGTGAATATTCTTACTCTAGATTTCTTAGCCTTAACTTTTCCTTCTCCCTTAGTTCCTTCTTTAGATGTATACTTTTCTCTACCCTTCTTAGAACCTTGGCCCGATTCAGAGCGTCCCTCAAGAATATTAAATAAGTTCATCATTTTTTCTTATTTTTCTTATACTGTTTTAAAAGGTCAGTGTATGAATTTTTCTTCTTTTTAGCATCATCATTCGCTACATTTACACCACCCATACCTACTGTGGTAGTCTCGGTTAAGAGAGTCTTCACTTCATCTAAAGTAGTTTTAACATCATCTAATATGCGCCCCATGCCTTCGATAATAATATCTACAGCTTTGTCAGCCATAGGGTTAGCTTCTTTTAATCCATTACGATCTTCTTCTACAACAGGGGGTGCTTCTACTTGTGTTCCTTCAGTAATACTTTGAACAAAATTATTAGGAACTTCTACTTGTGAAATATCTGGAGCTTGTTGAGTAACATCTGCTGAATAGTGTGAAGGATCCGATTGAAATGTAGGAGCTTTAGATGAACCTACCCTAGAGGATAACTCATCTTGAGCCATTAGTTGTTCTGCAAAATCTCCAACTGAGATGCCCATAACTAAGCTCAACTACCCTTAGCCGAAGCCTTTAGAGTCTTAACCTTCTCTGCTACCTTCTTCTTTGCGGCATTTAACTTACCCTTCTTAACAGCATCTGCCTGACCCTTCTTAGCTAATGCATGTGCCTTAGCTGCATCGGGATCAACGGGACCAGTACGCTTTTTAGAATCAAGACCTTCTGAATCATAATCAGATTCACCACCAGCTACTCGCGCAACCTTTTCCTTGTTAGCGGGATCATCTGGATCACTGCTCTGTTCCTCCATTTCATCAGCATCCTCATCCTCATCATCTTGCTCATCAACTCGCATCCATTCCTGAATTTGTTCCAAGTGCTCTTGAACTTGCTCATCAGTAAGGGCTTCCTCTAGGACAGTCTCACAAAGAGGACACATATGAACTTCTACAGCTTCGTTCTTGTCATCACTGTCATCACCATTAGTTGGTTTTCCCTTAGCCACTTGCGCTTGGTGCAACTTCTTTGATCCTTCTTTATCAGCCTTAGTTACAATGTTTGTCCTAGTGCTTGGTTTATCATAAGGTGATCCACCAGCCTTGTACTCGTCTGCACGATCTTCATCATCGTCTTCAAAGTCTTTACCCTTGTGAGTCTTGGACTTGTCACCCTTACGGGCACCTGTGGTAAAATCAGGCTTGTCACCCTTCTTACCCTTGGCTCCCTTATCACCCTTACGATCTCCACCGTCCTCGAAATCCTTGGCTTTAGGGTCATCCTTATCCTTACCCTTATCACCCTTCTTCTGACCTGAGTCTTTCTTCTCACCTAGAGGGACTTTAGCTAAATCCCAGGCAGCACCTTCAATGAGGGATTGAATATAACTATCTTCTACTAAAATATGGTCTGTCATAATATTTTCCTTAATTTGGTTATCAGGACAAGAGTTATAGTGTCCCTACAGTATATTTATATATGTCATTAATACGATATTATTTTTTATTTTATTTTGTAATATCATCCATTAGCAAAAACGTTCGGGGACCCTGTTACAATTATATGAGGAAGAGCTAGATCATATACATCACCTATTCTTCCCACATTTTTTCCATTAGCAAATACAGTTGGAGAATATGTAGCTAAAGGGGTTTGATGAGGAATACATGCTGGATCAGGATGGGAAATGTGCTTATCCCCTTTTCTAACAATTCCTTCTCCTCCCGAAATTAAATTAACAAAAACATCACTAGAGCCTTCTAAAGTTGTAATTACAGATGCAAATCCACAACATATACTTGGGGGGCATGAATTAGGAGTTCCGTGGGAAGGAACATTGACGGTATCTTTACTCAATCTTCTAGCTACTGCTGGCATATTTTAACTCCTATATATTAAAAGTTTCGCTTATAATACTATTATAGTATTTTAAATTCTGAGGAATCTTTGTATACAATTGTTGAGATTCCAAACTAGCTACCCCTTTTTGTCTGGAAGAAGTAATAAAAGTTTTCTCTGAGATCTCCCCAAATCTCTGCTCTTTAAGGGGATTAAAGATCTTAACCCCTCCTATCTCTCCACTAAATATACTTTTTCTAGTTTCTAGGGGAACAAATCTAAAGAAATTTATAACTTGATTAACAGTTAAGAAAGAGAATAAATCTAATTGAGGTAACATTTTTCCTAAACCAAGAGAAGGAGTTGTTAATTCATATTTAGAATCTATATCTTTTATTAAACTTAAAACTGTTCCTAGAATGGAAACTCTCTCAGTATCTGAAAAAACTGGGCTACTTCCAATAATACTTGTAGCTACCTCTTCTCCCAAATTCTTTTTATATATAAAGGCGTATTCATCTACTTTCCCCTCTACCCCCTTACCAGTAGGAGATTTAATAGGAGTAACATACTGAGTAACTTCCGGATTAGCAGGCAATGGATTAGTAATTAATCTAACAGTGCGCTTCACAGGCTCTCCAGCTATAAAAGAAGTTAATTCAGATTCTCCTTGAAAAGGATTATACTCTACATTATTTACTAAACAAACCATAAAATCTGTAAGTATAGGAGAAGGATATACATTCCCGTCTAACGGGATATTTAAATAACTAGATTCCAGTGTAAGATAATACTTACCATCATCAGCATCTACTACAAACATATGATCAGTAATAGCATCTGTATAAGGAATACTATAAGATTCTCTAGGACCAGATTTTTCTGCCACTGTTGTATTAAATTGCTCCTCACCACCACTTATACTAGACCACACTAATTCATACTGTGTACTGAAAGTTTTTACATATTCGTCAAGGGGTGATAACTCGGTTATAGAACTAGGTATTACTGTCCATAAAGAATATTGAGGATAAGTTTTAGAACTTATCAACTCTTCTTCTGTATTTTCTGCATAAACCGTAGAAGCAGTTAACTCAACATAACTTTCTTGTAGTTTAGTTTCTTGCGTGTCACTAGATAATAAACCAAAAACTTTATTAATAGTTGGTGTATCATAAATGTAAGCTATATTTCTGAGGGAAGCAGCACCAATATAATCTGTACCCCCTGCCTGAGTAGGAATTTGAAGAAACTCATTTTTAAGAGGAGGAGTTGCTATAGTTCCATCACGGAAAGTAATATGAAGCCCCTCTTTATGGACAGAAATGTACGTAGTTTCCCCACTTTGAGTTACAATAGGAACTTTTACTTGTATTTCTTGGGGAAGTAATACCTGATACATTTGTCTTTGTCTTTGCAAATCTCCATCACCAGGAGTTTGAGACGGATCTATAGATACTCTCTTTTGACGGAGAAGCTGATAAGCTAATTCTTTTTTTTCTTCAGAGCTATTTAACCTAGGGGTACCTGTAGGAAATGAGGAACGAGATTCTTTAATTATTTTTTGAAAAAGAATAGGACTATACTCTCCAAGCTTTCCGTTGTTAATAGCTCTCTTTATTCCTTCTACTAAATATTCTTTGAGATATAAAGAAGAGTTGTTTAAATTATTAATTTCGTTTAAATAATTGGAAGTTTCTTTGCTGAAAGTATCTTCAAATATTTGAGTCTGAAATAAATTAGCTCCAATAGTAGTTCCATTATATTCTTTAAATACGACTCCCCCACTAGTACTGAGTAAATCGACTAACCATTTGGGGCCTGTTGAAGCAAATATATTATTACTATCTAAACCTTTACTTAATGTAGCTGTATTATGAGCATATTTTAAAATAGAATCATCAACCGCCACTTCCAAAACAGTTCCCTCACTAAATAATTTATTAGCTGGATCAGGTTTAGTAAGCTCAGAAGGAACAATAGTAAGTTCAGCTTCTTCTTTTGTAGGAGCTAAGCTTATTTGTTCGGGAGTATTATTACCATATGATACTACTTTTTCAGGTTTAAGAACTGTAATTTCAGAAGATCCTTCAACGACTGGAACATTTCTTCCTGGCAAATAAGTTTTAGAAATAACTTCGGATATCGGGGAAATTCCAAAATAGGGTAGATTTCCTACACGCTGTTGAGTAATATCTTCAGCAGGTATTAGTTTATTAGTAAAATCTAAAGCATCATTTAGGGCGCGTTGCTCTACAGTAAAATCACTATAAGAACCACTCCTAGCAGAAAGTGGTTCTCCGATAGAAGCCTCACATTCTACCCATTGAAGGGTAACATTAGAACAATAATTTTGAGGGCAACTAGGAGGAGGATTTCCTCCCTTACACTCCGCATTATCATTTGAAACAACTAAAGTTCCTTCTTTATATGTGCCACATCCACCAGCCCCTGCTTTAGCATTAGATTTAATGGTCTCTAATGTAGGATCAGGTTCTCCTTTTCTAACAACTTCGTGGCATACTTGAGGAACCTGTTGAGTACATACACAACACCGTTCAGTAGTTTCTCCAGATCCATACTCTCCTTCTGAGGGCTCTTCACATACAGGATCAGGAATTACGGCACCTGGATCAGTATAGCATTCACAACCACTTTCGGGGGGATATTCACACTCTTCCCATTCTATCCAAAGATCTTCACAAAGCCCATCACATGCTGCTTTTGCCCCCGCCCCCGACTTACAATCTTTTCCTGCTGTTCCACCATAACTTAGAGATCCCGCTTTATAATTAGGACCGCTTACAACTTGTTTTAAAGTAGAATAAAATGTACCGATGGCTCCTTGATTAGCTTTATCACAATCTCCTGCCTCCGTAACTTTAGTACAATCTTGAGTCCATTTCAAATGATTTTTTATACATGTTTGTCCCGTTGTTGGATCGACATAAGGAGCCTCTTGAGTCCATGTATTATTAGGATCTATAATACAACAGCATATAGGCTCAGGACCCCCTGTTGGCTCACTAAATATTTGAATAGAAGGAACATTAGGTTTAATATCCTTTTTGTCTCCAATAGTACGAGGAGGAATTATTGTAATAATACCACCCTCAGGTTTCTTAGAAGGGGGTAATATGAAACAAGTTGCTAGAAGTTGTGGGTTTCCTCCATTATTACCTCCAGGACCGTCACATATGGGGGAAGGACAACAATGAGCCATAACTTACTTCCTAAATACTTTGAATATCAATCTTACTAGTAGCGCCAGCCCCTGATTGTAGAGGAGCTTTATTTTGAATAAGAAGAGCAGGATCCCCCACAATCGTATTTTGCAGTAGTGTCCAATTATTACTAGCATTATAAGCTGTATTAGAATCAGAAGGTCTAATTTTATAGCCAATCACAGTAAATTTAACAGTGGGGTAATAAGATGCACCAAATTTAGGAGCATATCGAGTAATAGGTTGGGGAGACATAGCCTGACCCGCCATTCCATAATTAGTATTCTTAAATTGTGGGAGACAGACAGTATAAGAAAGCCATTGATAAGCATAATTATTAGTGATAGCCCCCACTCTTCCTGTCAGATTAGCTACATTAATAGTATCCCCTTTTCCATCGGTAATTCGCCCAATATTACTCGTGAGACCTCCTCCCACTATCATTCCGTCAGTCGTCTCAGGTCTAGCTTGAGAAGCAGAGTTAATACGGAAAACAGCTTTCTTTAAACCAGCAATAGAAACAACAGGACCCTTATTAATATATAAACCGGAACCAAATCCAGTAGTGATTGACCCAAGTATGTTCGTAGCATCTTGCGTAGCTGTTACAGGACCGCAATTAATATATTCCACTAACACATCATAATCATTTACCCAAGAGGGAAAAGTAATTTCAAGTTCTTTCGTAACTACACTTATAATACCCACTGCCACATCCTGCGGGCTACCAAATCCAAAACCATATCGTTTATTTAAATAAGTGGATGTCCTGCCTGCAATTGGAGATGTAACTGCTCCTGGCACATAGGAAAGGGTTCTATTTTTATTCATTCCTTCAAACCACATCCACCAAGTAGGTTTTGGAGAGGATTCGAAAGGAGTAGATATCTCCCCCATAACTGTGGCATAGTTAGTTCCGTCCATTGGCATATCCCATTCAGGATAAAGAGGAATATTTCTTCCACCTGTAGCAGGAGCAGGAAGACCCAAGTAAGTTCCCGTATTTGTACTGTATGGGGAATTAGGGTCTGAAATCCAACGTTTTAAATGAGATTGTCGTGTAGTATAAACATACTGAAGAAATGCTTTTCTTGCATCCTCATCTTGTGACTCCAAAAATGCTTTTGAAGAATTAAAGACAGAAAAATCATAACTAGCCCCCCCAGGTCCTGGGTCTACATATGTGGTAGTTGTAGTCTGACTACCCCAAGGATCTTCAGGATCCCCGGAATTTTCATTCATAGTAAGCAAAGTTCCCTCTACTCCATAAGCAATTCCCCCCATAACATAATCAGTATAAAGAGCTTTTCCTGATTCACTAGGAGAAGCAGTGGATGTTATTTTAGTATCAAGCTGAGTAACTACATCTTGTAGTTGAAATAAACCAACTGCTGGATTTGCCAAAGATAAAGGAGGATTAGCTCCTGCCACCCCCGCTCTCTCATTATATGTAAATTCTGTAGTACGTAAGAAAGGTCTAATATCAATGATATGGGAAGGTTCTACTAATGTATCAACCTCATTTACTACAATATATGCTAAAGGCAAAGCAGTTTGACCAACTAATTGAAAATTATCTGCATCTACATCTAAAGCCAGGAGAGGAGCCATATTAAGAAGATCATCAGGAGAAGGGAAACTTCCATGAACTTTAACCCCATCAATATTTGTTATACCATAATTACTAGTTATAGTTGTATCATGTTGATTAGCTAAAAGTCTTTTAGATCCTGGTGCTCCTGGAGGAATTTCTGAAGAACCAGGAGGAGGGGCACAACCTTCTGTAGTAGCAATAGAAGGAGGAGATGATAAACTATCTTTCTTTATACCTACACCCGCTCCTCTAATAAGCCCTAATTGGGGAGCCTGTATGAGCGTCGGAGTAGGAGTACTCCCAGTATTGCAAAATCCTGTGCTGTAATCTTGAAGTGTCCCAGAAAGAGAATCAATTGGCATACTATAAGCTACTAATAAATCAATACGTTGAGTAGCATTATTTATATTAAGTCTAATCCCTTGTTCATCATAATAATAATAATCATCACTACTCCATGCAGGAATATCAATAGTGCTATCAGGAAAATCTACAACAGCAGTTCTAAAAACTCCTCTCCACATTTGAACAAAAGCCAAGTGAATTGTAGGAAGATTTTCATACACATAAGTATTATTTGAAGGAGAAAGAAGTTGTCCTAATGCAGCAGGCGTAAGACGACCATAAGAAGCTCCAGGCCACCTCCCCTCACCTTGTGAATTAGTATAATGAGGATAATTTCCACTGTCTTCTCCTACTCCTACAGCACCAGGGGCTATGGGCAAGAATTCTCTTGTAGTGGAAGCCGTTACTCCCCAATTTCCTCCTAAACCCCCTGGTGAACTATGAAAAGTGTAAGTATATGAAAGACCATTAACATTATAAGGACACCCACCACTCCCACTATCCTGAACAAATGCATTCCATACACTATCTCTTTCTACATCTGTCCAAATTTGTTTTAATTGAGGAATTAAAGTAAGACCTGTAGGAGGAGCACCATTAAACAATAACTCTCCTAATGGTTTAGCAATATTATAAGCATCATTAATACGAGCCGTAAATACACCCGCATTAACAGTAACAGTTCTATCTTGTCCGGAACACTTAGGCTTAAGTTGTTTAATATTGGTAATGCTAAGTTCACTAGTAGGGGTTAGATAACTCCCAGCCGTAGGTCTAGAACTAGTAGTAGTACTTCCACCTCCCGTAGAAGTTCCTCCTCCTCCTTCTATCTTCTCTTTAAGAAATAAAATATTTTCTTCGAGTTGACGTAAAGGGATATTATCGACCTCATAGTAATAAGGATCGTTAGCTTTATAATATCTAATAGGTTGCACAAAAGAATAAGGAGTTGCCATAATTATAAGTCTCTATCTAAATCAAATAGGTTAACAGAACCGAGTCCCTTTCCGTAGCCTGAATCAGCATCCCAGAATGCTTCTCCTGGATAGTCAGTGGTAGATTTATAATAACCACAAATCTTTTTTCTTCCTGAAGTACCTAATGTTCCATTTTTAGCATTAGCAAAAGTATTCATAGCTGATTCATCTAACCATATTCTATTCTCTGTATCATAAGGAAGCATAGCAGAAGTATAATAGAAAGAAGAAGCATCATTTGTTCCTTGTTGGTCTGTGGGTAACCCCAGGATATAACCACTAGCCCCAAGATCAGGGTAGATAGAACTAGGATTGGTATAATTAGCTCCCTGATTATTTATGGCACTACAATCTCCTGAAGTAGCATATCCTTGAGCAAATACTTGATAAGGAACACCTTTATATAAGGTAGCGTCATTAGGAAATTCAAATCCTAAACTTGTAGGTGTTTGACCAGGTAGTGCGGGCATATAAAACCCTTGTTCTGTAGAATTAGGGTATCCTAAGAACTTAGCTTTAGGATGAGGAGATACATAAAGTCTAAAAGGTCCAATATTTTCGGGCGACACTTTTCCATAATAACCATTACCTCCACTTGTCTCAAAACCTAAACCAAAGGAATCTAAAATACTGAGACCCGAAGTATTTGGAGTAGAAGAAGGAGCACCAGAAAGAGTGGCTACGTTTGCTGTAGTTGTACCCGAACTCCATACTGCACTTGGCCCATAATAATAACCACTCACATCTTGAGGGTGTGCCTCTCCTACGGCAGGAGTAGCTTCAGTATTTCCTACTGATAAATATGAAGCATGTAATTCTGAATTATCTGCTATATTCCAAATTCTTAAATATTCACAATTTCCAGCGGTAGAAATATCATAATAAGCCCCAGAAGGATTTTGCCATCCCACAGGGAACCATACATTTTGGGCTTTTATATGACTACCTCCTACGGCTCTAACACATAGTCCTCCATAAGAGAGACTGGATACCGATGACTCCGCAGTAATAACGTCCGTCCAAGGAAGAGGAACTAAACTATTAACTAGAGGACTAGTAATATTTTTAATCCTTGTAGGGTAATTAGTTGCAGGAAGCAGAGTAGGATTAGAAGTATAATTTATAAAAGGATTAGGATAAAATTGCATATACCCAGAAGAACAATAAGCTGACGTATTATAAGCCTCAGTTCCTGTAGGATAATCTGGATTAGTAATATACTTAGAAGCCCAACGAGCATGATAATCTCCCATATCATGCATATTAATAGTAGAATTTCTATTAGCTACCAAACATGCTCTACTAGAATGAAGTCTTACCTGAGTTTGGTTAGCTGGGGTATTACCTAAACTCCATCCACTAGCATCTATGATCCCATTTTTATGGTGGGGACCAAACTCTACAGTAGAATTATCTTCTGCTAAAGCATCGACACCAAATTGACAAATTGTAGTAGGACCCGCAACATAGATATGAGAATTATTTCCTGCAAATAGACCAGCCGTTTTCTGTTGTTTCGACCATAAATAAGGACCAACTATATTGGTAACTACAGTTCCATGACCAAATAAATCTAGGTTACTTTGATTAACAACTCTAAAGATAGACCCTTTTATAGCACCATCTGCTTTGTAAGTAGCAGCATCTGCCGCCGCAGTAAGAACTTCCGCCTTAGCACAAACTGCCTGCATGTAAGAACCATTATCCACTACAACAGCGGGCAATGTTTGTTTACTCCCCTCAGTCCTTTGTGCGACCCCATGATTACCACTAAAAGAGAGTACACCATAATTAGTAGCCATAGCACTTGGAGCATAGGTAGGAATAAACTCTGAAGAATTTAATAATACATGCTGACCATTATTAGTAAATTGAGTTACGGGAAAGAAAGGCCCATCTACATGTCCAATAAGACTACCATTTTTATTGTAGTTCACAATAGACTCATTAGCAACAATACCCCCCTCTTGATTATGATCTACAGAAACTTGAGCTACTTTATAAGTACTATTATCTAACTTTATTCCTACCTTATTTTGGAAAGAGGCTATTCTATATCCAGTTTCAATAAGAGAATCCTTAGCTAGAATTCCCTCATTCACATTATAAAAAGATTGCAACACTATGGTTTGGGAACCATAAGGGTTGTCTGAATTAACTCCTGCTACATTAGTACAACCTGCAACCCCACCCTTACAATTAGGGGGAGTAACCAGTTGAGAATTTTGAAGCTCAATACCTACCATATTCCTATAAAAACTAAAGGGTGAATCAATAGGAAGTCCTCTATTTTCTTGAATAGATGCACTCAGAGTAATATTAGAATTAATAGCTCTAAGACCTGGAGTAGGGTTATCTCCATTCTTTTGATTTAAATAACCCTCTCCTACACTTGATAACTCATAATTATGGAACGCTATAAATCCTCTATTTAATATTACATTTGAATTTACAGCTTGAAGTCCTGCATTCTTACATCTTGTTGTTGTACAATTTTCTATAACTACCTCAGAATTTTGAACATCAAATCCTGTATAGGTATTCTGGGTACCATCAGCCGTAATATCTGCTTTACTGGCTCCGTCCACACAAAAACCCCTAATATAAATTTTACCAGTGCAATCTTTTACTGTTACACCACTTAGCGCATTAGCATACACAAATCCAGGAGATCTTGCAGTATCTGCTGCTTCTATATTTTTTCTTTGAACAGTGCTATCATTAGCTTTATTACTAATCCAAATATCCGAACTTGCTGAATTATCAGAATAGGAAGTCACTCTAAAAGTACTAGCGGTATCAGTAAGCAATCCTACAGAAGCAAAAAGAGTATTAGCATCTGTAAATTTAGATGATATACTAACAGTTCTTTCAGACGCATCTGCGGCCTTACTCCACTCAGGAGTTTGAATAAAAGTTCTAGTATAATAATTCCACCACGACTTTGCACCAGCAGTATTACCAACCCACACAGTCTCACTCACCCCTAAAGAAGAGGATTCAGTCATAGTATTACTCGTATCTACTGAGCTAAAGGTAGCAATAGCACTGGAATTACCATCCAAAGTTTCAATAGTGCTAGAAGGTACTACAGTACTCCCACATAAAACTTTGGCAAACCCCCTATTAATAACTTCAATGCCTGCTGACGACCCTTCAAAATCTCTACTCTCTAAATGAAGACCTCCTAAAGGCCCACTTGTAGCCACTTCAATTATTACAGGAAATCTAATTTTCTTAGGCAAAGCGTCTACGGCATCAGAGATAGTACCAAATACTTTCTTATTATCAATACCGCAATCAGACACGGTTAACATAAACCCATCTACAGAAGACGATGGGTATCCATTCATTTCATAAAGATAATCATCTCTATCTTCTAAATCATAAAGAGGAAGATTATCTTGTTCCCAATTATAAAAAGAACTTGAATCAAATTTATAAACTGTATCTACCCAATTATTAAGTAATTGAGCAGTCCCTGATGCTAAATATAAGTCGTGTGGTAAGAATGCCATATTAAAAATTCAATGTCCATTTAAAAACTAATGCAAAGTCATCTGTCTTTGCAATATTTACAAAAGGTCGGTATGCTACTAACTGGGATCTCTTAGGTGAGGTTCCTAAAGGATTTTCCATAAATAGTCCTACCTCATTTACAGTAAGACTATTACATGTATTTCGATCCACGTATAATATATAGGTCACAGAATTAAGGTCTACTCGTTTAATACTATTATCTGAGATGACCCCAAAAACCCATGTGTTATCCCCCTCAGAATTAAGCAACGATGCCCCATTCCAATTCATGAGACGATGTATATCCAAAGGAAGCGAAGAATCCCCCAACGTATTATAATCAGTGGTGGAGTTAACTTGACCTAAAGCAGATACTAAACTAGTTTCCGAAACTCCATAATTACTCACTTTGGATTCCCCAGAAACCCCTATCTGAAAATATCTAATTTGAAAATTAGTTATATCTGCGGCTCCTGATCCAGCATATAAGAGACCTAATCCTACTCCCATTCCCGAAGTAATAACATTGTGGTCATCAAATACACACTCTTCTGTACCATCTTCATAAACTTTATAAATTTCTAAGTGACCAGAAGGATCTAAAACGTCTGCTTGTTTCATTGTATTATATCTCTATTATAGTTAGTTAGTTATCGAAGGGAGAGGACCACTTATATGTTTAGATTCTAAGGAAGAGTAAGAAGGAAGATGAGACTCCCCTCCAAAATAATAATTATCAATATTGGGGGTCAGACCTAAGAATCCAATGGTCCAATGTATAACAAGAGAATATTCGCTACTTTTCGTTACAGGTGCGAAATTTCTATATGCAATTAAAAGAGGGGAATCTTCTCTAAATCCTCTTGGATTTTTACAAAACAAACCTACCTCCGTAAGATCTAATCCATTAGCACTATTTTCATCTAAAACAATTTCAGATTCAATAGTATTCAATAAATACTTAGTAATCTCCCTTTCTTTTACCCTTACAAAGTATTCATCTGATCCTGAAAATATTGTAGAAGAAAGAATAGCACTAGTTCCAAACAATTCAGTATAGGTTGAACCCCCGTCTTCTGAAGAAGCATAAAAGCCTCTATACTTTTTATCAATATATAAATCACTATCCTCACCATACCCAGACCAATGTAAAGGAGAACTTAGATGATAAAAATAAGCAGATGTATCAGAAGCAAACTTATTAACATCTATAGTACTAGTTCCTACCTGAAAATAAGTAGGAGTAAAATCTTCTACATAGCTACTCCCCTTACCTTTTAGAATATCAATAAAAGAAGAGCCTAGACCCTTAGTAATCATATTAGCCTTATCTAATACAACCTCTTGGGTTCCATCAGCATGTACTTTACAGATTGTTACATGTCCTTTAATCATGTTGAGACCTAAAATCTATAGTCCAAAGAATTTTTAAAGCTTGAGGATCCACATTCCCTGCGGTTATACCATCATCTTTAATAGCACACAAATTCTCAGTAAAAGTTTTCTTAGCAAAAAGTTTAAATTCTTGTTGAGATATTCCGGTAGATGTATTAATAAATTTAGGATCTAACTCAACTGGCTCCCCTTCTAGGAAAGGAGGAGAATTATTTTTTAATGCTTTCTTACAATCCATATTCCAAAGCCCTATTTGATGCAAACCTCCATATAAATTCATTGCCCACACATCCCATTTACCTATATTTACTGCCATTGTTACTCTAGGATTTTTAACAAAGACTTCATTGGTATCTGCAACACCCGAAACCCCCGCTTGACCCGTCACAGGTTCGGCAGCAGCATGTTTCATATCATATTTTAAATGAATAAATCCGCGATAATCCATATAATAACGAAAATTAAAAGCACCAATAATACTTACCCCTGCATTAGCAGGTGAATTTACAACCATATTTAATGTGGGAGTAGCAGAGAAATCTCCTTCATAAGAACTTACTAGATATGACTGAGGTAACGCCCCCGATCTCTGAGGGTACACTCCTTGAAAATAACTAGAGGGATCAGCGTATCCCCATTGAATTCTATTTTCAAATTGACCATAAGATTGTCCATGAGTCTCAGACCCAGATGCAGCTAAAGAGCTTACTAAAGAATAAGACGTACTTGTATCCTCTAATTTTTTATTTAAAGGATCTGGATAAGAAGGCATTTGATAAGGAGGAGTATATGAAGAAGCGTCCCCCGTAAGAGAACTAGCCCATAGAGGGCGCAGAATTCCATCCGTCCCTATTTGATTAATATAAGAAGTTAAATCCTTAGGAAGTAAGTTACAAGGGTCTCCATTCTCAGCAACTGTAGGAGCAGAGCCTGCTACCGATTGATAAGGAGTAGCAGAGAAATTGCCTGATCTAATATGTTGTTCAAATTGAGGAGAAGAGATCCATAATCTAACCCCAGCTAATGCTGTAGGCAAATTAGGTTCACCTGTTATTCCATAATTAGCCGTATTACCTACATAAAAATATATAGTTATATTATCGGTTGGGGATGGTGAAGTTCCATTTCCTAATCCACTTACCATAACTGCACATCTATACCATCCCTCCCCCGCATCTACGACATCCGCAGTTATTCCAGAAGATATAGATTTAACTGTGGGAATAGTTCCGCCATTTAAATACTCAAAAGTTGCTCCATTAGTCGCCACCCGTTCCAAATTATATCCCTGAAATTGAAAAGATGAGGGAGTTAACCCATAAGTAGGCTTCTTAACATAAAAAGTTAAAGTTGAATTATAACTATCATTAAAGAAAAATTTGGTGGGAGCTACAGTTTGAATGAAAGGAACAAAATTAGCTAAACCTCCTGTAACATCTGTAGTAACTGATAACTCTACAGAAGAAGGTCTTCCAAAAGGATTAGTTTCCAAGATACTAGAAAAAGATCCTATTCTTCCTTGAGCGGTCTGCCAAAAAACACCAGTAAGATCAGAAGGTGGATTAATCCCAGGATCATCATAAAAATCTTCTGTATACTCTAACAAATTAGGATTAGCTCTATTAGCCCATTCGTTTGGATTAGGAGGATAGAAATAAGCATTCTCTGAGAAGGAAGATGCAGCAGGACCAAAAGAGATAGCTCCCCATCTCCAGTTAGAGGTATCCATCACTCTGGGGCTTATCCCCAGGACGCTTGAGGGGGTCGTGAGCATGTCTACAATCGACTCTCCAGCCCCATCCACTACGAGGTTAGGCTCTTCTAAGAGGAGCTTCTCAGAGCCATCTGAGTGGACTGCGTATACTTCTACTTTACCCCTCATTAATTATAATCTCCTCTAATTGGTTATTACCCACATCTCTACTCTTAACATACATATTCACATTAGACCTATAATTTAACCTACTCCCACCACTCACCTCCATAGTACCTGAGGTGATTGTTGCATTTCTACTAGCTATTCCTTTACTTAGATTTTTCAAGAAACTAAATATAGACTTAAGATCACTAGCATCTAATTGAGCTTCACCATACTTAGTTTTGATTACAGAATTATTATAGTTAGTTATATCTTTAATACTTATATCTTCAAACACAACAAATTTGGTAGCATTTTTAGGACTAGGAAATACAAATAATTCTAAGACATACTTTTGATCAGTTCTATGTACCTTTCCAAATTGATTAAGATATTGAGCTGATGCTTTTAACGCTCCATGATTAGTTGTAGAGAATTTAAAAGTTAAAGTATCTAAAGTTTGAGAACTAATATTAGCAATAGCTTGAGGGGTAGCTCCTGGAATAGTAGATTCAATTAATTGAGGTTCCCAACATCTATAGTCGTAATTTTCTTCAGTAAAAGAAGCACGTTGCCCTAAATAAGCTCCTTCTCCACTTCCAATTACATTATTTAAGGTAGCCCTTTTAAACTGTTGAACTTGAGCCTGTTGTTGAGCAATATTAATTCCATTAAGAGAAGACAGGTCGGCCACAGAAAGATGTTGCCACGTATCCGCAAAATATTCTTTAGTACATTCATTATAAATACCTTGTGGATCATATGACCAAACTTTATCATTTTCAGGTTCAGTCCGTATCCACATCCCTAAAGCTAAACCTCCAATTTCTGGCCCAGTTATATCTAAATTATGAGCTTTAATAGTAATTTCATATTCATGATTAGGTTCTAAGAAATTTCTAGCCTTATCATTATAATTAGAGTTATCAATTTTAATTCTTAATCTCGGAAACACATAAGAATTTGTAGAACGATGATATTTAATTATTTGATTATTAATTAGATAATTGGTATAAGTATACTTACTTTGATCCTTTCTACTTAAATTAAAAATAGAAAATGTAGGATGGGTAGTACCAGCAAATGGGGAAGAGGAATCTACTAATTCTATTGCACTAACTATATGTTTATTACGAAATTCCGGAACCCGTAAAAACACATCTGAAGCATCTGAAGCTGCGTAAGTCCCCATGTCTGCATGATCCCCCTTCATCCCAGACAGACTCAGGATACCACTTCCTCCATAATATGAGATATCTACTTCATATTCCACAGAACTTGCAGCTAAATATCCACTAGTTCCTAACGTGGAACCATCTATATCAAAATTAGAATTATATATTAAAGGTCCGTAAGTATGAGAAAAGAAATTGGGAACTCCTACTAAATTATAATTATTATTTAAACCATGTCCACTAAAATAACTACTACTATTATAAACACCAAATAAACGTTGAACCTTTGAACCTAAAGCAAAATGCTCATAATAATTTAAAGACTCGTCTGTACGCTCTTGATCAATAAGATGATTACCTATAGACCTAGGAATATCTATATCTTTTTCTTGATACCAAGCACTAAAATCAGAAGGAATTATTAGATTACTACTAGTAGGCCAATTAGGATTAATATTTCCATTCGTATCTAAATATCCTGATACAATAGAACTAGCTTGTAAATATTTTTCCTGATCATGAACTTTGTTCATAGTATACATAACTTCTTGTAGCTGCCCCCTTCTTCCATACGTATTACAGGATGAGAGAGGTACATTTTGTTTTGCTCTGGATACAAATGTATCACTTATACTATACCCAAAAATAGAACTAAGGGAACTTCTATTCTGACATTGATCCCATACAGCATGGAAATTATCTTTATCTAATAAAGTTCCAATACCGTTTCCCATAGTATTTTGACGTAAAGTTACAGGTTGAAATTTTAATGAAGATGGAATAAATCCTAAAGGAAGATAACCAAGAGAAGAAGAATAAAGAGATGTAGACATTTCTAAACTTCCAGGATTATTTCTTCCATTCCTCGTAAACATCTTGGTTTCGGGTAGTAAGTTGTGAAAGTTTCTTCGTCGTAAACTATTTCTATTAACTGATTTTAAAGCTTGATACGTATTACCTGATACAAGAACATCATTGACATTATCTACCTGAGTTCTTTTAAAGCGATTAGGGGTTATACCATTTGCCGCAGCTAATGCTGCCATATCCACTGCACATACTCCAAAACCAGTAGTTACCGTAGAAGACCCTTCATACAAATCGTCTAAATTTGGTCGCCATTCTCGGCAATCTTTATCTGATAATGCATCTAAAGCATCTGCTACATCTGATACAGAGAGAAGGACCTTAGGAATAGCATGAGCAGGAATTACCTGATCTAAAACCCTCATTATTTTTAAGAATGCATTTTTAGATGTAGAATGTGTTTGGACGCTTCCCCAATCAAAAGAGGAAGCATTAAAACTCATAACAAAATGAGAAGATTTTCCATTCCACATACTAAGTAAAGTTAATGGATCTATAAGCCTCTGTTTAGTAACATTTTTTATGATGGTACTATAATTTGGGGGATACTGTTTAGCCTTAGTAAAGATAAGAAAATTATTAAATACTCTATCGTTATCAAGAGTCTCTGAAAGATTTTCTAATAAATAAGTTTTAATTTGTTTAGCAAAATTCTTATCTACCCCATAACAAGTTAAATAATACTCAATACGTTCTACCATATTATCAGTAACTTGAGTAGGCATATAATATTGCTTCTTTTCATAAGGAGGTATTAAATAAATTCTATCTCTATAGGAAAAAAGAAAATTAGGATCATATACCAAATTCAAAAATTCAGAAGTGGGGCTAGGTCTAGATTCAGTTTTAAATACAGGCCACTGAGTAGCAAGGAAAGAAGGAGGGGGTGGAACAGGGATATGGCACTGAGATGGAATAGGATTAGAGGGAGGAAGAGGTTGTTTATTTCTAACCACATTACAGGCTGGAACAGGGGGGTTCCCCGCATTAGGAGGAAGAATATGGTAAGGACCTGTGTATACCTCTCCAGTACTAGACAACACTAATTGAGGTTGAGGGAAAGATTTGTTACCCATATAAAAGCTTTGAGGAAACTCCCGTACTAAATCAAATAAAATTTTATCAACTAAATATTTAATATTAGTTTCCATACTACTAGTAGAATAATTTGCTACACCAAATTGAATAGCGGATGCTTGAGTGTAAGTAGTAAAATCTTGGAAGACAGCAGAACTAGTAGCTAATGAATAATATATTAGATCAGGAATATAAGATTCCCATAATTCTTTAAGTACATTACTACTAGTTAGATCTAACTCTCCTGTAGAGACAATAGAATTAATAAGAACTTGAATAGATCTTTTAGTTCCTTTCATCTTATAAATTTCAACTGCATTTCTTAGCTGCACTCTCCATTTATCGACATCATCTCCTAGGAATCGCCATCCAATTAATTCCGCTAATAGCTCTAAAAACTCATCAGGACATTTTCCAATATCATACAAAACATCAATTTCATCTTGTTCTGTAACCCTATCCGCAATAGAAAAAGACATTCCTTGTAAAAATCTAGTTAAAGGACCCGCTTCTTCAGTTTCTGTAATTAACGTTCCATCGTTACTTAAAGTAGAAGTAGAAAAATAAGTATAAAAAGCATCTTCAACTTTAGTATCAGGGCTATCCAAATAATGAGGAGAATATACTACCTTATTTAAAGTTTTTAATCTATCCAATAATTGAGTACCGCTTGTCCAGGTAGCACCACTAATATTCACACTAGAAACATAATTGGTTGGAATAATTTTATCTAATAAACTCCAATATTGTTCATTCTTCCACAGGTATTCTTGATAAATATTAAGAACATCTTCTAATACTACGGATCGACCTTTCCAAAAAGTATCCGTCATTAAAGTGGCTAAAGCCGCAGAAGGGTCAAAACCACCTGTAGGACCTAATCTATTAAGAAAGTATAACCACCCTAGATTATTCGCTAAATACTTATATGTACCCGACGAATCATTAGCATAAGCACTAGTGGTTAAAGTAGCTAAATCAGCCGTAGGATGATGCCCAGTAGCTATTGCTGGGATAGAAGGAAGAAAAGTACCACTGATATAATTTAGAAACTCCGAACTTGTCCCATAGTCAGAAAATTTAATTTGTAAAGGAGTTAGAAAATTTCTTTGAAAATCATCAGAAGTAATTTGAGCAGGGTTATACTGCTTGTAAAAATACTTGGCAAATCCTGAAGGATCACCTACAGACGAAAGATAACTATCGTACTGTAATGCAGAAACAGGAAGAATAGTAGCTTGATTTTTATTAGCAAGAATATGAGAATTAATTAATTGATTAGGATAAGAAATATGGGTTCCACTAATATTAGCTTCATCCACAAAATAAAAATCAGGAATTATTTTCCTAATAGCATCTAAATAATTCCTTTTAAAGAATTGTTGTGTTTGAGATTTACTTAGAAGATGATCCTTCGCTGAAATAACAGCAACTACTTTAAGTGAAATTTCATCTAAAGAATTAAATTCTGAGGAATGGACATATCTTCGTGACATTAGATTAACACAGTATTAATAGTAAAGTTGTTTAATTGAATAATTTCATTAAAATCTACTTTAGTAACCTCGGGCATATTGTCTACGGTAGAATATCTTACAGTAGGCAATCTAAAGATTTCTCTATTTAATTCAGAAACAATGAAGGGCTTACCAAAATCAGCCCTGTCAATACTAAAATGATTTAAAATTACTTGAGAAACTTCTTGCTGAATCTGGGGTTCAATTGTTTCAGATTCCTTATCTATATGCATAGTAACTACTAAATCTAAAGTTCTTATTAAACCATCTACTACACTAACTTCATCAGTTAACATTTTTTTAGGCTCAATTTCAGCTAATAATTGTTCCTTAAATGTAGGAGAAGCTTTTTGCAATCTAAGATCATCAGCTTTTTCTAAGGTGTATAAATCAATAATATTTCCTGATGAAAACGCATCTCTTACAGCAGCAGTAGTTTTACCTATAGTACCCTGGCTTGTTCTAAAAGTATTTCCAATAGTAATATAATCTTCTAACGTTACAACTCGGTCCTGCCTTTTAAAAGTATATGGTGCATATTTTTTAGCATGTTCTGATGTCTCAGCTTCAGATCCCCCAGTAGCAGGGGTTATATTTTCTGTAGTAACTTGAATTGTGGCAGCAGTAGGACTATCACTAGTTACAATTTTTGTTTCTACATTAATAGCTTCATTACCTATATTACCTCTAGTCCCACCACCTATTCTATACGCAACACTAAACCTAGAGCCAGCAGGAGGGGAAATACCTAATGCATTATCCCCAAATAATATAGTAGCTGCATAATTATCATCATATATTACTTGAAAGATTTTAGAATCTGTACTAGAAGCTGAGTAAAGACGATTTACCTGTGTGTAAGCTCCCTGAGCAGGGTCAGTTATATTCCCCGTATCAATAAAAACTTGTACACTCCCCTCTATAATGGGAGTCTCTGTAAGAAAAATTCTCTTATTCCCTTCTAACGTATCAAACGTTCCTTCTTGAACACTTAATGCTCCCTCTAGTATAGCCACATTTGTAAAAACTGAACTAGCCTCCCCCACTCCTGAGTTTACAGCTTCACTTCCTTCTAACGTAAATTCAGCAGTTAAATCTTTAATATTTTGAATAATATTATTTTCAATTTTATACAAAGTATAATTAAGAGGAGCCCCATCTTCTTTAGATGTGATAGCAAAAACTCTATTCTCTGCCGTGTATGTTAAAGGAAAAGAAGCTGCTCCCGCAGGATTAGTAGTACATGTTAATTTAGCAGAGGCTGCTGCTGCCATTGGCCCCATCATATCTACCCCAACTAATTCCAATAATTTCTTTAAGTTAGATCTTGTTTTAACTGTTCTTAAATAATTTTCATTAGCTAACATATCTCCTTTAAGGGATAAAACTGTTCCCATATATGCTACAACCTCAATAAGCATAAGCCCTAAGTCTGACTCAGAAAAATTTTGATAATCTAAAGGATAAACCGCTTTAATATAATCAATTATATTTGCTCTTAAAGAGTAAAAATCTGTACCCCCGTAGTCAATATACTGTTGCTTTTTACGTTCTGGTATAGACGCAAGCTTCATAAAGTCTGTACTTACTGTTCCTGAGAATGTCATTATGTTATTTTAACCTCTACATCAAAAATATCCAACGACTCGTCTAGTAATTGAAGAGTTAGTCTTACTATAAGTTGGTGATTTACCCCCTCCTTTTCAAATATCCCTAATTTAATTACATTTACTATATTAAAATATTTTTTTAATGTTCTTAGTACTTCATTTCTCATTAAAAAATAAGTAGTTTCATCCATAGGCTCAAATAAATATTTTTGTAGGGATATCCCATAGTCTGGTAACATAACTCTTTCCCCACGTTGGCACAAAAAAAGCTGCCTCAAATTATTTCTTACTAAATCAAGACCATAAGATTTACTAAAATATCCCCCTGGACCTTTATTATTTTGTAAAGCAGGAGGCTGCCCTGTAACAGTCTTAAAAGTACCAGCGAGGGGGTACGCTAAACCCATTTTCTTTTTATATTTAGAAGTAACTGCACGTTTAACATTTAAACTAACAGAAGCTCCATAAGTATTATGAGTAGTAGTAATAGCCATTAGAGTTTAATATTTTCGAAAAAGCCTCTTTGCGCTTTATAATTAACAAGAACATCGGAAGCAGAGATTGCTCTATTATATAGTTTTAGGCTTCCTATATATCCATACAAGCCACTTTTTTTACCACCCCACTCTCCCCCCATAAAATTCATTCCCTCTATACCAAGCTCCCCTGTCTTGGAATAATACATACCATCAGTATACCCCCCTCCAATAATCCAAGGAGTTAAACTCATCTTACCATTCCCTTGAGGTTCAGGTCCATCCCAATACCAAAAATCTCTTTGTCCTAAAGAATTTGGAGGAAAGAGAGGAGCATTTGTAGGGAGTTCTGAGTACCTAGTATTATAACTAAAGGAACTAGAGTCAGTCATGCTAGGGATTTGAGGAGGCCCTGTAACTGCAAAAGTAGAGTCCACACTAGAAGAGGCTAAACTTTTTCCATTTAAATATATATTTACTGCGTTAAGAGCATAATCTATAGTAACAGTAACTAACATAAAATTAGAAGAACAATCATTCAAACTGCTCCCATCGGAAGTAAGAGTAGATGTGTCTACTTTAATTCCATAGTACCCACTAGGAGGGGTGATATCCTGCACACATATAGCTGGTGTAGAAGAAGCATTCACAAAAGTAACCCCACTCGTATTAATAGATTGAGTAGGGCTCATATGGAAAACAAGTCTATTATTTATATCATTTTCACTAGAAATATTACTAGGAGGGAGCCCCTCTGTTATTCTCCGATCTCTGCTAAATCCTAATAGCAATCCTCTAATGCTATTAGAGCCTTGTGAAGGACCTATATTCCAATAACCATCAACACTAGAAGCCGACCCTCCTCTATTTTCACACCCCAAAACCACTCTATGTAAAGCTGATAAAGAACTGTCTGAATTCCATCCAGGTCCCGTACTGTCTCCTAAATCAGGGACATGTGTCCAAAATTCAAATGAAGCTCCTCTCTCATTATACAATAAACTTTCTATATTATTCCAACCACTTTGAATTCGTCCATACCCATAAGGTCTGTAAGCAGAATGCAAAAATTGTAAATTTCCTGTGTAAGAAGAGGATTTAGGATTACCATCTCCACTTACTCCTGAAAAGAAATTACAGATACCTCTAAAATAAGGTAATCCAATTCCAGAAGGGAACATTGATTCCACAGAAGAAGCAACTAATTGTGCTGGTTCCTCACTACTAGAACTAGTCGCACAATTTATCACAAAATAATTATCTGAGTCTGGGGCTACTAAATCTGCATCTAAAAAGTTATAAATAGCTACCAAATCTTTTGTTATAATCTGATCATTTAATGATAACATAGTACCACTCACACCACTTACATTAGGATCCGAAGAAATGATTCCCCCTACTCCTACTGGAGGAATCATTAATTCTTCTATCTTAAATTTATCTTGTGCAATCTCACTCTTTATAAAAGTAGGACATAGAGGTAAAATTAAACCCGAAGTATCACCAGGATGAAATATTAATTTTTCTTGTTTAGCTTTTTCAATAAGAAGTTTACCTGCATCTAACCCCCCGAAACTGTTAATAGGAATCTTTCCTGCAACAGCAGGATGATTATGGGGGGATAAAAGAACATGTACCTGAATCTGTTTTTTTCTTTTATTTATTTTAGAATTATGAGTAGCAATATCAGCATATAAAATTTGTCGTTGATTAGAAAGAAGAGCACTATCTTCAGTATACCCACTTAATTGAAGATCAGTAATATACGTAGATAAATCATATACTTCCCTATTTTTTTGATCAATAAGTACTTGTAAAAAATGATCATCATCATAAAAAGGTTGCATCATCGGACTTTCATCAATTTGATCCAAATCAAATGCAGTATTTGCCCAACCATTAAAAGTATTCCAGGATACAGCTTCTCCTCTTCCCCCTAGATTAGGATTATATTCGTGCATCCATTTAACAAATTGCCCTGGTACCCCAGCCCCAGGAATAGGATTACCTTCGGGATCATAATATATTGCACTTACTATATTAGTAATACATCCAGAATAATTTAAACCTCCTCCATAGGAATCATAATAAATTCCTGTTCTAGAAAATAAAAATTGTCCTTTAGTAGAGAGAGGAGGTCCCATACTACTAGGCCCGTAAAGAATAGACTTTACTGGAGCTACAGTAGGAACAATAGCTTGGCCTGTGGGAGAAGCTTCCGCATCCATCAGGTCGAATGTAGTTAACCCTGAAAGTGCATTCCCTAAAGTTTGCCCAAACCAAGGACTGTTGGGATCATCATTAACCATATTATTCCAAAAAACAGGCTCTGGATTATTCTCAGGATCTGCTAATCTAGCTTGTTTAATATCTTTAATATTTTGAAGTTGAGAATCAGCTTGGGCGATAAAGCCTCCCGCTTGTTCTAAAACTTGTTTATTATCATCATAAACTTTACTTGCAGCCTCTAATACAGGGGGAGGAGCGGGGAAAGATACTGGATTTCCATTAGCATCTACACCAGTAAAACCTGCTAATTTATCTGCTACCGCAGAAGCTCCTTTTTGAAGAGCTAAGAAAGATTTCATTTGATCAACACATTGTTTAATTTGGTTTATTTGGGCTGAAACATTCTGCCCAATAACCCATGCTTCAGCCCCGAAACCTAAAATAGTCCCAAGTCCATACATATTATTTAAATTACTGAGCATATCCTGCTCAACCCCCATATTAGAAGAGCTAGACACAAACACAAATCTTCCTAAGGTAGTATCATACTCTACAATCCCTGTATCCAGGAACACCCTTCTCATTATATCCTTAAATATAGAATCTGCTAAAGCTTTCCCATCATCAATTCCAGCATTAATTGAATTTAGAACAGGGGACGGAAATGCAGCTAAAATCTCTTTAGTGAAATCTAACATACATTGAGGAACCCCAAATTGAGTACTCATTACATCTAAAATAGGTGAAGGAGATGTAGTGATAATACTTGCTGCTTTTGAGAAATCAAATGTTGCCATAATTAAAATTCTTTATTATAATTGGGGAGGGGGATGGGGCTGATTAAGATGAACTTGAGTCCCATCTATATATACGTTTCCTCCGAGTGCATTAATATCTACCTCAGGTGCATTAATTTCTACTTCGGTATCACTTTGTAGAGTAATTTTTCCTTGAGCTACTATATCTACTGATCCCCCTGTATCTACAATTACCCTACAATCAGGTCCTGGAGCATGAAGATGAATAACTGAATCTTGTTCTAAAGCACTTACAGATACATTATTATGATGACTCCATAACTGAATACACCCTGTAGTCTCATTTCCAAAAACACCCTCTCTTGTAGCTACATAACCTCCTGTCCCTGGATTACCTAATCCTGTTTGGGGTCTCCCATCTGAGTTAGTAGATGTATCACCATAAGCTTTTTCTCCTGTAGATTTATTTTCAATTTCTACATTCAATCCATCTTCTACCCATACATGAAACCTATTAAGGAGAGTGTATAAATTAAATGGACCGTGAGTTCTCCAATGTACCTCTCCTGCCGCAAACGGACTTTGAGCACTTAACCCAGTACTCCAAATCATATAGTCTTTACCCCTATGCTCATTGGTCATTACAATCCCATCCACCATAGGGCTGTCTACAAGCTCTATTCGTTTTCCAGATCCACTTTGCAGACTCACTCTATGGTCTTGAAAAGGCTGCTCACCTTCTCCTCTATACCGATTAGCAATTAGCATAGTATCTCCACGCATAGTAGTTAATCCTACTTTTTCTGGATACACTGCTTTTCCATCGTATAAATCTTTAAATCGTTCAGGCCACGGTCCTAAATCTTTATTCAAAGTCATAGGAGCTTTACCCTTACCAATAGAGGGTCCACCGAAACCTTGTTTATCTTTAGAAACGTAAGGAGTAGAAGGAGATTCTGTAGGAGGATTATTATCTCTAGGCATTGTTTTATTAAGACCTGGGATATTCCCCATCAAAGATCCTAAGTAATAATAACCCGAAATCATTCCCCCTTCTTCAGCTACTGAGTCTTCATAAGCAACTAAAACTTGACTACCCGCTGTAGGGATGCCTACGAAAGCAGCTTTATTATTTCCGTAAGGAGTAACATACCTCACGGGCTCTTCCTGAGTATCACTTCCATCTGCCAATTTAAATGCTACTTTAAATTGACCAGATTGAGTTAAATCTCCTTGGCTCATTACTGTACCTATTTTTAATCTTAATGCCATTATATTTTTCTCAGTAATTGTCCACCTGACATAGAATCTCTACTTACTAAAAACTCAGAATCAGCACTTGAATTAGTAATTCTATGTCTGAACCCATTTATTCTATACATACCAGTAAACCATGTTGTATTTGTTTTTAAAGGGGGAGCAGTAAGAAATTTAGGTTCCACACAATATAATAGACAAGTACGCCTTAGGGTCCTCCGTGTAGTAGATAAACTAAACATAGGTACAGTTGTAATACTTCCTACAAGAGCTTGGCTTGCCATTTTTGCTGTAGCTTGCATATTGGTTGTCACAGAAGCATTACTCGGGGTCTTCCCATCTATGATTTGATCAGATTTTGGATAAGTATTTAACATTAGTACTTCAAAAGATTGCCACATAAAAGCATAAAATTTATCCTTACTTTCTTTATCATTCCATCCAAAGGTTTTGTTTTCCTGTAAATCTTTATAAGAACTGTCCTCTGTAACAATACCTAATCTACTAAATACCTCATCCCATTCTCCGAAATTTTGAAGGTCATCTTGACTAAGGGTATCTGCACTAAAAAAGGGATCTACTAATGCTTTAAAAGCATTTGGAACTTTAATTCCTTTAGTTGCTTCAGCATTAAAAATATCTTTATCGTAATCGTCCATATTCTTTTTTATCTCAGCAATTTGATCAAACATTCCAGTTGCTTCATCTCTAAATCCTGGGGGGATTATTGCAGTTGCAAATTTTTGTGCTGGATTAACTATAGGATTTGAATTATTGATAAGAGACATATATTGATTATTAATATCAATAGCTATCTCAGTTACATTTGGATTTTTAGTCCCAAAAGCAAACACAGGCATACGGGGTGTAGTTAGAGGCTGAGTTTGTTTAAGTTGTTCTAATGTCTTCTGAAGATTTCCCCCTATATTAGTATCTTCGGGTAAGAAATTTTGATCTGATGCTGTGTTGCCCCCTTGTCCCATAGGCCCAAATGGCCCTATCCATGGAATGGGTATAGCATAATCAACTACCTTTTTCATATAGGCTAAATCTAATCCTTCTAAAACATCTGTATAATGAAGAGTCTCAGAAATACTTACTTGAGTTTGCTCACTTAAAGTTGATTGTTTTTCACCCTTTTTAGCTACCGCTACTTGAGCCTCTAATACCCTAGCTTCCAAAAAATTACTTATAGTCCATGAATCCCCCCAAATAACAACAGGTTTTTGAGCTTGTACAGCACTAATCAATCCCGCCTCTGCCATTATTTTTAACATATAAAAATCAGTTTCCACATGAAAAGTAGGAGAAAACTCAGGGGTACCCTCATCTGTAGCCCCTTTACCATTTCTTACCATCTCAGAAATAGCGTCTCCAACCGCTACTAATTTCTCTTGAAAAGTTTGAGTTACATTATCACACTGACACACAGCCCTAAATTTTCTACCTGCGAACCAATCTACAGATTCCTCAGGAGATTTACATTCTTCTAAAGATTCCCACACATTAACTCCTATAGTATACTGCTTCTTATTTCTAGTTTCTGTAAGCTGTAATCCTAACTCTTCTAATACTTCACGAAAAGCACCAAAAGATGAAATATTATATTTAGTTAAAGGAGTTCTAGTATCTGTTGTCCAATACGAAGATAAACTATCATAAGTCTGTTGAACTTTATCAGCATACCAAGGTCCTAACAAGATATCTAAATTGGGCATAACTACAACTACACCTCCTATATCTTGATTAAGTCCACGGGATATATATTCCGTTATAGCCTCTTTAATAGCTAAATGGAAACTAGGATTCCACAAATCTCCAACTGCCCTATCCACCTCTAATAGGTCATCTTCAGATTTTGATGCAAGTTCTTCATACTTTTTAATTTTTTTCTTGCGGATCTCTTCATTAAATAATAATTCAGATACTCCTTTAGTTATTGTACCAACCCCTAATGAGCCTAAAGGAGAGATACCCATTTGCGTAAGATTAGGATGTATCCCTACTGCACCATAAAATAATTTTAAAGTTCTGGCTCCATCTCCAGTAAAATTGTATTCCACCCCCACGGCTCTTCCAAAACATTGAGGAGGAGCCCAGTCTTGAAGATCATCCCCTATTCCATAAGCAATAAAAACAGGCTTAGTAATTTGAGAATAGGCAGTAGAAATCTGTTTTTTTAATAATTCAATTTCCGTTTGTACTTTATCCTCAAACTTTATATCATCTAATTTTTCAATATCCTCTTTTAACTTTTTAAGATGATCATCTAAAATATATAAATCTTCACTAATCTTTTTTAAATTCTCTTGAGCCTTATTTGTTCTTCCACGTTTTCGTTTCTTTTCTCTTATATCATTTATTACAATAATCCTATCACTCTTAACTTGTTTTAGTTCTGCTAATTTTGTCTCCAATGCAGTTCCAACTGGATTATCTACGGGGGACATATTAGCACCTACACTTATATCTAACATCTTTTCTTCAAACAATCCTTCGGGGTCTACAAACTCTAGTTGAATTTGGGATCCCTTAGCACTTGACCCCATACCCATTGAATGAGTTAAAGATAAAAAATTTGATTGGGGAGAATTAGTAAAAATAGTAACATCTTTATTTCCCTCCATATCTTTGGCAAATACCTCAAAAGATTTTGCAGTTTGAAATGCGTGCATACTATCAGCATCATGTGCCATAATAATATTAATTGGAGGGGTAGGGACCATATTACATTATAGCCTTATAGGTATTTGGATAGAGTCCCCAGAATTAAGTTGTTCAAATATGTCGAAAATAGCATTCCTCTCACATACAACCCACCAACTATTTGGATTCCCTAAAAATAAATTAGAAATTAAATCAGGTCGATGATGATACCCCAAAGGTATATTGCCCCTAGTTCTTGGAAAATCTCGTACTTGACCTCCAAACACAGCTTCATAACTACGACTACCTACAGAAGTAGGAATTTGTTTTCCTTTATGGGAAATTAAAAGTTCACCAAATCCTGATCTTTCCCCTTTATTTCTTTGTACTAATAACATACTATTATCCTTAGTCTAATCCTCCTAAAGGAAGAGGATCTGTAGTATGAATTTGGCCCACCGCAGCCTCCCAACCAGCTAAATTATCTCGTTTAGCATATACTGCTGGCTCATACTTAGCAAAATCCCCCACTCTAACTTCATCAAGCTGTAGATTAACCACAAGCCTGCGAGGAGTTAAAGTATTTAAATCATACCCAGATTCTTCTTCCCAAGATAAATCATAATTTCTGCAAATACAAGGGACACTTTGATACAAAGTTCCAAAACTTATTCTAATAAGAGGGGGACCTTCCATAGGATTAGTAGCTTTATTAGCAACTGAAGTTCTTAACAATGCTACAAAAAATAAAAGAGTATCAATAACTTTAGTTTGTTCCGTAGGTTTAAGATTATTTAATACTTGATCAGTGGTAAGATTACTTTTTTCACTTATACTAAATCCATTCTGTGCTCGTAAATTTAAATACTCTTTATGTACCGCTAATGCTAAAGATTTATTTGGATCACCAGGAAGAGGTTCATTAGTATACTTAGCAAATTGAGTAAATAATAATTTCTGGCTATCTTTACTTGCACCAGCAAATACCCTCATAAATCTATCAATACCCATATCATGCATAGCCAAATGAGGAAGAGTAAAGGTCATTTTCACTTTTATCTTACGAGACTTAGCTCCAGTATATGCATACAAAGATCCAGCCCTACCTACAGGATTATATTCAGCGTAATTAGCCGCTTGCGATTCACTAATTTTAGGGTTCTCATAAAAAGGAATAAAGATAATCATATCTGTTTCCCCTGGATAATGAAACTCTAATCTAGATCTTTGATCTAGTAACCGTTCTCTAAACATTTGGTTATAAGATTTATCTGATTCAGCTAAAAGTTGAGTAGCTGCTAATTTATTTAAATTGAGTATTTCTAATGTCATTTTTTATTTCTCTTACCTGATAGAAGAGATGCTACTTCCTGGATTTACAATTTGATCAGTTGGTCTAAGTTTAGTGTTATATACCTGTTTTTGCCTTTGTCCGTTGCCTATATCTCTTTGATCATTAGCAGATCCTAATTTTTCATCTATTCCTTGTAACGCTACTAGGGCCTTTTGGAGGAGGGCAATCTGTCCCTCTGCCAGTTCTCTACGTTCAGGATCGCCAGAATATTTTTTAGCCCTTACTTGTTCTTCACCTATTTCTTTTTGTATATAAGCAGGATCCCTATATCTTCCAGTTTGCTCAGTAATTTGACCATTTTGCACCCGCAACCTGCTACGCTGCACGACCATTTTAGCCCCTGAATCAGAGGCCGCGAGCTTACGTCTCGCTGCCGCAAGCCGCGCATCCCGTCCTGCTTTGATAGCTTCCACAGATGATCGTGTTGCTCCCCTGACGCCCCGCTCCCACGACTTTCTGGGATCTTTGCCGACTCGTCCAGATGGACCACGCTCAGCACTCTCACCAAAGTTACCTATATTTACTGCCCTTGTTACTCGTCCAGAGCCCATAGAGGTAGGAACCTTTCTTGCACTCTCAGCTAATTTAACGAACTTGTCTACATCTCCAGTTTTTAAGCCAGTTAAAGCAGCAATAGTCGCGTTTAAAACACCAGGAAGAGCCTTAAGAGAAGCTACTAATTTATTAATAGGTCTAGCAGCATCTCCTAGTTTAACCAATTTTTCTACAGGACCTTCACCAGGAGTTAGCCATGAAAGAAGACCAGTAACCAACCCCCCTGCTCCCAGTACAGCAAGACCACCAGCAACTCCAACCAAAGCAGGGCCTAGAAGAAGGAGACTACCTATACTCACCCCAGCCAATTTATCCAAAGCAACCCCAAGAGCTAACAAACCGGGAGCAGCTAAATTCGCAGCAAATGCTAATGGAAGTAATGCTACTCCTAACGCAGCAATCCCAATTACTCCTACTGTGAATAGCGCAGCACCGAGTCCTGTCCCAAGCAATGCGCCCAAACCAAAAGCTGCGGCTCCAAAAACTAGTAAAGCAGCAGCTAATGTAAGAATAGTTCCTATACCTACACCTTTCATAAGTTTTAAAGAGAAAGCTAGGGGAATTAGCGAAGCTCCAATAGCTGCCATTGCTAGAGCCCCCAAAAATACTCTAGGATTACCTAATGCTGCAACACCCTTTGCGATACCTTCCAAAGATTTTTGAACTAGCCCCCCAATTCCTGCTCCAATCCCCTTACCTAACTCTCCAATACCTTTTCCTACACCTCCTATTGCTGCTCCTATACCTCCTCCTCCACCACCACCAGCAACAGCAGCCGCAGCACCTCCACCACCACCACCACCTCTACCTCCCAGCACCTTTCCTATCATCCCCCCTACACCCCCTGCTGCTTTTCTAGCTGCATTTAACTTCATAGCAGCAATCCAAGCAAAAATTGCCGTTACTACTCCAAACAGTGCTCCAATTAATTGAGGAAACCAAGGTATCCATTCGAGTATAATACCAAAGAGTCCTGTTAAACCTTGAACTACCGTCGTAAACACAAACTGAAGAGGACTCAAAAACTGGTCAACCATATTTTGCCAAGTTGCTCTAAATTTAGTATTTACTTCATTTTGTTTAGATACTTGATCTGCATATTCCCTAACACTAATTCCTTGTTTATCAGCAGCCTCTTTCATCTTCGTATAAGCACCCTTATACGCTAAAATTTCTTTACCGTATACAGCAACTGCTCTATCCAAAGCAAAAGTAGTTTCTCTACCTCCTTGTGTAAATTGTTCTATAATTCTTGCGGACTGCTCTCCACCTTTGATAACTGCCATAAGAGCATTCTTACCAGCATTCCCCTCCTCATTAAGAAGTTTTTGACGCTCTTCTGTAATACCAAGAAGTCCTGCTTGAACCATATTGGATCCCTTGGTCATGGCTTGTACAAGGTCGGGTGCCATTTTAGCCATTTGTGGTCCAAGAGCCGCTGCAACCCTAGCACTAGCTTCCATCATTTTTGGACCAATACCCAGAGCCGCAAATTCTGTAAGCTGCTCTCCCAAGCCTTCCATTGCGCCAATTAATTCTTCAGTAGTTAAACCATACTTTTGGGATAAAGAAAGTGTACTATTAGTTAAAGTACTCATTTCCTGATTTGACATCCCCATGGCAGCAGTATTTTGAGCTAACGAAACTAAAATCTTTTTCTGGTTCCCTCCTGTTAATTTAGTAGCCGCAGCTAATGTTGCAAGTTCTTTATTATTAGTATGAATATTTTGGAATCCAGCACTATACATCTCAGATGCAGTCTGAATACTCGAACTATAACCAGTTAAACTATTACCCCAACTATGTAAAGAATTTGTTACCCCTCCCATCTTAGTTGTAAGCTCAGTGAAAGTGAGCCCTCTAGATAATGCTTTTTCTTGTAATTTAAATCCTTCTTTTATGGTATCTTTAAGAGTTTTCCAACCAAGATTAGTAGCCTTTTTTAGCCCAGGAATAGCTTTATCATTAGTTTCTTTAGCTGCCTTTTCAGCATCCTTTCCTGACTTCTCTAAACGCTTATCCATCCCCTCTAATTTCTTCACCATCGCTTCATTTAATTTATTTGAAAGTTGCGATGCTGTAAGAATATCAGCTAAAATGTCATTTGTGGATTGGGTGGGCATCGATTATGTACCTAAGGCTACTTTATATATCTCTTTCATACTCCCTAATTTATAGGTTCTAAAACTATCTATACCTAAAATCTTAATTAGACTTTCTGTAATTTTACCATAATATGAGGATACTCGTCTCTTCTTATATAGGTTTTCTATAATGACTTCAATAACAGCTTGTGAATCCCCCCCTAATTTAAAACAACTTATTAATTTGCCATCTAACCCTGGAAATATCCCATCTCCCCGTCTACATTTTACAATTAAAACAACTCTTTGCCCCTTGCTACCCCCTCCTGTTCCTAGATAATATCTAAAAATTAAAATATCTCCAGGGGTTATCCTATCAGCACTAGGGGGAATCATGGTAAGAACTTTTGCAGACTGTTCCCCAGTATTTACTAAAAATTTTTTAGTTTCTTTTGATAATAGAACCATTTTGTCTCTTATATTATAGATTTAATACCGTGATGAATACAGACATAGACTTAATAGACTTTATGGATTTAGTAAACTTCACTCTACATAAAGATTTTGTAGAAAAGTGGAGATACAAATTCTCAGAAAAGTTTATTAAGCATTTTCAACTTAGAATTCTAGAGTCTCTTAATAAGCAGAAGGTCATAAAATTAAGTAGCTTATTTAATTTTATGACCAAAAAATGTAGATACTCAGAAGAGCAAGTAGAAAATTTTTTTACGTCCGTAGATATAAGTATATACTACCCATTAATAATTAATGACAATGCTAGACGAAAATGATCTTGTAGAATACAATATCCTGTCCACCATGGCTCAAAGTCTAGGCGGATTTGGAGCCTTTATTGGCTCTCTCTACTATGCAGGTTTATCTTTAATCTTTCTAGGAATTGCGCTTGCGATTTTTCTTGTTCCTATTTTTAAGATTCTCAATTCTTTCTTCGCATAGTCTTCCTGAGTTAAACTCAGGACAAAGGCTTTTGTAACCACACCAATTACAGAACTGATTCTGCATAGCCTTAAATTGATCCTTCTTCATCTTACGGATCTTCCACACTTGGTCTACCTTCTCTTGAAGGTAATGCGTAATCTGATTGGGGGAATACTTACAAGTGACGAAGTTATTGGTGATAGGATAATAATGAGCCACTACAATTTGATCTAAAGGGACCCCCAACTTCTTATGAACAGCATATGCATACCCCTGCATCTGCCTATCTTGGTATAAATCAAGCTCAGATAGCTCCCTTTTAGAGGTTTTATAGTCTATAACAAGGTAGCCACCGTCTTTTCCTTTGATGATACGGTCAATGATGCCGTTAAGCTTGATATCCTTATCTTTATCATACACGACTTCGTATACCATTTCAGTTGCAACCGTCTCAGCCAAGGATGCATTGAATCTTAGGAAGTTTTCCAAGCACTTTTTGATCTTAGGATTATAAGATTCTGAAAAAGGATAGTCTTTTTTAGTGTTTTCCGCTATAACAGTAAGGGCAGAGAGCGTAGTTGCCTCAAAGCCATCTTCAAATACTTTATGGATGAACGAACCAAAGTGAAGAGCATCAGTATTTTTGTCCTGCTCCTTAAAACGGTCGATATATCGGTAACGATACTTTAGCTGACACTCTTTAAAGATTTTAGATTTTGATTCAGA
>Ga0114906_1000133_pt1 | contig 44788 bp, 34 predicted proteins | sample MalvirDeepMed_M9_FD_89687 | JGI IMG/M metagenome (GOLD analysis project Ga0114906, IMG submission 89687) | Marine viral communities from the Global Malaspina Expedition - Malaspina viral metaG DeepMed_M9 | ecosystem: Environmental > Aquatic > Marine > Oceanic | place: Mediterranean Sea...
ATTCTTGATTTAAATAAGTCAATGCGGAATCTTAATGACAATTTGCTCAATCAAGCACAGTTATTGGGCCTGCAGGACCCAGCAAGCATACATATACACATCAATAGCTTTGGAGGCAGTGTTTTTGCTGGCTTATCGGCTGTAGACTATATAAAGGCATGTGAAGTCCCGGTTATTACAGTAGTCGAAGGGTGCGCAGCATCTGCAGCAACTCTTTTTAGTGTTGTTGGTACACACAGACAGATAAGGTATAATTCCTTTATGCTGATTCACCAGATATCTTCCGGAATGTGGGGGAAATACGAAGAATTAAAGGATAGTTTAGACAATTGTGATCTTTTCATGCGAATTATCAAAGACATCTACAACGAACATACAAAAATACCTAAAAAGAAACTTAATGAGATCCTAAAGCATGATTTGTGGTTTGACGCTGAAACGTGTCTTGAATATGGCTTAGTCGACGAGATAATTTAGTGGGTTATGCCAATATATGAGTATAAATGTGAAAAATGTCGCTTTGTTTTTGAAATAATACAAAAAGTTGATGAAACGCCGCCATTATGCGAAAATATAGTAGTTAGCGGTTCTCTAGAGAGACGATGCAACGGAAAGTGTAAGAAACTTATCTCAAAGAGCACTTTTGCTTTAAAAGGTGAATGTTGGTACAAAGATGGGTATACAAAGAAGAAAAAAGGACTAAAATAGCAAATTTTCAATTATTCTCTTTTTGAGAAGCAATTCTTTGTTGATATTATTTTTTATAAACGAAACTAGCTCGCTATACTGTGGAGATAGGCTAAGAAAGGGAAATCGGATATAAACAGAGTGAATCATACCTATTAATTTTCCTTTTTCATCAAAAATTGGAGATCCAGACGAACCACCGACTGCCGGTACTGAATATATGGCTCGTTCTTCTAATACCCCATCATAATAACCATTAAGAATAGGCACCATTCCTTTGCCAAATATACCAATTGGCGCCGCTAAATTATATGCCCTATCTCCATGGACCGGCGGATGCTTTGCAATTTCTACCGGAGTTCTGAAAAAACCATAGGAATAGATCATACACACATCGATTTCAGAATCATAATTTAAAACTACTGCTGTGTACTTGTCTTTATCAACATCAATTATTTGGAATTCTCTTTTTGAATAATCAACTCCCGGCTGAGAAGATACGTAAGCTTTTACCTCTTCGTTATCACACACGTGAGCAGCTGTTACCAAATAAGACCCTTCATCGTCGTAAGAAACAACAAAGCCTGATGCCACTGAGCCTAGGCGCCTTTCGTCGCATTGTTCTAACTCTGCAACATTTGTTTTACATATGGTTAGATCGATCGTTTTTCTTATTTTTACGAATGAGTTTTTTGGTAAAATCTCACTTAAGGAATCTCTTTTATTTGAAAAAATCGGATCTTTGCAACAGTGTAAAACGCACGAAGATAAGAAAATTGCAGCGATCACCAAACATGTCTTTATGAACTTATTAAACATTTTAAGTTAACTCCTACAAGGATAAATAGATGAATTTACGTAAAAAAGGGCCAAAAGGGCTACATAAGTCTATATACATATTATAACTCAACAAGAGGAATTCCGTTTTCATGAACAAAAACAACGTTTTAGATAGATCGATCATTATGATCGCTATAATTACTAGCCTTGTTACACTTTCATTGTGTGTACTTGTAAACTGTACTTCTGCGGTACAAAACAAGAGATTGCCACAACCATCTGCAGAAATTGAAAAACCAATCATTACTGATGATTTATCATATTTTTCAGAAGATCAGATCCTCACTGAAGAATTTGAGGAAATTAAAGATTCGAACATCGTATATACGATGCAGGTGATACTATATGATAAAAAAGGCAAAATGAAAGAGCAGTTGACCTTAAAACCGTCAGCGAAACGATAAATTAATCATATTTACCTATTTATTATGAAGACTTTAAGATAGGTTAATATATGGCGAAAAAGACTTATGTGCTAGACACAAATGTTTATTTAACAGATGCCTATTCAATTAATTCATTTGGTAATAATGATATATTGGTACCATTTAAGGTACTTGAAGAAATAGATAAGCATAAGAAACGACAGGACAGCGTCGGTTTAAATGCACGAACTATCATAAGGATCTTGGATGAGCTAAGAGCTAAAGGCAGTCTCAAGAAGGGCGTCCGCGTAGACAAAGGAAAAGGAATAGTATTTGCTAGACCTCATGTGTTGTCGTTGTTGCCCGTTGAATTTGATCGCAATGATCCGGACAATACAATTATAAGTGCCGCTCTTGCGGAGAAAGAAGATAATCCCGATAAAAAAGTTATCGTTGTTACTCGCGATATCAATATGAGAATTAAGTGCGACGCACTTGGTTTACCATCCGAAGATTATCAAGCAGATCAAGCGGTAACTGATAGTGAGTTGTTATATTCAGGGTTTACTAAATATCTTGTTGATGATCAGATAATAAATCAGTTTTATGATGGAGAATTAGTGCAGGCCACAGAAGACGACATTACGTTATATCCAAATCAGTTTGTGATGCTTGTATCAAATGCGAACGATAAGAGAACAGCCTTGGCTAAATTTATCAACTATTCAGAGCCTTTAAGAAAAGTGGTAGAATATAAAAATGTTTGGGGCGTGAAGCCTAGAAACAAAGAGCAAAGTTTTGCATTGGACTTGCTGATGGATGAAAAAGTGCCAATTGTATCTTTGGTGGGAAAAGCAGGCTCCGGAAAAACTTTGTGCGCCATAGCCGCTGGCCTTGAACAGGTTTTAGAAGGTGATTCGGAAGGGAGATACAAAAAAATTATAGTTTCCAGGCCTATACAGCCGATGGGAAAGGACATTGGTTACTTGCCGGGAACGTTAGAAGAAAAAATGGCGCCATGGCTAGCTCCAGTTCAAGATAACTTGGAATTTTTGATGGGCAACAAAAAAACACTCGATATGTATATAGATGAAGGCACAATTGAGGTTGAAGCCTTGACTTATATTCGTGGCCGTTCTATAGCGAATACGTTTATTGTAATTGATGAAGCGCAACAATTAACAAAACATGAAATAAAGACTATACTTACAAGAGTAGGTGAAGGCACAAAGATAGTGTTTACTGGAGATATTGAACAAATTGATAATGTATATGTCGATGAGACCTCGAACGGGCTTACTTGCATAGTTGAAAAGTTTAAAGAACATGACGTTGCAGGACATATCATATTGAAAAAAGGTGAAAGATCGAAAGTGGCTACTTTGGCTGCTAAAATATTATAACAAGCGAGGTTAAAAAATGAGTACAGAGCATGAAGATAAAGCTTATCACAACCCCTTACTTAAGGAGCAAGTTGCTTCTGAAACAGAGGTTAAGAGTTGGCTAGTTGAATATGTGGGCGCGCAATGCGAACCAGAAGACAGCAATGTAACTGTTGAGATGATTGTTGAAACAGTCGCTAAAGAATTCCCGGAATTCTTGATGGTCGTAGCTGAAGAAAATTTTATGCGTGGATATGAGCAGGCCTTAAATGATGTGGAGAGTTATAACCAAGTCATTAAGGAACACGATCAGATGTTGGCTAAACCAGCTGCAGATGATGACGAATAGAAAAAATATAAGTTCATACCTTAAAAAATCTCACTCTGACGCCATTAAAAATCAGGATCATTTGCAACTTTTCGATGGTGAACTACAGGTTTTTTTAAAAGAGCCGCCGACAGAAGAGATTGACATTGCAAAAGTGTTTAATAGTCTTGAGAAACTAGTTCCGAGTCATTTATTTTATAATGTCGACACCATTATCATGGGCGAACTTGAAGAGTTCGCAAAGCGCGATACAAATGCACTGTATCAAGATGGAGCTATATATGTTTCTAGCGAACAAGACAATGAAGAAGATATGCTGGATGACATAATACACGAGCTAGCTCACTCGATAGAAGAATATGCCCAAGAAGAAATCTATGGAGACTCAACTTTAGAGGAAGAGTTTTTAGGAAAAAGAAAAAGATTACTTGACATTTTGGACTTAGAAGGGTACAATGTATATAAGAATGAATTTTTGGATTTAGATCATTCAGAAGCTTTTGACGAATTTCTTTATAAAGAAGTAGGGTACCCAACGTTGATATCCTTGACAATGGGGCTATTTGTTTCCCCGTATGCAGCAACTTCATTACGAGAATATTTTGCAAATGGTTTTGAAAATTATTTTCTTGGCGATAAACGATACTTGAGAAAGTTGAGTCCTTATTTGTTTAATAAAATACAAAACATAGTGGAGATAGAATAAAATGACAGTTGATAAAGAAAAACAGCAGAAGAAAGTGCCTCACGTATCTTTTTCTGAATTAAAAAATTGGCAACGTTGTCCCTTTTACCATAAACTAACTTATATAGATGGACATCGCCTTTTTAAAGGTAATGAATACACAGCGTTTGGTTCGGCTGTACACAGCGTTTGTGAGAAACTTGTTTTAGAAGACGATCTGAATCCTCATGAATATTTTACACACATGTTCTCTAAAAACCTCGAAGATCTTTTGAAGAATGACGTTGAACTAAACAACGATATAGTGGCTCCCATGGAAAAACAAGGCTTAGGCTTAATAAACTACATCAAGCCAGCGCTTAGAGATTACTTTAAAGATTATGAAGTTGTGACAGTCGAAGAAAAATTGTCTCAGCAAATTAAAGAGTTTGTTGAAAAAGAGTACAATTTCAAAGGATATATTGACCTTGTCCTGAAAACGCGGGATGGAAGGTACCATATTATTGACTGGAAAACGTGCTCATGGGGCTGGGACGCCAGAAGAAAATCTGAAGCAATGAGCACATATCAGTTAATATTTTATAAACATTATTATTGTGATAAGCACGACATTGATCCTTCAAACGTGGATGTACATTTTGGACTTTTAAAGCGAACAGCGAAGAAAAACAAGATTGAGCTATTTAAAGTGACTAGTGGGCAAAAAAGAACAAACAATGCTATTAACTTTTTAAATAAAGCGTTGTATAATATAAACAATAAAAATTATATCAAAAATAAACTTTCGTGCACCAATTGCGAATTTTATAAAACAGAACATTGTCCTTAAGAGGTTAAATTGAACGAAAAAAAGATTAAGATTTTTACATTAGGTGACCATCCTTTGTCACCATCAGGCGTAGGAACACAAACAAAATATGTTGTTGAAGCCCTCCTTAATACGGGAAAATATAAAGTCATTAGCTTCGGCGGCGCCATAAAGCACATAGATTATGAGCCAATGAGAACCGAAGAGTATGGAGATGATTGGGTGATATATCCAATTGACGGATACGGCACACAGGAAGCTATACGTGGTGTCATTAGAAACGAAAAACCAGATGTTTTATGGTTCATGACAGATCCGAGATTTTGGGACTGGTTATGGGCAATGGACCATGAGATTCGTGCTCATATGCCAATGGTCTACTATCATGTGTGGGATAATTATCCGTATCCTAAATTTAACAAACAATATTATGATTCTAACGATTTAGTGGTAAGTATTTCTAAAGTTACCGATGATATTGTTCGAACGGTAGCTCCGGATGTAGAATGTATATATTTGCCACACGCGGTCAACGCAGAGATATTTAAGCCAATGTCAGATGCGGATAATAAAAGTTTTAAAAAATCATCCGGATTGTTAGGCGCGGTAGGTGATAAATTTGTATTCTTCTGGAATAACAGAAACGCTCGACGGAAAATGAGCGGAAGTATTGTATGGTGGTTTAAAGAATTCTTAGACAAAGTTGGACATGACAAGGCATGTTTAATTATGCACACCGATCCACATGACGAACATGGACAAGATTTGCAAGCCATTATACAAGAATTGGGGATAGCCAACGGTGAAGTATTGTTTTCACAAGAAAAATATCCACCGGACGAACTGGCCAAGATCTATAGTGTTGCAGACTGTACAATTAATGTATCAGATGCAGAAGGGTTTGGATTGGCAACGTTAGAATCGTTATCATGCGGAACTCCTATAATTGTTAATATGACTGGTGGCCTTCAACAGCAGGTTACAGATGGAGAAGATTGGTTTGGTATAGGGATAGAACCCGCATCCAAAGCAATTATAGGCTCTCAACAGGTGCCATATATATATGAAGACAGAGTGAGTAAAGAAGATTTTATTAACGCACTGCTTAAAATGTATAATATGCCTAAAAAGAAAAGAAAGGAACTTGGCGCCAAAGGCAGAGAATATGTAATGAAAGAGTACAATTTTAATACTTTTTGCCAGAAATGGAATGCTGTTTTTGATCACATACATGATAAACATGGGTCGTGGGAAACAAGAAAGTCATATAAAAGTTGGAATATTACAGAGGTTAAATAATGAAAAAGGTTTTAGTCAAAGGGCCCGTCTTTTCAAGATCCGGGTATGGTGAGCAAACAAGATTTGCTCTTAGATCTTTAGCACAGTATCCCGAAAGATTTGATATTTTTATAGAAAATATTAGGTGGGGAAATACAGGTTGGATCTTTGACGATGACAGTGAACGAATATGGCTGGACAATCTTGCTAAAAAGTCTATTACATATGGAAAACACGTAAATAATTATGATATATCAATTCAGGTCACCATTCCGCAAGAATGGCAAAAAATAGCACCTATTAATATTGGCTACACAGCTGGTACTGAAACGACAAAAATTTCTTCACAATGGGTTCAAGCTTCGAACTTTATGGATAAAATTATTGTACCATCAAGCCATTCTAAATTTGCATTTGACAACACAGTACATCAAGTAATGAATGAGGCAACGAGAGAACCGGTAAGTATAAAATGTCAGACACCGGTAGAAGTTGTTAATTTTCCTGTAAAAGAGTGCGAACCGGAAGAAATAGACATTGACCTAGAACATGATTTTAATTTTTTGGTTGTTTCTCAGTGGAGTCCACGCAAGAATTTGAAGAATACGATTCGTTGGTTTATGGAAGAATTTAGAGATGATGAAGTTGGTTTGGTGTTGAAAATCAACTGTGCAAGTGATTGTACAATGGATAAGGCCCTTACTTTAAAAAAGATACAAAAATTCTCTAATGAATATAAAGACAGAAAATGTAAACTTTATGTTCTTCATGGAACAATGAAAGAGAGCGAGATGATAGGGCTGTATACTCATCCCAAAATAAAAGCATTAATTAATATTTCACATGGCGAAGGCTTCGGACTCCCTGTTTTTGAGGCAGCACATAACAGCTTGCCAGTAGTTGCTTCTAATTGGGGCGGAGTAACTGACTTTATGAACGCGCCAACGAAAGATAAAAAAGGGAAAATGAAAAAAAGGCCTCATTATGCAAGCGTTGAGTATGATATTAAGCCTATTCAACAAGATGCCGTTTGGGAACCAGTTTTAGTTAAGGATTCAATGTGGTGTTTTCCTAAAGAGGGTAGCTATAAAAAAACCATAAGAAGCGTGTATAAGAGTCATGGCCAATATTTGAGTAAAGCTAAAAAGTTGGCACCACAATTGCGAGAAAGACTTTCGGAAACAAACCAGTTCAAGCTTTTCGCGGATCATGTATATGACGGAGAGGATTTGAAAGATGTTGAATACATCTTTGTTAGTGACATGTTTGCTAGTGAGTTTCAAGGCGGAGCAGAGCTTAGTTTACAAACGTTGATTAATAGTTGTCCAGCTTCATCGGTGGCAATTAAAGCTAATGCGGTCAGTGAACATTTTCTTGATATATGGAAGGACAGTAAGTGGATTTTTGCAAATATGACAGCAATGCACCCGGAAGTTGTTAGCCTGCTAAAAGAAAAAGAAATTGTGTATTCTTTCGTTGAGTACGACTATAAGATGTGTAAACACAGAAATCCGGCATTGTATGAGTTTGTGGAAGGTGAAGCTTGTGATTATGCTAAAACTGGGTTGGCAACCGTGATTAAAGATTTCATGATGAACGCCCAATCAGTTTTCTTTATGGCTAAAAAACAAAGGGATATTTATACTGAGCATTTTCCGGAATTAAAGGAAACGAACACTCATATCTTATCTTCACTTTTCGAAGAACAACATTTAGACTATATTCAAAAATTAAGAAACAAACATTATGATAAGGGAAGATGGCTTGTACTTAATTCAAACAGTTGGGTTAAAGGCGTCGCCGCATCTGAAAAATGGTGTAAGGACAATAAAGTTGAATATGACTTGGTTGGAGATCTAAGCTATGATCAGTTTTTGAAACAATTAAGAGTTTCGAAGGGAGTGTGCTTCAAACCAGATGGCTTAGACACATGTCCTAGGTTTATTATCGAGGCTAAGCTTCTTGGTTGTGAACTAGAGTTAAATGACAAGGTACAGCATGCCGGCGAAGAATGGTTTAATTTAAATGCCGAAGATATGGTAAAATATCTGAAGTCTAGAAAAGATTATTTTTGGCAAAAAGCATTTAACTGATGAAAAACCATTTTACGATTGTCGTTCCTGCTTACAATGTAGAGCAGTGGGCAGAGAAAAATATAAAATCAGCCCTTACACAAGATTACGACAATTATGACGTTATATATATAAATGATGCGTCTACAGACGAGACTAGAAAAATTGTAGACTCAACTTTTCAAAATTTGGTTAAAGAGACGAATGCCGACTCTAAAGTCATGCACAACGAGAGTAACAAAAAGGCTCTTTACAATATTATAACTGCTGTTAAATTAGCTCGCCCAAATAGTATCATTGTAACGTTAGATGGCGACGACAGGCTGCCACATAAAAATGTCTTAAGTTCGTTAGATGAAACTTATTCATCATCTAATGTGTGGATGACAGCCGGCTCGTATGTTGATTCTTTGACTGGTCTTATTGGAAATCCACAAGTCGACGAATATTTTTGGCAAGGAAATATAAGGCATAAAGAATGGGCTTTTTCACATCTTAGAACGTTTCGTAAAGAACTGTTTTTGAAAATCGATGAAGCAGATATGACAGATAAAGATGGAGAAATCTACAAGTATACCTTCGATCAAGTTATGATGTTTCCGATGGCAGAAATGTCCGGACCAGAACATTGTGTATTTATAAAAGAGCCTTTATATGTTTACAATAGAGATAACCCAATATCAGTTGATAGAGTTCACCGAATAGACCAATTAAGGATCGAACAAACGATTAGAAATAAGAAACCTTATTCAAGATTAGAGGCACTATGAATAAGAAAAAATTAATTATATTTGCTCCGACGCCTGTTTATGGCGCTGGCATAAATTTAGTAGAAGCTATTAATATGTATTCTGAAAAGTATGTTGCCGAAGGCTGGTATATAGATAAATCTACTTATCCTTTTTATAGTGAGAAACAAAAAAAGGATTGGAAGCATGTAATTGGCTCTTTCGAGAATTTAAGTTATGTGCGCAAAGTACTAGAAAAGCCAGATGTATATTTTTTTGGGATATCTGGTAGAGCTGTTGAAATGCTTTTAAATTTATATAAATTTTATGTTTGTTTACCTCCATCGCCACTTGCTCATGATGAAATAGAAATTTTTGATAGTTTTGCATACAATGGAGAAACTTCAAACAAGACCCTCAAACTTGAAAGACATCAATTGCTTGAAATTGGCATCGGCGCATCTACAGCTGGTTGTTTCCCTTCTATTATAGAACTTCTTCGTCTCGTATTCCCTAATGTATCCAATACACAGGCACTAAGCATGCTCCACAATCTTCTGGGTCATAAAAAACTTAATGAAAGGCTAGCCTTTTGGTGGACAGATTCACTGTATAGAAAAGATTTTGAGAACTATAATAAGATTACAGAGTTGTACAATATACAGACATTTGCAATGTTAGATTTGTTGAGGCTAAGTGAAAAGTCTTTACCATTGATGCAAACATATAATATTGATGCAAAGGAAGAAAAATATAAAGACTTTACGGTTATACACACGCCAGGACATAGAGAATCGAATAAAAAAGGTACTGATGTAGTTAAAAAAGTTGCAAAAAAACTTCAGGACATTAAGTTCAATATATATGGAAAAAACAGCTTCGTACCAAATGAACAGTTAGTTAGTGAAAAAGTGAAATCTCATGTCTGCGTAGATAAAATAACAAAAGATGCGATGCTTGGTACCAATGGCGTTGCTGGTGGCCCCGGGAAATCTGCTTTAGAATCAATTTACGCAGGCATACCAACCATTTGTTCGATGCAAGAAACGCTAAATGAAAGAGCCGGTAGATATAAAGATATACCAATTATTGATGTTAGAAATGAAGAAGATCTTGAGAAAGAACTCATAAAACTAAGCACTGATAAAAAATATTATAATGAGATATCAAACAAAGTAGAAGAGTGGGCTAAAGTTCTAACTTATGAGAACACTGTAAAATATTTAGATGAAAATTTATATAAATGAACAAGAAAAAATTAATTATATTTACGCCTAATCCTTTTTATGCAACGGCGACAAATTTTGTAGACGCTATAAATTTATATTCTAAAAGATTTACCGCCCATGGAGTTTATGTTGAAGAAAGTCCTTATGACCGTCTAAGCGAAGAGCAGAAAAAAGATTGGACAAATTTATACAGTTCAGCTGAGTTTATTGATCATTTGCTAGAGCTATATCAAGACTCAAACAGTCATTTTTTAGGAATTTCAACTCGATCCGTTGAGATATTTTTTCAACTTTTTTTACTTCACCATGGGCTTCATGATATTGATTCAACAGTGAAGATTTCCTTCGATACCTTGTCGACTCCGGAAGAGGGTAAAAAAGAAAATAGTTTAGATATACCTAAATCCTTTTTTACGCGTCTTTGTTTCGCTGGACGTCAAAAAGGTCTTTTTGGAAAAACAGAAAATTTAGATAATAATAACACCTTTTTAGCTATGGCTCTTTCTCAAGTGACTATGTCATATGCGAGTCAATTCTTAGACAACTATTTGAGGCATAAAGACTTTTGTAAAAGGCTTGCATTTTGGTGGTGTGGTTCGCCATATAGACAAAGGCCTGATAGTTATAACGCCTTGACAGATCAACACAATATACAAACCTTTGCTCATCTAGATTTACTAAGGCTGAATGAAAAATCCTTACCATTAGCGTTCGTGTATGATTTCGATTTATCTGAAGATAAGTATGAAAATTTTACTGCCATACACACTCCGGGCCTTCAGATGTTTAAAGGAACTGACATAGTTAAAGAAGTTGCAAATAATCTTTCGGATATTAAATTTGATATATATGAAGGGCATAATTTTTTACCAGGTAAACAAGTGATTCTTGAAAGAGCGAAATCTCACGTCTGTATAGATAAGATAACAGAGAATAGTATACTCGGACTTTCAGGCGCCATGGGCGGCATTGGTATGTCTGGCTGCGAAGCAATTTATACTGGAACTCCAACGATTTGTTCAATGCAAGAAACAGCAAACGAACGTTTAGGTCGATATAAAAATATACCTGCTATTGACATCAGAACTGCGTCTGAGCTTGAAGAGGAACTTAAAAAGCTAAGCACTAATAAAGAATATTATAAAGAGATATCAAGTAAAACAAAAGAATGGGCAAAAGTTCTAACTTATGAAAGTACCGTTAAATATCTAGACGAGGTGCTGTACAATGGATAAAAACTACTGCATAAAAGAAGGGTATATTTCTAGAAAAGAATATAACCAAAATGTACAAATTGAATCAGGTGATCAGTTTCAAGACGAAGTATATCAAAGAGCTAGGCAAATATTAGATGAACACAAATATAAAAAAGTGCTTGACATCGGCTGTGGTTCGAGCTTTAAGCTAATTAAATATTTTAGAGACAGGCCTTTTGTTGGACTGGATCTTGAACCTAATCTTTCATGGTTAAAGGAAACATATCCTTATTTTGATTATAGACTTTCAGATTATAACAATCCTCTCAAAGATGAATTTGATTTGGTTATTTGTTCCGATGTTATTGAGCATGTGCTAGACCCGGACCTAATGATTGACTTTATCAACAATATAAATTTTAAGCAGTTGGTGATTTCTACTCCGGAACGTGATATAATACAACGGGTACAAAGGGAAATGAACTGGGATGTTAAAGAAAGCGGCCCTCCTGCAAATATATGCCATGTGAGAGAATGGACAAAGGACGAGTTTGCAGAATATATTTCTCAGACTTTTGATATCGAAGAACATTATATAACCCCAATTCAAATAGAATGTCAAGTAATTGTGGCGACTAAGAAAAAATGAATATATTTTTAGACAATGTAGCAATTGGCTCAAGCACAGGTCCAAATCATTTTGGCACAAAACTATTAAAATATCTCAAAAAGCAAGGACATAGGTGTTATACAATTCCAATTCCGCCACCAGAAATACAACTTTCGTTTATCGAAGCTAACTCTAATAATTTAAGTGTACCTGTTGTACAAAGATTGGATGGAATTTATTTCGATAGAACTAAAGATCACACATTGCAGAATACAAATATTTTGGACACCTATAGAAAAGCTAGTGGTGTGATATTCCAGTCAGAGTATAGCAAGAAGTTAGTATTTAAATACTTTGGAGAACATGCAGATTACGAAATAATTCACAACGGCGCCGACTTGGAATTGATGGATGAAGTTGACCCGGCAAACAATAAAGAACTAGAAGATTATGAGAATGTTTGGTGCTGTGCATCGAACTGGCGCGGCTGGAAAAGGATGCCTGACAATATTAGATATTTTTTAGAGTTTTCTGGCAACAAGGACTGCCTTATAGTTGCCGGTATGCCAAAGCCATGGGAAATGGTAGAACATGATAGAATATTTTATTTAGGGCAGGTGAGCCCTCTTTCCTTGTTTTCGTATATGAAGGCGTCTAAACATTTTATACATCTTGCAAGGTATGATGCGTGCCCCAATGTTGTTGTGGACGCAAGAGCAGCCGGCTGTAATATAATATGTTGTTCAGAGGGCGGCACAAAAGAGATTGCAGGTCCGGATGCTACAATAGTTGTAGAAGAACCATGGAATTTTGAACCTGTTGACGTCGACCATCCACCAAGATTAAAGTTTGATAATATTACGAGCAACAATTTTGATTCTGACATCGATATGAACAATGTGGCCGAAAGATATGCAAATTTTTTAAAAAATATGAAGGAGAGTGAAGAATAATGCTAGTAAAACAATACGTAGGCAATTTTTTGATGAATTTGGATCTAGCAGATAACGGCATATCTCAGACCCTATATAGCGTAGGAGGAAGAGAAAAGGCCTTTATGGGCATATTAGAAGACACTGTGAAGGAGGGTATGGTTTGCCTTGATTTGGGCGCTAACATTGGCTATACGACGCTTTACATGCTAAACAACGTTGGAGAAGAGGGATTTGTGTATGCAATTGAACCTGGAAAACATAACTTGGAATTACTGCAGCAGAACGTTGAGCTAAATAATTATGAAGATACGTGTGAAATTGTAGAAGGGGTTATATCATCTGAAGATGGAGTACTGGACTTTTGGTTGGCAGACGCGCCAAACTTGCATAGTTTTATAAAAACCAATAGGAGCACGAGTAAGGTTAATGTAGAAGCGTATACACTGGAAACGTTTTTGAAAAACAGGAAATTTCCAAACTTTATTAAAATGGATGTCGAAGGGCATGAAGTCGATATCTTTAAGGGCGGCCTGAACTATTTTAAGAATAACCCTGGACCCACAAACATATTGATAGAAGTGCATCCGTCACTATATAACGAAGAAAATGATTTTGCAGAAATACTAAAAGAATACTTTGCCATTGGCTTTAGACCTAAATATGTTGTGACCACTCCTGTACCACAACCAAAATTGTTTAAGGAGGCTGGTTATGAGCCAATCAAATCTGTACAAACAGATGGCTTTCATAGAGGTGTTTATGAAAATATTTCTGAAGAACATCTTTTAGAATTTGCGTGCAAGGAGAATGCTGAAGGCAACAGTAAAAAGATAGTCAGAAGCTTTATGATAACGAGAGATTAAAATGAAAGAACAAATTAAAATAAATTACTTTGACTTAGGTCTTCACACTGCTAATGAGCTTTTTAGGACATGTGAGCTTTTGGATGATAATTATTCCGGTTGGAGAGCTTATGGGTTTGAGGCCTGTGGTCTATATCATGATTTTTGCGAAGAGAGATTTAAAGGGAACACACATGTAAAGATTATACATGGCGCGATATCAAATACCGAAGAAGACATTAAACTTCATTACGCAAATAACGCACTTGGACATTCCATTTTTGAATCTAAAAATGAAGAGGTGACAGATACTTTTGTTGCCACTAGTGGAAGCATAGACGTCGATGCACTATCTACACTGCCTTCCACTAGTTTGCCTATGATGTTTAATCATTGCTTTGTAAATGGTGATTTTAGTAAAGTTACACCGGGACTTTCATTAGAAAAGATATATTCTTGGGTCAAAAAATACTCTGAGGAATTTCAAGCCGGGATCCCAATTGGCTTTACTGAAGGTAATAAAATTTCATATATCGATGCAACAAACGTCCCCATATGGTTTCAGGGCGGAGGACTCATAGCGAGACGAGACAAGACCCTCAACCCGGTACCACAGTATGAATACACAAAAGGAATAATATTTTCAAAATGGCTTAAGGAAAATATACCAGATTTTGAGAGTAGTTTTAATATACTGAGGGTTAATATAGAAGGCGCCGAGGTACATTTATTTGAAGACCTAATCAACAGTGATCTGATAAAACATTTTGATATATTTTGTGGCACGGGCAACGATGTAGAAAAAATCTCAGAACATTCTGCAGATAAATATTACAAAATGCTAGATGATAATGAAATAAAAATGTATAGATTTACAGATTGGAAACCAGAATTAAATGACATGATAGGAGACATTATAATAGAGAAGGTTAAAGAGTGGAAAACAAAAAATGTACTTTCCTGAAAATTTAGACAACTTCGGCGTAATTCTAAAGGGCTCAAGTATTAAACATATATGTGATTATACTGATAAGTTTGACCACTGTTTTATGGTTAACAACTTTGATAGGAACACCGACAATAAAAATTCTGAATGGGAGACTGTATCACCACACTTAAAGGGAAAAGAAATTGTTCACTTTGTCAATAGATTAACAACTGCTCCGTTATTGAGAGAGCATTATGAAGAACTGAATATCAAACATGTTCAATTTCCTAAAACCGCAATGGACGATGCTTTAAGAATTGTAAGACCCTATTACGAGGATTGTGGTTTGAAGTGCCATCTTTTACCGGAAGAGGCTTTAAAATATAATGATTTCTTTGATGATAAATATTACCTGAAACCTGGCGACTCAAATTACAGAGCAAAGCATCCAAATACGGGAGTCCTGGCCATAATTTATGCAGCAGGATTGTTAAAGGCAAAGAACGTATGGATAATTGGATTAGACTTTTATCAAAGCGATTATCTGTACAGAAGACCATGGCAAACGCCGATAGAAAACCAGCAGTTGAAAATGAAAAATACAGACATGATTGGACACTTTATTGACATAACCAAGAGAACGCCAGATGTCAATTTTCATTTAGTTACAAAAGCTTCGAACATCCCAGAAACAGGCAACTTGCAAGTTTTTAAGGTCTGAACGATTAAAAGGTGCACATATGAAAATAATATCAGAAATTGGAATAAACCATAATGGTGACTTTCGCAAGATTGAAGAATTAGTTCGACAATCAAAGATTGGGGGAGCAGATTATGCAAAGTTTCAACTTTATAATTCTGTAAGAGTGTTTGGCGATGAGTCTAGAAAGCAAAATGAATTCACGTTTAAGCAGGTACGTCAAATAAAAGACATATGCGATAATTATGGAATTACTTTTTTTGCATCAGTCTTTGATGAGGAAAAACTAGAATGGTGTGAAAAGCTAAACGTTGGCTTGTACAAGGTTGCAAGTAGAACGGTTGTCAAGGAACCCAAATTATGTGAGCAGATTATCACAACTAAGAAGCCGGTTTATATATCTTTAGGCTTTTGGGAGGAAGAGGGACTGCCGTTTGAGGGAAATAATATTAAATACTTAAACTGTATTTCAAAGTACCCAACAAGCGCTTTGGACTTTAAAAATTTTGAGTATGATGGTAAAATTGTTGGGCTAAGCGATCACTCTTATGGAATTTCTTACGCATTGTATAATATTGCACACGGAGCAAGAGTAATAGAAAAACACTTTACCCTCAACAAGGGCATGGGTGGAAATGATCATATTGGCTCTATGACTTTAGAAGAACTTAAACTGTTGAGAGAATATGGAGATCAGATTGAAGGCATTAAACATAATATCGAGTGATGACTAAACCACCATACATAATTGCAGAAATTGCGAACGCGGCCCAAGGAGATTATCAAGCTAATTTTGAATTAATTCAGAATGCAAAAGATTCAGGCGTTCCAGCAGTTAAATTTCAGTTCTACAAGTACGACGTTTTGACAACGCCAGCTTATAGTAAATATGAAATATACGAACAAACATTTTATACTGCTGAACAAAGGTCGGAATTTGTTAAGTTTGCAAAAGAACTAGAACTAGATGTTTGGGTTGATGTGTTTGATAGTTGGGGTTTAGGCGTAGTAAAGGACAATATTGAACATGTTGATGGTATTAAGATACCCCCTACTGTCTCTTTGAACCACAAGCTAGTTAATGATATCTTATCTCTTGAAGCGGATATACCTATACTTTTAGGCGTTGGAGGTTTAAATGATCGCCAGGTTGATAGAGCCGTACAACAAGTAAAGGGCTCGAATAAAAAAATTATACTAATGTATGGTTACCAAGGATTTCCAACCAATGAAAAAGATACAGCATTATCTAGGATCGGATACCTGAAGCAAAAATATGGATATGATATTGGTTTCGCAGATCATGTTGACGCTGAATCGGATTTGAGTATCAAAATGCCTTGTTACGCTTATTTTGCCGGGGCCAGTATACTTGAAAAACACATAACACTGGATCGAGCAGCTAAAGGTTATGATTATTATTCCTCTTTAGAACTCGGCGAATATAAAGAAATGGTAAAAGAGCTGGAAAGGTGCAGTGGTATAGCTGGAATTCCAAATAATATAACACAGGACCAGGAGAAATATATGTCACATGCGGTTCGTGCAGTGGTATCTTGTGACAAGAATGAGGGAGATTTAATTTTCGAAAATGATGTTGATTTCAAAAGGACGGGAAACCAAACAGATTTGTTGCCAAATGAAATCGAATCGATGTTGCCGGCAAAAGCAACAAAAGAATTAAAAATCAATTGCGGTATTAACATAAACTCAATAACAAAAGCAAGAACAGGTATAATTGTTTTATGCCGCCTCAATTCAACTAGATTGTCAAAAAAGGCTCTTCTAAAACTAGCAGGCAAAACTACGATCCAGAGATGTCTAAATAACTGCTTGAAAAGTGAAATGGCAAACGAAGTTGTATTAGCAACATCTACAGATCCAAATGATAGCCCTTTAGAAACTCAGCTTATCAACGGTGTGAAATACTTTAAAGGAGATCCAGATAATCCAGCAAGAAGGATATTACAGGTTGCAGAACAATATGATCTAGATTTTATTGTACGCGTAACAGGCGACAGTCCATTAATATCTTATGAATTGATCGATCAACTGATATCTTCTCATTTAGCTTCTGGTGCAGATTATTCTTATATTGGAAATGCTCCATTGGGTACACGATCAGAAATATTTAACACCAAAGCTATCAAGAAATTATTTAACAGCTTAGAGACTGAAAAGTACAGTGAGTACTTGACTTTGTATTTTAAGAACAATCCGAACTTTTTCAAAATAAACAAGTTAGAATTATCAGATGAAAATATATTAAAATACAAAGATGCCAGATTTACACTTGATTACGAAGAAGATTATAATTTTTTGAGTTCAATTTTTAACAAATTGGGCAGTAAAGAGTATACTAAACTATCTGAATTGCTTGATGTATTGGACGCGAATTCACAGCTGTTGAACATAAATTCTCATATAATTCCAAAATACGTCAAAAACAAAGAACTAGCTGAAGAGCTTGACAGAGTGACGAAAATTAATAGGTAGAATATGCGAATAAAACTTGATTGTCCAGTTGATTTTGTGTCTATAGGTGAACTAAACCAGTTATTTCGCAAACACGATTATACCCTAGGAAATTTAGATGCGGATTGTGTCATTGTAAATCCTGGAACAAATAAGTATCTAGGGCCTGAATATTTTAATCAGTTTCCTTTTTTAAAAGTTGTTGGCACACCTTCAACAGGGATTAATCATATCGACGTTGAATATCTTGCGCAAAATGGTGTTTCTGTAAAGTGTTTATTAGACGATAGAGAATCCTTAGATGATATTCACGCCTCCGCTGAATTTACATGGCTTCACATAATGAACGCTGTTAGAAAATTTGGCTTAGCCGTTAACAACAAAAAAAACTGGCGAGAAAAGAACAATGAGGCATTTTTAAGATCTAATGAAATGCACGGTAAGAAACTAGGCATTGTTGGGATGGGCAGGATTGGAAAAAAGCTCGCGAACTATGCTAAAACCTTTGGAATGCAAGTATTCTGGTACGATCCGTATGTTAATGACGACGAAACAAATAATAAAGTTAATAATTTAAATGACTTGAAAGATTGTGATATACTTTCAATTAACTGTTACTTAACTGATGAAACTAAAGAGTTAATAACTTACGGAACTTTAGATGATTTTAAGACGGGCTTAATAGTTGTTAACACATCGCGAGGAGAAGTGATTAACGAAGATTATATTTATGACTTGATTGTGAATGAGGAAATCAAGTATTCAGCTGATGTTCTTTGTAATGAGCAAAATACGCACTTGCTTCACAAATCTAAGCTTTTTAACTTAGAGCACGATGGTATCACAATTACTCCACATGTTGCAGGAGCTACAGTAGAAAGCCAGTTTAAAGCGCTTAAAGCGATATTAGAATTGTGTAAAAGATGTATAAAATAACAGTTGGTATATGTTGCTATGAACAAAAAAAGTGGCTTTATCGTTGCTTAAGGAGTCTGTCCAAACAGACAATTTCGAAGGACGAGTTCGAAGTTATTATCGTGAATGATGATCCAGAAGAACAATTAGAAGAAGTTTGTAAACCCTTAGAAGATTATTTGAATATAAGATTAATAAACAACACCGAGAATATAGGACTACCAGGATCGTTAAACACAGTCCTTAAAAATTCTCTAGGCAAGTACTTTGTCAGGATAGACTCAGACGATTATGTGTCGAAGCATTTCTTATATATGCTTTCTACTTTTCTTGATATGAATTCCGGGCCAAGAGTAATGGGCGATGGTCAAAGTTATCAAGCTGCTGCGTGTGATTATTTCAAGGTCGACAATGCAGGAAATATTTTAAGTCGGCATATGTCTTCAACAGAACCCATCGCTTGTGGTATAATGTTTACATATGAATCTTTGTGTAGCATAGGTTTTTATAATGAAGATTTTAAGATGCGCGAAGGGCATGAACTTTTGACGAGATACAAAGAGAACTACAATTTATATAATTTGTTGATGCCTTTATACAAATATAGAATGCATGGCGATAATAGGACCAATAACAAAAAAGAAGTAGAGAGATACGATAATAGATTGGCGGAGGTAAATAATGGCTAGATGTTTAGTAACTGGTCACAAAGGCTATATTGGCAGTCGATTGTACGCCGAGTTAACAAAACAAGGACACGATGTTGTTGGCGTCGATATGAAAGACTCACCTGACGATGATATCTTGTTCCCGGACTGCCTTGAGGATCTTACCTCTTTCTCTCCGGAGTATATTTTTCACTTAGCATGCATTCCGAGAGTTGCATATAGTGTCGAAAACCCAGTATCGACAATGCAAAATAATGTTATGGCCGGCAGCGTTGTATTAAACTTTGCCAGACAAGTGAAAGCAAAACGCGTTATATATTCAAGCTCTTCCTCAGTTGTTGGTAATGGCGATGGGCCAACTAGTCCGTATGGTTTACAGAAGTTGGTTACAGAGATGGAGTGCAAATTATATGCAGATCTTTATGGCGTCGATACTGTCAGTTTAAGGTACTTTAATGTCTATTCAGAAGATCAAACCGTTGATGGCCCTTATGCAACAGCCGTTGCAAATTGGATGAAATATATTCGTGAAGGAGAAGTTCCATTTATCACCGGAGATGGAGAACAGAGAAGAGACATGTTATATGTTCACGACGCAGTCGCTGCAAATGTCTTCTGTATGGAATATAGCGATGAATTTAACGGCGCCCATTACGATGTTGGCACCGGAACAAATATATCATTAAATGAGATGAAAGGAATAGCAAGAGAATACCATCCGGATGTATCGTTTGAATATAGGTCACCACGACCAGGTGATGTTTTATATACTAAGGCCGACACAAAGCCGTTGGCCGAATTAGGTTGGCGAGTGAAGGTTAAATTAAGTGAAGGTCTGAACCGGTGTTTCAAAGGAATAAAAAATGACAAAATATAATGTTGGTATTATTGGCAATGGCTTTGTTGGCCAAGCTTTGGCTTATGGTTTTAGCCCTGTGGCCAAAATTCGAATTTATGATCTGGACCCTTTAAAGTGTGTCGATGAATTTAAAGAAACGGTAAACAGATCCGATATACTTTTTGTGTCTGTGCCCACGCCCATGAACCCGGATGGCTCAATAAATTTAGATATCATCAACGATGTTATTACAAAGATTGATGAGGCGAACATAAGAAAAGACAACGTAGTGGTTTTGAAATCGACTGTTGTCCCGGGAACAACTGATTATTTAACAGAGTTGTTTCCGTCTCTTAATTTTGTATACAATCCAGAATTCTTAACAGAGAGAAAAGCCAAGTTTGATTTTTTGAATCAATCTAGGGTCGTTTTAGGCGGAGACTTCAAGTCAGTACAGAAAGTCGTCGGTCTTTATATAAACCGGTTTAATCATTGCAATTTCGTAAAAACGGATTGTAGGACAGCAGAATTTATAAAATATTTAGGAAACGTGTTCTTTGCTTTGAAAGTTTCTTTCGCTAACGAGACGAGACTTTTTGCCGAAGAAATAGGAGTTAACTGGGATGATGCATTGCGCGGCTTCGTTGCCGATGGCCGCGTCGCAGACTCTCATCTACATGTACCAGGTCCGGATGGGAAATTGGGCTTCGGAGGGAGTTGTCTTCCTAAAGATTTAAATGCTTTCATAGCTTTAGCTGATAGTGTTGGAATTAGTCTAAATACGCTTAAAGCTGCATGGCAAACCAATCTAGAAATTCGTCCGGAAAAAGATTGGGAAAAACTTAAAGGACGAGCAGTAATAAAGGAGAATTAATATGAGTGATACAAAAACAAATGAATTGCATCTTTCAGATCAGGCTTTAGGGGCTGTAATGATGGCGCTGCAAAAGAGTCTAATGGAGCAAAGTGACATCGTTCCAGTATTAAAGAGCTTCAAGTTTGTTGACAGCGATGGAGACTTAGTTGTTTTGAACCCGCCAATTGTTAAGTTTTCACATGAAGACATGGAAATGATTGAATCGGTCACTGAAGAAGATGCCTAGATATACCTACATTTGTACAAAATGTGAAAAGGTTTTCGAAGCAAGACATTCGATGAGGGAAAAATTAGAAAAATGCAGTTTCATTGATTGCGACGGTGATGTCAAAAAAAAGCCAGCAATCTTTAGCAAAAGAAAAACAAAAGATAAAAAAGTGGGCCAAGAAGTAAAAAGTTTTATTGAAGAAACCAAAAATGAAGTTAAAAGAGAAAAGAAAAAGTTGAAAAATCAGGAATACAAGCCGTGATATATCTTACAGTATCTCTAGTGTTAGCTCTTTCTTTGAATATTCTTCTTTTGTGGTATATTCGCAAGGTTTTGTATAAACTTTTATTTGTTTCAGATAACATTGACGATTTATTAGAATCAACACGAAGATTTTCTGAGCACTTGGAGCGGGTTCACAACATGGAAACCTATTACGGAGATCAGATAATTAAAAATTTAATCGATCATTCCAAAGAAGTTATATCAGAGATACAAGAATTTGAGAAAGTTTATATCCCTCCGCCAGTAGAAAGTGAGGAGGGAGAACATGCCGAAGAAATCGAGTAAAGCTGGAAAATATTATTTTACACAAGATCATGAAAATGCCGTAATAAAATATGCTCTAAGCACAGACAGAGAAGAGAAAACACAGTTATATATTGTGTTTATCCAGCCGGCTTTTAGTGAGATGGTGGATAAGATTGTCTATACATATAAATTTTCCACGCTTTCAAATATCGACATTCTACGTGAAGAGTGTAAAATTTGGCTTACAACAATTTTAGATAAGTATGATCCAAATAAAGGTTCAAAAGCTTTTTCTTATTTTAGTGTAATCACAAAAAACTGGTTTATACATAAAGTCAAAAAAGACAGCCAGCGAAAGAAAAGAGAAATACATTTTGATGACCTAAGCAAAAGTTTAGAACAAAGTTATTTGTCAGTAGAAAATAATTATGATCAAGTGAAAGAACTCGAACAGTTTTGGGAAAAACTTTGGGAGGAGATACAATCATGGGATACCGATGATCTGAAACCAAACGAAAGAAAAGTATTGGAAGCCATAAAAATTTTATTATCAAACTCAGACAAGATTGAGATTTTTAATAAAAAGGCAGTGTATCTTTACCTCAGAGAACTGACCGGTCTAAATACAAAGCAAGTTGTTAATAGTCTTAATAAAATGAGAACTAGATATAGAGACTTCAAGAAAGACTGGAATGAAGGAAAAATATAGTAAAAGCCTATTTATTGTATCGTTGAGGGGCGAGTTTCATGAAGAAAGATATAGAAAAGTATTTACAGGAAGCTATTGACAATATTCACGATGATCGACAAGTTACAAAAGATCTTCTTAAGGATGTTTTACGTCATTTGGCTGTAGATGACAAGAGCCACGAAAAAGTTGGCCAAGTAGCCGCAAAATACGTTGAAACATTGCAAAGATCCAATGAACAATTGGTAAAGATCGTAGCACTTCTTCAAAAAAGAGAATCTAAATCAGAAAATCTCACAAATGAAGATAAACAAGAGTTGTTTGATTTGATTCAAGGCAACGGAACAGATGGCTAAGGAATCTAAACCCGTTGATTGCAATATTCAAAGACAGCTAGCTGCACAAGTTGCATCTCACCAATATGGCGACTTGAATCCGATGGAAAAGTCGGAATTTGGCAAGAAGGTTAATGAACTGAGCACGGTCATGACTGCATTGAAAAATCTTCAAAAAGCCCCACCACCATCAACCGCGCCTGGACAAGGTTCGATGAAAGCAGTTGTTCTATATGCTTGGAAGGAAGAACTTCACGGAGGAAGCGTTCCTAGGCAAATTGTCTGCGTAAAAGCAATAATTGTTGAGCAAAATGATCTTGCCTACCCTGCAGCCTTGCCACTGGATAACAATCCAAAGGATCCCTGTGCTGATTGGGGAAGTATAAATCTGCACACAACGTTTTTTGGCGTGAAACCCGGCTTGCCTTTACCAAAACCTACCGATATAATAAAAGTCGATTTTGGCAATAGAGGTCAACGTAGAGAACCTCATTATATCGAATTGGTATCTTCGTCTTTGTTAAAATGCCAAGCCGATCTCAAAAAGTCGCCAGGAAATTGTCAAGAAGCTTTGAAAAGAAATATGGAAAAAGTTTCAGAACGCAAGACACCAAAAGATGGAGTTCCTGCCTCGCGTTTGGGCTTCTCTCCGGAACCTAAAGCTGCTCCTCCTTTAGATCCTAATAAAGCTCCGGTCATCGGCGTATATTTACCCCCTTTTCTCCATAAGTACAAAAAAGATCGTAATCCTAAAAAAATAGGCTACTGGACAGCAGATTGGGTAGAAAGAGTTGCTAATGCTGGCATCAATTACGTATGTTTTAAATTGCATGGGGCTCGCGCCGCAAAAGATGGAACCATGTATGACAACGATTATACAAAAAAAGTGACCGGAAGAACTGTTAAAGAGCAGGTTAGTCATATATTAAAAGTGGCACGTACAATAAACCCAGAGTTCGAAGTTCATGCCTGGGGCTTTTCTGGCGTACAAAGATGGGGTACTGGAGAGAAAAAAACCACCGGGACCGGAGCCATTATTGCGAGACCCCGAAATGAACAAGAAGCTCAGCAAATGGCTATAAGAGAGGCACAGGCAGTTGGAAAAAAGATGAATTTTCTCGGCCTCAAGGACTACCATTGGAATGCGGAACATTCAGCACTTCAGGGATACCCTGGCCATTCAGGATTTTCTGGAAACCCTCTCCCCGGAAAAAGAACAGGATCGTCCTTCATGCTCATGAATGACCTTGTTGCAGCCACTTTTGCTAATGAGCTTAGGAAACAAGTACCGGGCGCCAGAATTTGGTTTAACGGGTTCATTGAGTGTATTAGCCAAAGAGTCTTGATGGAATATTTTGATGTAGTTGAACCTCAATCTTGGCCAGTCGGTGTAGATTCTTTCCGTAAGAAATTTGATGGTAAACATCTTGGCGCGCCAGATGGCCGCCAATTATTACCTGCGCAGATGCAGGTATCTTGGACGATTCCGGACGGAGGATATGGGGGCACATATGACAATGTGAACCGAGCAGAAGCCTGGACAGCACTAAAAGATAAGATCATAGAGTACAAAACTCGTATATATGGAGTTAATATTTTCGCTATGAGTTCGTTATTGCATCAAGGCTATGATGGCTGGCCCAGTATTCCGGAACAAGTTCAACAGCTTAAAGAAGGTTTTAACAGAACATAATTTATATAAAAAATTGGAAATGTCAAGTACTTATAATATATATTGTTTTTAGGAATATTGTATGACAGAGAAAAAACCGGCACGGAACATATCAGGTTTAAATCCGGATGTGGCAAAATCATTAGCTTGCGCTTCGGAAGAAGATCAGCTAGCTACGAATCAAGGCACTTTTGGCACTAAACTTATTGAACCTGTTCCTCATTTTACTAAAACAGAATCCGAAAAAGAGATATGTAATGATAATAATGCTTCTATAGTTCTAGGCCGAGATCGGCCGTCTAATGTCATGAGTGGCTACGGAGGCCGCGGCGACACTCAGGCAGGCAGTATACATTTGGTTGTTGGCCGAATGGCACATAAACCGGTTTCCGACGCATATGTTGACCCAAGTTTTCAATCCGACGCGGCATGTGTCTATATAAGTCAAAAAACTGATGTTGATGCAAATTTTCGTTTAGCTGCCGGCAACATTGGAAGTCCTGAATTTTTTGAAAAACCAGCATCAGGGGTGACTTTAAAGGCCGATGGAGTACGCGTCTGTGCCAGAGATGGCGGCATTAAGCTTGTAACTGGTGTCGATGCGATGAATTCTCAAGGCGGAAAAATAAAGAGTAGGATAGGAATTGACTTGATAGCGGGGAATGATGATGGGGATATGCAGCCCATACCTAAAGGTAAGAACTTAATTCTCGCTCTTGAATCACTAGCGGAAGAGGTCGCAACTTTGGCTGGAGTTGTGGGTATGCTAGCAAGTGATGTTTCTGCCTTGGGCTCAGCATTGGTGCTTCACACCCATCCGGTCGCCACGTCCGGTGGCCCAGGAACCGCGGCCCCTTCAATCGATCTTACCATTGCAATGGTGCCAATTGCGATGAATTTGGTAGGGCAAGTGTTAACGAGTTTAACTATAATGTCGTTAAATGAGCCTGTATACAAACTTGATTATTTAAACCCATTAGGCAAGTATTATATTAATAGTGAACATAATTATACAAATTAAGGATTATATTGATGGCAGGTGACTGGAAAAATAAGATACCAAATGAACCATATGTCGATTCGAACGGAAGATTTTCAGTTGTATTGATGCACGAATGGCCTTTAGAGACTAAGTCGACTATGGAACAATATAATGAAATGAAGACCTGGTCTTTCCTTTTAAGTGTTGCAAAGGAAGGCTTTCAACGTTTGATGCAAAAATATGGTAGAGAGTATTACCAAAATACATGGGCAAATGTTACTGCAGCGTCATTAAAAATAAATGTTGCCATAAAATATGCATCAGTTTTTGACCCGGCGAAAGCGTTTGGCAGCCTGGCCCGGGCCCGTTTTGCCCATATAGGAATAAGCGCGGGCGATTATGTATTAGCCAAACGAGGATGGGATTTAGAGGGTCCGTATTTTCCTCCACGACCTGGAGTTGGGTATGGGCTTTATAAGCTTTCTATTCATCCTCGCAATTTCGAAAAGTTTGGACCCATGACTTATGAGAATCGAACGACGGCAATAATGTCGAAGGGCGAAGAATATTATAAGGAAATAGAATTTGACAGCTATGAAGATCTAGAGACGCAATTAGCAGAGGTTTCTGCAGTATTGACCGAGTATGAATCTGCCCACATAGATATGCAAACACAGGCAGCAGACAAGGACAACTCTCCACAAATATTTAAAGGCCCAGAAGTTGGCGATCCACCATGGCCAAACCCTGATATCCCTAGAACAGATCATTACGGGCTATTAAATTTGGTTGATGAGGCTGCACGATTAAATACACTTAGCGGAAAAATAAAAGATTTTCTAAACTTAAATAAAGTACATTTAAGTCGCGACAAAATTATAATTGGGCTTTATCCGACTGAACCCAAATATAATCCGGCAATGTCAATTAATGATGCAGATGACTCACCAATATCTACGGCTCAAACTACCCCTGAAGAGAAAGTCGCAGCTGTTTCTCCTTCTGAATTTGGTACCGTTACAGAACCTCCACTCACGTCCTCGGGTACTAAATACGTAGATGCACATGGGCATGCTACATATTTCACTAATCGATATAAGGTTCAGCAAGGTGATACCTTATGGAAAATTACAAAATTTTATCTTGGCACAGGTGGCGTCCGCGCCCGCGAACTGATTGATGCAAATTGGTATCGTGGCCCAGACCTGCCGGCCGGAGAATTCGGCCCTAAGCTTTACGAACAACGCGGTTGGACATCGACGCAAAAACTCAGCAAACTCGAACAAGCCTTTGATCGGGCTAAACGGCTTAACCTTAGCTACGAACAGCCACCCGCGTCCTCCGGCTTCGACGAACCGAACTACGACCCAACCGAACTCGACCAATATATATCTGACAATCAAGAACTTTGGGATCAGCTTGAAAAAGCCAGAAAACCACAAGTCGAACCTGGCGACATTTTGACAATCCCTCGATTTTGGATGACCGAGATTTTAAAAAAGAAAAATAAAGCTTCCGAACTTCTTGGCATGAAACCTACATGGGATAGCGTTGCCTGGGAAGATATGACAAAGGGTATGGATGAATATGATAAGTCTTCGGTTCTTATATATGAAATACAATCAACGCAGGCAAAGGAACCTCTTACGCCAGATGGTCCCCCGATATCAACAACTACTGCTGTAGATCCCACATGGGATACCTACCATATGCATGCCGGAAATTCAGATTTAGGCCAGGGAAAAATTGCTTACTTTAAGTTACCGTCTCCGACATACTCTAAAGCTGCTAAACAATATAAAACTGCTAAAGCAAATTTAAAAAGTGCACCACCTACCAATAAGACGTTGTTAGAGACTCGCTTCGCCAATGCGAAACTGCATTTAAAAGATATTGCTGTACAAGAGAAACCGTTTAAATGGTCAGGATTTTTAGATTTAGTTTATTCTAAGCCCGCGCAGATCCCGCGCACTCTACATTTTTTAACTAATTTAGATATTGTTGTCAACGAACCGGGTGTTAAAGGAGCACTGCTTCGTTTCTGCAGCCCTAATCAGAAGCCACCTAAGAAAGCAAAGAAGATATCGGTTTTTGTTAAAAAGTATATTTATGATCCACCAAAAGCCACCGCGCATATACCTACTGGTGAAGAATCAGCACGTAGTTTATATGATGCTCGAGCCCGTGATCACCACACTCCTAGGACAGAAAAAGAGGCCAATGCGTGGAACACCATAGTTAAGAGCCCTTTGATGAAAACAGCTGTTGCTAGACGAAATCAAAAGTTTTCAGACCAGGCAGGCGACGCAGTTTTTACCTCCCTTCCGCGCAGCATTGACAAGATCAATACTTTAAGTGATGTACATAGGTATGTTCTTTCTCGCATGGACTTGCCAACGCTAGCGGAAGAAGTGCTGAAATGCTTAGGGCTTTCGTTATCTTTGAACGATGTTATAGAAGCAATGTGTGATGGTTTTCTAAGGAAAATCGGAGCAGATCCTGATAAAATCGATCAATTTTACGATTTGTTGATGTCAGGTGAATTCAACCTCAGTGTTGAGTCGATGGATAATCTTGAATTAATTGATACCGCACGCATGGCGGCGGATATACAAAAGTTTGTTGCCGAAGGCGTAGCCGCCGGCGTAGATGATCCTTTTTATGCTGCAGTTATAAGACAAAATATTGATAATGCTTCTGGAAAAATGTTAATTTGCGAATTGATAATGTCGTCTATCTTTGCGCTGGCGGACATGTTAGCTAATTTAGAATCTGGTCCGGAGCATAAGGATGCGGTGCCTCCTGTAGGCCGCTGTAAAGTTCCTCCGAAATTATTTATGCCAAAAATGCCTTTTGGTATTCCATTCGGCGATATTTGGTACCCGATTCGTAAGAAACTAGAACAAATGCTCTACAGTCTTCTAGAAGATTTGATCATGTGGCCAATTAAAGAGCTTTTAGAATCTTTAGCAGACGCCTGCGCAGAGGAACACCCAGAATTTGGTGCTCCTCCACCTCCAGCTTTACCGGGCAAAGAAGAGGATTTAAATAGAGCTTTTGCGGGCCTAGGAGTAGAAAGCCCTAGAGACTTTTTGGCGCATCTTCTTTCAACATTAACTCAAAGGGAACTGTGTGAACTGATAAATGGCACAGCTGCTCCAATTATATTGTTGCACGTTCGCAAGTTTATGAGAGCAAATTATGTCGAATTTTATAATTTATTTTCGACCGATGACAAGATCTTTTCATTTTTCAAAGGTCTGCAGGGAATTTTAGATTTGAGCGCTTGCGTAATATCTCCCCTCGCGGCCCCAACCGCACCAGGATTGAGCTTAGATAATTTATGTAAAGACGGAGTAACGCCTAGGCAAGATGCATTAAAAAGATCCTTATTGGCGAAGGGATTGTCTCTGGAACAAGTCGAAGAACAACTAGAAATTGACAAGCAAATTAAAAAAGATTTGATAAGTTTAGCTGTGGACTCAATGTTTCCGAGCCCATTAGAAGATAAGGCGAATATCGGCGCAACTGCAAACACTATGATTCATGAATCTCAAAACATACGCCAAAATAATGATCGAGCCGTTAACTCGGCTTTTGACCCATTGAAAGTTACTTACAATGTTGAATCTGCCAGATTCATCCCTGATATCAAAGCCAAAATTGCAACTTTAGAATCGCCCGCCGGCGGGAATTATGATTATTCAACATTACCGTTAGTTACGCAAATGAACTCCTCAATTGATTTAATGGCAAACAATATGGATGATTTCAGAGGCATGTCCGGGCTCGAGCAATCGTTTCAACATATGTTTCAGATCTGGATAAAATCCCTTGCGTTTACAGCAGGTACCGCCGAGTTAAAAGATGCACAAGGCAAAGTAACTCAAGCAGGAACAAAAGGTTTAATAGATGTATCTAACCAGGCGGCATCCCAGAAAAGGCTTTTATACGACATGAAATCTCAGCACGCCTCAACGACAAATTCTGATGAAGGCTACTATTTTGCTTTACAACAGCGTAATCCTAACGACGGAACATATTGGTACCATTTTAGTACTACGTCAATTGGTCGCACCGCCGATCAGATCTCAACTTTTGCTAAAAATGAGCTAAAAAAATACAAAAATCGTACACTGCATAAAATATTGCCACAGCAAGTTGATGTATGGCTAGCCTTTTTAACAAGAAAATTAGAAGTTATGTACAGTACAACTGTGTCCGGTGCTTCGCCAAAGCCCTTTCGATCTGAGGGATGGTATGGAATTAAAAGTTTAGAAACAAATGTGTCTACGAGTCCACATGCAAACACAAGCTTTCCACAACGTATGGTGGCACAAAAAATTTATAATTTGGCTTTTGAGTCCTTATATGCTCGAGTCCTTAATATTATTATGACATCCCCCGCTTTGGACTTCTCCGTTGGTGGTGAAAATGTGCTCTTTGATTTAGACATAAATCCGTTGGCTTCTCTTGAGGATATTCACACCCGAACGCACGAAAAGGTTGACGAACTTATGAAAAAAACTGACTTTGTTGGCGCCGGCCCGCCGAGTTGTCTTGGAGAAGCAATTTTTGAGGGGATGGCAAAATCCATTATTAAGATTGAATTGTTAAAAAAACTTGTTTCGTCAGTGCCTGTTTTTGCAAAATTTAAATTTGATGATGCCTTTAACGATCCTATTATAAATGAATTTACTGTTGAGTCTTTACGAAAGGAAAATATTTATGATTTGTTTATAGAGTATTACAATGAAAAAGAAAAGAAACTAAGACTAGAACTCGAAGCCGAAGGACCTCTTTCAACTCCTCCAAAAAAGATTTTAAGTGAGGAAGAAATATCCGAAAAAATAAGCAAGCAACTTTATGATAGTGGTACCGACAAAGGCCCATACACCACCCCGGAAGAATATTTTCTTGGCTTTGCTGACGAAGTTGCTAGTTCTATGAAGGAGGAGATAAAAAAATCCATAGTTCTTAAGGCACAGAGTATCGATGAGGAAGCAGAAGCACAAGAAGCCGGCCTGATACAAATAAAGGACAAACTTAAATCCACAGGTGTAACTTCAGAGGCTGGTGATCCCCGCCACGCACACGATTACACTATGACGTCGGAAGGAGTCGGCGTTTTAAGCGCCGCCGCCGACGGACATCCCCACCATACACATCCCATAGAAAAATGGGTTGTTCAACCTGCAGGCGCCGATAATCACACTCATCTATTGGAGGAGTCCATCTCCGCAGCTCAGCCAGCTCCTGAAGTCCATAGTATTACTACGCGCGCAGTGCCCCTCAAGCAAATGAACGACAACAACGATGGTTTGGAATTAGCTACCAATTGGAGAGACTCTAATTATAATGAGATTGAAGGAAGTACCAAATCCACACTTATGCAACAACACTTCCCTGTAGGAACTTACTCGAGCGCTACTGCAGGCAACGGCGGCCCCTTGGTTGAAATACCAGACGGTACCACCATACCCCCCGGAACAAATTATTATCCTGGCTCCACTGCTGCTTTTTTCGAACTTAAGGAACCAAGAATCGATGGTCATGGCAACGATCATACCGATATAGGCCACGGTGCAAAGCGTTGGTTTTCCACTAGTGGTTATACATATAAGGTCGCCACCTGGAACAACTCCGCGCAACAGGATTCGACGGTCACCGACGAGGCTGCAATGGTCGAGTTCCTTGATGTGATCAGCCGCGCGCGCAGTGATTATGAGGCTAATCATGCTGGCAAGGGTTATTGGGGTGCCAACCCTTCGATAGCCACATGGCGCCAAGCTTTCTCAGATATAGATATAGTGTCGGGCACCGGCATTGTTGCTAGTCCGAAACTAAGCGCACAATTCTCGCCCACTCTGGGAGTTAAATATTATATTCTGCCACATACAGGTATTGATGTTCTAGGAGACAAAACCAGCTGGGCGCTCAACGCAAATTTGAACAATGCCGAAACCGACAAGAAAATTTTCTCCAAAGCTATGGTCGACGGCTACTATATAGAAAAAGAAGTCACATGGGATGCCTCCACTAGCCCTCCTCAAAATGCTGATCAGTGGGGTGCTTTTGGCTTAGGTTCACCTTATGAGTCGGAAGAAAATCCTATGATTAGATTGAGCGTACCTTTTCATGGCGACGGCGGAGATACCACGATTGAGGTATTTTCAGCTGCCACGTTAGATATTACAATAAATGGTAAAAACTTCACGCCTGATGCAAGAGTCTTTTTTATAGGCAGAAATTTTGGTCGAATGTATGAATTTGAGATTAAATGGGAAACGCACAAAGATTCAACCAAACTCCACGCGTCAATGGATATTTCGTCATATGGGGCATATGGGGCCCACTCCAATAGAGAAGCGGCATATCTGTCTGCCGACGCTTTAAAAAACGAAGATCCGAAGTGGGGCCAAAAGGATGGACCAAAGCATGGCGAGACTGTAAGAGTTCGTTATGGCCATGGCCACATCGATGAGATGGGGAAAACTTTCGACACCCAACATTCTGATTCAAAATATTATGTTGTTGATGATATATATATGTTGGCTGTGCAAACCCCTACAACTGGAAGAATGGCGTTTGCTCCAATATATTTTCACACATTCACACCCTACGCCCGATCTTGGAACAACGCGGCTAATAACAACTTAGACCATTATGAAGATGATATCCCCTTCGATACGGCTAATAACAACCGCGACTATGGCGGCTCCGCCCTCAATTGGGACGGCGGCGGAGACCGCGACGGCGATAAGTTTCTAGGAGACACTGCAACAGGTGTTGTAAACTTAGATTTGGCGCCTCAATGGAGAGACAAAAATATGAAATGGCCGAATCCGGAAGAGCACCCGCAATCAGGCGTCACTGTTCTTCCTCGTTTAGGCCCCAGGCCATGGGAAAATCTCTCTGCTATGAATTTTCAAGCATTTCCTTTGACAGTTTATGGCGAAGACCACGAAAGATGGGATATAGTCGACGTTGCTGATGTAATTGGCATAAAGCGTGACGCAGCGCAGGGAGGAAGTGCCTTAAATATGAGACAGTCTATATTATGTAAACCTAGATTGGTTAATAAAAAGTATGCTTTAAAGCTCAAAGATCATGGAGGCTTCATATTAGAAAAATATGTGAAAATTAAATTTAAGTCTGAAAGTACTTTGAGAGCCTCTGGTATAGACGAAGAAATTATAAAGAGGATTTATGGTGCTTCTACAGGCGATATCGCAACAACATCAGCGCCGCTTGCCGTTGTAGCGATATCACCCGCAGACGCCGCATCTGCTGCAGCCAACGAGGATGGCTCTTGGAAGTGGGCCGCGGACGACATCTTTAATAAAAAGATATACGCTGATGAATTTCTGATATCTGAATTTACTGATAAACCTGGTCTTGTTGTCCCCGCACAAAATGCACAAATTCTTTCTTATGATGCTTTTATAAGACTGCAGCAACACTTGCTTGGCATCCCTATAGATTCTGACCCAACTTCAACTGAGGCAATGAGTTCTATAATAGCAGCAACGCAAACCGATGTAAACCAGGTATTAGTTCAAGGCTCTTTTGGGCAGATTCTATCAGATTTTAGCTATGGCTTGAGGGTTTCTTATGTGTTGCCTTTGCGTGGCGTCCAAAATCAAACAGAAGATTCTGATGCACTCATTGGCTCCGGAAAATTTGCTGCTGTTCTTAAAAACATGTTTTCTCCTACTATAGAGGGCGTCGACGGCTCATGGGATTTTGATCCTCCGGGCACCGACCAACTTCACCTTACAAAGGTCAAAGCTCTTTATAAGGCATTACATATGATAGAATATGAAGGCACAGGGTTGGTCACCGGCGCCGGAGCCTCTGATATTTATAGCATGCCACCGGGAGATTTTGCTGGAGGCGATCTTGAATTGGTCCTTCCTGAACCAGGTTTCGGAGAAGGCCAAACGACAGTGGAGAATCTTCCCCTTCATTCCTCGAAACTGGATAAGGGTTTCATCAAAGACTGGGTGACCGCCGGCACAGGCGGTACGGCGGAGGAATTCTTTGCTGGAGCTTTAGCTGCAGGTTCCACGGGTGGCACGGCAAGAGCAGGAACAGTTTTGAAAGTATATCGCGATGTATATGTTCTTCCTTTAATTGAAGCAGAACTGAGAAAAGGACAAGATGGATTCCCGCCTGTAGTTAACACATTTCAAGATCTGCGCCGCGGCTACCCCTCTGAAGAGGAATCAGAGTGGGTACAGGATGGAAAGACGGTTTTTAATGCATTATATTTGCAATTGAGAAGAAATCCAGCATTTAAATTGTTATTTGAATATATATTTCCCACAAAAAGAATGTTAGGCTTCAATACTATATACACCATGGAGTCTTTTAAAGATATGTTCCCAGACGTCGACGTTCTTGAAAAAGGGTGGGAATCTTCGACTGCGATGGCAAAAGGAATAGCAAAAAAAGTAATAGAAAATCCTACCGGGAACACTACTAAAAAAGAACAACCCTCCGGATAATTATAGCGAGAATAAATACAAATGTCAGGAATATCAGTAAAACTACCACTTAGTACAAGCGACGAAGACGGACACTATGCTTTAAATAAAACGTTTTTAGAAACAACAAAGCAAAATTTTAAAAATTTGTTACTTACCAATCCTGGTGAAAAAATTATGGATCCCGCCTTTGGCATTGGAGTCGCTGCTCTACTTTTTGAACAAGACGTAGAGGAGAGTAGAGAACATATGGCATCAATCATTTATAAACAAGCTGAAACTTATTTGCCATACGTTGTTATAGAAGATCTTTTCTTTAAAGGATCGGAGGCCGGCCCAGATATCTCACCAAATTCATTATCACTAACTATTCAATACAGAGTCTCGCCTCTCAACCAATCAGATTTATTAGATATAATTATAGAATAAAACTAATTAGGGAGAGGGCTTGACAATGCCAAAAAATACGCCATCGATAAAATACACCAGTAGAAACTTTGATTCTATTAAAAATGACTTGATAGAATATGCAAAAAGATATTATCCGGACACATTTAAAGACTTTAGCGAAGCCTCTTTCGGAGCAATGATGGTGGATATGGTTGCATATGTGGGGGACATCTTGTCTTTCTATTTGGACTATCAAGCAAACGAATGTTTTTTGGATACTGCTACCGAATATGATAATATTATAAAACTGGCGAAACAATCTGGCTACAAATTTAAGTCAACAAATGTTTCTCAAGGGACTTTGTCCTTTTTTATTACAGTTCCTGCTGATGCAGCCGGCGCACCAGATGAAAAATACATGCCAATATTAAAAAAGGGTTCTCAATTTACTTCAGGCGACGGCGCAACGTTTGTATTGATAGAAGACGTTGACTTTGCCGACGAAGACAATGATCTTGTTGTTGCGAATACAAACACGGTCGGCAACCCAACCGATTACGCAATTAAGACGGTTGGAAGAGTAATATCGGGACAAATTAAGATAAACACAAAGACTGTAGGAAGTTACGAAAAGTTTAAAAAAATTAAATTAGATGACAGTAAAGTATCAGAAATTGTCTCAGTTACTGATATGGAAGGACATGAATATTTTGAGGTCGAACATCTTTCGCAAAATATTATATACTTACCAATAAGAAATAAGAGTGCGGATAAAGCCAGAGTGCCTAACTTGATTAAGCCTTTTGTTGTCCCACGTCGATTTGTAGTCGAACACGACAGAGAATCTACTTTCCTTCAATTTGGTTATGGTTCTGACTCTCAATTGAGAAACCAATCAATTGCGGATCCATCTGATATTGTATTGGATGTCCATGGCCGAACTCATATCACAGATCGTTCTTTTGATCCCACAAAGTTGATATCAAGCGATAAATTTGGAGTTGTTCCAACAAACACGACATTGCATATAGTTTTTAGAGTTAATGATAGCAACGATGTCAATGCTGCAACTGACTCTGTAAACGCAATTACAGCAGCAAGCTTTGAGTTTTCTACTCCAGCCGAATTAAATAGTGCCTTGGTTTCTAACGTGGAAAGCAGTCTAGAGTGTACAAACGAAGAACCGATTGTTGGAGATGTCACACTTCCGTCTGCGTTTGAACTTAAACAGAAAATTAAGAGTAACTACTTCACTCAAAATAGAGCAGTGACAAGTCAAGATTATCAGGCTTTGATATATGCAATGCCGGGCAAGTTCGGAGCCATAAAAAAATGTATGGTTCTTCAAGATAAAGATTCTTTTAGAAGAAATTTGAACCTGTATGTTATTTCGGAAGATAAGAATGGTAAATTAACTTCGTCTACGCCTTCCTTGAAAGATAATATACGTACTTGGCTATCTGATTATAAGATGATAAACGACACAATTGACATTTTAGATGCTAAAATAATAAATTTGGGCATAGAATATATTGTAAAAGTAGAACAAGACGTCAACAGGTATGATGTTCTGTCTTTGTGTAATCGTATTGTAAGGGATTATCTTCGTTCAATGAAAGAAATAGGCGAACATGTTTTTATTACAGATGTGTATAAACTTGTTAATGCTGTTCGAGGCGTTATCGACACCATTGATGTACAAATTACAAATAAAACTGGATCTGAATATTCGGATACTTATTTGGATATAGGACTGAACACGTCTTCAGATGGGACTAAACTTTTTATACCAAATGATTGCATAGCAGAATTTAAATATCCTTCTATTGACATTAAAGGAAGTGTAAAATAAGTGGGAATAAAAAGATACATAGCGGATGCTGACACGACTATTACTAACGCATATAAATTAAACTTGTCAACAAGAGGTACTGGCTCGAGTATGGGCGCTTCTGATGTATTGGAAGTGTTTTCCATATATGGTCAAGCCGCTTCATCTTCAGCAGAATTATCAAGAATTTTGATTAAATTTCCGACGTCGGACATTATTTCTGATCGCACAGCTGAGAATCTACCAGTTAGCGGAAGTGTTAAGTTCTATCTTCGTATGTTCAACTGTAGACATGCTTATACCGTTCCACGTGATTATAAGTTAGTCGTCACTCCTTTGAATGCCGCATGGGAAGAGGGTACTGGGCTTGATATGGAAAATTATCGAGACGAGACCAAAGATACCATTGCCGGCGCGAATTGGATGAACAGAAAAGAAGCCACAGCTTGGACTATTCCCGGAGCAGTAGCAAGAAATCAACAAGATCTCTATGGTTTATCAGAAGTCGTGACCTTTCACACTGGCTCTGAAGATCTAGAAGTTGATGTAACCAGACAAGTAGAAGATTGGGTTGCGGGAAATTATACCAACAACGGATTTGTCATTGCGTTAACAAGCTCGCAAGAGGCGTGGGTCGAGAGATCTGATGACGATTCAATAGTATATCAGAACACTACTGGTTCGAAAGCGTCTAGTTATACAAAAAAATTCTTTGCCAGAACATCAGAATTCTTTTATAAACGGCCAATGATTGAGGCGCGTTGGAATTCTGCGAAAAAAGATGATAGAAATAACTTTTTTTATAGTAGTTCGCTAGCATCTCAAACCGACAATTTGAACACAGTTTATTTGTACAATTATATTAGAGGAAAACTTCAAAATATTCCTGATGTTGGTACAGGCCCAATTTATGTTATGATATTTTCTGGCAATATAGGAAATAATTTGCCTTCAACTTCTTCAATAAAATTGCCTCAAGGAGGAGGAGTTACGTCCTCAGCAACTGGATATCCAACGTATGTTACAGGCGGATACGTTTCTACTGGAATTTATTCTGCTTCTTTTGCCTTGACTGGTTCAAGGTCTTCGTTGACTGAAGTGTACGATGTATGGAGTAACACAGCAGAACGCACCCAAACTGGTTACACTCAGTACCACACAGGCACGATATCTTTGAAAGATGTAGTTTCTTCTAACACCAATCCAAGCACTGAGTATACAACAACTATAAATAATTTAAAATCGACATATTCTCGAAGTGAGACGCCAATTTTTAGATTATTTGTACGTGAGAAAAATTGGAATCCAAATATTTACAACAAAGCATCGATAGCAGCTCAAAATATGACTGTTCAAAGTGGTTCATACAAAATAGTAAGAGTTGTAGACAATTATGATGTAGTGGCATACGGTACTGGAAGCGATTTGTATACCCATTTGTCTTATGACGTGTCCGGAAGTTATTTTGATTTTGATATGGCCATGCTCGAGAAGGGGTATGCATATAAGATTAAATTGGCGTATTATGTTAATAATGACTGGGTAGAGCAGGCAGACGAGTTCAAATTCAGGGTTGAATAAACATGAGTACTAAAGACCTTTTTAAAGATAAAAAAGCAAAAAAAGTCTTGCCAATTTTAAGCACTGATGAAATTGGTAAACAGGCGGAGTCTAAGCGCTATATTGAAGAGCGTGTAAAAAAGAAAGATAGAGTCTTTCCAAAAATAGACTACACTAACCCGGAAGAATTTGCGAGATTTGGTTCAGCAAAAGAATATTACGGAGAATCTATTAAAAGAATTTGGAAAACTTATCCTTATGATGGTTCTCTTTATGAAAGAGTAGCATGGGAGAACAGTTCTTCCTACTTAGATTTATATCTTTTTGAAAAAGAATATCCAAGACGAAATGGATATGCAATTTTTTCTCCTGGTTCAAGCTGGGGCACACAAGATGTTGCAGTTAACGGTATTGGAGTTCCTACATCCGCAGATATTCAATATATTTCTTTTGAAGGTGGCCCAAATAAAGATCCCGACAACAAGGATCTTAAAAAAATATTTCCCGATATCAAGAATAGATATTCCGGCTCTAAAGGCGCAAATATCTATGACAAAACAAAATATAGACAGTCTAATTTACAATATAGCGCCAGTCAAGGATCGACAATTGAATTTTGGATGAAAAAGGCAGATCTAGTTGCTGCAGCCAAAACTACAGAAGAGTGCATATTCGATCTCTGGAACAACAGTCACATGGTCACAAGAGAGTACGGAAGACTGTCGCTCAGACTTATGACTTCTGATACAACCGATACTGCAACGCCGCTTGAGTTAATATACCAATCCGGATCAGCTAGCGGTTCGTTCACCTATACATCACTTAAAAAATCTGAAATGATTGACAATAAATGGCACCACTATGCTGTTACTTTAAAAACTGAAGGAACAGGTGCCTTAAAATCGGAATTGTATTTTGATGGCTCGCACAGAGAGAGTATCCTGAATCATGAAGTATATGGCACAGCAACCATTACAGTCACTGGTGGAGACACCACTGATTGGATACCGAGTACTGGCCAGTCAGGCAAGATTGCAATCTACGACGCGGCTAACAAACTCGTTCTCTTCATACCCTCTGCAAACTTACCTAGTAACGTCGGCACGGATGCAGCTGCAAAAGTTTCAGATAATGTTTATACTTTTGCCGTTAACGATGATCCGGGCACGCAACTCATCGCTTCAAATCTCAAAAGGGCAATTGCTCTTGCTAGAGAAAATGGAGATCTTGACGTATTTGTAACAAATTATAATGTAAGCAATTCCGTCGTCAATTTGCAACAAGCGGCTCAAGGCGCCTCCCGAAATAAAGCGATTAAAACGTTTCACACACCTCCAGTAACTATATCTGGCTTCTCCGGAGGCAGCTCTGGTATGCTTAGCGAAGTTAAACCAGCTCAAAATTCAAATTCTGGCTCCATGTTGGGGATGATTGGTGCGTATAGGACCATTTCTGGCTCGCGACCACCGGGTCACGGAAAACTTTCGGCGTCAATTGATGAGTTTAGGTACTGGAAAACAAGAAGAAACGCAGAACAAATTGGCAGATTTTATCGTACTCAAGTTGGTGGTGGAACGAATGTAGATGATGCAAATACTGATTTAGGGGTCTATTTCAAATTTAATGAAGGGATAACAGGAAGGTCTAATATCGATGAAAGAGTCCTAGATTATTCCGGAAGAATTTCAAACGGGTATTGGAAAGGTTATTCTTCAACTTCCAGAAACACCGGTTCAGCTATAGTTGAGTCTAGTGCTTCTGCAACAGAGTTCAAAGATCCAATCATATACCCACTTCACCCAAAGGTCAAAGCCCTGCAGGACGAAAAAGTGGGACTTGGCCAAACTCATGATTATACAAATAATGGCGCGATTTATAGGAGCTTACCAGAGTGGATAACCTCTGAAGATAGCAAAAGTGGTTCAGAGCTTCTCAAATTAACTCAAATTATGGCGAGTTATTTTGATACTTTGGCCGTACAAATGAAAGAGTTACCCTCTCTTAAAGATCCTGGATACGTCAGCAGCAGTCACGAACCGTTTCCTTTTGGCAATCGAATGCTAGAAAATTCAGGATTTTTAACTCCTGATTTATTTGCTAATGCAAACGTTATTGAAGAATTTTTAGATCGAGACGAACAGAATACGTATGAAAATTCTTTATATAAAGTCAAAAATTTAATTTATCAGAACATTTACAATAATTTAACATATATTGCCAAGACGAAAGGAACTGAAAAATCTTTCAGAAATCTCATTCGCTGCTTTGGCGTGGATGACGAGTTGATTAATGTTAATATCTATGGAAATAACGTTGTTTACAAATTTGAAGATTCAGCAAGATACACAGATGTGAAGAAAAGGTATATAGATTTTAACAGTGCAGACAGAAATAGTGCTTGTATATTTCAGTATAAAGACCCATCAGAAATAAACTCAGTATCTTTTATAAGTGGTTCCGGAGGCTCGTACGAGGAACAACATGGCGCCGATAATTCTCCATTTATAGAAAAAGGTGCCTCTATAACATTTGAATACGAAGCAATCCTTCCAAAAACAAAAACTATATATGAGCAATTCAGTTATATTTATTCGGATTTGTCTTCGTCCATCGGCGGAGTCCACACAGCTAAAAGAACAAATGAGCTGCCTACGACAACAATTAGCGTACCGGATATAACTACACTTCCAAATCATGATAATTCTACTGCGTTAGTGATCACAAATACTGATGGTACCACAGTAACATTTGCAACAGATTCAGATACTGCTTTTGGTTCGTCTACAGCAACGGTCATAGGTACCAAAAACATAACGACCACCAATCAAGGCGCAGAAGCCATTTATAGGGCTTGTAGGGCTGCCATCGCTGCCGACCCACAAACTCTCAAAGCAACTATATCCAATTATACAGAATATTCAAATGATTCATTTGATTTAACACAGACAACCGGTGGAACAGCCGGCGAAACGACTTTTACTGGCGCCTTAACCACTTTAGATACTGCAACAGCAACAATTACTGTTACTGACTATACTGCCGTCCCACAAGATTCGTTTGTATTAGCCTTCACTCTCAAAGACGCTTCCGGCGGCTTCCATAACTTTAATTTTGATAGTAGTGTAAGTACTGTAACTAATAATACAATTGGTCTTTTAACGGTGGATAGCAATAACGATTTGGCTAGTAACATTTATCTAGCAATTGTTGATTCTACAGCGACCACATATGGAAAAATGACAGTTACAAATCTAGGTTCCGGAGTACTCAGAATAACACAGGCTACTGCAGGTACTATTGGCAACCAGACAAACAGTGATTATGCAGATGGTATCACCGTTGGTAGTTTTTCCGGCGGCGGTCCAACAATCATTGGAATTGGTAATGAAAATAAATATGCTATAGGCACAAAAGATGTTGGCTGGTCAAGCGATGATTTGGCAAATTTCCAAATATTTGCCACTAGGGACAAAATAGGTTCGGACAACGTCAAGTTTGTCTTGACTAGTACTGGCCCAGGCCCAGTGCCAGAATTGTCTAGTTCTTTGTTTTACAATGTTTACGACAATGAAAAATGGAATTTTGCAGTAAAAATTAGACCACAAAACTTCCCATGGGCAACAGGCGTTTCTGGCAGTTATCTAGATGATGAAGCTTCTCCAAATTATATTGTTGAATTTTACGGTGTCAACACTGCCGCCGATATAAAACAAAATAGTTTCTTATTAACCGGTTCATTAACAAGAGCTAATGGAGATGCCTTTCTCAAAAAACCAAAAAGGGTATTTGTCGGCGCCCATAAAACAGATTTCACAGGAACACTTTTACAAAAATCAGATGTAAAAATAGGTTCAGCTAGAGTTTGGATGGACTATCTTTCGAATGATGTCATTGATGCCCATGCAAGAGATGTGACAAATGTTGGAACAACACACCCATATGAAAGTGCATATCTTTTTGAAGCCGGCCGCGTTGAAAGTACGCCTGGCGATGATGCTGGCGCAGCTGGCGCACCCGGAGATTTCGCCCTTACAAGCTCATTTGGGTTTGTTCCACAGATTGAAACGTTAGCCCTCCATTGGGATTTCAATCAAGTGTCAGGCTCAGATCCAAGTGGCGAGATCAAAATTGGTGACTTTTCTTCGGGCTCAGTATACTGGACGGATTCTGCTGGTAATCTGGTCAAACAAAACAGTTATGGACCAATCGGCGCGATCACCGGTAGACAGCACACAGCCATAGGATACGACTTTCCCGCCTCCACAGAAAAGGCAGTAGACGTAGAGTATATAAGCTCAGCAAAACAACTTTTGCCAGAGCTTATTGGCAGCGCTGATATGATCAAAGTTCTTAGCGCTGACGATCTTTACTTTGAACGGGATACAAGACCAGAAAGCTATTATTTTGCTGCAGAAAAAAGTATGTACCGTGTTATTTCTGAAGAAATGTTAAATTTGTTTGCGACAATCAAAGATTTCAATAACTTGATAGGAGAGCCGGTAAATCGATATCGCCATTCATACAAAAGGATGGAGAAATTAAGACATTTATTCTTTCGAAGGCTCAAAAACACTCCAGATCTAGACAAATATATAGAATATTACAAATGGATCGACAAAGCTGTCAATGATATGATTGAACAACTTTTCCCCGCATCCGCAGCTTTTTCAGATAAATTACGGACAGTTGTTGAAAGCCATGTATTGGAGAGGAATAAATATGTTAGCAAATTTCCTACGATTGAGGATCAACTAGACAGGATCGCAGATGGGGAACTTCTAGCGATGCCGATCCCGGAAAATTACTTCACGTATATTTACAATCCAAACAAACAAGCTAGTGCTAGGAGAGAGACTGATTTTGCAACAATATTAGCACCTGCTACTCAGGGCCTAGGCAACACAGATCAAGAAAACTTTGATGCATGGTATGCGAACATTACACAGGATGAAATCGGTGAAGGCGAAATTACTTCTGGTGACGACGCCGTCGATGAAACCATAAAAGCTGTAATAGAGATTCAACCGCCTAGCCCCATGAAGCAGATTACAGCTAAACAACCAATGGTTACTAGAAAGCATTATATTTTTAGAGCGGAGATTAGACAAGGTCTTCATTCTGGCCATAACGTTCCTTCTGTTATGGGGCAATTTGTACCAACATTGTTACCAGGAGGCCCAGTCGATGGCGACGGTAACATACAGGACTATATAACTTTTAAAAAGGGTACATTCACGCTCAAAGACAGGCATAAGCCAACAGCAAATTCTCGTCCCCAATATGATCCTAGTCATGGAATTCTCAGATCTGATTACAAGGCAAGACTTAGTGCGGATGTAGAAAGCACTATAGACAACACCGGCGGCCCGACAACTCTAAGTCGATGGGCTGGTAGTCTTGTAAGTTTGTACATAGATTCTGATGATGACATCAAGTTCACCAACATACATAAAGATTTTGGACCATCTATTATGGGAGGTTCTGCCACTTTACAAGGACCATTTACTGAAAAATGGATCGGCGGTTCCGCCCACAGAAAAGTTGGCTTGAACATTCAACCAAAGTCTACTGATTCTGATGGCGACGGAAAATATAATGATTTTGACACCATCAGAGATCGACCAGAAAAATTTAGATTATCAGGTAGAGCAGAACTTTTGGATAAAAATTCAATTTATTCTGACCCGGGAACTGGAACAATAATAATAGGCTCAGGAAAAACTACTGACTGGGATACAAAAACTGTTGTAATAACAGATGTTATCAATTCCACAGTAGGAATAGACAAAAGCACTACAGGGAATGCCGTCACTTTCACAGGAAAAAGTGCTGATGCCGCAAACACTGTTGCCAAGGTCAGCTCCACATCATATACGTTTGGTGTTGCGTCAGATCCAGGCACGAGCAATGTAGCATCGTCTCTTCAAACTGCAGTTGCCCTCGCTAAAACAAACGGAGATCTTAATGTAACAGCAACAGTGGATACCGCAACTGTTTCTTTAGCTCAAGATATTGCAGGCGACTCCGGTAATAGCAGAATCACGACAACAATACTTGATCATCGAGGAAATTCAGACGCAGAGCTTACCGTATCTAACGCTGCTAATCTGAATGGCAATGACAAAGCAACTGCCACTGTTACTGTATCTTCCGCTAATGCTTTAGATGGTGCAGAAAAGGCAAGTACTATTATTACAGTTAACACATTGACAGCTGCAACTGCTACTATTACCGTAAGTAACGCCGCAAATATTACTGTCAATGATTCAGTTGAACTGGTTCCTCCTACTGGCACACCGCATTTTCTTATAGCCACCGAAAGTACAACCACTAGCGCTAACACGACAGGTCCTACGTATGCTATTGATGCTAGTAGTGCGAACAACACTGCAGCCAATATAACAACCGCTATCAACGCTCTTGATGATTTCAGTGCTACAAGATCCGATAACGTTGTCACAGTCACACAATCAATTGTTGGTTCCGATGGAGATACTGCAATTTCTGTGGCCGAACAATCGACTAGCGCCGGGATCTATGCAGGCAACGTTGCGGAAGGTACAATCACTTTTTCTGGTTGGCCCACGCCCGGCGACACTATTACGATAATCGACACTGCCGGCACATCAAAAGCATATGTAGCAGCCGCTGACGGCGCAGCACAAGACTTGACCACTAATCCCCCAACTTTCGACCGTGGCAATGGTGGCACTGAA